>OGJT01000005.1_pt1 | contig 360714 bp, 344 predicted proteins | sample 1572331 | NCBI WGS metagenome assembly OGJT01 (sample SAMEA2582094, study PRJEB24529) | metagenome | biome: Human gut stool | place: China | collected 2011
ATACCTGCCTGTCACGCAGGGGGTCGCGGGTTCGAGTCCCGTCCGTTCCGCCACTTATTAAGAGCCCTGAGCATTTGCTCAGGGCTTTTTTGTTTGATCTGTTCTCTATTATTGCTAATTCAGCAAAAATCCTCTGCATTAATCGCTCTTTTTCCCCTCCACACCATCAGCCATAATTTCATCCGTTAACCGAAATGAATAAATAACGAGGAAAATCATGGCAATCCCTGCATTTGGTCTTGGCACCTTCCGTCTGAAAGATGATGTTGTTATCGCATCCGTAAAAACCGCGCTGGAGCTGGGCTATCGTGCTATCGACACCGCGCAAATCTATGACAACGAAGCCGCGGTGGGTCAGGCTATCGCCGAAAGCGGCGTGCCGCGTGATGAGCTGTTCATCACTACCAAAATCTGGATCGAGAACCTGAGCAAAGACAAACTCATCGCCAGCCTGCAAGAAAGTCTGCAGAAGCTGCGCACGGACTATGTTGACCTGACGCTCATCCACTGGCCGGCACCGAACGATGCGGTTGCCGTTGAAGAGTTTATGGCAGCCTTGATGGAAGCGAAGAAGCTGGGTCTGACCCGTCAGATTGGTATCTCCAACTTCACTATTCCACTGATGGAGCGCGCGATTGCCGCCGTTGGCGCTGAAAACATTGCGACCAACCAGATTGAACTCTCGCCGTATCTGCAAAACCGTAAAGTCGTCGACTGGGCACGTGAGCACGGCATCCACATCACCTCTTACATGACGCTGGCTTATGGTAAGGCGCTGAAAGATGAAGTGATTGCCCGTATCGCGGCGAAACATAATGCGACTCCGGCGCAGGTTATCCTGGCATGGGCGATGGGCGAGGGGTACGCGGTGATCCCGTCCTCGACGAAGCGTGATAACCTGGCCAGCAACCTGAAGGCGCTGGATCTGCAGTTGGATGATGAAGATCGACAGGCGATCGCTGCGCTGGATTGCAACGATCGGCTGGTGAGCCCGGAAGGTCTGGCGCCGCAGTGGGATTAATCACTCGCTACCGGTATGCCGTTCGCCTTGCAGACCGAGATGGTATTACGACAGCTCCTTCGGGAGCTGTTTTACGTGGTCGCTCAGAAAATCAATAAATGCCCTGATGCGAGTGCTGACCGCCCGGTCGCTGTAATAGACGGCACTGAAAGGCATTTCCACCGGTAAGCGCTTATCCGCCAGTAGCTCGACAAACTCTCCGCTGGCAATCTCTTTATCCACCATGTAATCCGACAGGCAGGCAATACCGTTGCCGGTCAGGCACAGCTGCTTGAGCGTTTCGCCGCTATTGGATGACACCGCCGCTTCGATCTCTAACAGCTGGCCATCGCAACAGGAGACCGGCCAGGTATTCAGCGATACCGGCTCGGTGAAGCCGAGGCAGTGATGCTGTTTCAGATCGGATGGATGCTGCGGCATACCGTAGCGCGCGACATAGTCGGGCGAGGCGACGATCTTACGATAGCTGGTAAACAGCGGTCGGGCGCGCAGGCTGGAATCCGTTAAGGTCCCGGCCCGAATGGCCACATCCACTTTCCGTTCAATCAGATTGATAAACGTCTCAGACGAGACGAGCGACAGCGTCATTTCCGGGTAGCGCTCGCGAAATGGCTTCACCAGCGGCATGAGAAAATGCAGCATCACCGGCGTCGCGGCATCTACCCGCAGCAGGCCCCGCGGCGTCGTGCGCGTCTCCAGCAGATCGTTCTCTGCCGCCGCCATTTCCTGCAAGACCACCTGCATCCGGCGAAAGTAGCGCTCGCCTTCTTCTGTCAGGCTGAGCTGGCGGGTGGTCCGATTGAGCAGGCTTACGCCTAGCTTTGATTCCAGCTTTTTGACCGCCCGGCTGACGGCGGAGTTGGCCTGTCCGAGCTGCTCGGCCGCCCGGCTGAAACTCCCGCTTTCCACCACCGCCACAAAGATGGCGATCTCCTCTGATGTGGCTCTCATTATTGCACCTATAGCAAAATTCTATTGATACTTTGATAGTTTTTGTTATTTATACAACCCTTCATACTACGTGTCATCTTAATCCTGATGCTACGGAGTAAATTATGCCACTGGCGCTATTTGCCTTAACCATCGGTGCCTTCGCAATTGGCACCACTGAATTTGTGATTGTCGGCCTGGTCCCGACCATTGCTCAGCAACTCTCTATCTCCCTGCCTTCGGCGGGACTGCTGGTCTCTATCTACGCGCTGGGCGTGGCGATCGGCGCTCCGGTGCTGACGGCGTTGACCGGGCGTATGCCGCGTAAACAGCTGCTGCTGGCGTTGATGGTCCTGTTTACGGCGGGTAATGTGCTGGCCTGGCAGGCCCCTGGCTATGAAACGCTGATCCTGGCGCGACTGCTGACCGGCCTGGCACACGGCGTGTTCTTCTCTATTGGCTCGACAATTGCTACCAGCCTGGTGGCAAAAGAGAAAGCGGCCTCGGCCATCGCCATTATGTTCGGCGGCCTGACGGTCGCGCTGGTAACCGGGGTACCGTTCGGGACTTTCATCGGCCAGCATTTTGGCTGGCGGGAAACGTTCCTCGCGGTATCGATTCTGGGCGTCATTGCCCTTATCAGCAGCCTGATTCTGGTACCGAATAATATTCCGGGCCGCGCCAGCGCCAGCCTGCGCGATCAGATGAAAGTATTAACTCATCCTCGCCTGCTGATGATCTACGCCATTACCGCGCTGGGCTACGGCGGCGTGTTTACCGCCTTTACCTTCCTTGCGCCGATGATGCAGGAGCTGGCCGGTTTCAGTCCGTCAGCGGTGAGCTGGATCCTGCTGGGCTATGGTGTCTCGGTCGCTATCGGTAATGTGTGGGGGGGCAAACTGGCCGATAAGCATGGCGCCGTCTCCGCGCTGAAGTTTATCTTCGCTGCGCTGGTGGTGCTGCTGCTGGTCTTCCAGTTGACCGCCAGCGTTCACTATGCCGCGCTGGCAACGGTACTGGTGATGGGCATCTTCGCCTTCGGCAACGTGCCGGGTTTGCAGGTGTATGTGGTGCAAAAAGCAGAGCAGTACACGCCTGGCGCCGTCGACGTCGCTTCCGGCCTGAATATTGCCGCCTTTAACGTCGGCATTGCTCTGGGGTCCATCGTCGGCGGACAGACGGTCGAGCGGTACGGTCTGGCGCAGACGCCGTGGATTGGCGCGATGATTGTGCTGGTCGCTTTGCTGTTGGTGGTCCTGAGCGGACGTTTAGATAAATTGCCACGCCGTTCGGCAGCGCTTTCTCCCGAAGGCTAAGGGTTTCTCGCAATTTGCATTGAAAGTGTATGGGAAAATCCCTATAACAGAATAACCAGTCGTCGTCGGGCTGGTTTCTGTTATCGAGGATTAATGCCCAAATTGCGAAAGAACACCTACGCCATGCGCTATGTCGCCGGACAACCTGCGGAGAGAATATTGCCTCCGGGGGCGTTTGCGGGCGTGAGTCCGGTTTATCCCGCCGGTACGCCATTAAGCAGCGATGAGAAGATCCGCGTGCTGGTATGGAATATCTTCAAGCAGCAGCGCGCAGAGTGGCAGTCGGTCCTCAAAAATTTCGGCAAAGATGCGCATTTGGTCCTGTTGCAGGAGGCGCAAACCACCCCAGAACTGGTCCGGTTCGCGACTTCAAACTATCTGGCCGCCGATCAGGTGCCGGCGCTGGTATTGCCGCAGCATCCTTCCGGCGTAATGACGCTGGCCTCCGCGCACCCCATCTATTGCTGTCCGCTGCGCGAGCGCGAGCCTATTTTGCGATTGCCGAAATCGGCGTTAGTGACCGTTTATCCGCTGCCGGATGCGCGGTTGTTGATGGTAGTCAATATCCATGCCGTCAACTTTAGCCTTGGCGTCGACGTCTACAGCAAACAGCTGCTGCCAATTGGCGATCAGATCGCCCATCACAGCGGGCCGGTGATCATGGCCGGCGACTTCAATGCCTGGAGCCGGCCGCGGATGAATGCGCTGTACCGCTTTGCGCGTGAGATGTCGTTACGCGAAGTTCGTTTCTCAGACGATCAGCGCCGCCGCGCGTTTGGTCGTCCCCTCGATTTTGTGTTCTACCGTGGGTTAAGCGTGCACGATGCTTCCGTGCTGGTGACCCGCGCCTCCGACCACAACCCGCTACTAGTCGAATTCAGTCCCGGCAAGCCTGATTAATTTAAGGTTGGTCAGGCCTGCCATGGGGCAGGCCTGCGCATGCATGGTGCTGCCTTTTATTACTCAAAAAAAACCGTAAGGACAAGACAACATGACAACACGCTCTCACCATGACAACGTCGAAAAGCAGTTCGGCTCCCAGGCCAGCGCCTATCTGACCAGCGCCGTACACGCCTCTGGTCGCGATCTGCAGCGGCTGGCGGAACGGCTGGCTGATTTTCCTCAGGCGAAAGTGCTGGATATGGGCTGCGGGGCAGGGCACGCCAGCTTTACCGCGGCGGGACAGGTTGCCGAGGTGACCGCCTATGATTTATCGAGCCAGATGCTGGAGGTCGTTGCCGCCGCGGCAAAGGAGAAAGGTTTTAGCAATATCGTGACCCAGCAGGGGTACGCCGAAACGCTGCCGTTCGCTGATGCCTGCTTTGATGTGGTGATTAGCCGCTACTCCGCTCACCACTGGCATGACGTTGGCCAGGCGCTGCGTGAGGTGAAACGTGTTCTCAAGCCGGGCGGGGTGATTATCGTGATGGACGTGATGTCGCCGGGTCATCCGGTACGTGATGTCTGGCTGCAGACGGTGGAAGCCCTGCGCGACACCTCGCATGTGCGTAATTATTCCAGCGGCGAGTGGTTGACGCTGGCGACTGAAGCGGGGCTGGTGGTTAACCAGTTGTTGACCGATCGCCTGCCGCTGGAGTTCAGTTCATGGGTGGCGCGGATGCGTACTTCTGAGCCGCTGGTGGAGGCGATTCGCTTATATCAGCAGAGCGCTTCGGCGGAGGTCAAAGCGTACTTCGAGTTACAGGAGGACGGATCGTTTACCAGCGATACCATTCTGTTCGAAGCGCATAAAGCGGTTTAATTTAGGCAACAAGAAAGGCACCGGGGAAGTCGGTGCCTTTTTGTCGAACCAGAGGTATCAGGACTCTGGTCGATCGCTGTTTTTCACAAACAACGTTAGCTGATCGCCTGGGCGCAGGTTGTCGGTATCGCTGTTCCAGCGCATCACGTCGCGAATATTAACGCCGTGACGTTTGGCGATGCTCGACAGCGAATCGCCTTTACGAACGCGATAGGTGATGCTATCGCTGTTGTTCGCCAGACGCTGGGCGCTGCTGCCTGCGCCAATAACCAGATTCTGCCCAACCTTTAATCCAGAGCCGCGCAGGTTATTCCACTGCTGCAGATCGCGGGTCGTCACACCAAGACGGGAAGCTATCCCGGAAATGGTGTCGCCGGAACGCACCTTATAGCTACGGCTGGTTAGCGGCGTATTGTCCGCGAGCTGCGTCGGCTGCACGGCGGCAATGTCGCCAGAGGCCAGCGATTCACGCAGCTGTGCGGCGTGCTTCTGCGGCACCATGACGTACTTTGGCCCGCTCGCGCCCAGCGTTGACCCTTTTACGCCCGCATTGAACGTCTTCAGCTTGCTGACCGGCATACCGGCCATGTCCGCGAGCTGAGAAATATCAACCGGACTGTCGAGGCGAACGCGCGCCAGCGCACGGCTTTCATCAGCCGTAGGCAGCTTTACGCCGTAACGTTTGCTGTTTTTGAGAATGTCGCTCAATGCCAGCATTTTCGGGACGTAGATTTTCGTTTCATGCGGCAGAGACAGCGACCAGAAATCGGTGGGTTTGCCACGCGAACGGTTCGCTTTTACTGCCTTCATGACCCGGCCTTCGCCGCTGTTATAGGCTGCGACCGTTAACAACCAGTCGCCGTCGAACATTTTGTTCAGACGTTGCATCATGTCCAGCGCCGCGGTAGTAGATGCGACGACATCACGACGCGCATCGTAACTGCGGGTCTGTTTTAAACCATAATTGCGCCCTGTGCTCGGAATGATCTGCCAAATGCCTGCGGCATTGGCGCCAGACGTCGCGTGTGGGTCAAAAGCGCTCTCCACTATGGGTAGTAATACCAGTTCCATTGGCATGTTACGTTTCTTAACCTGCCCGGCTATCCAGTACATATACGGCTCTGCCCGTAAAGTTACATCGTGGAGATAGCTCTTATTTCTTAAGTACTTCTGTTTCTGTTCGCGAATCCGGGGATTATCCGGTATTCCCATCTTTAGCTCGTCGCCTATGGAAGTCCACAGATCCTGGTCTTGCGCGTAGAAGGTTCCATCATCTAACCAGCGCGCTTGACTTGTGAACTTGCCTGCTTCCCCTTGACCAGCCGCAGAAAGGCTCTGTGCTCGCTGTTCGACGGTGCCATCGTGCTTAGACGCCTGGCACCCCACCAGCAGGACAGAGGCGAGTAATATCGCTCGTGCCTTCATGTGTGTGTCAATAGTTGCTTAAAAGACGACCAAGGATAACGGCGAAGTTGGCCGATGACAAGAATTAAATATCAGAAGTCATCTTTCTTTGACCTTAACCATGCAAATCGCGCCACAGAGTGTTGCAAATTTGTTTCTTTGTTAATTTTGTCAATTAAATCAATATCATTTACGCGTAAAAATAAATTTATACGCCGCTCATTTTTCAGAGTTACGGGTAGTGTTTTTTGTTTTTTTGCACGTAACTCATTAACTTTATGATAGTAATCGTTTATGTCCCTATCATCTGGCAGGATACTCAATGCAAACTTCATATTCGCTAACGTATATTCATGTGCGCAACATATGAGGGTTTCTTCAGGAAGGGCATTAATTTTCATAAATGATTGATACATCTGCTCTGCTGTACCTTCGAACAGCCTTCCGCAGCCGCCGGAAAACATCGTATCGCCACAGAACAGATAAGGTTCGCTGTAGTAACAGATATGTCCTAATGTGTGACCTGGCGTAGAGAAAATGGAAAAATCGTGCCCGAGAATTGACAGCCGATCGCCATCGCCTACCACCTGAGTGACGCCTTTATCCTGGGTTTCCGCCGGCCCGTAAACCACTATAGAAGGGAATTTTTCACGTAATTGTTTTACGCCGCCGACGTGATCCTGATGATGATGGGTCAATAAAATAGCCTCGGGCTGCCACTGGTTTTCCTCGATGGCTGCCAGAACCGGCGCGGCTTCGCCTGGATCTACGATGATGCAGCGGCCGTTATTCTCACTGAGAACCCAGATGTAGTTGTCCTGAAACGCGGGAATACTGATAAGATTCATAAATTACCTCTAAAGCGTAGCGGAAGGTGGCAATGAAGCCGGCAAGGATACCTCACACAGTGACAGCGCCTGAGCATTGGTCCAGTATGCCGTGGGGCGAATACTATCGCGAAACGCTGGAGCAGCAGATGAAACCGTGGCTGGCTAAATTATATGGCTTTCATCTGCTTAAGATTGGCAATCTGAGCGCGGAAATCAATACCGAAGCTTGCGCCATCTCGCACCAGGTGAATGTCTCGCTGGCGGGAAATCCAATGCAGGTCCGGGCTGACCCGCTGCATTTACCCTTTGCCGAAAAGTCCGTTGACGCCTGCCTGCTGGCGCACACCCTGCCGTGGTGTAGCGATCCGCATCGTCTGCTGCGGGAAGCCGATCGTGTACTGATCGATGATGGCTGGATGATCCTGACCGGGTTTAATCCGGTCAGCCTGATGGGGTTGCGTAAGCTGGTGCCGGTCCTGCGCAAAGGAACGCCTTATAATAGCCGTATGTTTACGCTGATGCGCCAGCTGGACTGGCTGGCGCTGCTCAACTTTGAAGTGCTGCACTATGGACGTTACCAGGTTTTGCCCTGGTCGCGCCATGGCGGCAAATTGTTGAGCACCCATCTGCCGGCGCTGGGCTGTTTGCAATTGATTGTCGCCCGCAAACGGACCATTCCGCTGACGCTCAATCCGATGAAATCCGGCAAAGCGAAAACTCAGCTGCGGCCGGCGGTGGGCGCCACCCGGCAGTGGCGCAAAGGGCAGAATTAACTCTCAGGCAGGTAGCCGACATCGTCCAGTGTGGGGTGGGAGGCCGCCGCGCGCGCCAGCTCGTCGCAGCGTTCATTTTCAGGATGGCCGGCGTGGCCCTTTACCCATTCCCATTTAATTTTATGCTGGCCAAGCGCGGCGTCCAGCCGCTGCCAGAGGTCGACATTTTTCACCGGCTTTTTCTCTGCCGTTTTCCAGCCGCGCTTTTTCCAGTTGTGGATCCACTGGGTGATCCCCTGACGAACATACTGGCTGTCAGTGCTGAGCACCACTTCGCAATGCTCTTTTAACGCTTCCAGGGCAATAATTGCCGCCATCAGTTCCATGCGGTTATTGGTGGTCAGACGGTAGCCAGCGCTGAAGGTTTTTTCGTGCTGGCGGTAGCGCATGATGGCGCCGTAGCCGCCAGGTCCTGGATTACCCAGGCAAGAGCCGTCGGTGAAAATTTCTACCTGTTTGAGCATCTCTGGTAGACTTCCTGTAATTGAAATCGATTTGTAAACGATAAGTCTGACATAAATGACCGCTATGAGCACTGCAATTACGCGCCAGATTGTTCTCGATACCGAAACCACCGGTATGAACCAGATCGGGGCACACTACGAAGGACACAAGATCATTGAGATCGGCGCCGTGGAGGTGATCAACCGCCGCCTGACCGGTAACAATTTTCACGTCTATCTGAAGCCCGATCGGCTGGTGGATCCTGAAGCATTCGGCGTACACGGGATCGCCGATGAGTTCCTGCTGGATAAACCTACCTTTGCCGACGTGGCTGATGAGTTTATGGATTACATCCGCGGCGCGGAGCTGGTGATCCATAACGCCTCGTTCGATATCGGCTTTATGGATTATGAATTCAGTAAGCTAAACCGCGGCATCGGAAAAACCGAGACCTTTTGTAAAATCACCGACAGTTTGGCGCTGGCGCGGAAAATGTTTCCAGGCAAGCGCAACAGCCTCGATGCGCTATGTTCGCGTTACGAAATAGACAACAGCAAGCGTACGCTGCACGGGGCGTTGCTCGATGCCCAGATCCTTGCCGATGTCTATTTGATGATGACCGGCGGCCAGACTTCGATGGCGTTCTCTATGGAAGGCGAAAGCCAGCAGCAGGCGGGAGAGATGGGAATTCAGCGCGTCGTCCGCGCCGGCAGTCAGTTACGCGTGGTTTATGCCTCAGATGAAGAACTGGCGAACCATGAATCCCGCCTCGACCTGGTACAAAAGAAAGGCGGAAGCTGCCTGTGGCGTGCCTGATAGCCACTAAAATGAATTAAAAATAGGCGGTTGGGTGATTTTTGCAGCAAACGATTCAAAATGGTAGAAAAAGCGTTGACGGGGTAGAGGGGAATCCGTAATATTCGCCTCGTTCCCAACGGAACAACAACGCGGAGCGGTAGTTCAGTCGGTTAGAATACCTGCCTGTCACGCAGGGGGTCGCGGGTTCGAGTCCCGTCCGTTCCGCCACTATTCAGAAAGCCTGAATCAGCAATGATTCAGGCTTTCGTCGTTTTCGTCGCCGAATTTCAGCGCGCCTCTTGTTCCTCCTGCATGCACTGCATAAATACCCGCATCGCCGGACTGATAGCCTTCCCGGCATGGTGGGCGCAGAGCGCATGGATCGTCAACGGCGTCTCGCTGAATGGCAGCTCAACCAGCGTCCCGCGCTTGAGCTCGTCCTCCACCGCAAAGCGTGGCAGAAAACTCACTCCCAGATTTCCCGCCACGCACTGCTTGATACTCTCAATACTCCACAGCTCAATGGTGTTCTCCAGAGTAATTTCGCGCTGGCGCAGGGTGCTTTCAAAAATCTGCCGGAACACGCACTGGGGTTCGTTGATGATAAAGCTCAGCGGGATATGCTGCCGCGGGCGCATGAAGTCTACCGGCGCCTGCTCGACCGATGCGACCAGCGCCAGCGACTGCTGGCCAAGCTCCATTATCGTGAGCGCGTCATCGTTACCCACCCGGTAAAACACCCCCAAATCGACCTCGTCGGCAAGCAGCGCATCGCGGATGCTGTAGCAGTTGAGCGACTGCAGCGACAGGCGCACTTTCGGAGCGCGTTGCTTAAAACGCTGCAGCACCCGCGGCATTTTATACGCCAGCAGCGTTTCGCCAGTGGCGACGCGAAGTTCGCCGCCGGGCTCATCGTCCTGGCGTGCCGCCTGACGAATCGAGGCCATCACTTTAGTCAGGTCGTAGACATGCGGCAGGACCTTCTTACCGGCGGCGGTGAGACACATCCGCCGGCCGATTTTCTCAAACAGCGGGATGGCAAGCTCCTGCTCCAGCTGCTGGATATGAAAAGTCACGGTGGACTGAGTGCAGCATAGTTTCTGCGCCGCGCGCAGAAAGGAACCTTCTTCGACAACAGTTTTGAAGGTGATGAAGCGTCGCAGATCCATATTTCCTCTTTGTATCGATATTATCGAAGCGAGAATGAAAAAATATTCATTTTTTTAAATTATCAGCTTCGGGTAGTGTCTGCCAGACAAGAGGAGAAAACCCGTGACACCTACCCTGATAAGCGCCTTTTTAACTTACACTTTGATCACCGCCCTGACACCCGGGCCCAACAATATCCTGGCGCTGAGCAGCGTCACCTCCCATGGTCTACGCCGCAGCCTGCGGGTGCTGGCCGGGATGAGCGTCGGGTTTATTATCACTATGTTGATTTGCGCGGCTTTAACCTTTTCGCTGGTTGAACTCGACTCACGCTTTACCCTGGTATTGGGATGGATTGGCGCGGCGTACATCCTGTGGCTGGCCTGGCAGATTGCCAAAAACAAACCGGCGACAGGGACGCCGAGTGTAGAACCGGTAGGCTTTTGGGCGAGTCTGGGGCTACAGTTCGTCAACGTTAAAATTATTCTGTATGGCATCACCGCGCTTTCTACCTTTGTTCTGCCCGTTACTCGCGAGCCTGTTTGGCTTATCAGCGTGAGTCTGCTGCTGGCGGCGATTGGCGCGCTGGGAAATCTGTGCTGGGCGCTGGCGGGGCATCTGTTTCAACGCCTGTTTTTGCTGTACGGGCGGCAACTGAACTGGATGCTGGCTGCGTTATTGGTCTACTGTGCTGTGCGGATCGTGGTGGAATAAAAAGGGAGCGCAGCGGCTCCCGAAGGGTGATTAGCCGATCGTGAAAGGATCGGCATCGCGCCAGGCGGGGAATTTTTCACGATATTCCTGAAGGGCGCTCAGCGACAGCTCGGCATCAAGACGAGTGGCCTGATGCGGATCGGCGGTGGCGATAATCTCCCCCTGGGGATTGATAATCCGACTATCGCCGCGGTAATGATGGCCGTTGCCGTCAGTGCCAACCCGGTTACAGCCGGCGACATAGGCCTGGTTTTCAATCGCGCGGGCGATCAGCAGCGACTGCCAGTGCAGCGAGCGCGGCGCCGGCCAGTTGGCGACATACAGCGCCAAATCATAGTCGTTCTGATTACGCGACCATACCGGAAAGCGCAGGTCGTAACAGACCAGCGGCAGGATCCGCCATCCACGCCATTCAAAGACCACGCGCTGGTTTCCGGCCTCATAGTGATGATGTTCATCGGCCATACGGAACAGGTGCCGTTTATCATAATGGTGCACCGTACCGTCAGGCTCGACCAGCAGGAAGCGGTTAACGGCGCCGTGTTCAGTTTGCAGCGCAGCGCTGCCGGCAATCAGCGCCTGGGATTGCGCGGCCCGGGCATGCATCCACTCCACCACGTCGGCCTCGGGTAAAGACTGTTTTGCCGCTTCCATGGCAAAGCCGGTGGTAAACATCTCTGGTAAAACAATCACATCGCGCCCGGTGATTCCTTCCAGTTGGCGATCAAAATGGCGCAGGTTGGCAGGGCCGTCCATCCAGACCAGCGGTTGTTGCAACAGCGAAATTTTCAGGCCAGGCACAATGGTCAACTCCATTCTCATGAGGGGGTTAGGTTAACTGTAACACCATATCAGCCGCGCGGCGGTCCGCGGAATATTTTGTTAAAAAAATGCTACTGATGGAAACGAAAGGGGAGGAGAGGGCGAAAAAAAGGCGGGGAAAGTTCCCCGCCCGGCGTGTGATGTGGTAGTGGTTTTATTATGCAGCTTCAACTTTACGAACTTTTTCCGGCAGCTTTACCGGCTTTGTCGCCAGCTCCTCTGGCGCAAAGTCGTCGACGTTAATGCTGCGCAGACGGCTATGCTCTGCACGGGTAAGAATGGCGGCCTCATCCTGACTGATTAATCCTTTGGCCAGCGCGTTGTGGGCCAGCTCATCCAGACGGGTGAACGGCAGATTTTTACCCAACTCTTTGCAGATCCGCTGGTGGATAGGATCGGCCGCCATCACTTCCAGCAGGGCCTCTTCCAGCAGGCCTACCGGGTTATGCTCGCTCGGCGTCAGGTACTGACCGCGACCGATGCGGGAGCGCGTGGCGCTGGGCACCTGCAGAATTTTGGCGACCTGGTGGTCCAGCCTATCCGACGGCGCATGATGATGACGGCCGGTCGGGAAGATGACCAGGCGCATTACGCCTGCCACCAGACGGTTCGGGAAATTGTCCAACAGATCGTCAATGGCTTGCTCGGCCTGGTGCAGCGCGTCCTGTACCCCCCAGTGAACCAGCGGCAGATCGGCTTCATTGCGTCCTTCATCGTCATAGCGTTTCAGCACCGCCGAGGCCAGGTACAGCTGGCTTAACACATCCCCCAGACGGGCGGAGATACGTTCGCGTCGCTTGAGGCTGCCGCCGAGCACCGCCATTGAGACGTCTGACAGCAGTGCCAGGTTGGCGCTCAGACGGTTCATTTGCTGATAGTAGCGACGGGTGGCGTCACGGGTCGGCGCGCTGCTGGTGCGCCCGCCGGTCAGGCCCAGCCAGAAACTCCGCACTTTATTACTGCCGACATGGCCGATGTGTTTGAACAGCAGGTTGTCATAGGCGTTCAGGTCATTATTCTGCGCGGCGGCCATCTCCTCCAGTACGTACGGATGGCAGCGAATCGCCCCCTGACCGAAGATCATCATGCTGCGGGTCAGAATGTTTGCGCCTTCCACGGTGATGGCGATAGGCGCGCCCTGATAGGCCCGGGCGAGGAAGTTGCCTTCGCCCAGCATAATGCCTTTCCCGCCGGTAATATCCATCGCGTCGATAATGGAGCGCTGGCCGCGGTGGGTGCAGTGATATTTCACGATAGCGGACAGCACTGCAGGTTTCTCGCCGAGCATGATGCCGTAGGTGATCAGCGACGCCGCAGCGTCCATCACATAGGCGTTACCGGCGATACGCGCCAGCGCCTCTTCAATCCCTTCCATTTTGCCGATGGAGATTTTGAACTGGCGGCGAATATGGGCGTAAGCGCCAGTCGCCATGGCAACGGATTTCAGACCACCGGTGGCGTTGGACGGCAGAGTAATACCGCGGCCGACCGATAGACATTCAACCAGCATGCGCCAGCCCTGACCGGCCATGCTTGGGCCGCCGATGATGTAATCGATAGGCACGAAGATATCTTTGCCGCGGGTTGGACCGTTCTGGAACGGCACGTTCAGCGGGAAGTGGCGACGGCCGATTTCCACGCCCGGGGTGGAGGTGGGGATCAGCGCGCAGGTGATACCCAGCTCTTCTTCTCCGCCCAGCAAACGATCCGGGTCAGAGAGTTTGAAAGCCAGCCCCAGCACGGTGGCGATAGGCGCCAGCGTGATATAACGTTTGTTCCAGGTCAGGCGCATCCCCAGCACCTGTTGACCCTGCCAGTCGCCCATGCACACCACGCCGGTATCCGGGATGGCGCCGGCGTCAGAGCCCGCTTCCGGGCTGGTGAGAGCGAAGCAAGGGATTTCCAGGCCGCGTGCCAGACGCGGCAGATAATGATTCTTCTGTTCTTCGGTACCGTAATGCTGCAGCAGTTCGCCCGGGCCCAGCGAGTTCGGGACGCCGACGGTGATCGCCAGGATGCCGGAGACGCCAGAGAGTTTCTGCAGTACTCGTGCCTGAGCGTAAGCGGAGAACTCAAGTCCGCCATACTCTTTCTTAATGATCATCGCGAAGAAGCGGTGCTCTTTCAGATAGGCCCACAGCTCCGGCGGCAAATCGGCCATTTCGTGGGTGATGGCGAAGTCGTTAGCCATCCGGCAGGCTTCTTCAACTGGGCCGTCGAGGAAAGCTTGTTCTTCGGCGGTCAGCCGCGGCTGCGGATAGTTATGTAACTTTTGCCAGTCAGGATTGCCGCGAAACAGATCGCCTTCCCACCAGGTGGTGCCGGCGTCGATGGCTTCTTTTTCCGTGCGCGACATCGGCGGCATCACCTTGCGGAATGTGCGAAACGCCGGTGCGGAAATCATGGATTTACGCATAGGCGCAAAGTTAAACGGCAACAGTATGATCGCCAGAGGCAGCAGCAGCCAGATATTCCACACTCCGGCCGCGCCGAGCGCCGCGGTCCAGGCGAGCAAAATCACGCTGCTGAGCAGCAGGCTGACCCGGTGATAGAAGAGCGCGCCGAGTAAAACGACGGTTGCAACAATACTCAAAATCATCATAGAGAAATGCTCCCTGAGCTTGTAGGAGGTCTGACCACTTGTGATGTATTGGTTGTAGTGCATGCGTTTTTATTTAGCAATGTGTTTACAAAATAATTACAACCTTGCTCACATTGTTGTATGCAAAAGCGGCACATAAAATCAAAAGAGCGAGGGATAACGCTGCCTGCTGCTTCTCGCTTCGACGGCTATCCGGTACACTGCCGGGGTTATTCCACTCATACTGAAGGATTATCCTCATGTACCAGGATCTTATTCGTAACGAACTGAACGAAGCCGCGGAAACGCTGGCTAACTTTCTGCAGGACGAAGCCAATATCCATGCTATCCAGCGTGCCGCTGTCCTGCTGGCGGATAGCTTTAAGGCGGGTGGGAAAGTGCTGTCCTGCGGTAATGGCGGTTCCCATTGCGATGCGATGCATTTTGCGGAAGAGCTGACCGGACGTTATCGCGAAAACCGCCCGGGTTACCCGGCCATCGCGATCTCCGACGTCAGCCACCTCTCCTGCGTGAGCAATGATTTTGGCTATGAGTATGTGTTCTCCCGCTACGTTGAATCCGTTGGCCGCGCAGGCGATGTGCTGCTCGGTATCTCCACGTCTGGCAACTCCGGCAACGTGATTAAGGCCATTGAGGCCGCGCGGGCGCAGGGGATGAAAGTGATCACCCTGACCGGTAAAGACGGCGGTAAAATGGCCGGTAGCGCTGATGTTGAAATTCGCGTGCCGCACTTTGGCTACGCCGACCGCATCCAGGAGATCCATATCAAAGTGATCCACATTCTGATTATGCTGATCGAAAAAGAGATGGCGAAAGGCTAACAGGCAGGTGAGTGTGTACTGTTGACGGTGGCCTCGCTCCGGCGCCGTCGTGATTTGTGAGGGTGAGGTGATCTATGTGCGAACTGCTCGGGATGAGCGCCAATGTGCCAACCGATATCTGTTTTAGCTTTACCGGGCTGGTGCAGCGCGGCGGCGGGACGGGGCCGCATAAAGACGGCTGGGGCATCACCTTCTATGAAGGTAAAGGCTGTCGCACATTCAAGGATCCCCAGCCGAGCTTTCAGTCGCCGATCGCGAAACTGGTTCAGGATTACCCCATTAAGTCCTGTTCCGTCGTCGCCCATATTCGTCAGGCCAACCGCGGGAGGGTGGCCCTGGAGAACACCCATCCCTTCACCCGCGAACTGTGGGGGCGCAACTGGACCTATGCGCACAATGGGCAGCTAAAAGGCTATAAGTCGCTGAAAACCGGTAATTTTCATCCGGTAGGTGAAACCGACAGTGAAAAAGCGTTTTGCTGGCTGCTGCACCGTTTAACCGAGCGCTATCCGCGCACGCCGGGCAATATGCTGGGCGTTTTCAAGAATATCGCCACCCTCGCGGGTGAACTACGTGAGAAAGGGGTGTTCAACATGCTGCTGTCGGACGGGCGCTACGTAATGGCGTTCTGCTCGACCAATCTGCACTGGATCACCCGGCGAGCGCCGTTCGGCGTGGCAAAACTGCTGGACCAGGATGTGGAGATCGACTTTCAACGCGAGACCACACCCAACGATGTGGTCACGGTTATCGCCACGCAGCCGCTGACGGCCAATGAAACCTGGCATAAGATCATGCCAGGCGAGTGGGCGTTATTTTGTCTCGGGGAGCGTGTAGTTTGAGGCCAGCTGCGGCTGGACAACCTCGTGGCTGAGCGGCTTGCTCACCACATAGCGGCCGTCGGTCACTGATACGACCGGCGGTTTGTGGGTCTGCTGGAAATAGTCATAGCCAGGCTTGAGCTGTTTCCAGAAATCCGCGTAGTAGGAGTATTTGTGGCGTTCCATGTTGGCGTTGGTCATGCGGAACGGATAGATACTCACCTGCACGCTTGGCTGGCCGAAGACTAAGGCGCCGGTCACGAACTGGAAGATCTCATCGATACCGCTGTCGGTCATGGCGTAGCAGCCGACTGAGACGCAGTCGCCGTGGATCATCAGGTATTTCCCTTCATAACCATGGGCGCGATCGTAGGCGTTCGGGAAGCCGATGTTAATCGCTTTATAGAAGCGGCTGTCGGGTTTGAGCTGGCTGCGGGTGACGTTATAGAACCCTTCCGGACTCTTGAAATCGCCCTGGCGCTGTTTCGGACCGAGGCCACCGGAGTAGTTGCAGATCCGGTAGCTGTCGAGGAGCTGGTAGGTCTCACCCATTTTGACGTAAAGGTCGAGCATGCGCTCTTCTTTAAAGATCTCAATGTAAACCGGTGAACCCATTAATTGCTGCTTATATTCTTTGCTTACCGGCGTTGTCGGGCTGTTGCTGCTGAGCAGCCCGGCAAATGACACGCACGGCAACAGAAGCATCGCAATAAATAATGCGATTTTGCGCATACTGCTTGTTCCTTGATAAAACAAAATAGCCACATTGCCAGGACGGCAAGAGAGACCCGAAATCAGAGTTTTCTGGATTTAGAGCGCTCACATTAGCATCACGGCATTTTTTCGCAAGGGCGACGTGGCGGCGTTTACAAATCAGCCTCACTTTATACCCTGCCAGCGACGAAAACACAGTGAGAACTTTGCGCAATAGCTCGCATTTTAGAAGCACTTATCGCCCCTTGCGCTACAGCCGCCGCTCACGAAATGTTACACTTGCGCCGGTTCATCATCAGAGTAAGAAAGGATGCTTCTCTTCCGTCCTGAGCGCTACTGGCGCCGTTTCGCCCTTTCTTCTCTGCCATTCTGTCAATAAGCTGGCCCTGACCTGCGTCGGGGTTGAGGTTACGGATACCTGCTAACGATATGATTAAAATCACGAAAGGGCTGGATTTGCCCATAGCTGGCATGCCATTACAGCAGATTTCTCCCGCGCCAGCGGTGAAGCGCGTCGCGCTACTCGGCGAAGAGTACGTTGGCATGCGTCCCGCGATGGCGGTTAAAGAAGGCGATCGGGTCAAAAAAGGTCAGATCCTGTTCGAAGATAAAAAGATCCCTGGCGTCTGCTTTACCGCCCCGGCGAGCGGGATCGTCAGCGCGATCCACCGCGGCGAACGGCGCGTGTTGCAGTCGGTGGTGATTGATATCGAGGGCAATGACGCGGTGGCGTTTACCCGTTACGCCGCGGACGCGCTGGCCGAACTGCCGCGCGACACCGTACAGCAGCAGCTGCTGGCGTCGGGCCAATGGACGGCGCTGCGTACCCGACCGTTCAGCAAAACGCCGCTCCCGGGGAGCACGCCCGCCGCTATCTTTGTTAACGCCATGGACACCAATCCGCTGGCGGCGGAGCCGCAGCCGATTATTCTGGCCGAACGTGCCGCCTTCGACGCCGGTCTTACCGTGCTCACGCGCTTGACCGACGGGAAAGTGCACGTCTGCCAGCCCAGCGGCGGCAAGCTGGGCGGTCATCCTCTCGGCCAGGTTCGTTTCAATCAGTTCAGCGGGCCGCACCCGGCGGGGCTGCCGGGAACGCATATTCACTTTCTGGAGCCGGTGAGCCTGAATAAGCAGGTCTGGCACCTCAATTATCAGGACGCGATCGCCATTGGTAAGCTTTTCCTCGACGGGGAGCTCTACTGCGAACGGATAATTGCGCTCGGCGGCCCGCAGGTAACATCTCCGCGGCTGGTCAAAACGACGCTCGGCGCCAGCCTGGAGGATCTGCTGGCAGGTGAGCTGCAGGAGGGGGAAAACAGGGTCATTTCCGGCTCGGTGCTTAGCGGCGCCCGCGCCCATGGCCCTCACGCCTTCCTGGGGCGCTTCCATCTGCAGGTGAGCGTGGTCAAAGAAGGGCGGGAAAAAGAGCTCTTCGGCTGGGTGATGCCGGGCAAAGAGAAATTCTCGATTACCCGCACCACGCTGGGCCATTTCTTCAAGCGCAAGCGCTTTCATTTTTCCACCGATACCAACGGCGGCGAGCGGGCGATGGTGCCGATCGGCAACTACGAGCGGGTGATGCCTCTGGATATCCTGCCGACCATACTGCTGCGCGATCTGCTGGCCGGAGACACCGACAGCGCTCAGGCGCTGGGCTGTCTGGAGCTGGATGAAGAAGATCTGGCGCTGTGCACCTATGTTTGCCCTGGAAAGTATGAATATGGCCCGGCGCTGCGCAGCGTGTTAACCCGGATTGAGCAGGAAGGATAAGAGATGGGCTTAAAGCACCTGATTGAGAAACTTGAGCCGCATTTCACGCATGGCGGCAAGCTGGAAAAATATTACCCGCTGTATGAGGCGGCGGCGACCATCTTCTACACGCCGGGCCAGGTAACCCGCGGCGCGGCGCACGTGCGCGACGCCATCGACCTGAAGCGGATGATGATCCTCGTGTGGTTTGCCGTATTCCCGGCGATGTTCTGGGGCATGTACAACGTTGGGCTGCAGACCATTCCGGCGCTGCACAAGCTATACGGCGCCGAACAGCTGCAGCAGGCGATCGCCAACAACTGGCACTACAGCGTCGCCCAGTGGTTAGGGGTGAGCTTCAGTGCCGACGCCGGCTGGCTGAGCATGATGACCCTGGGCGCGGTATTTTTCCTGCCGATCTATATTACCGTTTTTATCGTCGGTGGCTTCTGGGAGGTGCTGTTCGCGATTGTGCGCAAGCATGAGATTAACGAAGGTTTTTTCGTTACCTCTATTCTCTTCGCGCTGATTGTGCCGCCCACGCTGCCGCTGTGGCAGGCGGCGCTGGGGATCTCCTTCGGCGTGGTGATCGCCAAAGAGATTTTCGGCGGCACCGGGCGCAACTTCCTCAACCCGGCGCTGGCGGGGCGCGCGTTCCTGTTCTTCGCCTATCCGGCGCAGATTTCCGGCGATCTCGTATGGACCGCGGCGGACGGTTTCTCCGGCGCCACGCCGCTCTCCCAGTGGGCCAGCGGCGGCGGTGAAGCGCTGGTGAACGTGGCGACTGGCGTGCCGGTGAGCTGGATGGACGCCTTCCTCGGCAATATTCCCGGCTCAATTGGCGAAGTGTCAACGCTGATGATCTTCATCGGCGGGGCGATCATCCTCTTTGGCCGCGTCGCGTCCTGGCGCATCGTCGCCGGGGTAATGATCGGCATGATCGCCACCGCCACCCTGTTTAACGTTATCGGCTCCGACACCAACCCGATGTTCGCTATGCCATGGTACTGGCATCTGGTGCTCGGCGGTTTCGCCTTCGGGATGATGTTTATGGCGACGGACCCGGTATCCGCCTCGTTTACCGATAAAGGGAAATGGAGTTACGGCGTGCTGATCGGCGTGATGTGCGTGCTGATCCGCGTGGTGAACCCGGCTTATCCGGAAGGGATGATGCTGGCGATCCTCTTCGCCAACCTCTTCGCACCGCTGTTCGATTATCTGGTGGTGCAGGCCAATATTAAGCGGAGGAAGTCGCGTGGCTGAGAAGAAAAGTAACGATAGCATCGGCAAAACGCTGCTGGTGGTGCTGGTGCTTTGTCTGGTCTGCTCCATCGTGGTGGCGGGCTCGGCCGTGGGGCTGAAATCCCGCCAGCAGGCGCAGCGGGCATTGGATAAGCAGCGCAATATCCTGGCAGTGTCAGGGCTGATGCACCCCGGTATGGATGCGGATGCGGTAGCGGACACCTTCGCGGCGCGCATTACCCCGCGACTGGTGAATCTGGCCACCGGCGAACTGCTGGAGAAAGACCCGGGTAAATTTAATCAGGCTCAGGCGCTGAAGGATCCGCAGCAGAGTATGGCCCTGGATGCCAGTCAGGATCCGGCTGGTATAAAGCGACGCAGTAATCTGGCGGAAATTTACCTGGTGCGCGACGCGCAGCAGAAGATTGAGCAGGTGGTGCTGCCCATTTATGGCAACGGCCTGTGGTCAATGATGTATGCCTTCGTGGCGCTGGACGTCGATGGCCGCACGGTAAAAGGTATTACTTACTACGATCAGGGCGAAACGCCGGGGCTGGGCGGCGAGGTGGAAAACCCGAACTGGCGCCAGCAGTTTGTCGGCAAGCAGGTGCTGGATGACAACGGCATGCCGGCGCTGAAGGTGGTGAAAGGCGGCGCGCGCGCAGGCGATCTCCACGCGGTTGACGGTTTATCCGGCGCCACGCTGACGTCCAATGGCGTGCAGCATAGCTTTGATTTCTGGATGGGCGAACTGGGCTTTGGTCCGTTCCTGAAAAAGGTTCGTGAGGGAGAGCTGAATAATGGCTGAACAGAGCGATATGAAAGAGGTGAAGCGCGTGCTGGTGGGGCCGCTCATCGCCAATAACCCCATCGCCCTGCAGGTGCTGGGTGTCTGCTCCGCACTGGCGGTAACCACCAAACTGGAAACCGCCTTCGTGATGACCATTGCGGTGACCCTGGTGACGGCGTTCTCCAGCATGTTTATCTCGATGATCCGCCACCATATTCCCAATAGCGTGCGCATCATCGTGCAGATGGCGATCATCGCCTCGCTGGTGATCGTGGTGGATCAGCTGCTGCGGGCTTTCGCCTATGAGACCTCCAAACAGCTGTCGGTATTCGTCGGGCTTATCATCACCAACTGCATCGTGATGGGCCGCGCCGAAGCCTACGCCATGAAGTCGCCGCCGCTGGCGAGCTTTATGGATGGTATTGGCAACGGTCTCGGCTATGGCGCGATCCTGATTATCGTCGGCTTCCTGCGCGAGCTTATCGGTAGCGGCAAGCTGTTCGGTATCACGGTGCTGGAAACGGTGCAGAACGGCGGCTGGTATCAGCCGAACGGCCTGTTCCTGCTGGCGCCGAGCGCGTTCTTCATTATCGGTTTGCTGATCTGGGCCCTGCGTAGCTGGAAGCCTGAGCAGCAGGAAAAGGAGTAATCGGTGATGGCTCATTACATCAGCCTGTTTGTCCGCGCGGTGTTCGTTGAGAACATGGCGCTGGCCTTCTTCCTCGGGATGTGCACCTTTCTTGCGGTGTCGAAAAAGGTCTCCACCGCCTTCGGCCTCGGCGTCGCGGTGACGGTAGTGCTGGGGCTTGCCGTGCCAATCAATAACCTGGTCTATAACCTGGTGCTGCGCGACGGCGCGCTGGTTGAGGGGGTGGATCTCAGCTTTCTTAACTTCATCACCTTTATCGGAGTGATCGCCGCGCTGGTGCAGATCCTCGAGATGATCCTCGATAAGTATTTTCCGGCACTGTACAACGCGCTGGGCATCTTCCTGCCGCTGATTGCGGTTAACTGTGCGATTTTCGGCGGCGTGTCGTTCATGGTGCAGCGCGATTACAACTTCCCGGAGTCCATCGTCTACGGCTTCGGCTCCGGCATTGGCTGGATGCTGGCGATCGTGGCGATGGCGGGGATCCGCGAAAAAATGAAGTACGCCAACGTGCCCGCCGGTTTGCGCGGGTTAGGGATCACCTTTATCACCACCGGACTAATGGCGCTGGGCTTTATGTCCTTCTCCGGCGTGCAGCTATAAGGGCGAATAAGTATGGAAATTATTCTTGGCGTCGTGATGTTCACGCTGATTGTGCTGGTGCTGTCGGGGCTTATCCTGGCAGCGCGCTCAAAGCTGGTGAACGCGGGCGACGTGGTTATTGAGATCAATAACGAAGCGGATAAACAGATCCGCACCCCGGCGGGTGACAAACTGCTGAACACGCTGTCCAGCAACGGGATCTTCGTCTCCTCCGCCTGCGGCGGCGGCGGCTCCTGCGGCCAGTGTCGGGTAACTGTTAAAGAGGGCGGCGGGGATATCCTGCCGACCGAGCTTTCGCATATTACCAAGCGGGATGCCAAAGCCGGTTGCCGTCTGGCCTGTCAGGTGGCGGTGAAGCAGAACATGAAGATTGAACTGCCGGAAGAGATTTTCGGCGTCAAAAAATGGGAGTGTGAAGTTATCTCTAACGATAACAAAGCCACTTTCATTAAAGAGCTCAAGCTGCGGATCCCGGAGGGGGAGGTGGTGCCGTTTCGCGCCGGGGGCTATATTCAGATTGAATGCCCGCCGCATAAAGTAGCCTATGCAGATTTTGATGTTCCCGATGAATACCGTTCAGACTGGGATAAGTTCAACCTGTTTCGCTATGTCTCTGAGGTGAAAGAGCCGACCCTGCGCGCCTACTCAATGGCTAACTATCCGGAAGAGAAGGGCATCATTATGCTCAATGTGCGCATCGCGACGCCGCCGCCGAAGGTCCCGGATGCGCCGCCGGGGATCATGTCATCCTATATCTGGTCGCTGAAGCCGGGCGATAAGGTGACGATTTCCGGGCCGTTTGGCGAGTTCTTTGCTAAAGAAACCGACGCCGAGATGGTGTTTATCGGCGGCGGCGCCGGGATGGCGCCGATGCGTTCGCATATTTTCGACCAGCTCAAGCGCCTGCACAGCACGCGCAAAATCAGCTTCTGGTACGGCGCCCGTTCGCTGCGCGAAATGTTCTACGATGAGGAGTTTGAACAGCTGGCGCGCGACAATCCAAACTTTACCTTCCACGTCGCGCTCTCCGATCCGCTGCCGGAAGATAACTGGACCGGGCATACCGGCTTTATCCATAACGTTCTGTACGAGAACTATCTACGCGATCACCCGGCGCCGGAAGACTGCGAGTTCTACATGTGTGGGCCGCCGGTAATGAACGCCGCGGTAATTAAGATGCTCAAAGATCTGGGCGTCGAGGACGAGAATATTCTCCTCGACGACTTTGGAGGCTGACGATGCTGACGGTATTTATCGCGACCTTTGTGATTTTTGCGCTGGTGATCTTCGGCATGTCGCTGGGCTACCTGGTGAAGCGCAAGAGCATCCAGGGCAGCTGCGGTGGGATCTCCGCGCTGGGGCTGGAGAAAGTCTGCGATTGTCCGGAACCGTGCGACGCGCGTAAAAAGCGCCTCGCCCGCGAGGCGCAGCGTCAGCAGCGGCGTATTTTGTAATGCCCGGCGGCGCTGCGCATGCCGGACCTGCTGCTTCAGTTTTGTAGGCCGGGTAAGGCGCCAGCCGCCACCCGGCATAAAGCGGCTCCGTGCCCGGCGGCGCTGCGCTTGCCGGGGCTGCTGCTTCGGTTTTGTAGGCCGGGTAAGGCGCCAGCCGCCACCCGGCAACAACATGCCAGCAATGTGAGGCCGCTTTCGCGGCTTTTTTAGCCGTTGACTCCCTTACTGCCAGCTTTTCGCCTGCGCCGGAGAATCCACCATCACCCCGTCGGCGCCCAGTTCTATCGCCGTGCGGTAGTCTTCCGCACTGTTGATGCCGAAGAAGATAATGTGCGCTTTATCCTGCGAGCGGAAGCAATCCATTGCCTCTTTATCCCAGGTGAGCGTCGCCGGGGAGATCCCTTCGCCAAGGGTGAATTTCTCCACCACCTCGACTTTGCGCTTCAGCTCCAGTCCATACCATTGCTCACCATCGCGTTGACTCGCTGGCTGGCACTGATGGCTGAGCGAAATATTGGCAAGCCTGGTGCGGGTTTCACTGCGAGTGACAAAGCGAGGGATGGCTGGCGGCAGGGCGGCGATATAGCGGTCTTCGGTGGAATAGACCCGCACGCGATCGAGGTTATCGGTGGTTTTTAACACTTCAAGCAGGCGCTGGCCCATCACGGTCGGATCGGCATCCGGAGATTTGATATCGATATAGAAAAAAGTGTGCGGCCATTGCTGTAAAACGCTTTGCAAGGTCGGAATGGTGGCCTGCTTACCGCGCCACGGGTGGCTGTCATCCCCCCATTTCCAGCCGGCGTCGACTTTCGCCAGCTCGGCGGCGGTCAAACTGGAAACTTTGCCCTCGCTATTGGTCAATGCGGAAAGATCGCTTGACCGGTAGAGCACCGGTACGCCGTCGCGGCTTAACTGCACCGTGACCCAGATGGCTTCGGCGTTATTCTCCAGCGCCAGCTTAATGGCCGGCAGGGTATTTTCCGGCGCATCGCCGGTGCCGCCGCGGTGGGCTATCAGCTGTGGAGCGGCCCAGGCGCCGGCGGTGGCCAGCAGGCAAAGCGCGGTAAGTATTTTCTTCATGATTATATCTTCCTGGTTTATCTTTTAACTCAATGAAAATAAACATAATTTATTGCAGTTTTATGTTTTAACCGCTTTTTTAGCCGATGAAATAAAAAAAGCATAAAATTCGCATCTGTTTTTGCTATGCTGTATGGGTATACAGTGTTGAGTCTGACGATGCGTAAAATTATCCATGTCGATATGGACTGTTTCTTTGCGGCGGTGGAGATGCGCGACAACCCAGCGTTGCGCGATATTCCCCTCGCGATAGGCGGCAGTCGGGTACAACGTGGCGTGATTAGTACCGCGAACTATCCTGCGCGTAAGTTTGGCGTGCGCAGCGCCATGCCGACGGCGACGGCGCTCAAGCTGTGCCCGCATCTCACGCTGCTTCCCGGCCGCTTTGATGCCTACAAAGAAGCCTCGAACCATATCCGCGAAATTTTCTCCCGCTATACCTCGCGCATTGAGCCGCTGTCGCTGGATGAAGCCTATCTTGACGTCAGCGACAGCGAGCATTGTCACGGGTCAGCCACCCTGATAGCCCAGGAGATCCGCCAGACCATCGAACGGGAGCTGCGCCTCACCGCCTCGGCGGGGGTGGCGCCGGTGAAGTTTCTCGCTAAAATCGCTTCAGATATGAATAAACCCAACGGCCAGTTCGTTATCGCCCCCCATCAGGTGGCAGAGTTTGTGCGGGCGCTGCCGCTGGCGAAAATACCCGGCGTCGGGAAGGTATCGGCAGCGAAGCTGGAAAATATGGGCCTGCGAACCTGTGGCGATGTGCAGAACAGCGATCTGGCCATGCTGCTTAAGCGCTTCGGTAAATTCGGGCGTATTCTGTGGGAGCGCAGCCACGGGATTGATGAGCGGGAAATTCATAACGATCGGCAGCGTAAATCGGTGGGCGTGGAGCGCACCTTAGCGGAAGATATACATGAATGGCCGGAGTGCGAAGCGATTATCGAAAACCTCTATCCCGAGCTGGAGAGGCGACTGGCGAAGGTCAAACCTGATCTGCTGATCGCCCGCCAGGGCATTAAACTGAAATTCAATGATTTCCAGCTGACCACCCAGGAGCACGTCTGGCCGCGGCTGAACAAAGAGGATCTGATCGCCACCGCGCACAAAGCCTGGGATGAGCGCCGCGGCGGACGGGGCGTGCGCCTGGTTGGGCTCCACGTGACGTTGCTCGATCCGCAGCTGGAAAGGCAGCTTTTATTAGGGATTTAGCCATGCATATTCGTGCTTACCGCGACAGCGATTTGCCACTGCTCTGCCAGATCTTTCTGCGCGCGGTGCGGGAAACCGCCAGTCGGGACTATACCCCGGGGCAGATCGCGGCCTGGGCGCAGGTGGATGAGACGCGCTGGCGACAAAAGCTGGCCGACTCAATCGGCCTGGTGGCCGTGGTCAACAGCCAGCCGTTTGGCTTTATCACCGCCATCGGGACGCATATCGATTTGCTGTTCGTCTCGCCGGATCGTGCCCGCCAGGGTATCGGCGGCGCGCTTATCGAGGCGCTCTGCGTTCAGTATCCAGCGCAAATCCTGACGGTGGACGCCAGCATTACCGCAAAGCCCTGTTTTACGGCTCATGGTTTTAAGGTGGTGGCTGAGCAACGGGTGGCGGCGCGCGGGGAGTGGTTTATTAATTACCGGATGGAAAAACGCGTGGCGCTAAGGTGATGCGGGGTAAAACCGGCGGCGGGCCGCCGCCGGTTGTGGGGCTTATTTAGCCGGAATGGCTTTCAGCAGCTCGGTCAGCAGCGTCCAGTACTGACCGACGCTCTCGATATGGACCTGCTCATCCGGGGAGTGCGGACCGGTAATGGTTGGCCCGATGGAGACCATGTCCATCTCCGGATACGGTTTTTTGAACAGACCGCATTCCAGACCGGCGTGAATGATCTGGATGTTCGGCGTCTTGTTGAACAGACGCTGGTAAGTCTCGCGCACCAGGTGCATCACCGGCGAATTGGCGTCCGGTTGCCAGCCAGGGTAAGCGCCTTTGGCTTCGGTTTTCGCCCCCGCCAGCTTACCCAGAGAATCCAGCATGCTGACCACGTAGTCTTTGCCGCTGTCGATCAGCGAGCGGATCAGGCAGTGGATCTGTACGTTGTCATCGGTCATGGTGACGACGCCGACGTTCAGCGAAGTTTCCACTACGCCTTTCGCCACGTCAGAGTTGCGGATAACCCCGTTCGGCGTGGCGTTCAGCAGACGGATGAAAGTGTCGCGGGAAGCCTGAGTCAGCGCCGCTTTGTCGTTATCGACCGCTTCCAGGAGCACCACCAGGTTCTTCTCTTTGGCCTCCAGCTCGTTTTTCAGCAGCGCCTGGTAAGTATTCACCAGCGCTTTCAGCGCATCGGCTTTATCCGCGGCGACGGCGACAGTAGCGTAAGCTTCACGCGGGATGGCGTTGCGCAACGTGCCGCCGTTGAAATCGACCAGACGCAGATCCAGCTCATCGGCGTGGCCGGCGAGGAAGCGCGACAGCAGCTTGTTGGCGTTACCCAGACCAAGGTGAATATCACCGCCGGAGTGGCCGCCTTTCAGCCCTTTTAAGGTGACTTTAAAGCTCTGGAACCCGGCGGGAATCGCTTCGCGGGTCAGCGCCAGGTTAGAGGTGAAATCGATCCCGCCGGCGCAACCCATGTAGATTTCGCCTTCTTCTTCGGAGTCGGTGTTGATCAGGATATCGGCCTGTAGCCAGTTGGCCTGCAGACCGAACGCGCCGTCCATACCGGCTTCTTCGGTCATGGTCAGCAGCACTTCCAGCGGGCCGTGAGCGACGCTATCATCGGCCAGTACCGCCAGTGCGGACGCCATTCCGATACCGTTGTCCGCGCCCAGCGTGGTGCCGCGCGCTTTCACCCATTCGCCGTCAATGTACGGCTGGATCGGATCTTTAACGAAGTCGTGGACGGTGTCGTTATTTTTCTGCGGCACCATATCGAGGTGTGCCTGCAGCGCTACCGGCTTACGGTTTTCCATACCGGCAGTCGCGCCTTTACGAATCAGAATGTTGCCAACCTGGTCGCGTTCCGCATGTAAGCCTTTTTCTTTTGCCCAACCCATAATGTGCTCGGCGAGCTGTTCTTCGTGATAGGACGGGTGCGGGATGGAGCAAATCTTGGCAAAAATATCCCAAAGCGGCTGCGGGGATAGTTGAGACAGTTCAGACACGGTAAGTCTCCTTACAGACTCCTGCATACAGCGGTTGCAGGACGAGGGTTAGCGTTAAAATACACAACAAGCCCGGGCTTGCGCGATGGGGTTGAGAATACCACTTTCCACCGCCGCAGGTAGTGTAAACAACGCAAAAAGCGTTGCGCAAACCGCTTAGCACTGGTTTTTAGTGCGTCAGATCTCTATAATCTCGCGCAACCATTTTCCCCCTCGAACATTATTTAAGCCGTATTACACAGGCTGGGACACTTCACATGAGCGAAAAATACGTCGTCACCTGGGACATGTTGCAGATTCACGCCCGCAAACTGGCCAGCCGTCTGCTGCCGGTTGAGCAATGGAAAGGCATTATTGCCGTTAGCCGCGGTGGACTGGTACCGGGAGCCTTACTGGCGCGTGAACTGGGCATTCGTCATGTTGATACCGTATGCATCTCCAGCTACGACCATGATAACCAGCGCGAGCTGAAAGTGCTGAAACGTGCGGAAGGCGATGGCGAAGGCTTTATCGTCATCGACGATCTGGTGGATACCGGCGGTACCGCCGTGGCGATCCGCGAAATGTATCCCAAAGCGCACTTTGTCACCATTTTCGCCAAGCCGGCAGGCCGCCCGCTGGTGGACGATTACGTTGTGGATATTCCGCAGGATACCTGGATTGAACAGCCGTGGGATATGGGCGTGGTGTTTGTACCGCCTATCGCAGGTCGTTAATTCTTCAGGACAGTGCTATTTACCACGCCCGGCTTGCCGGGCGTGGTTTTTTTTATCCTTTAGCAGGTTACAATATCCGGAGTGGCACTACGACGGAGACTGCACATGTCACAGGCTAACCTCAGCGAAACGCTGTTTAAACCTCGCTTCAAACATCCCGAAACTTCTACGCTGGTGCGTCGGTTTTCTGCCGGAAAACCCCAGGCGATGCAGTCGGCGCTGAGCGGCAATCACGTCGATCACTGGTACCGTCTGATCAACCGTTTGATGTGGATCTGGCGCGGCGTAACTCCGCAGGAGATCCTCGATGTGCAAGCGCGCATTGTGATGAGCGAGGCCGAACGAACCGATCCTGAGCTGTTCGATACCGTCATCGGCTATCGCGGCGGCAACTGGATCTTCGAGTGGGCGAAAGAAGCCATGCAGTGGCAGCAAAAGGCCGGGCAGGAAGCCGATCCTTTGCTGAGCGGCCGCCACTGGCTGCATGCCTCGAACCTGTATAGCATTGCCGCTTATCCGCATATTAAAGGCGATGAGCTGGCGGAACAGGCGCAGGCTTTAGCCAACCGGGCGTATGAAGAAGCCGCCCAGCGGCTGCCGGGCTCGCTGCGCGAGCTGGAGTTCACCATCCCTGGCGGCTCGCCGATAACCGGCTTTTTGCATATGCCGAAAGGCGAGGGGCCGTTTCCGACGGTGCTGATGTGCGGGGGGCTGGACTCGCTGCAGACCGATTATTACAACCTGTATGAGAACTACTTCTCACCGCTCGGCATTGCCATGCTGACCATTGATATGCCCTCCATCGGCTTCTCGTCAAAATGGACGCTAAATCAGGACACCAGCCTGCTGCATCAGCACGCGCTGCGCCATCTGGAAAATGTGCCGTGGATTGACCATACCCGGGTCGCCGCTTTCGGCTTCCGCTTTGGCGCCAATATCGCGGTGCGTCTGGGCTATCTGGAGCCGCAGCGGCTGAAGGCTGTAGCCTGTCTGGGCCCGGTCGTTCATGGTCTGCTGGTGGATCCCCTGCATCAGGGGCGCGTGCCGGAGATGTATCTTGACGTGCTGGCTTCGCGGCTGGGCATGCATGATGCGTCCGATGAAGCGCTACGCGTGGAGCTCAACCGCTATTCGTTAAAAACCCAGGGACTGCTGGGGCGCCGTTGCCCGACGCCGATGCTTTCCGGCTTCTGGAAGGACGATCCGTTCAGCCCCGAAGAGGAGTCGCGGTTAATCACCTCGTCATCTGCCGATGGCAAACTGCTTGAGATCCCGTTTAACCCGGTGTATCGCAATTTTGATCACGCATTGCGACAGATCGCCCGCTGGATCAATCATAGATTTGGTTAATTTATTGCTAAATTCTATTGGTTTGGTAAAACAGTTGCATCACTAAAGGAGATCGCAATGACGTTACCGAGTGGACACCTGAAAAGTAAGTTGATCAAGAAATTCACGGCGCTGGGGCCTTACATTCGCGAAGAGCAGTGCCATGACAACCGTTTCTTTTTCGATTGCCTGGCAGTTTGCGTCAATGTTAAGCCCGCACCGGAGAAGCGTGAATTCTGGGGCTGGTGGATGGAAATGGAAGCACAAGAGTCACGTTTCACCTATAGCTACCAGTTTGGCCTGTTCAATAAGGAAGGATCATGGCAGGCGGTCGACATTGGCGACCCGGAAGTGAGCGACAGGCTGGAAAAAACGCTGCGCGAGTTTCACGAGCGCGCGGCAGCGCTGCTGACCACCTTTAATCTGAAGCTGGAACCGGCCGACGATTTCAGCGAACCGGTTCGCCTGCGAGCCTGATTGATCTACGGATACGATTTCTCCACGCCCGTGCGGCGTGGAGATGCGTGCCGCCATACCCGTAATTTCCACCCCTCCATCTGACTCACCCTGCCTGCGGCGACAGCTTGCCAGCCATCGCCTGCTGAATAATCGGGATCGGAGTCAGTAAGTGCTCGCGCATCAGCGCGCTGGCCTGTTCGGCGTCGCGCGCCAGAATAGCGTCCACCAGGGTCTGATGCTGGACATGCTTATCTTCCAGCATCTCCACCGACAGCACGGTGGTGCGCAGCCAGATGAAGCGGTAGCGCGCCGCCAGATCGAACAGCCGTTCGCGCATCTGCAGCAGATACTGGGAGCCGCAGCCGGCGACGATGGCGGTGTGAAACGCCTGATGGCGCTGGTCCCATTCATCCAGTAAGCGCTCACTCGCTTCGCACGACTCCAGCTTGTTGAGCAGATGGGCGCGGGCCAGCAGCTCGGCTTCCCACTCGTCGCCGCCGCGTTCAATGGCGAGACGCACCAGCATGGCCTCCATGTTGGCGCGCGCGTCGAAGATATCGAGAAGCTCCTGTTCCGACATGGGCGCCACCCGATAGCCTTTCTGATTGACCACCGTTACCAGCCGCTCGGCCACCAGTTGCGAAAGCGCCTCGCGCAGCGGACCGACCCCCAGGCCATAGCGCGACGTCAGCAGGCTCATCCGCAGCTTCTCATCGGGGTGGTAAACCCCGCGGATGATGTCGTTTTTTAACCAACGGTATCCGTCAATGGCCGTCGCCTGGGGAATGGCGGTCATGTTCTTACTCCTGAATACTCTTCCCGGCGGGCGCCGGGAACAGGGTTAACGCGTATTTTGCAGCGGCAGTTTTTGCCACAATACCAGCTTTTTCCAGCGTGACATAATCGGTACCGTACAAATAATTCCCAGAGCTAACAGGCCGGTAGAGATCACCTCCAGCTGCTGCGCCGGACGAAACAGCATCACCACCAGCACGAAGGTGATAAAGGCGATCACCAGCCAGGTCAGGTATGGATAGAGCCACATTCTGAGACGGATCTCGCCGCCTTGCGCCTGAAGGATTTTGCGCATCCGCAGTTGTGAAACGGCGATCACCAGATAGACCAGCAGGGCGATGGCGCCAGAGCTGTCGATGAGAAATTTAAACACCTTGGCGGGGGCATAGTAGTTCACCACTACGGTGAGGAACGCCGCGCCGGTGGAGAGCAGCACCGCCACGTATGGCGTTTTGCTGCGGTTGGTCCGGCCCATAATGGCCGGCGCATCGCCGCGACGGCTCAGGGAGTAGAGCATCCGCGAGGCGGTATACAGCGCCGAGTTCAGACAGCTGGTGACCGACAGGAGGATCACGCCGTCCATAATCAGCTTGGCATAGGGAATATGCAGCAGCTCGAGCACCGAGCGGTAGGAGCCGATGCTCTTCAGCCCCGGCATATTCCATGGGATGAGGGCGACGACGATAAAGATCGAGCACAGATAAAAAATAGAGATACGCCAGATCACCGAGTTGGTGGCGCGCACGATATGTTTATCCGGGGTATCCGATTCGGCGGCGGCGATGGTGACGATCTCCGCGCCCATAAACGAGAACATGGTGATCAGCATCGCGCTCAGCACCGCGCCGAAGCCGTTAGGCATAAAGCCGCCGTGATCCCACAGCCGCGAAATGCCGCTCACTTCGGCATAGGGGTAAAAGCCGGTAATGGCGACCGCGCCCAGTACGATAAACGCCAGAATAGCGATCACTTTGCACAGCGCCAGCCAGAACTCGAATTCGCCGTAGTTCTTGACGCTCAGCAGGTTACTGCCGGTGAGGGCGAGAGTGATGACCAGGGAGAACAACCACACCGGGACGCCCGGCACCCACGAATGCAGAATAATCGCCGCGATATTGGCTTCCAGCGGAATAACCAGGACCCAGAACCACCAGTACAGCCAGCCGATGGTATACCCCGCCCAGCGGCCGATGGCTTTATCGGCGTAGGTGGAAAAGGAGCCGGTATCCGGCGTGGCGACCGCCATTTCGGCCAGCATACGCATAATCATCACCACCAGCAGCCCGGCAAACAAATAGGCCAGCAGCACCGCCGGGCCTGCCTCGGCAATGGCGACGCTGGAGCCGACAAATAAACTCGCGCCGATCACCCCGGCGATAGATAACATCGTGACGTGGCGCGACTTCAGCCCCGCCCCTAAATCCTGTGATTGCGACAGTTGCCCCATCATTTACCCTCTCGAAGTGTGTCACCTGGGAGAGCGCCCCGACGTTCCCGCGCCGGGGCACGCGTATTATTGTTGTTTTGCAGGTCTCGTCTTCATTCCCTTACGAACGTACTTCGCTTCCGCATGTGTTCTGTTCTATGCCTGTTTCTCTATGCCTGTTTCGCCTCGCTAAAGCAGTCGGCGATGATCTTGAGCCCCTGCTCGATCTGCGCCTCTTCGATGGTCAGCGGCACCAGGATGCGCAGCACGTTGTAGTACGGCCCGCAGGAGAGCAGGATCAGGCCTTTGTCGCGGGCGCGGGCGACGATATCCGCCGTCAGCCTGGCGTTCGGCCTGCTGCGGTCGCCCTCTTCAAACAGCTCAATGGCGATCATCGCCCCCAGACCGCGCACGTCGCCGATCTCCGGATGATCTTCAGCGATCGCCAGCAGGCCCTGGCGCAGGGTGTCGCCGAGCTGGTTGGCTTTTTCCAGCAGATTCTCCTGCTCGAAAATCTGTAATACCGCCAGGGCGGCGGCGCAGGCGATGGGGTTGCCGGCGTAGGTGCCGCCCAGTCCGCCGGGGGCGATGGAGTCCATCACCTCCGCGCGGCCGGTGACGCCCGCCAGCGGAAAACCGCCGGCGATGGATTTGGCGAAGGTGGTGATATCCGCCGCGACGCCCATCCGCTCCATGGCGAACAGGGTACCGGTGCGGCCCGCGCCGCTCTGGACCTCATCGGCGATAAGCATAATGCCGTGCTCGTCGCACAGGGCGCGCAGGCGCTGCATAAAGGCCGGGGAGGCGGCATAGAACCCGCCTTCACCCTGCACTGGCTCAATAATGATGGCGGCGATATCTTCCGGCGCGGCATCGTTTTTGAAGATGCGATGGATGCTGGCGATCGCCTCGTCATCACTGACGCCGTGCAGCGCGCACGGGTAGAGGGCGCGATAGACATGGCCCGGCATTAAGCCCATACCGGCGGAGTAAGGATTCACTTTGCCGGTCAGCGACAGGGTGTAATGGGTGCGGCCGTGATAGGCGCCGGTGAAGGCGATAGCGCCGCTGCGCCCGGTTGCCGCGCGGGCGATCTTCACCGCGTTCTCCACCGCTTCCGACCCGGTGGTGACCAGCAGGGTTTTCTTGGCGAAATCACCGGGCACCTTTTGATTCATCTTTTCGCACAGCGCCAGATAAGGCTCATAGGCCAGCACCTGGAAGCAGGTATGCGACAGCTTTTTCAGCTGGTCTTCGACGGCGGCGACAACCTGCGGATGCAGGTGGCCGGTATTGAGCACCGCGATACCGCCGGCAAAATCGAGATATTCCCGGCCTTCCACGTCCCACACCCGGCAGTTCTCCGCGCGTTCGGCGAAGATAGGGTGGATCTGGCCGACGCCGCGCGGGACCGCGTCGCTGCGACGCGCCATCATTGCTTTATTGCTGTTCATCCGTCGCTCCTGTTAAAGGCCAATGCACATATATTTGATTTCTAAGTAATCTTCGATGCCGTACTTCGACCCTTCGCGGCCGAGGCCGGAGGCCTTAACGCCGCCGAACGGCGCGACTTCGGTGGAGATAATGCCGGTATTGATGCCGATGATGCCGTACTCCAGCGCTTCGCCGACGCGGAAGACGCGGCTCAGATCGCGGGCGTAGAAATAGGCGGCGAGACCGAACTCGGTATCGTTGGCCTGGGCAATGACGTCGGCTTCATCTTTAAAGCGGAACAACGGGGCCAGCGGGCCGAAGGTCTCCTCTTTCGCCACTTTGGCGCTGTCGGGAACGTTGACCAGGATGGTCGGCTGGAAGAAGTTGCCACCCAGGGCGTGCGGTTTGCCGCCGGTGACCACCTTCGCGCCTTTGGCGATGGCATCGGCAATGTGTTCTTCAACTTTGGCCACGGCTTTCTCGTCGATCAGCGGGCCGGTGGTGACGCCGTCCTGCAGGCCGTCGCCAATGCGCAGTTTTTCCACCGCCTGCTGCAGCTTCTCGGCGAAACGGTCATACACCCCGTCCTGGACGTACAGGCGGTTGGCGCAGACGCAGGTCTGCCCGGCGTTGCGGAACTTCGACGCCAGCGCCCCCTCGACGGCTTTATCGAGGTCGGCATCGTCAAAGACGATAAACGGCGCGTTGCCGCCCAGCTCCAGGGAGACTTTTTTGATGTCTTTCGCGCACTGCTCCATCAGCTGGCGGCCAATCTCGGTAGAGCCGGTAAAGGAGAGCTTGCGCACCAGCGGGTTGCTGGTCAGTTCGCCGCCGACCGCGCCGGCGGAGCCGGTGACCACGTTGAATACTCCGGCGGGGATCCCGGCGCGATTCGCCAGTTCGGCCAGCGCCAGCGCGGAAAACGGCGTCTGGCTGGCCGGTTTCAGGACCATGGTGCAGCCGGCGGCCAGCGCCGGGCCCGCTTTGCGGGTGATCATCGCCGCCGGGAAGTTCCACGGCGTGATGGCGGCGGTAACGCCGATGGGCTGCTTAATCACCAGCAGGCGCTTGTCGGCCTGGTGGCCCGGAATGGTGTCGCCGTAGATGCGCTTACCTTCTTCGGCGAACCACTCAATAAAGGAGGCGGCGTAGCTGATTTCGCCTTTGGCTTCCGCCAACGGTTTTCCCTGCTCGAGGGTCATCAGGCGAGCGAGATCGTCCTGATTCTCCATCATAAGATCGAACCAGCGGCGCAGAATGTTCGCCCGCTCTTTGGCGGTCAGGGCGCGCCAGGCGGGTAGGGCGCGATTGGCGGCTTCAATCGCTTCGCGGGTTTCATCGGCGCCCATTTTCGGCACGCTGCCGAGCTGCTCGCCGTTGGCCGGGTTGGTGACCGCAATCACGTCGCCGTTGGGCGCATCGCGCCACTGGCCATCGATCATCGCCTGCTGGCGAAACAGTGTCATATCGTTGAGTTGCATAATTGCTTCCTGTCTTCAGGGGGGGTTAACGGGTAAAAGCGGCGTGTAGTGTCTCCACGCTACGTGCCGCACGCAGCGTGCGTCCGGGATTGCTCTGGCTGGCCAGCAGGCTCTGCACCTTGCTGACGATATGCGCGCCGATCGGGATAGCGGAGGTGGCCGCTGGCGATGGCGCATTGCAGGTATGTATCGAACGCGCGGTGGTAACGAAGAGAAAATCGTCGATCAGCTTGCCCTGCGGCGACACGGCCTGCGCCCGCACGCCGGCGGGCCACGGGCGTAAATCGCTGAGCGTCAGGCTCGGGCAGTATTTTTGCACCAGCCGCAGATAGCCGCTTCTGCACAGCGAATTCTTCATTTCGCCCAGTCCGGAGCGCAGGTTGTTTTGCAGTACCCGGCGGATGCCGGGCGAGGTGAGGATCTCCAGGGTATCGGCCAGCGAGATATCGCGCTTGCGGTAGCCTTCGCGCTTCAGAGCCAGCACGGCGTTGGGGCCGACGGTGACGCTGCCGTCGATCATGCGGGTCAGGTGGACGCCGAGGAACGGCATCGCCGGATCGGGGATCGGATAGATCAAATGGTTGACGATCTGGTTGTGCTGCGGCGCCAGCTGGAAATACTCGCCGCGGAACGGACAAATGATAAACCCGGGGTCGACGCCGAGCATTTTTACCAGCCGATCGGCCATCAAGCCCGAACAGGCGATCAGCGTCGAGGCCTCATATTCTCCGCCCTGGCGGGTGCGGATCACCACGCCGCTGGCATGTTCTTTCAGGGCGCTGACTTCGGCGTTGTAGACGATCGTTCCGCCTTTCGCTTCGAAGTTCTTCGCCATTGCCGCCGCCACTTCGCGGTAGCTAACGATGCCGCTGGAAGGGACGAAGATCCCGCCGAGCCCGGTAATGTTCGGTTCGCGCTCGCGTAGCTCCCCGGCGCTCAGCCACTCGCGCTGCAGGCCGTTGGCGACGGTGCGATCCCACAGGGCGCGCATCCGCTCCATCTCCAGCGGTGAGGTGGCGACCAGCATTTTGCCGCAGACGTCATAGCGGATGCCGTTCTGCTCGCAAAAGGCCTTGGTGGCGCGGTTGCCGGCGAGGCAAAACTGCGCCTTGAGGCTGCCGGGCGTGTAGTACACCCCGGCGTGGATCACGCCGCTGTTGTGGCCAGTCTGATGGCAGGCCGGGCCGGCCTCTTTTTCCAGCAGCGCAATGCGGGCGTCCGGGTAAATCTCAATTAACTGCATGGCGGTCGACATGCCGATGATGCCGCCGCCGATAATCACGAAATCATACATCCGCTCAATTCCTTCGCCTGAAAACCCTTATTGATGAGTCTGGTAATGATTCGTGGAATACGCAAAGTAGCCGCGCTGGCGCATCAGCTCGCGGCGCAGGTCCGGGTGCGGCGTAAAGCGGTCGCGGCCGTGCAGCCAGAACAGGTTGTTAATGAGCAGAAATTTGCCCACCGGCACCGGTATGGAAAGGATGTTTTTGCTGGTCTCCAGCGCGTCGGAGAGGCGGCTCAGCCAGGTGCCTTCTTCGAAATCTTTCGGCTGGACGAACTGGTCGATATAGCGCATTACCGGGCGGCCCAGCGAATCGACGTCGAACACCGGGTGGAAAACATCCTTGCTGACGTTTTTGCTCGGCGGCGCGGCCCAGCGCATCGGGCGGCGGGCGAGCGGGTCGCGGAAGAATTCGTCGAGATGCTCCCAGTCGTCGAGATGCAGCAGCAGGGAATTGCCGCCCTGCATGTTCTGCTCGTCGATCTTCATCATTAATACGTAGTCGGTTTGCTCTTCGACGTAGGTGCCGTCGTTGTGCAGCTCCATCACCCGGTGCGGCTGGCGCAGGTAGCTGTCTGAGTTATCGACATTTTTCACCACGAAGCGGGCGTAATACTGACCGCTCATGGCGTCGAAGTTGGAACGACCAATCAGGTGGGCGACGGCGGTGGCCAGCTTGACCATCTCCTCGGCCTGGCTGACGTGATCGATCCCTTCGCCGTTGATAAGCAGCGCGCCTTCCGCGCGATCGAGCAATGTTTTGATCAGCAACGGCTGCAGCTGATTGCCACACAGATCGTCGAGGATCTTGCCGACCTGGAAGCGTAAGAAAGATTTGTACTCCAGCGCCTGCACCGGCCACTGCGCGACCTGCTGCAGGAACTGCGTGGTCGTTTCGGCGGAAAAGGTGAGCTCCAGCAGGCGCGGCGACTGGGCGGAAGGGGTGAAAGAAAAGCCAGGGTATTGCTGGGCTACCGGCGCGGGTGTCGGTTTTACTGCGGTCAGGGCGTTCATCAGGATCGTTCCTCGCTGTAAGGTCAGGGTGATGTTCATTTCGTAGCCATAAATTAAAAATATCTACATTTTTATAAAATGCGTACGAAATGGCCTTTTTGTTTCCATTTTGTGATCTGACAACAATTATTTAACAATACGGGAGGGGGGATAAGGTGGTGGTGAAAGTTGCGGAACAGAGCGGGTGGCGGATAGCGCAAAATGGGGATAGGGCCGAGGGAAATCGTAATACCGGTCACAGTTTTTAATCTGCACAATATCCTTACCAGATGAAGGTGTTAATATTCAGCTGGTAAATACCTTTCAATGCTCACTGAGGCTTCGATGCTGGAGAATGTCATTATCAGATAATCAGTTTCCCGACCTGCCCAGGCCGGACTGATTATCGCTGCGCTTAAACCTTACGCACACACCTGCGGGTGTAGGCATGTTTTCGCACATGATAATGAACAGGTTTCAGTATGAATTTATCCCGTCAGGAACAACGGACCTTACACGTTCTCGCCAAAGGTGGCCGTATTGCGCACGTCCGCGATACCTCCGGCCGCATTACCGCCGTTGAATGTTACACCCGCGAAGGGCTGTTGCTGAGCGACTGCACCCTTGCGGTCTTCAAAAAGCTCAAAACCAAAAAGCTGATTAAGTCGGTGAACGGCCAGCCGTACCGGATCAACACGACCGGTTTGAATAACGTTCGCGCGCAAGCGGACAACCGCTGAAATAGCGACCCGGGCAGGGTCGCTGCCCGGGCGTATGGCTCTCAAGGAGAAAACCTCATGATCGATATCCCTCGCATTTTTACCATCAGTGAAAGCGAGCACCGTATCCATAACCCTTTTACCCCGGAAAAGTACGCCACGCTGGGACGGGCGCTGCGAATGGCGCCGGGCACCACCATTCTCGACCTCGGCAGCGGCTCCGGCGAGATGCTCTGTAGCTGGGCGCGCGATCATCAGATCGTCGGCACCGGCGTAGACATGAGCCTGCTGTTCAGTCAGCAGGCGGCCGCCCGGGCAGAGGAGCTCGGGGTAAGCGACCGGGTAACCTTTGTGCACCAGGATGCCAGCGGATATGTCGCCAGCCAGCCGTGCGATGTTGCCGCCTGCGTGGGGGCCACGTGGATCGGCGGCGGGGTGGCAGGCACAATCGAGCTGCTGAAGCAGAGCCTTACCCCAGGCGGCATGTTGCTTATCGGCGAGCCATGGTGGCGCAAACGTCCGGCCACGGCAGAAGAGGCGATTGCCTGCGGCGCGCAGTCACCCGATGACTTCCTGACGCTACCGGCGCTGGTCGCCCACTTTGGCGAACTGGGCTATGACGTGGTGGAGATGGTGCTGGCCGACCAGGAGGGCTGGGATCGTTATGAAGCGGCGAAATGGCTGACAATGCGCCGCTGGCTGGAGGCCAATCCGCACGATGACTTCGCACCGGAGGTTCGCCAGCAGTTGACCACTGCGCCGCTACACCACGTCACCTGGACCCGGGAATATCTCGGCTGGGGCGTGTTTGTCCTGATGGCGCGTTAACCGGTATGTCGGTAGCGTCAGGAGGCGCTACCGACCACCTTCAGACCTTCAGTTCGTCGTAGCTGACCATGACGTGCTGGCGAAAGGCGGGCCGTGAGGTTAGCCGTGCATAATACGCCGCAAGGTGGGGGAGGGGACGACGGGGGATATCGATTGCAAAGTAGCGGTACAGCACATGACCAAACTGGATATCGGCCAGGGTGAACGTATCGCCCACCAGATAGCGACTCCCGGCGAGACGTGCCTCGGCAATCGCCAGCTTTTGCTCCAGGGCCGTCACCGCCGCGGCGATGGCCTGCGGATCCCGCTCGGCGGCAGGCGTGCGCACCACGCGCCAGAACACCGGCGTCGTAAAGCCGAGGGCGATATTCTGCTTTGACCACTCGGCCCAGCGATCAACCTCAGTACGAGCCAGCAGTTCGCCCGGCCAGAAGGCGTCGTCGGCGTAGCGACTGGCTAAATAGCGAAGGATCGCGCCGGTTTCCCACAGCGGCGGATTTTCGTCATCCTGCAGCACTGGTACCGTACGATTGGGATTGAGCTGATAAAACGCCTCGCTGTCGGTACCGCCATAGCGATGCCCCACGTCGAACCGGAGATAGTCCAACCCAAGCTCGCCAACACACCACATCAGCGCCTGCACGTTAGAGGAGGTTTTTCGGCCCCAGATGGTCAGCATCGGGATCTCCAGAGAACAGGGAAAGAAGGAGCATAGCAGGTTGGGTTGAAAACGGGAGGGGGTACAAAAGAAATGAGCCACCTCGCCGCGCAGGGGGCGGACGCGCTGGTCAGATGTTCAAACCAGGGGCGTAGCTGAGCCAGCTATTCAGTGCACAGTATAAGAGGAAGAAGCAGAGGGCAGCAGTTTGCCCTCTGTTTACTTGAGTGGTCTTGTACTAATGTGTGGCGCTAAAAAACTCGCCAAATTTGACGGCCAGCCAGCCGACAGGCGTCGTGGCGCCGCCGACGATATTGGTGATCTCGGCCATCCCTTCCGGCACCGGAATATGCGAGTTCACCGCCGCCTGAGTGTATTCTTGCGAAATGTCCGTCCCGACATACAGGATGCAGGTCACGATCAGGGTTCCGGTTATGAACATGCGGAACATATTTCGTTTACAGAACGGCGTGACCATTGCCAGCAGGAACATTAAGGAAGCCAGATCGACAAAGGGCAGTACGCGGTTGCCGGGCAGAATGATAGACAGCACCACAGCCATAGGGATTAACAGCAGACCGGTCGCCAGTACCGAAGGTTCACCGATCAGTAACGCCGTATCCATCCCGATGTAAAAATCGCGCCCCGGGAATTTAGCCTTCAGTTTTGCTTCAGCGGCATCACGGACAATCAACAATCCCTGCACCAGAATTTCAATCATTTTAGGCAGCAGCAGCATGGCGGCTGAAACCTTAATGGCCAGTGAAACGGCCGCGGAAACGTCATATCCCGCCAGGAAGGCCAACAGCAGTCCCAGTACGAACCCCAGAGTAAGAGGCTCGCCAAAAACGCCGAATTTTTTATTAATACTTTCCGGATCGAAATTGATTTTATTGATAAGCGGGGTCTTTTCAATGATGTAATTACAGGCAATGCCAAACGGCACGTAAGCTATACAGGTAAGATGGGGGAATGATATCCCTTTAAGATTATAGTTTTTTTGTAAATACGGCGCCGTTAAATCTGCCGCCAATAGCGTCAACACAAAAATAGCGAATGTAATACCGACCGAAAGCCAGTAATTTCCCGTTCCGGCATAGACCACAGACCCCATGATCAGGAAAATCCAGTAGTTAAAAATATCGATATTCACCGTTTTGGTTAATTTCAACAGAAGCATGGCCAGGTTGATGACGATAAAGCCCACCACGACGGGCAGCATCAGCGGCGAACCCCAGCCAATGGTCGATGCGGTAGGCCAACCGGTATCAACGACCGTTAACTGCAGGCCGATACGCTCAACCATCGCCTGCGATGCCGGGCCCAGGTTTGTCAGCAGCAGGCCAATCACCAGCCCCACCCCTTCAAAACCAATGCCTACCAGCATCCCTGCTTTAAATGCCGTACCGATTTTAACGCCAAAGCAAAGCGCGATAATAAAGAATATTACTGGCATCATTACTGATGCCCCCAGACTAATAATGCTGTTGATAATATCCATAATGATTCCTTAAAAGGCGGGCGAATTGGGCACGAGTAAACCCGTGCCCATTGGGCCCTGTTAATACCTTTAATGGTTCTTTTAATATTTAACTGAGTTTCTTTAAAAGGATCTCAGCGAAGAGTTTGGGCGAATTACTGAATGCGTCAATGGTACTCCCGGCAATATGCGGCGTAATGGTCACGTTATTCAGAGTATAGAATGCACTGTCGTCTGGAAGCGGCTCGTCATCAAAGGTATCAAGCGCGGCGCCCATGATTTGCCCGGATCTGAGCGCATCAATCATCTCTTTTTCATTGATTAACCCGGAGCGTGCCGTGTTAACAATGATGGCACTGCGCTTCATAAGCGCGAAATGGTGTGCGTTAATCAGATTTTCGGTTTCCGGCGTCAGGCGAGCATGTAACGAGATAACGTCGGCGCGTTGTACCAGTTCGTCCAGAGAATCGACTTTCTCATAACGTTCATGGCCTGCAACGTACTTATCGTAAAAGATAATCTCCGTGCCAAAGCCGCTGAGAAATCCCGCGACCAGTTGGGCAATATGACCGAGGCCAACCAGCCCCACGACTTTTCCGCCAAGCTCCGGGATCGCCTGATGGTTCGGACTGTCTTTACGCCAGTATTTGTCACGCAGGGCATCGTGTGAACGGGCGATATTGCGCATTTCCGCCAGGATCATGCCGACCGTGAATTCGGCGACGCTGCGAGCGTTACGCCCCGGGGTGTTCATCACCTCAACGCCCCGGGCGTTCGCCACCTGAAGATTCACGTTTTCCACGCCACCGCGGAGCACGCCTACATATTTCAGCTTTGGTAGTTTATCGAACACCGCAGTATTGACCGGGGCAAACTGAGTGATCAGGATGTCAATATCATCCGTTCCCTGAAGCAGCGCTTCCGGTAAGGCCACGGCTTCTGCTCCTTCCTGTTCAACCCGCAGATTATCTTCCTGAAGTTTCTCAACGGAGTCATGTGACCACTCGCGTACTTCTACTTCAATCCCGTTATCCCTGAGCGCTTTCAGTCCTGATTCCATCATCGCTGCATTGATAAACAGATCGGCAATTGCCAGACATTTCATAATGATTCTCCCTAGATTAACGCATCAACATACCGCCGGTAACGTCCAGAGTTGCTCCCGTCATATAGCTGGTCTTAGGAGAAACCATGAAGACACCGATGTCGGCAATTTCTTGCGGCTGGGCCACGCGGCCCACCGGAATACGACTGACGTAATAGTCAGGGTTTTGCTCAATGTTCTTACGGATCATCGCAGTATCCATGATCCCGACGGCGATATTGTTCACATTGATTTTTTGTTTGGCGACTTCCCGCGCCAGTGAGATAGCAAAGGCGACCAGGCCGGCCTTACTTGCCGCGTAGTGCGCATGTCCTGTCGTGGAGCCGTGGAACGCAGCCTGCGAGGTAATATTCAGAATGCTGCCCATCTGGTCATGCTGCAGGCAGTGATTTACAAACAGCTGGCTGAGATGGAAGATGGCTTTCAGATTGACATTCATCACCAGATCCCAGTCCTGCGGGCTGATCTCGGTGACGTAGCCGCTCAGCCAGATCCCGGCGTTATTCACCAGAATGTCGGTTTTGCCCAGTCTGTCGATACAGGTGGCAAACAGATTTTCCCGGCTCTGCTCGTCAGAGAGATCGGTTTTGACCGCGATGATCTCTACGTTCGCGCTGGTCTTCACCGTTTCGATCAGCCGTTCGGGATGCTCTTCCTCACGCATATAGGTAAAGCAGATATTGACGCCTTCTTTGGCGAGAGAAAGAACAAACTCTCTCCCCAGGCCGGTTGCGCCGCCTGTCACGATGGCCGTACGATTCGTTAAATTCAGATCCATTTTTTCCTCACTTAGTGCGCGATGTAGTTACTGCAGCTTTTCCACGGCGACTGCATTTCTGATAACAGGTTTTTATAAAGCTGGTATTTGGTCTGGTAGACCCGGTGGTTTTCCGGATTAGGGGAGACGGTGCGTGAGACATGGACCATATCGTTTGAGGCAGCAAATACCTCCGCAAACCAGCCCACCATAACGGCGGCGGTCATCGCGGTACCCAAGGTCCCGTGCTCTTTGACGTCAACGATTTCCAGCGTGGCCTGGAAGATATCGGCGAATATCTGCAGCCAGACCGGGGAGTTCGTGACGCCGCCAGCAATACGAATAGTGTGGCTTAGCTTCGGGTTAATATTGCGTAAGCGCTCGGTGTGGTAGAGATGGCTGAAGGCCACGCCCTCATAAATCGCCCGCAGAAAATGGGCTTTTTTATGGAAGCTGTTGACACCGATAAAGCCGGCCGAGGCATCGGGAATGGTGTTAGAGCCAAACACGAACGGAAAGAACAGCAGGTGGCTTTCATCCGGCGTCGTTGATGAAACCAGCTTATTACACAGGTCATAGACCGACGATCCTTGTTCGGCGGAGGTTTTCCGATCGCTCTCCATAAAGTTGTTAATAAACCACTCCAGGTTGCTCGCGGAGGTGGGGCTGGCCTCGGTGATGAGCCATTTACCTTCAATGGGATAAATGGAGGTCATAAACAGATCTTTATCAATAACCGGGTGGTCGGTAACGTATTCGTTTATGCTCCAGGTGCCGGTGACGATCGCCATCTTATCGAGACTGTTAATCCCCGAGGCAATGGAAGAGGCCGAGATATCAAACACCCCGCCAGAAACCGGCGTACCTGCGCATAAACCGGTCAGACGGGCCACGTCGTCAGTGATTTTTCCGCAGCATTCTGTTGAGCGTTTGATGGGGGGCAATTTGTCCCGCAGTTCATCAAGTTCCCACCATGCCAGTAGTTCATCGTCATACTTGCAGTCACGTACGTTGATCAGGTTGGTCCCTGAGATATCGGTCAGCTCAAGAAAAGCCTCTCCGGTCAGGTAAAAACGGATCAGGTCCTTGACCATAAAAATATAACGCGCTTTTTGCAGCGTCTCGGGCTCGAAATCCTTCAGCCATGCCAGCAGGGCGACAGGTTGTCCGGCCCAGATGGACTGCATCGTTTTTGGCAAAATGTCGGTAAGGAATTCTGGTGAGCGTTGCCATCTCTCAACGTACTCTTTTGCCCGGCTATCGGTGGATATAATGCCGTTACGCACCGGGTGACCTTCTTCGTCGACCAGATACAGACCGTTACCATGACCGGTGACGGCCACTCCTTTTATCTGGCTGGCGTCGATACCTGATTGCTCAATCGCTTTTTTAATCACTTCGACATTCGCGGCCCACAGCTCATCGATACTGCGCTCTGTGTGGAATTCCCGGGGTGTCAGCATCTGCGTGGATTTTGAGGCGATGGCGAGCACCTGTCCTTTACGGTCATAGATGGCTGCCTTGGTGACGGTTCCACCATTGTCGATGCCCATGACGTATTCATCTTTCATTCGCGTGGACTCCTTATTGGTTACCATAAGCCGGGCTCGCTGGTGGTTATCCCTTTAAATCCGGCATGGAATATTTTATCTACAAGGTATTTGCGCTTAACAAAGCCTCCGGCGATGAATACCACATCAAAGCCTTTCAAATTTCGGCTAATCAACTCCAGACACTGGCAGGCATATTCAGCAGGTAAGATTTCAATTGCGTCCGGTGGACTGTGTTTAACAATATCGAGCGACTGATCAAGCGATCGCGAATCGATAAGTAAAACCCGATATACGGTCAGCAATCCCTCTTTTTTGGCGTAGCGTAGCGCGGAGAGATTGGAAGAAATAACACCATCAACCTTGTAATAATTTTTCAGCAGATTGATCCCCGCCTGATCCGGTTTAAAGCCGCCCAGTAATTCAAGGTGAACGAGGACCTTCTTACCGCTTTGATGGCATTTGCCAATCAGCGACTGCAGATTGCCGATATTCGCTTCGGATAGCAGCACATATTCTGACTGGCAGGATAATGCTTTCTCAAAGTATTTATACTTCCTGATGGAAGGGATGATGGTGTTATTTGAAATCATATTAATTTCCGATGTTATTTAGCCATGTAGAGGCTGTATGCATCTTCCGCTGTTGCGTTTTCATGGATGATGGCATTCAGACCTGCTACCACTTTCGCCGGCTGCGGATCCTGGGTAATGTTTCGTCCCACAGCCACGCCTTTCGCACCCATCTGCATACAGTGCTGAACAAATTTGAAGTAACCGTCGATGCCGGTTTTTGGCCCTCCTAAGGCAAGCACCGGCACGCCAGCAGCTTCAACGATCAGTCGGTCCTCTGGTGAACCGGTAAAACGCGTTTTGATGACGTCCGCGCCCAGCTCCACCGCTGCGCGGGCCGATGCAGCGATGATGGCCGGATTGTTAGAGTCATCGCTGGTGACGGGATAACCATACGGGAGCGATTCGACAATCAGCGGTACATTCCAGCGATCCGCTGCCTGTGCGAGTTGCATCGCCATAATGTGGGTTTTTTCTTCATTGAAGGCGCCGGGGAAGGTCATGCAGACCACGCCCTCGGCAGCGACTTTAAGCGCATCTTCGACGGAAAAAACGGGGGTAGTATCGGGAACGGTATTGTCAAAGATACTGACCGTGCTGTCGACGCGTAACACAACGGGAACGCTGTTCAATGCTTCCCGATAATTCTTCAACATGCCGTACGTGACGAGCGCGCAATCCAGGCCGTGTTCCACCAGAGCAGGGAGCTGATTTATCGTATTATCAATACCATTTGTTTTCGTGGAAAAATAGTAGCCATCCAGCGCTAAGGTCACGGATTTACCGTCTTTTGCGAATATTCTTGAGAGACGACGTTCTTTAGACATTTATTTACTCCTGAGATAAAAAAACAAAAAAAGCCCTCAGAGACTCGCGTCTCTGAGGGCTTTCTGTTCACATACCCTTTTGATAATGGTTCAGGGATCCAAAGCATTATCAATGCAATTTTTTAGCAAAGTGAGAAAGGTTTAACTTTTGTTTAAATTAAATCTGTTCTCTTGCGTGATTAAATAACTAACACACGCGATAACTTATTGTCCAGTTGGTATCGTTGAAATGAGAGATTCATCACATCAATATGTTGTATTACCTGAGAAGTTCTGGGTTAAATACAGAAACCGACCCCTTAAAAACCAGGCAATAACGCATCCGGACAAGGGGAGAACGCCAGGCGTTTATTTCATCCGCATGAAGAACGCATCCATGCATGCTCCAGCCTTCAGGTCGTCATCCCCAAACGCGCATTTATTCCTGTCCGGATGGCGTACGAAAACGCTATAGCAATGTTGTCGGCATGGCGGTCTGTCCCCGGGATGATTTCCTCCAGCCGCCCGGGCAAATTACTCGTCCGCTTTGTGCGCCCAGGCAGGCATCGCCGTCAGGTAACGTTTTGCCCGTTTCCGTGATTCCGCTACGCCCACCTTTTGCCAGGCGTCGAGAAAAGCCGCCAGACCGGATACGGCCTCTTCCCAGGATTTCAAATTACCGTCGCTGTCGCTGCAATACGCGCAATATTTATCGCTGGCCCCTTGCGCATCGGGTGCGGACATCGGCATTCCGCAGGCCTGGCAAAACCTTTCGTGCTGTGTCATAGAGCGCTCCTCCTGTCGTTTGGTTGTCTACTAAACATACAGAATTTACGCATGGCGCTTAGCGTTTCAGATCAATAGATCCTGCCGTAACCGTTGTTGTGGATCTTCTGCCGGGGAGTGCGGGAGGGATAACGGGAACTTACTCCGTATCGCGCAGCTATCGCCTCCCTTATTTTTTATTGATGCAACGGTTGGTCGCAGGCCGCGAGGATTGACTCATGCATCGCTTCGGAAAGTGTCGGATGCGCAAAGATCATCGACAGGAGGCTTTCGTCTGTGGCCTCCAGGTGACGGGCGATGCCAAAGCCCTGGATCTGTTCCGTGACCTGTGCGCCAACCATATGCGCGCCCAGCAACTCGCCGGTTTCAGCATCGAAAATCGTCTTCACAAAACCCTCTGTCTCGCCGCTGGCCAGCGCCTTACCATTGCTCTGATAAGAGAACTTACCGATCCTGATGGGCCGTCCCCTTGCCAGGGCCGTCGATTCCGTCAGGCCCAGACTGGCAACCTGGGGCCGGGCATAAGTGCAACCAGGCACATAGTCGCGATCGAGAGGGTGGGCGCCTTCGACACCGGCCAGGGTCTCAACGCAGAGCACGCCTTCGTGGCTGGCCTTGTGCGCCAGACCCGGCGGGCCGGCTACATCGCCGATGGCATAAAGCCCAAATACGTTAGTGCGACAAGCCGCGTCCGTCTTGATAAAACCGCGGTCTAACTCAACGCCCAGCGTTTCCAGCCCCAGATCTTCAATATTCGGCTGTACGCCGACCGCCAGCAGCACACGTTCGACATCCTGAGAATATTCGCCGCCGGTGTTGTTTAGTGTGCAGCGCACCCCGGTATCGGTGAGCTGTACTTGCGTCACCAGGGTCTGGGTATGGATCTGAATACCGCGTTTTTCGAATGACTTACGCACTGCTGCAGACACCTCGGCATCTTCCACTGGCAAAATCTGCGACGCTAGCTCGACCAGCGTCACTTTACAGCCCAGATCGTTATAAAGGCTGGCGAACTCGACGCCAATCGCCCCTGAACCGATGATTAAGAGCGACTTGGGTAAAAGCTTAGGCCGCAGCGCCTCGAAATAGGTCCAGATATGTTCGCCATCTGGCGCTATGCCTGGCAATGCGCGTGGTCGGGCGCCGGTTGCCAGGATCACGTGATCGGCCCGGTAATCGCGCGCCTCCCCTCGGGCATCCTCGACCGTGATTTGCCCCTTGCCGCGCAGCCGCGCGGTGCCATCAATCACCCTCACGCCATTTTTCTTCAACAGGTACGCAACCCCAGCGGTGAGCTGTTGCGATACGGTACGGCTAAACTGCACCAGTTTCTGCAGATCGACGTTCACCTCGCCCACGCTGATGCCCAGCTGACTGGCATGGGTGATAGTGTGCGCAACCTCAGCGCCATGCAGCAGCGCCTTGGTTGGAATGCATCCCCAGTTCAGGCAGATGCCGCCCAGATGTTGTTTTTCCACTAATACGGTACGAAGCCCTAGCTGGCCGGCACGGATGGCGGCAACGTATCCCCCAGGACCCCCGCCGATGATCAGCACATCGTATTTATCGTGCATAGCTCGTCTCCTGGATAAACATCAAGGTCGGGGTTTCAATCAGTCGCTTGAGTTCCCGGAGAAAAGCCGCACCTGCCGCGCCATCGATGACCCGGTGATCGCAGGATAGCGATACCGTCATTTGCTGTCGCGCGACGATTTGCCCGTCGCGTACTACCGCCCGGACCTCGCCGGCGCCAATGGCGAGGATTGCGCTTTGCGGTGGATTGATGATGGCGTCAAACTGCCGGACGCCGAGCATCCCCAGATTTGACAGGCTAAAGGTCCCGCCCTGGAACTCTTCCGGCTTCAGCGTGCCCGCTTTGGCTCTGGTCACCAGCGAGTGAATTTCGTTCGATATGTCGCTAATCGATTTCCGGTTCGCCGAGCGAACAATAGGGGTAATTAGCCCGGCAGGCAGCGCAACGGCCACCGAAATGTCGGCATCCGTAAAGCGGCGGATACTTTGTGCCGCTTCATCAAACTGGATATTGACGTCAGGCACGGCCACCAGCGCCAGGGCGCAGGCCTTCACCAGCAGGTCATTCACCGAAATCTTGACGCCGGGTACTTCGCGGTTAATGTCCTGACGTAACGCTAACAGTCGCTCCAGATCGAGATCGACGCTCAAACGGAAATGGGGAGACTGTTGCTTGGACGTTTGCAGGCGAGAAGCGATAGCCCGCCGCATACCGGACATCGGGATGCTCTCAAAGGGGGCCGGGGCACTCTCCTGCACAGGACTGGTCTGCGGGTGCTCGTCGAGTAACAACGCCGCGGCCAGCACATCATCGCGACTTACCCGACCGCGTGAACCGCTGCTTCGGCAGTCATGCAAGTTGATACCCAGTTTGCCGGCCAGGCGGCGCGCCAGCGGGGTGGCCGATACCTGGCTGTCATCGGCATGCGAGCGGGGCGCTTTGCTGCGACGAACGGGGGGCGTCGGAGAGGCCAGGCGACCGCCGGCGGCAACGATCGCGCTTTCCAGATCAGAAACAGAGATACGATCCCCGCGCCCGCTGCCGCGGACTTTTTTCAGGTCGACACCCCAGCGGGCAGACAGTCGTAACGCATGGGGCGTGGCATTAACCTGAGTCACATCGGTCACACCTTGCAGACTGACGGGGATGACGGTCTGCCCAACAGGGGGCTCGGGGCTGTTGGATGGCGGCGAAACAACGGAAGCTGGCTTAGCGCCTGCCTGTGCCGCTACGTCCGGCGCGGCAGCCTCCGGGCCTGGGGCTGCGGGTTTCGCCGTCGCCAGGCGGGCAACAAATTCGTCCAGTTCAGCATCGCTGACCGACGCGTCAGCCGCCAGGGCCAGCACGGCGCCTACCTGAAGCGTCTCACCCTCGCGGGCGAGTATCCGACGTAACGTACCGGCAAAGGGGGCCTCCAGCACATTGACGATTTTACTGGTTTCAATCTCACATATTTCCTGCCCTCTGGTGAAATCGTCACCCTCCTGGATTGCCCATCGAGCGAGCAAGCCTTCCTCCATGGAAAGCCCCCACTTTGGCATTTCAAGCGTCTTGATTTCGCTCATAGGTTAATCCTCCAGCACTTGACGGACGGCGGCTTCGATACGTTCAACGCCAGGGATCCAGAGTTTTTCGAGAGCAGGGGAGAACGGGACCGGCGTGTGTGGCGGCGTCACCAGCAGAACGGGCGCTTTGAGGAAATGGAATGCCTGGGACGCAATCAGCGCCGCGACATCATGAGCAAAACCGAAGCGTGCAGCGGATTCGTCGACAATCACGACCCGCCCCGTGGACGCCACCGATTCCAGAATACCTTCCTCATCCAGCGGCGAAATGGTTCGCGGGTCGACCACCTCGACCGAGATCCCCTCTCTGGCCAGTTTGTCCGCCACCTGGTTTGCTTTATGTACCATTGCCGACAACGCAATGATGGTGACGTCCTCCCCTTCGCGAGTGTAGTTGGCTACACCTAGCGGGATGGTATAGATCTCGTCCGGTACCTCGCCCTTGAGGTCGTACAGCATTTTATGCTCGCAGAATACCACCGGGTCGTCGTCGCGAATGGACTGTATTAACAGACCCTTGACGTCATAAGGCGTCGAGGGCACCACCACCTTCAGTCCAGGCGTGGTGGCAAAGATATTATAGGGTGACTGTGAATGCTGGGCTGCGGCAGAAAACCCCGCGCCGATCATCCCTCGCATCACCAGCGGAGCTCTGGCTTTGCCACCAAACATGTAGCGGAACTTAGCCGCCTGGTTGTACAGTGCATCGTGGCTCACGCCAAAAAAATCCATGAACATCAATTCCGCGACCGGCCGCAAACCCGTCGCTGCGGCGCCGGCCGCCATACCGATGATGGCCGACTCGGTAATGGGCGTGTCGATCACCCGATCGGAGCCGAACTGCGTCCACAGCCCTTTAGTGACACCCAGCACACCGCCAAAGGCTTCTATTTTAGCCTCTTCGGGCGCATTTCCGCCATGACCGCCACGCAAGTCTTCACCGATGAGCACCACGCGTTCATCGCGTTCCATTTCCTGAGCCAGGGCTTCCTTGACCGCTTCACGATAGGTTTTTATTGTCATGGTTATCACCCTCAGTATGAGACGTACACGTCTGTCAGCAGGTCTTCCGGAGCCGGGTAGGCAGCGGCGCGGGCCTTCAATACGGCATCGTTGACCAGGGCTTCTACTTCCTCGTCAATCGCCGCCAGTTCTTCCTGGGTGATATGCTGCTTGACCTTAGCGGTGAAAATCTTCAGCGGATCATGTTGTTCACGCAGGCGTTGCACTTCACCTTCCGCGCGGTATAGCGCGGGATCGCCCTCAAAATGACCATGCCAGCGGAAGGCTTTGGCCTCAATGACGCTTGGGCCACCGCCTTCTCGCGCACGCTTGACCGCCTCTGAGGTTGCCTCATAAACGGCAAAGAAATCGGTGCCATCGACGGTCACTGCCGGCAGGCCGAAGCCAGCGGCGCGCCGGGCGATATCACGCCCACCCACGGCGTAGTCATGGCCGGTCCCTTCGCCGTAACCGTTATTCTCGAAAATAAAGACGGCTGGAAGCTGGAGCACGACGGCCATATTGATGGCTTCAAAGACCAGGCCCTGATTAGAACCACCATCGCCCGTAAAAGAGACACCGACGTTGCCGGTTTTTAGCGTCTTTGCCGTTAGCGCGGCGCCGATGGCCAGGGGAGGGGCTCCCCCAACGATAGCGTTCGCCCCCAGCATTCCTTTCGACAGATCGGCAATGTGCATCGACCCGCCCTTACCGCGACATAACCCGCTGTCCTTACCGAATATTTCGGCCATCATGCCGTGAATGTCGCAACCTTTAGCAATACAGTGGCCATGTCCACGGTGTGTTGAACCAATAAAATCTGCGCTCGTTAAATTTTCGCAGACCCCCACCGCGATGGCCTCCTCACCGGTGTAAAGGTGAATGAAGCCCGGAATATCACCGCTGGTATTTTCCTGATGCAACCGCTCTTCAAATGTTCTGATCTCCCGCATCTTGCGGTAAGCCTGCAATAACGCCTGTTTGCTGAGCATCGTTTAATTCTCCTCAATAAAGGTCACCCAGGCGGGGCCAACAGACAGGGCGGATAACCCTGGCCACACCCATGCAATGAATCTACGAGCGGTTAAAGGGAGTGCGAAGCCACCTTCATGGGGGGGTAGGTGGGGGTTTTCATGCTTGAGGTCAAACTTTCTAAATTTTGTGTAGCAATAAAGTTTGGCTGCCCCATGTCATCCCGGGGGCTGGCGTACAATTGAAAAAAACAAAGTGAGTAGACACCTCGGATGAAGCCATTGGATTTAGAAGGTCGCCAATCACCCTCACTGGTCTCCGGGCCATTGCGGCTGACGCGAGGCTTGCCGCTAATCCTGACCAAATTCGTCCCGCCTCGCTCCTCAATACAATTGCTGGAGCGCCCCCGGCTGCTTCAGCTTCTCAGTCCCGTTCAGCAGTGCCGGCTGGGCGTCGTCTGCGCCGGCGCTGGATTTGGCAAAACCACGCTGTTGGCGCAATGGCATCAGCAGATGGTCGCCCAGGGCGAACGTATTGCCTGGCTGAGCCTCGATGAGGATGATGATGACGTATGGCAGTTTATTCCTTATCTGCTGCAAGCATTGCGTCCACTCTATGCTGACTGGGACGCCGATTTCTGGCGTGACATGGAAGAGCAGAAGCTCTCCAGCTCCGAGCAACTGCTGGCCGGGCTCATTAACCAGCTACACTACTGCCCGCATGACGTGTACCTGATTATCGACGACTTCCACGTGATTAACGATCGTGGGGTCTATGAAGCGCTGGGGTATTTAATCAAGCATGCGCCTGCCGCCTTGCATTTGATCATTGGCAGCCGTTTCCACCCGAATCTTGCGCTGAGCCAGCTGCAGGCCCAGGACCAACTGGTGGAGATCTATGATCGAGACCTGCAATTCACGCTCGAAGAAACAAAACACTATTTTAGCCGCACGGTTGCGCTACCCCTCAGCAACCATCATGCACAGCGGCTACAGTCCGTGACAGAGGGCTGGATCGCGGGCATGAAGATCGCTTCATTGTCGGCAGAATTACAGAATGATCCCGAGCATCTGTTGCGTAATATGCATGGAGGAACACGATCCATTGCCCGCTATCTGAAAGAGGTGGTACTGGATCCGCTGCCGGAAGAGGTTCTCGATTTCCTGGTGAAAACGTCCTTCCTCAGTCGGTTAAATGCCGAACTATGCAATGCAGTGACTGGACGTGATGATAGTAAAGCGATGCTGGCATGGATTGAGCGACACAACCTTTTTTTGTCAGCCCTTGACGAACAAGGCTACTGGTTTCGCTACCATCCTCTGTTGCAGGAAAATCTTCGGACCATGCTGCAGCAGAACAACGATATTGACCGCAAACAGCTGCATGAATTAGCCAGTCATTGGTTCGTCGAACAGAAGCTGTGGTCTGAGGCGGTACGCCATGCGCTCAGCGCAGGCAAGCCGGTGCATAGCCCCGTGCAGGACGGCGCAAGCGCTCAGTCACTGGCGGAAGAAGGGGATATCGATACTCTGATCTCATGGATGCATCATTTACCGCCCAGCACCGATCCGTCGCGCATTGACCTGCAAATTAACCTGGCCTGGGCACTGGCGCATTATTTCCACTTTGATGAGTCGAGGCAGCTGCTTGATAACCTCGATCAGATGGTACTTCATCATCGTGAGGATTTAACCCGCAGCACCTGGTGTAAATTGCGCGTTGTGCGGGCAATTTGCGAAGCCTTTGCGGAAAACATCCCGGAGAGTCTGGCTATAGTTCAGCCGTTGCTGGCCGAAGTGCCCTGCGGCGACACCTGGGTTGATGGTCTGATATGCAATATTCTCAGCTATTGCCATGTTGTTAACCAGCGCTATCACGACGCGCTGGAGGTTCAACAGCATATGCCCTCTCCGGAAAGTCCTTTAGATAATCTGTTTGTTTCGGTTTATCGCGCGTTTATTATTGCCCAGTGCCATCTTTGTCAGGGCGATCTGGGAAAAGCCGGGTGGTATGCAGAGAAAACGTTGCGCCAGGCTGAATGTTATACCGGTACCCAGTCGACCAGTGGCGCGACGCTGGCGCCGCTGCTGGCGGAGATAGCCTATGAATGTCAGAGGGGTGACTCGCCCGAGCATCTGCCAGCCGACCGGCTCGAATTCATCGACCGATTCAGTCCACCCGACGCGCTGAGTCGTTGCTATACCTATCTCGCGCGTCAGGCCTTAGATAACGATATGCCCTATGAGGCCGAGCGATTGCTGGAGCATGCGCAGCGTCTTGCGGTGTCTCGCGGCTGGCAACGGCTCCAGGCCATGTTGTTAGCCGAGCAGGTGAGGGTGCGACTGCAGCGCGGCAATTTCACCGGCGCAGAGCAACTGCAGCGACAGCTTGAACAAATGGCCGCCAGCTTCAGAATGGATGCCGAACATCCCTGCCAACGCGCCATCGTTATGTCTGCATCCCTTAGCCGCAGCCGGCTTCTTCTCGCCAGAGGCCAGGCACCGCAAGCCTGCGTTTTACTGGCTGAGATGGTCTCCGATCAGGAAAGCCGGGGGGACAGGTTAACCGCAGCGCGTCTGCGTACGCTCTGGTCATTGGCCTTGTGGAACAGTGGCAAAACGGCCGCTGCGCGCACGACATTTCAGCCAGTCGTGCAGCTGGCTGAACAACAGCATCTCACGGGCCTCTTTCTTGACGCTGGCGATACCTTGCAACCTTTGCTTGCCGGTATGAATGAAACCTCTTCGGCTTGCAAAGAGAAAGGGGGAGTGCATGAACCCTGGGCCGACAAGCGCGCGCCTGCAGACGGAACACCGTTTAATAGTGGAAGCCCCGATATTCCTGGCGAGCTCAGCGAGCGTGAGTTTCAGATATTACAGCTAATTGCTGAAGGTCAGATGAACAAAGAAATCGCTCGCTCCCTCGCTATTTCTGCCGAGACGGTCAAATGGCATATCAAAAACATCTACGCGAAGCTTAAAGTGAATAGTCGCACTCAAGCGATGAGCAGGGCGCTGGAGATGAAATTACTGGATTAACGGTTTGAAGAGGGAGGGCTGGATATAAAATATTATTAAGATGGCATTGCTCATTGCCGCTTACGTTACGGTGCTATGAGCCATGGATAATCGAGATACTTCTGAGCCCGCGGGAGCTTTTATCACTGACCGTGATGGTAGTTTTGATGCCTTGGCTCAGCGATAAGAGCATGGAATTTAAGTGCATCGGTCTCCGGGGAAAGCAACCCTGGTGTAAACCCAGAGAGGCTTTTAAAGAAGTGTTTTCTGTAACGTTTTGATTGAGGTGGTGCGATAATAGGAACAATACGTAACACCTAACATATTGAATTAAATAAAAATACATGTTATATGCTTTATAGATATCCCCAAAAGTATCCCCAAATTTATTTTCAATTAGATTTATAAATAAAGTGTGTGACGTATTAAATGGTTGTTGCCCTCATACTTGGCAAAAAGGCTCACGTCAGTGAGCCTCCTTACCTAACATAATGTCAAACCTTTACTTGGTACTGCTTTAGCTTTTCAATAAACTGCTCCACTTCTGCATATGTAAGTTCTGTTAACTCATTTTTGCAAATACGGACAGCATCATCAAATCTAGAAGTCAAAGTTAACCATATAGCTTTAAATCGTATAAAACTTCCATATGTTTGAGATTTTGGTGAGTCTGTTCTTTCAAGAATATCTAGAGCATATTCAAGCTTATCAATTCTTCTATACTGAATTGCTAAGTCTCAGAGTGTCAGAACGGGATATTTAATATCCGGGAAATCCACAATTCCTTTCTCTATGAGTTCAAAAGCCTCTTCAACTTTATTCTCAAATTGTGCAAGAGCTTTCGCCTTAGCTGAGCAATACATCTCTTGAGCACGTTGAGCCTGATTCGAATGCAACCGTTCAAGAATTTCCTCTACCAAACCGGGCTCAATATTAGCATCATCTTTGTAAAACAGGCAATTCAAGTAATTATTAGCATTGATCGGATTATTTTTCTGTCTTTCATAAACTTCTTTTGCTAATCCTAAAGCAAGCTCATGCTCGTCATTTTGTAAATACAACAAAACCAATTCACTTTTTGAACGATAATCACTTGGCCTTTGGCGTAATACTCGCATATAACTCTCAATTGCTTTTGGACGCTGTCGCGTGATCCTGTAATAAAAACCATGTAAGAACGAATATTCAGGCTCGGAGACATCCCTAACCGCATTAAAAAACTCTCTATCATGTAGTCTAGCGAGTGATTGACACTTCATGAATAATATATGATTGATAACACTCGAATGCATGTATTGGGAATTCGAAAGTATCTGATCAGCCAATCGTACAGCTTCTTTATAATTCGCAGAGCCGCCTTTTTCGTATAAAGATCTTATTGTCTTTACAAAATATGACGGAACTAATACTCTATTATCAACGTCCTTTCCAGCCTTGATTGCTTCTTGGATCGAGAAAATATAGTCTGATATATCTCTATTATCATCGGTATATTCCTCTATGAATTTCTTGATATGTTCACTTAGGATAGTATCATATTCGCTTGTAGTGCCAAACTTACTTCTTGAAATATAGTCCTGTATTACTTGATTTACTCTAATATAGTCATTATTAACACCTAATTGATCGCAAACAGACATACTTATAAAGCCTTGCGTGATTGGGTAAAACTCATCTTCATTTACCAATGAAAATAAAAATTCATAGCTTATAAATTCAAACTTAGAAAGGAAGTAAAGAAATTCGAGTTTTTTCTGATCATTAGAAAAGCTTTCAACTATAACTTTTGCTTTATCATCAGCATATTCCCTTATTAAGTGAGAATCTTTTCTTACAGCATAAAGACCTAAATCTGAAATGCTATCAACCGCAAATAAAACTTGCTCAGGATATCCAGATAAAAGATCAGAGAAAAAACGTAAATCTTCTGAAGATAAATCTAAGCACTTATACGTAGCATATCTCTTGAGCAACCCCCTTCTTTCTTGCACATTTAGTTCAGGAATTTCTTCAAAATAATACTGCGGCGGTAAGTCTGGCTGGTATCTTAACCACAAGAAAACACACCGCAAGGGCTAAATCTGCGCATTCAGATCGACAGCATGCAGCTCCTGAATGACTAAACGGATACTTCCTCGGTCTAGCATTATTGATGATGAGTTATCATTCGGGCATAGTACAAATAAAAATTGGTTTATCTAATCCATTAAAAAACAAAGCGTTTTTCCTTAAATGTGTTATTTCCATATAGAACATAATTCCGGGCACTTCTGGCAATACGTAATTTTGCCAAAGTATGTCAGGAACGTTATCTTTTGGATGTCGCTTTTCACATGTTATCACTGTTGCACTATAATCTTTTAGAGGTGATGGTTTTTGAGGAATAAAAATCCTCCTGTATATGCTGTAACTTTTATCTTTATCTTGCAGGGTACCTTTCACTATAACTTCACTGTTTTCTTTATGAAATGCAACAACATTTATATTTATGTTGAATTCAATCCTGTCGCCATTTTTTTTTGCAACGTCAGCACTCAAATGGGTACTGCAGCGAAATGGATCCCAGGCGTTATTATCTATTGAAAATAAGAACAGACAGACAGAAATGACGATAAGTATGAACACAAAAAAAATTACTCGGCGCATATATTTTAATCAATCCGTTTATAATTTTGACAGGCTTTATAGTTCATCTCGGAATTTTTTGTACAAACTACCATAAAAGAAGTCTTTCGTAATCCATTGGCAGAAAGTGACTCCATAAAGAAGATGTCACGATTTTCCTTAGTGCAATCTATCTCTATATCAGAGAGCATTATTCGCGCATGAGAAAACAATTCCGGGTCCGGATAGTCATCTCCCAACGCATAAATCTTGCATTTATTCATTGTGCCTAATGGTTTTGGTTCTTCATTTCTCTCGCGGGCTAATATAGTTATTATAGTAATTATTAAAAGCAAGATAAAAATGAGCGCCAGAATTGGTTTCAACACACGATGCAGTTCCTTTTTGCCGTATGATCCCGCAGGCTTTTTTATCATTTTTTTCTGGACTACTGAGTCTTCCGTAATATCATTTCTTCCAAAGCCGTCAGTTGATGTATCTAGCTCTTTGTTTTTAGTTTCAGGATGAATTTCAGCCTCCATTTTAAAACCAACCCTCGGCACCGTGATCAAAATATCTTTATTTATCCCAAGTGCTTCGAAAGCTTTTCTTAATTCACTAATATGGTTGCTTAAGGTTGCACTAGAGGGAGAGAATCCGTAATCCTCCCAGACGTGCTTGATGAGCGTCTCTCGTGGCATCTCATTTTTATTGTTTTTTATGAGTTCGATTAACAAACGAGTGGCTGGCTTGGATAACTCAATCGTAAGTTGGTCCTTATTTCTAAGTTTTAATAATCTACTGTCCGGATCGAAAGTGATAGTAAAATTTATTATGTATTTCATAAGGATACTCTCTCTTTTTTGGAGCAGGAGCTGAATCCAAACCAAAAAAATAAGGTCCATCTTAGGTTAAGGGTTGTAAAATTTATTGGATAAGAAACTACCCGTCAACTGGTTTTTAGCAGTTTTTTTTCTGACGTGAATTTAGTCGAAAATTAGTGAGAGTATTTATTTAATCATTTACGAACATTAAGTTTTTTAATCTAATAAAATGTTTTTTATTGTGTTTTTTTGGTGATTTTATCTAATTTTGGCCAATTAAATAGATTATTAAGCTATTTTGTTTTTTTTTGGTTACCATGTTGTGCAGTTGCCGGAAGTCATAACATTGCAAGCAGGAAGATGCATTTTCACCATCCTCTCGCTGTATGTTTGGCATCGAAATAATGGCAGCTTCACCAATATGTGGGACAGACCTTTATTAAGGAAAAAGTGAAAATGAAACTGAATAAAATTGTGATGGCATTAGTTTTGGCATTTAGTACTGTCTCTGGCGCACAGGCAGCAGACCAGGGTCATGGTAAAGTTACCTTTACAGGCTCTATTATTGATGCTCCTTGTTCTATTACTCCACAATCTATTGATCAAACTGTGGATTTAGGGCAGATCTCAAAGGAAGCTTTACTCAGTGGAGGGAAATCTACTCCTCGTAATTTCTCCATTGGCCTGGAAAACTGTTCTTTCGGCTCACCTGCAACTAAAAATAAGGTTCAGGTTACCTTTACGGGTATGGAGTCTGCAGCTAAGAATGGTCTTCTGGGGATTACCGGAACTGCTAAAGGTGCCAGTGTTGCCATTACTCAGGCAGATGGTCAAATCATCAAGCTGGGGGTACCAACTAAAGAGCAGGTATTACAGGACGGTAATAACACGTTAAGTTTTGCTGCTTACTTACAAGGCGATGGTGACTCAACTAACGTTGTTACTGAGGGAGAATTTCAGGCAGTAACTGATTTCACACTGGCCTATAACTAAAATATATTTTGTGTAAATATTAATCTTCTATGTGCATGTAAATGCATGCGATAAATCGCATGCATTTTTAGAAGGATATACAAAATATGGAGTGTATTTATGGGGCTGTTCAACGCTACTTTAGTAATGGTTTCTTACCTGTTTATCTCCTTTTTTGGGGTTGTCCTGGCAAAAGAAAACTCTTTTATATTGGGACGGGTAAACATGCAAGGAGCCATTATTGACACTGCATGCACTATTAGTTTTGGAAATCAAAAGCAAACCATTGACATGGGTATGTTATCCTTGTCTGAACTTGTTCATCATGGAACAAGCCGCAGCTGGTTTTTCTCAATTAAATTAACTAACTGTATGTCTGGATATAATAAAGCTGATAGCTTAAAAAAATTCAATGTTACTTTTGATGGTGAGCGTGATGGAAAATCATTTGGTATTAAAGGTGATGCCACTGGCGTGGCACTCCAAATTATCGATACTCATGGGCATGTAATAGAACCAGGGAAGTCTATGCCATTAATAGATTCCAGTCCAGAATATAATCAATTGGATTATGCCATCAGATTGATTACTGATAGGCAGACATTAAAATCTGGAATTTTCTGGTCTCACATTAAATTTAGACTTGATTATTTCTAGTTAATTTCCTGACAGGCTTATTTTGCCTCGTGCTATAGTTCTATTTATACTGGAAAGGTAATGGCATGGTGTTTTGTTCTCTTGGAAAAATTGCGAATGTACATTCGTTAGGATTATTTATTTTTGTTTCATTAAGTCCTTTAGTTATGAAGGCTTATGCAACAGATAATATTCAATTTAACACAGATGTATTGGATGTTCGCGACCGAAAGAACATTGATTTGAGCCAATTTTCGCGAAGTGGTTACATCATGCCTGGAACCTACGACATGGTTGTTCATATCAATAAGAATACTCTACCGGAGCAAGAAATTCCCTTTTATGAGCCGGATGATGACCCAAATGGCAGTCGCGCCTGCATAAATCCCAAACTGGTTGAACAACTTGGACTGAAACCCGGGGTACTGAAAGACCTTGCTTGGTGGCATAAGGGGGGATGCCTGGACAAGAGAAGTGTGAAGGGAATGGAAATACGAGGCGATCTTCCAACGACCTCTCTTTACCTGAGTATACCGCAGGCATATTTGGAATACACCGACGAGAACTGGGACCCTCCGTCACGGTGGGATGAAGGCGTTGCGGGCTTGTTGCTGGATTACAATCTCAACGCCAGCAGTCAACACCAGCAGAGTGAGGGCAGCAATACCCAAGCTCTCAGTGGTAATGGAACAGCGGGAGGAAATCTAGGTAGTTGGCGTTTTCGAGCCGACTGGCAGGCCAATTTAGATCATAGCAACGGTTCGGAACAGTCGACACAAAAACAGTTCGACTTGAGTCGTTACTACGCTTACCGGGCAATACCGGGTTTGCACTCAAAGTTGACACTGGGAGAAAACTACCTTGACTCGGGAATGTTTGACAGTTTTCGCTTTACCGGTGTGAGTTTGATTTCAGATGACAATATGCTGCCACCTAACTTGCGTGGTTATGCTCCGGAAGTTACGGGAATAGCGAAGACTAATGCAAAGGTTATTATCAGTCAGCAGGGGAGAGTGCTTTATGAGACCTCAGTGGCCTCGGGGCCGTTCCGCATTCAGGATATTAACGAAGCTGTGAGCGGTGAACTGAACGTCCGGGTGGAAGAGCAGGACGGTGGTGTGCAGGAGTTTGTAGTCAATACTGCGAATATCCCATACCTGACGCGGCCAGGCTCGGTGCGATTCAAATTAACTATGGGAAAACCATCAGATTGGCAACATCATTTACGCGATCCGATGTTCGGTACCGGCGAATTATCCTGGGGGATCAGTAACGGTTGGTCTTTGTATGGTGGAATTCTGAGGGGCGGGGATTATAACGCTCTATCACTGGGCATCGGACGTGATCTTATGTTCCTGGGAGCGCTGTCATTTGACGCAACACATTCGCGTGTTCGTCTGCCCTGGGAAGATCTTACGCTCAATGGGGATTCTTATCGACTGAGTTATTCGAAAAACTTCGACGAGTACGATAGCCAGGTAACTTTTGCAGGTTACCGCTTTTCAGAACAAGACTTCATGACCATGAGTGAGTATCTGGACGCACGATCTTATGGTACACGCAGCAATGGCAATGGCAAAGAGATGTACACCGTCAACTTAAACAAACATTTTCGCAAATTGGAACTCAGTAGCTATATCAACTTTAGCCGAGAAACCTATTGGGACCGGCCAACTACAGACCGCTATAACATTACCTTATCACATTATTTTGATTTAGGACGGTTCCGTGGTGTGAGTATATCGTTATCGGCTTATCGCAACCAGTACAATGGAACCGAAGATAATGGGGCTTACGTATCCATGTCAATTCCGTGGAGTGATAGTTCGACGGTTAGCTACAACGCGATGGTCAGCCATAACGACAATACCCATCGGGTTGGATATTACGACCGTGTTGACGAACACAACAACTATCAATTGAGTGCAGGGAACTCCAGCAGAGGAGTGAGCGTGAGCGGTTATTACAGCCATGAAGGTGACATGGCACGCATGAGTGCCAATGCCAGCTACCAGGATGGTCGTTACAGTGCCATCGGTTTAACAATGCAGGGCGGACTCACTCTCACTTCCGAAGGCGGTGCAATGCACCGCTCTGGAATGATGGGGGGGACGAGGATGCTAATTGATACTGAAGGTGTTCCGGACGTACCGGTCCGTGGCTATGGCAGTACCAGCCGTACCAATGCCTGGGGCAAGGCGGTAATTAGTGACGTTAACAGCTATTACCGAAACAAGGCAAGCATTGATTTGAACCAGTTGGGTGACAACATTGAAGCCACTGTGTCGGTGGTACAGGCTACGCTGACTGAAGGGGCGATTGGTTACAGAAAATTTGATGTAATTTCTGGCGCTAAAGCGATGGCAGCTATAAAGCTGGCTGATGGCAGTGAACCACCGTTCGGTGCGACTGTTATAAATAAGCGAAAGCAGGAGACGGGTATCGTCAATGATAGTGGAAACGTTTATTTAAGCGGTATTAATGCCGGAGAAACCATGGTGGTGCATTGGGGAGGCTCAGCACAGTGTGAAGTGAGGATGCCTGCACTTCTGCAACCAGATATGTTGATGAATACATTGCGACTACTGTGTAAGCCGCTTGATGGGGGCATACCTGGAGCCGACGATATTAAGCCGGCTGCGTGATAACAACCATGCGTCGCGAAGTGGCGAGAGCTGCTTAAGATCTTAACTAACAATATTCACAGGCCTCCGTTATGGGGAAGAAATAATGCAGAACAATTTACGGAACACGATAATTACTTCTCACAGCAGCACCTTCTCGAGGGCATTGTTTACCATCGCCCTTTTCGGAGGGATGATAGTCCAGAATACGCAAGCGGCCATTGCGCTGGACCGCACTCGAGTGATTTTTGACGGCAGCCAGAAGTCGGTGAGCTTGAACATCAGCAACCAGAACAAACAGTTACCGTATTTAGCACAGGGCTGGATTGAAGATGAGCAGGGCAATAAAATCCAGAGTCCGCTAACAGTACTTCCTCCGGTGCAACGCATCGAACCGGGTAAGCCGAGCCAGGTAAAAATCCAGGGAATGCCAGCGACAAAAAACCTGCCGCAGGACCGTGAGACAGTCTATTACTTCAACCTGCGAGAAATCCCGCCAAAGAGTAACAAGCCGAATACGCTACAAATTGCGTTGCAAACGCGCATCAAGCTGTTCTACCGCCCAGCAGCTATTGCGATGGTCAAAAACGCACCGCCACCGCAGGAGCAACTGACCTTGCGTAAGGAAAACGACAAGTATGTAGTCATCAATCCGACAGCGTATTACATAACTTTGGTAGATGCTGCCACTAAAAAAGACGGTTTGGGTATCAAAAACTTCGAGCCTGTGATGGTGCCGCCAAAGAGCAGCTTACCTCTACGGGTGAGCGTGGCGGAGATGGGTAATAGTCCTGTGCTGACCTACGTTAATGATTATGGTGGTCGACCACAACTGAATTTCAGTTGTACTGGCAACTTATGTGCGGTGAAGGCAGTGACGAAAGCATGACAAAGTGAAAGTTAGCAGAACAGGTGTCATTTATGGGAAGAGGGGCAATATATGGTCATGACCTACAAGGTTGGCATAAGCCAACGGAAGATATGCGGAGGGGTTGAACTGAAGTATTACTGCATATTTGTTAGGGGAGTGCTGATGATCCCGATGATACTGGGAGCAATGGTGTTTTTACTGTCACCAGTATATGCCCTGGGACAGGGAAAAGGGGATGTTGAAGGCTCCAGCGGTACACTATTTGTACATGGGGCGTTGACAGAAAGCGCCTGTCGACTCGAGATGGCAAGCGCGCATCAGGATGTCCTGCTGGGCGAGATTGGAACAGGTCGCTTGCAGAAGATAGGCTCCCGTGGAGAACCTGTCTGGATTGAATTGCATCTGGAAGATTGTCTGCGCAGTCCGGTCATTGGTCGCGATAAACGTACAGGCGCTCTCACCTGGTCAGAAGATCAACCAGCAGTAACGGTGAGTTTCCGAGCAATGCGTGATGTCGATAACCCACAACTGGTGAAGGTGGAGGGAGTCTCTGGATTGGGTCTACGGCTTGTAGATGCGCAGGGAGAAGATGTTCGTCTGGGAAGCAAAGGGAAACCGCTTTTCCTGAGGCCAGAACAAAACACCCTGAGTTATGCCGTTATACCGGAACGGACATTAGCCAATCTTAACTCAGGCAGTTATATGGCGGTAGTGGATTTTAATCTGAGTTATGAGTGAGGTTGGGTTAATGCGAGTGATAACGATACGACGTTTGGTTGTTTTTGCGTTGTGTAACATATTGAGTGGATTGTCGACTCAGGCAACTGGAGTTCCTAACTCCGCTTTTCTGGTGAAGGTCAATATCGTGAGTCCTCCCTGCATCATCAACAACAACGAGGATATTATCGTTTCGTTTGGAGAAATGATGGCCACTCGTGTTGATGGAAATCACTACCGTGTGCCGGTGAATTATACGCTGGACTGCAAAAATACTTCTTCCCGCGCAATGAAGTTGCAGATGCAGGGTTCCAGTACGAGCTTTGACGGTACATTGCTCGGAACCGATAATCCGGCGCTGGGCATTAAAATACTCAACGACGCGACTCCATTATCTGTCAATACCTGGATGAATTTCACGTACCCCGACAAACCCGAACTTTGGGCTGTCCCAGTGAAACATAGTGGGGTAACTCTCTCGACGGGAGAATTCTTTGCGGTTGCCACATTGAAAATAGATTACCAGTAATATGAGCATAACATAAGTAGAACGATAAAGTTCCAGCTGCTGTCCTGCGGCCTGGTAGGGACTAAGAAGATGGCATAGGCCATGGATGATAATGGAGACGCGACCTTTCTCTGCATTCATATAGTATCGCAGCCGTATACCATCAGTGATATCGATAGAATAGACATTAACTTTGATGAACGAGTAAATGTTAACAAGGTGGAAAGAACAAACTATCGAAAATATCAGGAAGTGGTTCTCGAGCATTATTGATGCATAAGAAAACATTGGCTGTCCTTGCAGGTATTTTGGCCAAGATATGGCATGGATGAGTAAAATCAGATTTTTACGAAGAAGGGGCACAGAAATGAAGTGGATGACTAAGTATATATTCAGAGGCTGGGGAGCAGTTCTAACGTGGGGAATAGCTTGTGGTGCGAGTGCTGAACTTCCGGCATGGTTGAGTACAAGTGATATACCAACATTGGCTGAACCGATGAATGTGTCACCACCAAACGATATTGGACTAACGCGTACGACTCTTGATGTCTTTACCTGCAGTGCCGGGAATATGAGTGCAAATATAATAAGAACCCTATGGCGAGGTACAGTAAAGTATTTGTACCCGAAAAATGGCCCTGCTGCTATCTTAAGCTCGTTGCATATATTAACGAGTCCCATGTCGCCGATGCAGAGACCGTATTCCGAAAATTACTGCAACGGAAGAAGAGACGGGGTTTATGTCGGCATCTGGATAAGCATCGGAGATACTAATCCTACTAAGGTCGGGACCACCTACTGGGCTGAGCAAGTGCAAGCAGAACCTGTTCAGTGCTGGATTACGGCATCAAATGTTGATTTAGGGGACTTTCAACCGGGGACACAGTCACCTGCTATTGCTATCCCAACTACCCTGGTATGCGATGGAGATGCAGATTTATCTGTCACAATACAGTCACTAGAAGGTAAAGAAATACTAACCTTCAGCCCAGGGGTTACCGGACTGATGACTGTGGGACGTTCTTCTGTTTCGAATACCACTAAATTATCTGTCAAGCGGTATGTATCAGTAGATCCCTTGGCATCGGTGCGGTTGACCGTACTCCCTGGGGCAAAACCCGGTGCTTACGAAGCCTATGGCGTGATATATGTTACGGTGCAATAAATATGAGAACAGGAAAGGCGGATTCACCTTGAGGTTCTGGTTGTGCAGGAAATAAATATATACATCACTGTCTAGCTATGTGAAATTATGTATCCGAACAACTAAAAATATCTGCCAGTGCATTTTAAAGGTTAATTACCATCGAAACTACAAATATTTTAGATGGTTATTAAAACGCTCTGCATAAATTTAAATACACAAAAGTTAGTCAACTATTGCTTAAACGAGAAAAACCTAAAATGACACTGTATTTATTAATTAACTCGCTGAGTTGGCATTGATTTTGATAAATCGCACAACCCTCCAAAGATTGAGTTGCCAGATAGAAAATCAGTAGTTAGCCTAAAAAAAGAATAAACTGAATGGATAAAATGGATATCATACCTAACCGACCTATATGGAAAAAAATCATTCACTCCATACATGATGGTTTTTGGGACTCCCTTGGCTATCCGGCTACATTAAGTCGGCGAGTCCATTATGGCGTTTTGAAAGCTAAAAGGCCACATATACAGAATACAATATGGCTACGTTCGGTCATTAAATGGCAAACATGGCTCAATTACGAAGAAAATCATATATGCTATCTGCATCCTGGTCATAATGGTGATTACGATTTGCTCCATCGCCATATACCTCAGCTGGATGGTCTGGTCAGTAATACCGTAATAAAAAATTATCGGTGCGACATTTCCAGTGTCGGGGGGCTAAGTTCGTCTAATAACTCTGATATAAATATTGCCACACTAGATGATTTCGCGTTGGAATTTAGCCGGGAATTAGCTACACCGATTAGTGTCGACCAACTCAGGAAAAACCTTGACCATCATAGATTACGACTATATAAAATGTTTTTCAGCCAATATTCCTGGATGCCAGGTCGCCTGTACTGGAACAATATTGATGGCATTCAACACTTTACTGCCGTCAGGTATTTGTCGATTCAGTTAGGGGTTCCTGTTCAACTGAAAGGTGAACTGAATTCTTTTAATTTAAATTTAAAGAAAGTACAGCAACTGACAGATGTGTGGGATTTATATTTGTTGCCCGATAAAGAGGTGTACGGAATATTACTAGACTGTTTGTTGAGAGTGAAAATTCCCCTCGGTATATCAAATGCTCCAGATTGGGAAAACGGGGAAAACACAAAATATCGGATTATCTGGCTAGAACGGGATAAAATCATTCCAGCGCGTGTATCACGTTTTTTGACACAGGCTGGATTTGCTTCAGTTAATCAGTATTTATTACAGCAAAAATAAAATGAATTGTACAAAGTAACTGGCCTCAAAGGCGTACGTATCTCTTTATCACACTAACTTCGGGTTCAGACGGAAATTAAAAAAACAACCTTTAGACATATATGCAAATGATTGATGATTTTCAGAGTAATTACGCATGGAGAAAACCCAGTCGTGAATCTTTCTTCCCTTAGAAAGATTCCTTACAAAATAATTTACAAACTAATCATTTTAATAAACACGTAACAGGATAGCCTGAAAAATGTTTTACATAGCCACTAATAATCATTATCTTTTTGTTGGTTTGGATTCTTTACTGAAGCCCTATAAAAGCAAAAAAATTCGCACAATTAAACGCAATAATCCAAAACATCTAAATTTTAGTGCAGGTGATACTATTTTTTTCGATGATAGTATTGATGTTGTTTGTTTATTGGAAGGTATGGTAGTGAATAACTTATCATTAAATATAATTTGCATGCATTCTTGTGAGTCGCCTGCTAATTTTATTATAAACCCTATAGAAATTTTAAGTAAAGATTTCACATCAATGAATATTAAAAAATTTACATTTTTAATAAATGAAAAAAATTGCGGATATTTTAAAAAGGTGGTCCTTTCCCCTCGGGAGGTATGTGTTTTAAATTTATCAATAAAAGGAATCAGCGTGAAAAACATTGCCAAAAGATTAGGCTTGCAAATAAAAACCGTATATGCTCACAGGAGTAATGCTTGTAATAAACTTGGGGTGGATAAGGCTTGTAATTTATTTCATTGCAGGCTTTTAATTAAGATGATTTATTTGGAATAAATAGTTGAGCCAAATGAATAGAAACATAACAGGAAACGTCTTACACAATAAAGCCGGATAAAGATAGATATGGCGCTCATAGATAAAAAGCAGAGGGCATCAAGTGTAAGCATCTCGATAAAGCGGACCATTCACCTTTAGTGATTTTCTAACATACTGATTATGTCCCTTGAGGAGTTCATCATACGTAAAGATCTATTCACCTAGTACCAGAGACAGTCCAATAATTTATTTGATAAGGAGCTCGATGTGATGCCTGACGAGAAAAAAACCGGTTAAACCAGAAAATCCTGGTCCCGTCCCGACGCATCAATATGACCAATCAGAATGTCCGAAGCACGCCGGTAACCTTCGGTTTAAGCTGTACCGTGATCAGGCATGTAATTCAAACATGCGTTATTCTGTCAGTCGCTGTCGCTTGCTAATATCTCCGGTTCTGACGTTTTTTTTTAAATAGCTTTTTCTGTACCGATGATCTGTTAATAAATCCCGTCCTGCCATTTATTTCCCGGCCGGTTCAGATTCTGTTCTTCATTCGCCGCTGCACCGAGAGCCAAGTGAGTTCTTCCAGATCGCCTGGAACAATCCCTTCAGGATTGGTGTAGATGACGCTGGCATTCGCGGTCAGCCACCAGGAGCCTGAGACCAGAATACGTTCAGCCACCGTCAGACCGTCCCAGGTGACAATCAGCCAAGTATTTACACCATAATCTTCAGGAGGGCGGAGCCAGAGCTGTTGATGGCCGAGAGCGATCAGTGCCCATTAATACGGATCAGTTTGGATATGGGGAATTTTAAGCTTGTTTTGAACGTAGCGTCCTTACAGGGTGAGCGTCACCGCTTTGCGGCTCCGATGGTTCCATTTGGGGAAAATTTGTGCCTCTTGTTCACGATCGTCCGCTTTGTGCTAAGCAGACAATTCATTAAATTGCGCATTGACAATTTTCAGGCCTTGTTATGCCTAAACATGATCAAAAATCCTGCGTTACGTGAAAAAACGCTGCAACATATAGCTACAGCATTTCTTTTAGTCTTTTTTGGGGCGGTATTTATACGCTAACTTAATTGTTACTCTCGCAACTATCCACGTAATCCCCATACCACTGCATCATCTCTTTCCTCCCTTCCAGATACAACGCATGGTTATACGTCCCACGAATCGCGTTCTTGTCCACGTGCGCAAGTTGGGTCTCAATCCACGCAGTATTAAATCCTTCCTCATGTAAGATTGTGCTCATGGTGTGACGGAAACCATGCCCCGTTACCTTCCCCGTATACCCAATCCGCTTAAACACCTGATTAATACTCGCTTCGCTCATCGTTTTGCGGGGATCATTCCTCCCTGGAAACACAAGAGGATATTGCCCAGACATCACTTTGAGCTGCTGTACGATCTCCAGCGCTTGGGTAGAGAGGAGGACAAGGTGAGGGCGTTTCATCTTCATACGCTCCGCGGGAATTTCCCACACCGCTTTTTCAAGATCAAACTCACTCCAGAAAGCACCTCGAAGCTCGCCGGTACGAACTCCCGTAAGGATCAGCAAACGTGCGGCAAGAACAATTAACGGGCTGCCTGTATAGCCAGAGAGAGCTTTAAAGAAGTCTGGTAACTCCTCAACGGTAAGGAAGGGATAATGCTTCGATTCATGCCCTGACATCGCACTGGTTAGATCTGCAGCAGGATTGTATTCCGCGCGTCCAGTAACGATGGCGTAACTAAAGACTTCACTGCAGCGCTGACGAACCTTCTTAGCCTTCTCTGTCGCACCACGGCTTTCCATTCTACGCAGCACATTCAGCAGAACCAGTGGTTTGATTTCATTCACCGGCTGCTGGCCGATATAGGGAAAAATATCTTTATTGAAAGCTTCGATAATGTCGGAGGCATAACCCTCTGACCATCGGCTCACCTTCGTTCCGTGCCATTCAAGCGCCACAGCCTGAAATGTATTATGGAGCCGCACATCCCGAACCAGCTTTTCTTCTTTCTTGGCAAACGATGGATCGATACCCTCGGCCAGTTTTTTCTTGGCTTCATCACGTAGCGCCCTCGCTTGTGCAAGGGACACTGCTGGATAGACTCCAAAAGCCATACGCTTCTCTTTTCCATTGAAGCGATATTTCATCCGCCAGTATCGTGAACCAGAGGGAACAACCTCAAGATACAAACCAGCACCATCTGCCAGCTTGTAGGCTTTCTCTTTGGGTTTAGCAGCATCTACCTGCCGCGCATTTAACTTCATTGGGGGCATCTCCCTGGACCGAACACAGAATGCCCCCACTTATGCCCCCAACTGTAACTTGATTCCGGTTGAGTCCCGTTGATAACAGGAGATAAAATACGGGCCAGAAACCGCAGTATACGGGCTTTAAGTTGATTTCGGTAGACTTGGGAAGAGTTTGAAATGGTGCCGATAATAGGAGTCGAACCTACGACCTTCGCATTACGAATGCGCTGCTCTACCAACTGAGCTATATCGGCCCTGCAAGAGGTGTTCACGAGCGTGAATCACGAGGCAAAAGGTTAGAACTTAGCGGGCGATGCGTCAATAGCCAGTGGAATCAACTGCCTATTTTTGCATCGCCCGTTCTCATTTACGCACGAATGGTATCGTCGCCGAAACCAATCCACTTATAGGTGGTTAACGCTTCCAGCCCCATCGGGCCGCGGGCGTGCAGCTTCTGGGTGCTGACCGCCACTTCCGCGCCGAGGCCGAACTGGCCGCCGTCGGTGAAGCGCGTGGAGGCGTTCACATATACCGCGGAAGAGTCCACTTCATTGATAAAGCGGTTGGCGTTACGCAGGGTGCGGGTCAGGATGGCGTCGGAGTGCTGGGTGCCATGTTCGCGGATATGGGCGATAGCCTCGTCCATATCAGCCACCACTTTGACGTTTAGATCCAGCGACAGATACTCGTCGTCATACTGCTCCGCTTTCACCGGCTCGACCTTCGCTGGGCCGTTTTGCAGCGCGGGGAGGGCGGAAGGGGCGGCGTGCAGGGTGACGCCGCTCTCGGCCATCTGCTTGCTTAACGCCGGCAGGAAGGTATCGGCGATGTTGCGGTGCACCAGCAGCGTTTCCACGGTATTGCAGGTGCTCGGCCGCTGGGTCTTGGCGTTGACGATGATCTTCAGCGCGGGGGCGATCTCGGCGGTTTCATCCACGAAGATATGGCACACGCCAATCCCGCCGGTGATCACCGGGATCGTTGACTGCTCACGGCACAGCTTGTGCAGGCCCGCGCCGCCGCGAGGGATCAGCATATCGATGTATTTATCCATCTTCAGCATTTCGCCCACCAGCGCGCGATCCGGGCTCTCGATAGCCTGTACCGCGGCGGCCGGCAGACCGCACTCCTGCAGCGCCTGCTGGATCACCTTCACCGTGGCGGCGTTGGTGCGCCAGGTCTCTTTCCCGCCGCGCAGGATCGCCGCGTTGCCGGTTTTCAGACACAGGGAGGCGACGTCGACCGTCACGTTAGGACGCGCTTCATAAATCACGCCAATCACCCCCAGCGGGACGCGGCGACGTTCAATACGCAGACCGCTGTCCAGCAGCCCGCCGTCGATCACCTGGCCGACCGGATCGGCCAGATTGCACACCTGGCGTACATCGCTGGCGATGCCGCTCAGACGCGCCGGGGTCAGCGCGAGGCGATCGAGCATCGCTTCACTCAGGCCATTGGCGCGAGCTTCGGCTAAATCTTCCGCGTTGGCGCGCAGAATATCGTCGGTCTGCGCTTCCAGATAATCGGCGATCTTTTCCAGTACCTGATTCTTTTCCCGGCTGGAGAGTAACGCCAGCTGCCAGGAGGCCGCTTTGGCGGCAATGCCCATTTGTTCCAGCATTTTCAGCTCCTTAACGGATGATCATATCATCGCGGTGGACGGCCACCGGGCCGTATTCATAGCCCAGAATGGCATCGATTTGCTGCGAGTGCTGGCCGGCGATAAGGCGCAGCGCATCGCTGTTGTAGCGGCTGACGCCGTGAGCGATGTCGCGTCCTTCGCTATTGCGGATGCGGATCACTTCGCCGCGGGAGAAGTTGCCGCTGACGATTTTGATCCCTTTTGGCAATAGCGAGCTGCCTCTTTCGAGGATCGCCTGGGTCGCGCCCGCATCGACGGTGATTTCCCCCGCCGGCGGCGCGCCGAAGATCCAGCGCTTACGGTTCTCCAGCGGAGACTCCTGGGCGTGGAAGCAGGTACCTACCGGCAGGCCTGCCATGGCATGGCCGATAACGTCCGGACGGTTGCCGGCGGCGATGATGGTATCAATCCCCGCCCGGCAGGCGACGTCCGCGGCCTGCAGCTTGGTGCCCATGCCGCCGGTGCCGAGTCCGGAGACGCTATCGCCGGCGATGGCGCGCAGCGCGTCGTCGATGCCGTAAACGTCTTTAATCAGCTCCGCCTGCGGGTTGCTGCGCGGGTCGGCGGTGAACAGGCCTGGCTGGTCGGTTAACAGCAGCAGCTTATCCGCCCCGGCGAGGATCGCGGCCAGCGCGGAGAGATTGTCGTTATCGCCCACTTTGATTTCCGCGGTGGCGACGGCGTCGTTTTCGTTAATGACCGGGACGATGCTGTTATCCAGCAGCGCGCGCAGAGTGTCGCGGGCGTTGAGGAACCGTTCTCTGTCTTCCATGTCGGCGCGGGTCAGCAGCATCTGGCCAACGTGAATGCCATAGATAGAAAACAGCTGTTCCCACAGCTGGATCAGACGGCTTTGTCCCACCGCCGCCAGCAGCTGCTTGGAGGCGATGGTGGCGGGCAGTTCCGGGTAACCAAGGTGCTCGCGCCCGGCGGCAATGGCCCCGGAGGTCACGATGACAATACGGTGTCCCATGGCGTGCAACTGTGCGCACTGGCGCACAAGCTCGACGATATGGGCGCGGTTCAGGCGACGGGACCCGCCTGTTAAAACACTGGTGCCCAGTTTTACCACCAGCGTCTGGCTTTCACTCATGATTCTCTGCCGTTCAAAAGGAATATCGATATCGAGCTGATGTTGTAGCAGGAGTCGGCCCGCTTGCCAACACCCGGGGCGGCGGGCGCGCCATTTTATTGCGCGGGATCGGGCATTCTGGAGAGGGAATGTGACAAAAATATGTCAGATACATTTAAATACCCTTTTTTATAAAAAGTTCCATCTTGTCATAAATATTTAATATCCCGGCGTTAAAAAACCTCCAGTTTTTGATGGGCGAGCGCCCGCAATTGAATAGCGCGTATAAATAAATCACCAGGACTGAATAATGAAAAAGAGTACTCTGGCATTAATGATGATGGGCTTTGTGGCTTCAACAGCGACGCAGGCAGCGGAAGTTTATAATAAGAACGCGAACAAGCTGGATGTGTACGGCAAGATCAAAGCCATGCACTATTTCAGCGACTATGACAGCAAGGATGGCGATCAGACCTACGTGCGTTTCGGTATTAAAGGCGAAACGCAGATTAACGACGACCTGACCGGCTATGGCCGTTGGGAATCTGAATTCTCCGGTAACAAAACCGAGAGCGACTCCAGCCAGAAAACCCGTCTGGCGTTCGCCGGCGTGAAGCTGAAGAACTACGGCTCCTTCGATTACGGTCGTAACCTTGGCGCCCTGTACGACGTGGAAGCCTGGACCGATATGTTCCCGGAATTCGGCGGCGATTCCTCTGCCCAGACCGATAACTTTATGACCAAGCGCGCCAGCGGCCTGGCGACCTACCGCAACACCGACTTCTTCGGTCTGGTGGATGGCCTGGATCTGACCCTGCAGTACCAGGGTAAAAACGAAGGCCGTGAAGCGAAGAAACAGAACGGCGACGGCGTCGGCACCTCGTTAAGCTATGATTTCGGCGGCAGCGACTTCGCCGTCAGCGCAGCCTACACCAGCTCCGACCGTACCAACGATCAGAACCTGCTGGCCCGCGGCCAGGGTTCGAAAGCGGAAGCCTGGGCGACCGGCCTGAAATATGACGCCAACAATATCTACCTGGCGACCATGTACTCTGAAACCCGCAAAATGACCCCGATCAGCGGCGGCTTTGCCAACAAAGCGCAGAACTTTGAAGCGGTGGCGCAGTATCAGTTCGACTTCGGTCTGCGTCCGTCCCTCGGCTATGTGCTGTCGAAAGGGAAGGATATCGAAGGGGTGGGGAGTGAGGATCTGGTTAACTACATTGACGTGGGCCTGACCTACTACTTCAACAAAAACATGAACGCCTTCGTGGATTACAAAATCAACCAGCTGAAAAGCGATAACAAACTCGGCATCAACGATGACGACATCGTCGCGCTGGGTATGACCTACCAGTTCTGATTAACCGCAGAACCACCCGCCGCAGCCCTGGCTGCGGCTTTTTTTTAGCGGCGATTCTTCGCCAGATGCAGGGTGTCGCTGTTCATGGTGATCTGCGCGTTATACTCCTTCGGCAGACGACGCGCCTGATAGAACGCCGATTCCCAGTAAGGGTTGTCCAACGAAGAGCGCATCACGCCCTGGCTGCTCGAGGCGTGAAGGAAATTATGATCGGTATCGTAAAAGCCAACGTGCATCCCGGCCCGGGTGCGGAAGAACACCAGATCGCCGGGACGTAAATCCCGCTTATTGACCCGCACGCCCATGTGCAGCAGCTCGCGGGTGGTGATCCGCTCCATCGGCAGGTTAAAGCGATCCTTCAGCGTGCGCCAGACGAAACCCGAGCAGTCGACGCCGCTTTGTTCAGTACCGCCCCATTCATAGGGGGTTCCCTGCCAGGTGTGCATCTGATCATGCAGGGCCGCTACCACCGGGATCAGATCGTCCGATCCGCCGTCAATGGTCATATCCGCATGAGATTTTGTGTTCTTTGCCTGTTTCGGTGAGGAGGAGCATCCTGCCAACAACAAAAAAGGAATTAAAAAGAGAGCATGCGTCAGTTTTGGCTTCATATCGTTATTTTCGAAGTAGCAAGCAGACTGCTTTGTTTTATAGCCGATTAAAAACCACGGCTGAATAAGCCGAGGCCGCCTTTACGTTTATTTACGATTAAAAATAAACAACCTCGGGATGGATCAGCCATAAAGGGCAGTTGTCACTCCGCAACGGTCTGTGCCAGGATGCTGACAGGAACATTTCACGAGGCATTCCATGACGCATTACGCCATCTCTAGCGAGACTTTGCCCGGCGCCGCTTTCGACGCGGGGTGGATGACGTCTGCGCCTCATCATCGCTTCGCCACGCTCTGCCCACCGCCTCCCCCTCCAGACCGGGTAGTTTTCGGCGCTTAACGCCGTCTTTAGCAGGCGCTTACCTGCCGGTATGACGCTTGATACCTTGTGTTTGACGTTCTGGAGCATGCTATGCACGTTCGCTATTCTCTGCTCGCCTCGCAGGCGACAACGGCCCTTTTTGTGCTGCTGTGGGGCAGCGCGGCCATCTTCACCCGCTGGGGACTGGATAACGCCTCGCCGATGGCGCTGCTGGTCTTTCGTTTTCTGGTTGCCCTGGTCGCGCTGACGCCGCTGGCTATCGTCCGTCGGCGCTGGCTGCCCGCGCCGGGCACCCGCCTGCAGACAGCGGCCACCGGTCTGATGCTGATTGGCGGCTATTCGGTCTGTTACTTCGAGGCGATGGCCAACGGCGTGACGCCGGGACTTATCGCCACCATCATGGGGATCCAGCCCATCCTTACGCTTTGCGTGGTGGAGCGCCGCCTGCAGGGGCGGCGGCTGTCAGGACTGCTGCTTGCCCTGGCGGGGCTGGTGCTATTGGTGTGGCGCAGCCTGGCGGCCTCGCCGATGGCGACGGCGGGGATCCTGTTTGCGCTGGCGGCGCTGCTGCTGATGACCTTTGGCGCGCTGTGGCAAAAGCGCAGCCGTCAGGCGCCGGCGGATGTCCTGCCGCTGCAGTATGCCGTTAGTCTGGGGCTGTGCCTGCTGATTGCCCCGGTCAGCGGCTTCCGGTTTACCGTTAACGCCGGGTTGATTATTCCGGTGCTGTTTCTCGGGCTGCTGATTTCGGTGGTCGCCCAGCTACTGCTGTACCGTCTGCTGAGCGCGGGAAATATCGTCAATGTCACCAGCCTCTTTTATCTGGTGCCAGCGATCACGGCGCTGCTGGATTATCTGCTGCTGGGCAACCGGCTGCCGGCGGCGACGATGATCGGTATGATGGCGATCGTCGGCGGGATCGTGCTGGTGTTCCGCACCGCGAAGGTCCGCGCCGGCTGATGGCGAGCCGGGCGCTGCGGCGTCCGGTTCATTTTCCTGTCATCTTTTTTACGCATGCTCCCGGCAGCTTATTTTGACCAGTAAGGGAAAGTACCATGGGCAACACGCTGACGATTTTTGATCTCGATAACACCCTGATACAGGGCGATAGCAGTACGGTCTGGAGCCAGTTTATGGTTCGCGAAGGGCTGGCGACGCAGAAGGGGTATCTTGCCCGCGAGGCGCGGCTAATGGCGGATTATGACCGGGGAGAGATGAATATCGCCGATTATGTGGCCCTGATCCAGGCGCCGCTGGCCGGAATACCGAAGTCGGACGTTGACGCGCTGGTGGCCCGCTGCGTGCGCGAGGCGATCCTGCCCCGGGTCTATCCGCAGGCGTGGGAGCTCATTCGTCGTCTGCGGGCCGAGGGAGAGCAGATGCTGATTATCTCCGCCTCGGTTAGCCTGCTGGTGCAGGCGGTGGCCGCCGCGCTGGAGATCGATCAGGCGCTGGGGATTGACGTGGCGATGGTCGACGGCGGCTACAGCGGTGAAATCACCGGGATCCCCAGCTATCAGCAGGGGAAGGTGGCGCGTCTGGCGCAGTGGCGCGAGGCGCATCCGCAGTATGACGGCGAGGTGACGTTCTATACCGATTCCATTAACGATCTGCCGCTGTGCCTGCATGCGGATCGCGTGCGGCTGGTCAATCCCTGTCCGCAGCTGCAGGCGGCCGGTGCCGGATACGGCTGGCCGGTGCTGAGCTGGCGGTTGGAATAGCGGAGCGGATAAATTTTTCTACAGGCCTGCGGGTTCAGTCGTTCCAGGCCGGATAAGCCCTGTAGGCCGGGTAAGGCGCAGCCGCCACCCGGCATAAACGCAGCTCCGTGCCTGATGCCATCGCCCGGCGGCGCAGTTGCTTGCCGGGCCTGGAGACAGTCAGAGCCGAACGAGTAGGCCGGATAAGGCGAAGCCGCCATCCGGCGCAAATGTGCGCTAGCGTCCGCTCTGATACAGCGGCACCGCGGCGCCGCCGATATAACGACGGCGCAGCCAGGCGGAGAGGGTGTCCATGATCATTACCACCGCCACCAGCAGCAGGGTGATAAACATCACCACATCCCAGTTCCACAGACGCATATTCTCGGCATAGATAAGCCCGATACCGCCGGCGCCGACGAAGCCCAGCACCGCCGCGGAGCGGGTGTTGGATTCAATCTGATACAGGCTAAGCGCGAGGAAGGTCGGGAACGACTGGGTAAAAATGCCAAAGCGATGCTTTTGCAGGCTATTCGCGCCCACGGCGGTCAGCCCGCGCCCGGGAGATCGGTCCACGGCTTCGTGTCCTTCCGCGTACAGCCGTCCCAGCAGACCGGTGTCCTGCATGATGATCGCCAGCACCCCGGCCAGCGGCCCGAGGCCTACCGCGCGTACAAAAATCAACCCCCAGATAGCCATGTCGATCCCGCGCAGCACATCAAACAGGCGGCGCATCAGCAGGGCGAGGGTCCCCAGCACCACGCCGCGCATGATGTTGCGGGCGGCGAAGAAGGAGAGCAGCAGCGCCAGCACCGTGGCAGTCAGCGTCCCGGCGAAGACGATGGCCAGGGTGACGCCGATTTGCGTAAAGTAATAGCCGAACGGCCAGTTCCAGAAGTCGTGCCAGACGAACATCCGCGCCAGGTAGCGGCCAATCTGCTGCAGGCCGGTGGTCAGCTGCTCGCCGCTGATACCAAACTGCAGAAAAAACCAGACGTAATAGAGCAGGCAGGCTAGCGCCACCAGCCCGACGTAGAGCAGGTAGCGCCCCTGGACCTGATAGAGCTGCTTATGCTGCCGCCGGCTGGCGGCGAGATCCGGTTGCATGTGCCAGACGCTCATTTCTTACCCTCCAGAACCCACAGGCGCAGACGACCGGACAGCATGTCCAGCGCCGACACCACCAGAATGATCAGCAGCAGGGTGATGCTCACCTGATCGTAGCGGTCGAGCTTGATGTTGGTCATCAGCTCCTGGCCGATGCCGCCCGCGCCCACCAGCCCGAGAATGGTCGACGAGCGGAAGTTGATTTCAAGCCGCATAAAGCCATAGGAGAGAAACAGCGGTTTCACCTGCGGCCACAGGGCGAAGCGAATTTTCTGCAGCGGGGACGCGCCGCAGGCCGCCAGGCCGCGTACCGGTTTGTTTTGCGCGCTTTCCACCGCCTCGTAGAACAGTTTGGTCAGGCTGCCGACGGTATGCAGCATCAGCGCCAGAAAGCCCGGGATCGCGCCGATGCCGAACGCCATCACAAAGATCACCGCCCACGCCAGCTCGGGCATGGTGCGCAAAAACGCCACCAGCACGCGAATGGCAAAGCGCACCGGCGCCGGGGACCAGGCGTTATTGGCGGCAAGAAACGCGAAAACCGTGGCGATGGCGACCGCCACCAGGGTCGAGGCCAGCGCCAGCTGCAGGGTTTCCCAGATCAGCGGCAGCTGGATCGGCAGGCGATAGCCCCACCAGGCCAGCGACCCTTTGGTCTGCACATCGGCGAACAGGTTGCCGGCACTCAGGGGCGGAATGGTCTCTGCCATATAGTCAAAGAAGTGGGGCAGCGAGTGCCAGATAGTCAGCAGATTAAATTCCGCGGCGCTGCCGGCGGCAAAATAGAGCGCCAGCAGCAGCAGCGACCAGCAGACGGCATCGCGCTTTTGCCGCGAGCGTACCTGCTGGTAATAGCGTTCAAATTCGGTGTGGGTTGTCTTCATGCGTCGGGGATCTTCAACGTAGCGCCGCCGCTTACCCTGGGGCAAGCAGGCGGCGTTGAGGCAGGATTAACGCGCGCTCACCAGCTCGCGTTTCATATCAATAATCTGCTGGAAGTCAGCCACGCTGCCCGGGCCGATGTGCTGAGTACCGCCCATCGCTTTGATAAAGCAGGCGTGATCCTCGGTGTCCAGCTTTTTCACTGCCGCCACGACCTTCGCCTTAAAGTCCGCCGGCAGCGCATTGCTCACCAGGATCGGGCCGTTCGGGATCAGCGGCGATTGCCAGATAATGCGGATCTGCTTCATCAGATCCGGATGATCCATGCGAATCAGGCGGTTGAACGCGCCGGTAGTGTAGCCGGTGTTGTAATCGCCAACCATCGAGGCCCACGTGACCGCGCCCGCGAATTGGCCATTCAGCACGCCGAGGATGTCCTGCTCATGGCCGCCGGAGAAGGTGACGCTGGAGAAGGTGTTGTTGTATTTATTGTCGGCGTTACCGCCAAATTTTTCTTTAAACGCATGGTTAGGGATCAGATACCCGGAAGTGGAATCCGGATCGGCGAAGCCGAAGGCTTTGCCTTTTAAATCGTCCAGCGTTTTGTAGGGGGAGTCGGCTTTGACGATCACCACTGAGTGATAGCCGCGAGACTGATCTTTGTCGTCCACGGCGATGCCGACGATATCCACCGCTTTCGGATTATTGAGATAAACCGAGGCGTAGGAGGAGGGGGACATGCTCAGCACCACGTCAACTTTCCCTCCCAGCAGGCCCTGGATCACCCCGGAATAGTCGGAAGAGTTGCGCAGTTTGGTATCCACGTTCAGCTCTTTATCGAGGAAGGCCTTCACGCACTGGTTATCGCCGATTTGCTGGGTGGCGTTCTGGCCGCCGAGAATGCCCAGATTGAGCTCTTTCGGCTGCGCCGCCGCTGCCTGCCATGCCATCATCATGCCCGCGACCATTGCGGATAAACGAACTGCGCCAGTCATATATTTTTTCATTATGTTGCCCGTGTGAGTGAAATTAATGCAATTGGCTAACTTCATCGCCGTACAGCCGCTGCAGCACATCCTGCGTCAGCCGGGAGGGGTGATCGTCAAAAATAAGCTGGCCGCTGGCGACGCCGATAACCCGGGTGCAGTAGGCCCTGACCAGCTCCACCGAATGCAGGTTTACCATCACGCTGATACCCTGCTCGCTAATCTCGCGCAGCACATCCATGATGCGCTGAGTGTTTTTCGGATCCAGCGAGGCGACAGGCTCGTCGGCCAGCAGGATCCCGGGGTTTTGCATCAGCGCCCGGCAGATCGCCACCCGCTGCATCTGCCCGCCGGAGAGGTTCTCCGCCCGCTGCAGCGCGTGCGGCAGCATGTTCATCCACTCAAGCAGCGCAATGGCGCGCGCCCGGTCGGCTGCGGGAAAGATTTTAAACAGCGATTTCAGGGTTGAAGTCTGGCTGAGGCGGCCCAGCAGGACGTTGGTGAGCACGTCGAGGCGCGGCACCAGGCAGAAGTCCTGAAAAATCATTCCGCAGTGGCTACGCCAGGCATTGAGCGCGCGGCCTTTCAGCTGTGAGACATCGTGCGGGGTACCGACTTCCGGGTAGCTAAGAATTTCTCCGCCGCTGGCGCTGTGGGTGCCGTTGAGGACATGCAGGAGCGTCGATTTACCGGCGCCGGAGCGGCCAATGACCCCGACCATTTCCCCGGCGTGCAGATCAAAGCTGATGCCGTCCAGCACTTTGTGCTGGGCTTGATAAGCTTTACTCAGATTACGCACGCTTAAGACCTTCCGCTGCCGGCCGGCAGCGAGATCGGTGAACGGCTGGAAATCAGTTTCGGCCACCGCGGCAAGAGAGCTGTTCATAAGAGTGTCCAGGTTCGTCATTAACTGGCCACTATTAATAGGTCTTTATATGAAATTTCGATGACGGTATTGCGAACAAAGCGTGAACTGGCGTGAAAGAGCGACGGCCAGCGGCTCAACGCGTGCGGCATGCTGGCGGCTGGCGAAGCGCCGAAAAGCCGCTATGCTTTGGAGGGCGCGGAGACAGACCGGTTCGTAGGCGTAGGCAGCCTTCGGCAATCTTCGCTTAATCTTGATGAAGAAGACCGTTTAATCGAATAGATAATGCGTCTGCCTTTGTTTAGCATTCAACATCCCGCATGTATTAACATATACATAACTATTTTGTGCGGCAGGTTAATCTATTCATGAGTCTTATGTGTTGGTGAATCATCCTGGTTTTTGTTTATTTGTAGATTTATATCCTTTCTTTTGTGCTAAATCCGGTTTATTTGATAAGCCATTCAAGAGTTCCATTAAGAATATTCCTAACATAATAGGGCGAAGATCCTGGATAATATAAAGCGCAGATAAGAATTGACGGTTATATTACCAATAACCTTATGAAAATAAATGTCTTTTTCTGGCGCTCAAAAATTTGATATTTTCAGTTTTTGTAAATATTGACCTGGGCGCGAAATTCATTGCCTTTCCGCATGTTGACACTCCATAGGAAAAAACTTAAATTCAACGCCAAGCAGAAAATAATTATAGTTTAATCCCCCGCTTATCCAATATTGATAAGTAATGCGTGTCTTATTTAATGGCGATTTATTAAAGGAAACGAATACGCCAGTAAACTTTATAGGCCTGGCAAGCAGTGACGTTGTAAAAATGATTACTTCAAGGACTATGAGGTTAAAAACTATATGGAATATAAAAGCTGTTCCGATAAGTATATTTGGTCTGCCGATGACTCCTATTTCTATAAAGGACTGTCCGAACTGATTGTAGACATCGACGAATTAATTTATCTCTCACTGGAGAAAATCAGAAAAGATTTTGTGTTTATCAATCTCAATACGGCTTCATTAAACGAATTTATCAGGCGCGACAGCGAATGGCTATCCGCGGTAAAGGGGAAACAGGTCGTATTGATTGCGGCCAGGAAATCAGAGGCCTTAGCGAACTACTGGTATTACAATAGCGATATTCGCGGGGTGGTATATGTTGGTCTGAGTCGCGATATTCGAAAAGAACTGGCCTATGTAATTAATGGCAGGTTTCTCCGCAAAGATATTAAGAAAGATAAAATTACAGATCGGGAAATGAAAATTATCCGCATGACCGCCCAGGGCATGCAGCCGAAATCGATCGCCAGAATTGAAAATTGTAGCGTGAAGACAGTGTATACCCATCGGCGTAATGCTGAGGCCAAACTGTATTCCAAAATATATAAGTTAGTTCAGTAATACCCAGGCAATTCTGTTTTTTAAATGGTTCACCGGGACATCATGTCCTTAATTCAACTCAGGATGAAAAAGCGATGAAAAAAAAGGTTCTGGCAATAGCTCTGGTAACGGCGTTTACCGGTATGGGCGTGGCGCAGGCTGCTGACGTAACGGCTCAGGCTGTAGCGACCTGGTCTGCGACCGCTAAAAAAGACACCACCAGCAAGCTGGTTGTGACCCCGCTCGGCAGCCTGGCGTTCCAGTACGCCGAAGGCATTAAAGGCTTTAACTCGCAGAAAGGTCTGTTTGACGTGGCGATTGAGGGGGACACAACGGCGACCGCCTTTAAGCTGACCTCGCGTCTTATCACCAACACCTTAACCCAGCTGGATACCTCCGGCTCCACGCTGAGCGTGGGCGTGGATTATAACGGCGCCGCGGTGGAAAAAACTGGCGATACCGTGATGATCGATACCGCCAACAATATTATGGGCGGCAACCTCAGCGCGCTGGCTAATGGCTACAACGCCAGCGGCCGTACCACAGCGCAGGATGGTTTCACTTTCTCCATCATCAGCGGCACCACCAACGGCACCACCGCCGTGACCGATTACAGCACTCTGCCGGAAGGGATCTGGAGCGGCGACGTCAGCGTACAGTTCGACGCCACCTGGACCAGCTGATCCTTCTGATGCACCAGCAGGGGGATCTCCCCCTGCTTTTTTCACGGACGGAATTGTTATGAAAAAGCACCTTCTGGCCCTCGGGCTGCTGCTTGCCGGGGTGTCGCCGGCGCAGGCGCTGGATGTCGGCGATATTTCATCCTTTATGAACAGCGGCAGCAGCACGCTGAGCAAAACGATCAAGAACAGCACAGACAGCGGTCGACTGATCAATATCCATCTCGAACGGCTCTCTTCCCCGCTGGACGGCGGGCAGGTTATCCCGATGGACAAACCGGATGAGGTATTGCTCACTCCCGCCAGCCTGCTGCTACCCGCCCAGGCCAGCGATGTGATCCGCTTCTTCTACAAAGGCCCGGCGGATGACAAAGAGCGCTACTACCGCATTGTCTGGTTCGATCAGGCGCTCAGCGATGCCCAACGCGATAACGCCAACCGCAGCGCGGTGGCCACTGCTTCCGCCCGCATCGGCACCATCCTGGTGGTGGCGCCCCGGCAGGTGAACTATCGCTTTCAGTACGCCAACGGCTCTCTGACCAACACCGGGAATGCGACGCTGCGGATCCTCGCCTACGGCCCCTGCCTGAAGGCCGCCGATGGTAAGGAATGTAAAGAGAATTACTACCTGATGCCGGGTAAATCGCGCCGTTTTACGCGCGTGGACACGGCGGATAAAAAAGGACGGGTGGCGCTTTGGCAGGGTGAGCAGTTTGTTCCCGTGAAATAGACAGCTGTGCAGATGGATAACGACGATGCCTCAACGATGGATTACCCCAGGACTGAAAACGCGGCTTGCCTTCGGCATGATCTTTTTGTTCGTTCAGCCCGACGTCAGCGCAGCTGCCCCAGGCGCGCAGCAGATTGGCGGGGTGATTATTCCGCAGGCCTTCAGCCAGGCGCTGCAGGACGGCATGAGCGTCCCGCTCTATATTCATCTCGCCGGCAGCCAGAGCACCCGGGACGATCAGCGGATCGGCAGCGCCTTTATCTGGCTGGACGGCGGCCAGCTGCGCGTCCGGCAGATCCAGCTGGAGGAGAGCGAAGGTAACGCCAGCGTCAGCGAACAGACCCGCCAGCAGCTGATCGGCCTGGCCAACGCCCCGTTCAGCGAGGCGCTCACCATTCCCCTGACCGACAGCGCACAGCTGGATCTCAGCCTGCGCCAGCTGCTGTTGCAGCTGGTGGTCAAGCGCGAGGCGCTGGGCACCGTCCTGCGCTCGCGCAGCGAAGATATCGGTCAGTCCAGCGTGAACACCCTCAGCAGCAACCTGAGCTATAACCTCGGCGTCTATAACAACCAGATGCGTAACGGCGGGAGCAACACCTCCAGCTACCTGTCGCTGAACAACGTCACGGCGCTGCGGGAGCATCACGTGGTGCTCGACGGCTCGCTATACGGCATCGGCAGCGGTCAGCAGGACAGTGAATTATATAAGGCCATGTATGAGCGCGATTTCGCCGGCCACCGCTTTGCCGGCGGGATGCTTGACACCTGGAACCTGCAGTCCCTGGGACCGATGACCGCTATTTCGGCCGGTAAGATTTACGGCCTTTCCTGGGGGAACCAGGCCAGCTCCACCGTCTTCGACAACAGCCAGTCCGCCACGCCGGTGATCGCCTTTCTGCCGGCGGCGGGCGAGGTGCATCTCACCCGTGACGGTCGGTTGCTGAGCGTCCAGAACTTCGCTATGGGCAACCATGAAGTGGATACCCGCGGCCTGCCGTACGGTATTTACGACGTGGAAGTGGAGGTGATCGTCAATGGTCGGGTGGTCAGCAAACGCACCCAGCGGGTCAATAAGCTGTTCAGCCGGGGACGCGGCGCCGGCGCGCCGCTGGCGTGGCAGGTATGGGGCGGCAGTTTTCATATGGATCGCTGGTCAGAGAGCGGGAAAAAGACCCGGCCGGCGAAAGAGAGCTGGCTGGCAGGCCTTTCGGCCTCCGGGTCGCTCAGCACCCTGAGCTGGGCGGCTACGGGCTATGGCTACGACAACCAGGCGGTGGGGGAAACCCGCCTGACGCTACCGCTGGGCGAGTCGATCAACGTTAACCTGCAAAACATGCTGGCCAGCGACAGCTCGTGGAGCAGCGTCGGCAGCATCAGCGCCACGTTGCCCGGGGGATTCAGTTCAGTGTGGGTTAACCAGGAGAGAACCCGCATTGGCGATCAATTGCGGCGCAGCGATGCCGACAACCGGGCGATCGGCGGCACCCTCAACCTGAACGCGCTGTGGTCAAAGCTGGGGACGTTCAGCGTCAGCTACAACGATGACCGTCGCTACAACAGCCATTACTACACCGCGGATTACTATCAGACGGTCTACAGCGGCGCCTTTGGCTCGCTCGGCCTGCGGGCGGGGATCCAGCGCTATAACAATGGCGACAGCAGCGCCAACACCGGGAAATATATCGCCCTCGATCTGTCGCTGCCGCTGGGCAACTGGTTCAGCGCCGGGATGACCCATCAGAACGGCTACACCATGGCTAATCTCTCAGCGCGCAAGCAGTTTGATGAAGGCACTATTCGCACCATCGGCGCCAATCTGTCGCGGGCCATCTCCGGCGATACCGGGGATGACAAAACCCTCAGCGGCGGCGCGTATGCCCAGTTCGACGCCCGCTACGCCAGCGGCACGCTGAACGTCAACAGCGCGGCGGACGGCTACGTCAACACCAACCTCACCGCCAGCGGCAGCGTCGGCTGGCAGGGCAAAAACATCGCCGCCAGCGGACGAACCGACGGCAACGCCGGGGTGATCTTCAACACCGGGCTGGAGGACGATGGTCAGATCAGCGCCAGGGTTAACGGGCGGATCTTCCCGCTCAGCGGCAAGCGTAACTACCTGCCGCTCTCTCCCTATGGTCGCTATGAGGTGGAGCTGCAGAACAGCAAAAACTCGCTCGACAGCTACGACATCGTCAGCGGGCGCAAGAGTCATCTGACCCTTTATCCGGGCAACGTCGCGGTGATTGAGCCAGAGGTGAAGCAGATGGTCACCGTCTCCGGCCGTATTCGTGCAGAAGACGGCACGCTGCTGGCGAATGCGCGGATTAACAACCATATCGGCCGTACCCGCACCGATGAAAACGGCGAGTTTGTCATGGACGTGGATAAGAAATACCCCACTATCGATTTCAGCTACGGCGGCAATAAAACCTGCGAAGTGGCGCTGGAGCTCAGCCAGGCGCGCGGCGCCGTCTGGGTGGGGGATGTGGTCTGCAGCGGCCTCTCGTCGTGGGCGGCGGTGAAGCAGTCAGGAGAAGAGAATGAAAGTTAATGCACTGATGGCGCTGGCGATCCTCGCGCTGCTCTGGCCGGCAGCCGCGCTCAGGGCGGCGGTGACCAAGACCACCTGGTCGGATGCGCCGGCGCGCGAGTTTGTGTTTGTGGAAAACAACTCCGACGACAACTTTTTCGTCACCCCCGGCGGGGCGCTGGATCCGCGTATGACCGGCGCTAACCGCTGGACCGGCTTAAAATACACCGGCTCCGGGACCATCTATCAGCAGAGTCTCGGCTATATCGATAATGGCTACAACACCGGGCTCAATGCCAACTGGAAGTTTGATATGTGGCTGGAAAACTCACCGGTTTCACACCCCTTAACCGGCCTGCGCTGCATCAACTGGTACGCCGGGTGCGATATGGCTACCAGCCTGATCCTGCCGCAGACCACCGACGCCAGCGGGTTTTACGGCGCGACGGTGACCAGCGGCGGCGCGAAGTGGATGCACGGCATGATGTCAGACGCCTTCTATCAATATCTGCAGCAGATGCCGGTCGGCGGCAGCTTTACGATGACCATCAATGCCTGTCAGACCTCGGTGAACTACGATGCCAGCAGCGGCGCGCGCTGTAAGGATCAGGCCTCCGGTAACTGGTATGTGCGCAACGTCACCCACACCAAAGCCGCGAACCTGCGGTTGATTAATACCCACTCGCTGGCGGAGGTGTTTATCAACAGCGATGGCGTGCCGACCCTCGGGGAAGGGAACGCCGACTGCCGGACGCAGACCATCGGCAGCCGCTCAGGATTAAGCTGTAAGATGGTCAACTATACCTTGCAGACCAACGGCTTAAGCAACACCTCGATCCATATTTTCCCGGCGATCGCCAACTCGTCGCTGGCCTCGGCCGTCGGGGCGTACGATATGCAGTTCAGCCTCAACGGCAGCTCCTGGAAGCCGGTGAGCAATACCGCTTATTACTACACTTTCAACGAGATGAAGAGCTCAGACTCGATCTATGTTTTCTTCTCCAGCAACTTCTTTAAGCAGATGGTGAACCTCGGGATCAGCGATATCAACACCAAGGATCTGTTCAACTTTCGCTTTCAGAACACCACCTCGCCGGAGTCAGGCTGGTATGAGTTTTCCACCTCCAACACGCTGATTATCAAGCCCCGTGATTTCAGCATCAGCATTATCTCCGACGAATATACCTCGGCGCCGTCGCGCGAGGGGTATGTCGGCAGCGGCGAACCGGCGCTCGATTTCGGCTACATCGTCACCACCAGCGGTAAAACGGCCGCCGATGAAGTGCTGATCAAGGTGACCGGACCGGCGCAGGTGATTGGCGGGCGTTCCTACTGTCTCTTCAGCTCCGATGACGGTACGGCGAAAGTGCCGTTCCCGGCGACGCTCTCTTTTATCACCCGCAGCGGCACGACTCAGACCTACGATGCCGGGTGCGATGACAGCTGGCGGGATATGACCGATGCGCTGTGGCTGACCACGCCGTGGACCGATATCTCCGGCGAAGTGGGGCAGATGGATAAGACCACGGTGAAATTTTCGATTCCGATGGATAACGCCATTTCGCTGCGGACGGTAGACGATAACGGCTGGTTTGGCGAAGTCAGCGCTTCAGGAGAGATTCATGTCCAGGCGACGTGGCGCAACATTAACTAAGGCCCTGCTGACGGTGGGCTGCCTGCTGGCAGCGCCGCTGGCGCAGGCGATCTCGGTCGGTAACCTGACCTTTTCCCTGCCTGCCGAAGCGGATTTCGCCAGCAAACGGGTGGTCAACAACAATAAAAGCGCGCGGCTGTACCGCATCGCCGTCAGCGCCATCGATCGCCCGGGCGGCAGCGAAGTCCGCTCCCGGCCGGTGGATGGCGAACTGCTGTTCGCCCCCCGCCAGCTGGTGCTGCAGGCAGGTGAGAGCGAGTATTTTAAATTTTACTATCATGGGCCGCGGGATAACCGCGAGCGCTACTATCGGGTCTCGTTTCGCGAAATCCCCACCCGCAACCTGACGAGGCGCAGCCCGACCGGCGGCGAGGTCAGCATGGAGCCGGTGGTGGTGATGGATACCATTCTGGTGGTGCGCCCGCGCGAGGTACAGTTTAAATGGTCTTTCGATAAGGTGGCCGGGACGGTGAGCAACACCGGCAATACCTGGTTTAAGCTGCTGATTAAGCCCGGATGCGATTCGACCGAAGAGGAGGGGGACGCGTGGTATCTGCGTCCCGGGGACGTGGTTCGCCAGCCGGCGCTGCGCCAGCCGGGGAACCACTATCTGGTCTATAACGACAAATTTATTAAGATCAGCGATACCTGTCCGCTGAAGCCCCGTCCCGCGGAGTGAGCCTTATCTGGTGGTCGCGCGGCGGGTAAAGCGCCGGCTGGCCAGCAGGCTCAGACCGCAGCACAGCAGGTAGTACACCGCGCCGGTGAAGACGAAGATCGCCAGGGGATAGATCTGCACCCGGTTGTTGACCTGGCCGGCCACGGTGGTCAGCTCCGGGACGTTGACGATAAACGCCAGCGAAGTGTCCTTCAGCAGGCCGATAAAGATCCCCACCAGCGACGGCTGAACGTTGCGCAGCGCCTGCGGGAGCAGCACCAGGCGCAGCGTTTGCCCGGGAGCGAACCCCTGGGTCAGCGCCGCCTCATACTGTCCTTTCGGCAGCGACTGCAGCCCGGCCAGCACCGAGTGCATCACCGAGGCGGCGGTAAACCACGCCAGCGCCAGGGTCACGGTCACCGCGCCGGGCAGATCGCCGCCGGTCAGCATCGGCAGCAGATACCACAGCCAGAAGATGACAAATATCAGCGGGATGCCGCGGATAATTTCCGCCCACAGAAACAGCAGACGCCGCACCAGCCCGCCGTAGCGCCAGGCCAGGCCCGCCAGCGCAATGCCTCCCGGCAGCGCCAGCAGGGTGGCGCCGATGGCCATCAGCAGGGTCAGCGCCACGCCGCCGGGCTGGCCCTCCGCCAGTCGGCCCCACAGCAGGTAATCGAGGTTATCGGCGATCACCGCCAGATTAGCGTTCATGTCGGGCGCTCCGTTGCAGTTTTCTTCCCGGGCCGAGACGCGTGAGCGCCACGCCCATCGCCACCCCCAGCGCCAGGTACAGCGCGGTGCCGACGGCAAACGCCTCCAGGGCGTGCGCGTTATAGCTCTCAATCTGCCGCACCTGATAGGTCAGTTCCGCAAAGCCGATGCCGCTGGCCAGCGATGAGAGTTTCATCAGGTTAAGATACTGGCCGACAATCGGCTGCCAGGCGTTGGCCAGCCCCTGCGGCAGGAGGATAAAGCGCAGCTCCTGCCACGGCGTAAAGCCCTGCGACAGCGCGGCTTCCCGCTGCCCGTGGCTGACGGCGCGCAGTCCGGAGGCGATCTCTTCCACCAGAAAGGCGGAGGTAAAGACCCCCAGCCCCCACATCGAGCAGAGGAACTCCGGCGTCAGCCACCAGACGTTGCCCGGCAGAATGGACCAGGCGTGTTCGTCGTTCACCACCTCCTTCACCGCCAGCGGCAGCAGGTTCCAGGCGGCAAAGTACCAGAACAGCAGCTGGACCAGCAGCGGGGTATTGCGAAACAACGAGACCCACGCGGCCACCAGTCCGCGCCCCGCGCGTCCGCCGCCGAGGCGCAGGGCCAGCAGCAGGACCGCCAGCAGGGTGGCGAGCAGGATCCCGGCGACGCTGACCCAGACGGTGGTGAGAAAACCAGAGATAATCCATTGCAACGGCTGCCCGCTCAGGACGCCGTGCCAGTCAAGCATCGGCGTCACTCGAGGCTCTCCTGGTGCAGCGGATCCAGCACCTTCTGCAGAAAACGCCGCGCGCGGGCATGCTGCGGATGGGCGAAAAACTCAGCCGGCGGGGCGACTTCGAGGATGTCGCCGCCGTCGATAAACACCACCCGGTCGGCAATTTCGCGGGCAAACTGCATTTCGTGGGTCACCACCAGCATGGTGATCCCGCTGTGGGCGAGGGTTTTCATCACCTGCAGCACTTCGCCGATCATCTCCGGGTCGAGCGCCGAGGTGGGCTCATCGAACAGGATAATCTGCGGCGAGGAGGCCAGGGCGCGGGCGATGGCCACCCGCTGCTGCTGGCCGCCGGAGAGCTGCGCCGGCATCTGCTGCGCTTTTTCTTCCAGTCCGACCTGACGCAGCAGCGCCAGCGCCCGCGCCTGAGCCGCGCTTTTTTCCCAGCCATGAACGCGCTCCAGCGCCAGAGTGATGTTCTCCTGCGCCGTCAGGTGGGCATAAAGGTTGAACTGCTGGAAGACAAAGCCGACGCGGCTGCGCAGCTGGCGCAAGGCGCTGCCGCTCAGCCGGCTGGTGGGTTTGCCGTCGATCAGGATCTCGCCGCCGCTTAAGGATTCGAGCTGGTTGATCAAGCGGATCAGCGTCGATTTTCCCGAACCGGAAGGGCCGAGGATCGCCACTACTTCGCCGGGCTCGACCTGTAGGTTGATGGCGTTAAGTACCTGATGATCGCCGTAGCGCTTGGCCACATCACGGAACGTAATGCTGGCGCGCTGCAGACGTGAAAAATCCGCGGCCGGAGCCGCGGAGTGGGAGAGTAAACCCGAGAACATATTATTTCGCTTCTATGGTAAAGGCGCGCGGCTGCGGCGTTTTGGTGGCAGGGCCAAACCAGACATCGTAAATTTTCGCGGCTTCGCCGGTTTTCTCCAGCTTCACCAGCTCATCGTTGACGGCCTTCAGCAGGGCCGGTTCGCCTTTCTTCACGCCCACGCCAATCTCTTCTTTGCTGAGCAGGTCGGGCAGAATTTTAAACTTGGCTTTATCCGGCGCTTCCGCCAGCAGACCGGCGAGGATGGTGCTGTCCTGGGTGATGGCCTGGACGTTGCCGTTGCGCAGGGCGGTCAGGGCCAGCGGAATATCGTCATAGGAGAGGACGCGAGCCTGCGGGAAACGCTGGTGCAGGGCCTGTTCGCCGGTGGTGCCTTTCACCGCGCCGATGCGCGCTTTGCTGTACTCATCGAGCTTATCCGGAGAGCCGGCCGGCACGAGGAACTGCTGGCCGGTGACGAAATACGGCGTTGAGAAATCAATAACCTGGGCCCGCTCCGGGGTGATGGTAATGTCGGCGACGATCAGGTCGGCTTTGCCGGACTGCAGCAGCGGAATACGGTTGGCCGGGTTGGTGGCCACCAGCTCGAGTTTGACGCCGAGCGCTTTCGCCAGCGCCTGGGCAAAGTCAACGTCGTAGCCGACGATATGGTGGGTTTTGGCGTCCACGGAGCCGAACGGCGGGTTGGCGTCGAAGGTGGCGACTTTTACGACGCCGGCGGCTTTGATGTCAGCCAGCTGGTCCGCCTGTGCCTGCGAGGCGAGCAGCAGCATACCCAGCGCCAGTGCGATTTTTGTGGTTTTATTGCGCATAGTTTTTCCCCTGAATCCCTGTTTTGTTTTGTGGACATCACGCTCCCACAAATTGCCCGTCGGCGGCAAAGAAGAAAAAATTCTTATCTATAACCAAAAAGAACTTAACAAACCTATGGGTATTCTTTATGCGTCGCTGGCGTTTTACGAGGACGACAACGACTGCCGGGCGGTCCCCTCTCCCTCAGGGAGAGGGCCAGGGAGAGAGTGATAGGACCGGGGGTAATATGCGCCAGCCAGGATTGCAAATTCGGAATTAATATTTCCCGCGCCCGGCCAACTGTGGTTGAAATAGACCCAGGCGATTCGCTTCCCGACAGAGGAGAAAACGAAAGTGGCATTGTGGCAACGGTTAACGGGCTGGCTGGCTTTTTTGTCCAACGGTGAAGCCGGACAGCAGGATACCCAGCGCGTCATGGAGGCGATCCTGCCGGTAGCCAGCCTCTACGGCGTGGACATTGGCAACGTGGAAACCCGGTGGTTCCGTCATGATAAGACATACTGAGCGACGCAGGACGCGAGAAGCCTACTGGAACGAGGTGTGCTTTGTGTAGCAAGAGACTGCCTGAGGTTGCGGCCTCGCGGGAGGCGCCGCCGCAGCCCAGGCAGTTTTGACCATGCCTATCCCCCCAGATACATCCGCTTAATTTCCGGATTAGTCAGCATCTCCCGCGCCGCGCCTGACAAGGTGATCCGGCCATTCTCCAGGACATACGCCCGATCGGCGATCGCCAGCGCGGCCGTCGCATTCTGCTCCACCAGCAGCACCGTCATATTCTCTTCGCGCAGTTGCTTAATGATGCCGAACAGCTCGCCGACAATTTTCGGCGCCAGCCCGAGGCTCGGTTCATCCAGCATCAATAACACCGGCTCGCTCATCAGCGCCCGGGCGATGGCCAGCATCTGCTGCTCGCCGCCGCTCATGGTGCCCGCCATCTGATGGCGCCGCTCCTTGAGCCGCGGAAAGAGGGCGTACATGCGATCGCGCAGGCGGGCGTAGCCGGCGAGATTATTGTAAGCGCCCATGCGCAGGTTCTCTTCGATGGTCAGGTTGGTAAAGACGCGCCGTCCCTCCGGCACCAGCGCCAGCCCGCGACGCACGATCTGGTGGGTCTGGCTGCGTGAGATATCGTCGTTGAGGAAGCTGACGCGCCCACTGGAGCGCACCAGGTTGACGATCCCGTTCAGGGTGGAGGTTTTACCGGCGCCATTGCTGCCGATCAGGGTGACGATTTCCCGGTCATAGACGTCGATATCGACGCCCTTCAGACCCTGGATCACGCCGTAAAAGACCTTCAGTTCCCGGGCGTTAAGCATAATTGGCTTCTCCCAGATAAGCGGAAATGACGTCCGGATGCTGGATCGCCTCGGCCATCAGGCCGCTGAACAACGGCTTACCGTACTCCAGAACCATCACCCGCTCGCACAGGCGGTTGACGAAGGGCATATCGTGCTCGATTAACAGGACGCTTAGCTGATAGTCATGGCGCATGCGGAAGATCAGCTCCGCCAGATCCTCGGTCTCCTTCGGGTTCATCCCGGCGGCCGGCTCATCGAGCAGGAGCAGCTTCGGCGCGGTGGCCAGCGCGCGGGCGATCTCCACTTTGCGCTGGTTGCCATAGCTTAGGTTTGTGGCCTGCATATGGGCGAAGTGGGCGATGCCGATATCCTCCAGGATGGCCATCGCTTTGGCTTTCGCCGCCCGCTCGGCCGGAAAGTAGCGACCAATATGCAGGGCCGCCTCCAGCAGCGAGTAGCGGCTGGCGCGGTCGAGCCCGACCATCACGTTCTCCAGCACCGTCATGGAGTTAAACAGGCGGATATTCTGGAAGGTGCGGGCGATCCCGGCGTTCACCACCTGGTTGGGCTTCAGCCCCTTCAGCGACGTGCCCGCCAGGGTGACGCTGCCGCTGGTGGGTTTATAGTTGGCGGTAATGACGTTAAACAGGGTCGTTTTGCCCGCGCCGTTAGGGCCGATAAGGCCAAAGATCTCCGACTCGTCAACATGGAAGCTGACGTTGTCGATGGCCCGCAGGCCGCCGAACTGCATGGTGACGTCCTGCACCTGCAGGATAACGTTATTTTCCGCCATAGCTGCTGTTCCTTCTTCCCATCTGCCAAATCTCTTTTTTCCCCAGCAGCCCCTCGCGGGCGAAGAGCATGATAATCAGCAACAGCAGGGAGAAGACCACCATTCGCAGGCCCGGGTACGCGCCGAGATCGTGACCGAAGAACTGCAGCGGCTGATCGAGGAAGCGCAGCCACTCGCCGCTGCCGACCACCAGCACGGTGCCGAGCAGGGCGCCGGTGGTGCTGCCGAGCCCGCCGAGGACGATAATAATCAGCAGCTGGAAGGTGAGCATAAAGTCGAACAGTCCCGGGGAAATGGTGGTCAGCAGGGAAGCCAGCAGACCGCCGCCGATCCCTTCGAAGAAGGCGCTGGTGGCGAAGGCGCAGGTTTTAATGCGGAAGGTGTTGACCCCCATGGCGATCGCCGCATCTTCATCGTCGCGAATAGCTTTCATCATCCGGCCATACTTCGACCACACCAGCTGGAGGATCATGCCGGTGGCCAGCAGGGCGAACAGTCCGCACCAGAACAGGAGATGCGGCTGCTGCGGAATATCGTTCAGCCCGATGGCGCCGTTGGTGATTTGCGGGTTGTTAATGGCGAGGATCTTGATGATAAACCCAAAGCCGAGGGTGACAATGGCCAGGTAGTCGCCACGTACCCGGAAGACCGGCACGGCGAGGCACACCGCCAGCGCCGCCGCGCACAGGCCGCTTATCAGCAGGGCAGGGAGGAAGCCCGCGTGCAGGCTGAGGATCCACGGGCTGGGGGCGGCCATTTCAAACATGTCTACCTTGCTGTCGCTGGAGAGGATCAGCAGGGCGGTGACGTAGGCGCCCACCGCCACGAAGCCGTTCGGCTCCAGCGACAGCTGGCCGGTCACGCCGTTGATCAGGTTGTAGCTGACCGCGAGGATCATAAAGATAAAAATGGTGCTGATGACACGAACAATGTAGTCATTGAAAACCACGTTGATTCCGGCCAGCAGCGCGATACAGATGACAATAATGACCAGGTTGCGCAGCTGCGCCCCGGCGGTCGTCGTCGCGTTGAGCATCAGAAACGGCTCCTTTCCAGACGTTCGTCGCCCATAATGCCGACCGGGCGGAACAAGAGGACCAGAATCAAGAACAGGAAGGCGAAAGCGTCTTTATAGCCGCCCAGTTCGGGGAAGATCGCCACGGCGACCACCTCGGTAAAACCGAGGATAAAGCCGCCCAGCACCGCGCCGGTGACGCTGCCAATCCCGCCCAGCACGGCGGCGGCGAAGGCCTTCAGGCCGATAAGCACGCCCATCAGGGGATCGATCGTCGGGTAGCTGATGGAGTAGAACACGCCGCCGAGCGCCGCGAGACTACTGCCGAGGGCGAAGACCAGGGAGATGATCCGGTTGGCGTCAATACCCATCAGGCGCACGGTGTTGACGTCAAAGGCCACCGCGCGGATCGCCATCCCATAGCGGGTGCGGTACAGCAGCCAGAGGATCGCCAGCAGCAGCAGGACGGTGATCAGCGGCACAATCCACGCCACGTTGGTAATGATGACGCTGCCGAAGGCCCGGGTCTGGTTGAAAAAGTCGGGGGCGGAGAAGAAGCGCGAGCTGCCGCCAAACAGTACGTTAAACAGGTTTTCGAGAAAAAAGCTGACGCCGATGGCAGTGATCAGCATGGAGATTTTCGAGGCCTGACGCAGCGGACGATAGGCGACCCGGTCAATCAGCATACCAAACAGGCCGCACAGCCCGAGGGTCAGGAAAACGGCTACCCCGAAGGGTAGCCCAACCGAAGAAAATAAAAACAGCGTACTAAACGCGCCGACCATCATCACGTCCGCATGGGCGAAGTTGATCAGCCGCAGCACGCCATAAACCATCGTATAACCGATGGCAATCAGGGCGTACATGCCCCCAAGACTCATTCCATTGACCACTTGCTGGAGAAAAATGGCGCCGTCCATTTTGTAGCCTCGTCACAACTTAAGGGTTAACCACGGTACGAAACGCCAGCTTGCCATCTTTCACTTCGTTGATGACCGCGCTGCGAATGGCGTCGCCGTTCTGTAACGTCAGCGTGCCGGTCACGCCCTGGAAATCTTTGGTGGCGCGGATTTTTTCATTCACGCAGACCCGATCGTGGGGATCGCTGCACTGGTTCATGGCGTTGACGATGACGTTATAGGCGTCCGCCGCCATTGCGCCCCAGGTATGGGTCGGCTGCTGGTATTTGGCTTCCCAGGCTTTGATGAAGGTTTCCCCCGCCGGGGTCTGCTCTTTGGCGTTCGGCGAGTAGTAATCGGTGGTCATATAGCCGTTGACCGCGTCTTTACCGACATCGAAGAAGACCTGATCCGCGGCCAGACCGTCGCCGCCCACCACCGGTTTGTTGAGCCCCAGCTGTTTAGACTGCACGGCAATCAGCGCCCCTTCGGTGTAGTAGATCGGCATGTAAATCATGTCGACATTCTTCGCCTTGACGCTCGCCAGCTGGGCTTTAAAGTCCTTGCTGCCGCCCGGGGCCTGGACCTCGATGGGAATGGTGCCGCCGTTTTTCAGGAACTGGGTGCGGAACGCTTTCGCCAGGCCGACGGAGTAGTCGTTGCTGCTGTCAAACACGATGGCGGCGGTTTTGGCTTTCAGATCGCGGGAGGCCAGATTGGCCCCGACCACCCCCTGAAAGCTGTCCGAGAAGCAGACCCGGCTGACGTAGGGATGGTTGCGGGTGACGCGGTCGTTGGTGGCGGTGGAGGAGACCAGCGGCGTTTTGCTGTCGTCGGCGATTTTGGTCATCGCCAGGGTGTTGGAGGAAGTGACTTCCCCGATCACGGCATCCACTTTATCGCTGGAGACCAGGCGCTGCATGGCGTTGGCCGCTTCGACTTTGTCGCTTTTATCATCGATAACGATAAGCTTGATGGTATCGCCATTTTTTAACGTTGGGGTGATGGCCTGAATAATGTCCAGCCCTTTCTGCGACGGCTGGCCATAGCCGCTGAGGGCGCCGCTCAGGGGTAATACCACCCCGATTTTAATTTCCGCTGCCTGCGCGCTGCTGGCGCCGACCAGCGCGGCAACCAGCGTGGCCATTAAAGACGCTTTCCCGGAAAACGATTTCATTGGTATTTCTCCGTCGGTCGATTATTTATCTTTAACCATCAATGACTGCATAACATTGAGGAATAATGCGCCAGCGTATCCGGCGAATTATTGGCTGTTATGTTGAATAGATAACGAGATATATACCCTAAATAATTCGAGTCGCATGAAGGCGGCAAGTAAGCGAGTCCCCAGACGCTTACAGAAGTAAGTGACTGGGGGAGAGAACGCAGCCAACGCACATGCAACTTGAAGTATGACGGGTATTTTTAATGCGCTGATTTACCTTACAACGTCCGTTTCGTTTTTACTCATGCAATATTCTTATTACCTGCAGGGAAGGGCATAAGGCTGGCGACAACACGGCTTTTGGTACGGTGAAAGCATTTTGCCGGGGGGCGACTGGCGCCTTACCCGGCCTGAAAAATACGCCATATAAACCGCTGGCACGGCTTCCGTAAACCCGTACCAGCGAAGCGCCGCCGGGCAATTTCAGCACGCGGCGGAATATAAAGTCAGGTGCACAAGATAATATTAAAAATCTATTCTGCTGCTCGCGTGACTTATTATTTTAAAGGGGGCAACGGTTTTATTTTACCATGCAGCGCCGGATTATCGCTTTCATCTTTCAGACCCACCCCGGTAAGCCGGCGCAAAAAAGCCTGCTCCAGCAGCCAGGCCAGTTTAAAGGCGGCGGCGTCATGGCTTAATCCCTCCGGCCGAATATTGGAGATACAGTTGCGCTCAGACTCCAGGCGCTGACGATGAGGCTGCCAGGTGAGGTAGACGCCGAGGCTGTCCGGCGAGGAGAGACCCGGTCGTTCGCCAATCAGGATCGCCACCGCGCGGGCTTTCAGGGTTTCGCCAATATCATCTCCCAGCGCTACCCGCGACTGATGCGCCAGCACCACCGGCGCCAGGCCGATACCCAGCGTCTGCAGATAGGGCAGCAGGGCGCGGATCAACGGCACCGCCTGGCGCTCTACCGCCCAGGAAGAGAGGCCGTCGCCGATCACCAGCAGCAGGTCGGCGGGGCGGACGCCGCTGGCGGCGAGGTCGGCGCGACTCTCATCGGCGAGCTGCCGCCCGAGATCCGGGCGCCGCAGATAGGTATGACGGTCCGGCGCGGCGCTGTGCACCGTCAGGGCCTCGAGGCCGAGCGCCGCCAGCGGCGCCACCAATTGTTGGCTGGCGAACGGCTGATGAATGGCATCCCGCGCTCTGGCATGGGCCAGACCAAAGTTGAGGACTTCGCGGGTCGGCAGACTGGCGCCGCTGCGCCCCAGGGCGATCCGCGCATCGGTAAATTCACGCAGCGGGTTCCAGGCATCGGGACGGTTCATACGGAGGCTCCTTGCGGCAGGACGGACAGCAGCGGATGGCGGGCGTCGGTGAGCCGCAGCGCGCCGTGCGGATCGATAATCTGCATCTTCGCCAGCCAGTCGGCGAACTCCGGGGCATGCTTTAAGCCCAGCAGACGACGGGCGTACAGCGCGTCATGGAACGAGGTGCTCTGGTAATTGAGCATGATATCGTCCGCTCCGGGCACGCCTATCAGGAAGGTGAGCCCGGCGGCGCACAGCAAGGTCAGCAGGGTGTCCATATCATCCTGATCCGCTTCCGCGTGGTTGGTATAGCAGACGTCGCAGCCGATCGGCAGGCCCATCAGCTTGCCGCAGAAATGATCCTCCAGCCCGGCGCGAATAATCTGCTTGCCGTCGTAGAGATACTCCGGACCGATAAAGCCGACCACGGTATTGACCAGTAGCGGTTCAAAGTGACGGGCGACGGCGTAGGCCCGCGCCTCACAGGTTTGCTGATCGACGCCGTGGTGGGCGTTGGCCGACAGGCAGCTCCCCTGGCCGGTCTCAAAATACATCACATTGTTGCCGAGGGTACCGCGCCTGAGGCTCAGGGCCGCCTCGCGGGCCTCCTGCAGCATGGCAAGGTTGATGCCGAAGCCGCTGTTGGCCGCTTCGGTTCCCGCCACCGACTGAAACACCAGATCCACCGGCGCGCCGCGCTCAATCAGCTGCAGCGTATTGGTCACATGGGTCAGAATGCAGGACTGGGTGGGAATGGCGAAGCGCTGGATAATATCGTCCAGCATCACGTTCAGCTGCGCCAGCACCGGTAAGCTGTCGCTGGCCGGGTTGATGCCGATCACCGCGTCCCCGGCGCCGTACAGCAGCCCGTCGAGCATACTGGCGGCGATGCCTTTCAGGTCGTCGGTAGGATGGTTGGGCTGCAGGCGTACGCTGAGGTGGCCGGGCAGGCCGATGGTGTTGCGAAAGCGCGTCACCACCTGGCATTTGCTGGCGGCAAGGATCAGATCCTGATTGCGCATCAGCTTACTGACCGCCGCCGCCATCTCCGGGGTGATGGCGCGGGCGACCCGCTGCAGCGTGGCGGTATCGGTAGCATCATCCAGCAGCCAGTCGCGAAAATCGCCGACCGTCAGGTGACGCAGGGCGGCAAAGCCCTGCGCATCATGGGTGTCGAGGATCAGGCGAGTCACTTCGTCCTGCTCGTAAGGGATAAGCGGGTTGTCGAGAATGTCGGTCAGCGGCACCTCGGCGAGGGCCATTTTCGCCGCCATCCGCTCTTCGGCTGAGGTGGCGATAATCCCTGCGAGGGCGTCGCCGGAGCGGGCCGGCGACGCTTTCGCCATCAACGTTTTCAGACTATCAAAGCGCCATACCTGGCCCGATAGCGTGGTTTTATACATGCCGCCTCCTCAGGAGACCGTGCGCAGTTGAGGATCCACTGGCGCCCGTTCACGGGCCGCTGCGGTTTTGCGGAACCACAGGTAGCCGCCGAGCATCATCGCCGCGAAAATCAGCGCCAACAGCAGGTTATACCAGACCATCGCCACCAGGCAGAGCACCGCCATGCCGAGGGCAAAGGCCGGCGCCAGCGGGTAGAGCGGGGCGCGGAACGGACGGATCAGCTTCGGCTCGCTACGGCGCAGTTTGAACAGCGCCGCCATGGAAGTGATATACATAACAATAGCCCCAAATACCGACATGGTGACGATGCAGGCGGTCAGCGGCATGCCGCTGATAGTGATCAGCGAGTCGGAGAAGATCGCGGCGATCCCCACCACGCCGCCGGCGAGGATTGCCAGATGCGGGGTGCGCGTGCGGCGGTTGAGGGAGGCCAGCCCGGCGGGCAGATAGCCGGCGCGGGCGAGGGAGTAGATCTGCCGCGAGTAGCCCATAATGATGCCGTGGAAGGAGGCGACGAGGCCAAACAGCCCCAGCCACACCAGCATATGCAGCCAGCCGCTGCCGTTGCCCACCACCGTCTTCATCGCCTGGGGCAGCGGATCGTTAATATTGGACAGCGCGCGCCAGTCGCCGACGCCGCCGGCGAAGACCATCACGCCGATCGCCAGCACCGTCAGCGTCAGAATGCCGCCGCCCAGGGCGCGGGGAATGGTGCGCTGCGGATCTTTGGCCTCTTCGGCCGCCATGGAGGCCCCCTCAATGGCGAGGAAGAACCAGATGGCGAACGGAATGGCGGCGAACATCCCCGGCAGCGCCAGGCCGCTGAAGCTGTCCGCGCCCGCCCAGCCGTTAGTGGTGAAGTGGCTCCAGGAGAAGCCGGGGGCGACCACGCCCATAAACACCAGCAGCTCGAAGATGGCCAGCAGGGTGACGATCAGCTCGAAGGTGGCGGCGATGCCGACGCCGAGAATATTGAGCGTCATAAAGATCACGTAGGCGCCGCAGGCGACCCATTTCGGATCCAGCGCCGGAAACTGCACGTTGAGGTAGGCCCCGATGGCCATGGCGATGGCCGGCGGGGCGAAGACGAATTCAATCAGGGTGGCAAAACCAGCGATAAAGCCGCCGGTGGGCCCGAAGGCGCGGTAGGCGTAGGCGAAAGGGCCGCCAGCGTGCGGGATGGCGGTGGTCAGCTCGGTAAAGCTGAAAATAAAGGCGCAGTACATCGCGGCGACCGCCAGGGCGACGACCATAAACCCCATCGTGCCCGCCTGCGACCAGCCGTAGCTCCAGCCGAAGTACTCCCCGGATATCACCAGTCCGACGGCGATCCCCCATAAACGAAAACTGCCGAGCGTTCTTTTTAAGGTGGTGGTGTGCTCTGTCATACGTATTGCCTCGCCAGATAGAAAGGTGCTGAACGACAGGCTGCAAAGAGAGTGCCAGAACGTTGTCTGCCGCGATAAGGCGTCAGTCCGTGGCGCGCCCGCTGGCGCTGCGCAAAAATGGGGCAGGCTGCACGCTGTCGGCGCGCGCCCTGGTGCAGCGGCTTTGCTTTTTCAGCGGCGGCACGGTATAACACTTCTTCTTTTGGATGTTTAGATGTCTATACGTTTATACGCATCATGACCCGGGCAAGCGGGCTGGCGTGAGAAAATAAAATGCAAAGCACAACACAACAACAAGGTGGGCAGCTGAAGCGCACCATGAAAACGCGCCATCTGATCATGCTGTCGCTCGGCGGCGTGATTGGCACCGGCTTATTCTTTAATACCGGCTATATCATCTCCACCACCGGCGCGGCCGGGACGCTGCTGGCGTATCTGATTGGCGCCCTGGTGGTCTGGCTGGTGATGCAGTGCCTTGGCGAACTGTCGGTGGCGATGCCAGAGACCGGCGCCTTCCACGTTTACGCGGCGCGCTATCTTGGCCCGGCGACGGGCTATACCGTGGCGTGGCTCTACTGGCTAACGTGGACGGTGGCGCTGGGGTCGAGCTTCACCGCGGCGGGATTCTGCATGCAGTACTGGTTCCCGCAGGTGCCGGTCTGGATCTGGTGCGTGGTGTTCTGCGCAGTGATCTTCGGCCTTAACATCATTTCGACGCGCTTCTTCGCCGAAGGCGAGTTCTGGTTCTCGCTGGTGAAAGTGATCACCATCGTCGCGTTTATTATTCTCGGCGGCGCGGCCATTTTCGGCATCATTCCGATGCAGGATGGCTCCCCGGCGCCGGGCCTGCGCAATATCACCGCCGAAGGCTGGTTCCCGCACGGCGGCCTGCCGATCCTGATGACCATGGTGGCGGTGAACTTCGCCTTCTCCGGGACGGAGCTTATCGGCATTGCCGCCGGAGAGACGGAAAACCCGCATAAGGTTATTCCGGTTGCCATCCGCACCACCATCGCCCGGCTGATTATTTTCTTTATCGGCACCGTGTTTGTGCTGGCGGCGCTGATCCCGATGCAGCAGGCGGGAGTGGAGAAAAGCCCCTTCGTGCTGGTGTTTGAGAAGGTGGGCATCCCTTATGCGGCGGACATGTTCAACTTCGTGATCCTGACGGCGATCCTGTCGGCGGCTAACTCCGGCCTGTACGCTTCCGGGCGGATGCTGTGGTCGCTGTCGAACGAGAAGACGCTGCCGGCCTGCTTTGCCAAAGTCAATAAACGGGGCGTGCCGGTGACCGCCCTGTCGGTGAGTATGCTGGGCGGCGTGCTGGCGCTGTTCTCCAGCGTGGTGGCGCCAGATACGGTGTTTGTCGCGCTGTCGGCGATCTCCGGTTTTGCGGTGGTGGCGGTGTGGTTGAGCATCTGCGCCTCGCACTTTATGTTCCGCCGCCGCCATCTGCAGCAGGGTAAGGCGCTGAGCGATCTGCAGTATCGCGCTCCCTGGTATCCGGTAGTGCCCGTTCTGGGCTTTGTGCTGTGCCTGGTGGCCTGCGTGGGCCTCGCTTTTGACCCGAGCCAGAGAATTGCGCTGTGGTGCGGGATCCCCTTTGTGGCCCTGTGCTATGGTGCCTGGTATCTTACTCGTTCACGGAATATGACTCAGGAGCCCCAACATGTCGCAGACTAATCCGTTTACCGCCCTGCTTGCCGCCCAGCCTTTCGTGCTGCTGGACGGCGCCATGGCCACCGAGCTGGAGGCCCGCGGCTGCGATCTGGCCGACAGCCTGTGGTCGGCGAAAGTGCTGCTGGAGAACCCGCAGCTGATCCGCGATGTGCATCTCGACTACTTTCGCGCCGGGGCGCAGGTGGCGATCACCGCCAGCTATCAGGCCACTCCGGCGGGCTTTGCCGCGCGCGGGCTGGATGAGGCGCAGTCCCGGGCGCTAATCGGCAAAAGCGTCGAGCTGGCGCGCAAAGCGCGCGAGGCGTACCTCGCCGAGAACCCGCAGGCCGGTACGCTGCTGGTGGCCGGTTCGGTGGGGCCGTATGGCGCGTTTCTCGCCGACGGCTCGGAGTATCGCGGCGATTATCAGCGCAGCGCGGCAGAGTTCCAGGCCTTCCACCGCCCGCGCGTCGAAGCGCTGCTGGATGCCGGCGCCGACCTGCTGGCCTGTGAAACCCTGCCGTCATTCGCTGAGATCCAGGCCCTGGCGGCCCTGCTGCAGGAGTATCCCCGCGCCCGCGCCTGGTACTCCTTCACGCTGCGCGACGCCGAACATCTCAGCGACGGCACGCCGCTGCGCGAGGTGATGGCCGCCCTGGCGGATAATCCGCAGGTGGTGGCGGTGGGGATCAACTGTATCGCCCTGGAAAATACGCCCGCGGCGCTGGCGCATCTGCACAGCCTGACGGCCCTGCCGCTGGTGGTCTATCCTAACTCCGGCGAACATTATGATGCGGTGAGCAAGACCTGGCACCATCATGGCGAAGCCTGCGCCAGCCTGGCGGATTATCTGCCGCAGTGGCTGGCCGCCGGGGCGAAGCTGATCGGCGGCTGCTGCCGCACCACGCCGAAGGACATCGCCGCGCTTAACGCGAAGCGCTAAATTTTTGCCGGGTGGCGCTGCGCTTACCCGGCCTACATATTGCGCGAACCGGATGCTGGGTAAGGCGTAGCCGCCGCCCGGCGCCAACCATCTGCCACTAACTCACCGCACAAAACCAACTATCCTTTCCCGCTTTTGTTCTAAAAACGATTCGCTATTAGCCAGAATTTTTAATTACTTCATCTCCATCCTGATGCCGGAAATACTGCACCTATAACAACTCAGGGGAAGCAGACATTATGGCATTCACATCGCGAATTACTCTTCTGGCGGCGCTGGCTGTCGCCGCCTTCCAGGCGCAGGCGGTCAACGTTACCGTGGCGTATCAAACCTCCGCTGAGCCGGCGAAAGTCGCCCAGGCGGACAACACCTTCGCCAAAACCAGCGGGGCGACCGTCGACTGGCGGAAATTTGACAGCGGCGCCAGCGTGGTACGCGCCCTGGCCTCCGGCGATGTGCAGATCGGTAATATTGGCTCCAGCCCGTTGGCGGTGGCCGCCAGCCAGCAGGTGCCGATTGAAGTGTTCCTGCTTGCCTCAAAGCTCGGCAACTCCGAAGCGCTGGTGGTGAAGAAAAGCATTACCAAACCGGAAGATCTGATCGGCAAGCGCATCGCCGTGCCGTTTATCTCCACCACCCACTACAGCCTGCTGTCGGCGCTCAAACACTGGGGCATCAAGCCGGGCCAGGTACAGATTATTAACCTGCAGCCGCCGGCGATTATCGCCGCCTGGCAGCGCGGGGATATCGATGGCGCTTACGTCTGGGCGCCAGCGGTTAACGAACTGGAAAAAGAGGGCAAGGTGCTGACCGATTCTTCTCAGGTTGGGGAGTGGGGCGCGCCGACCCTTGACGTCTGGGTGGTCCGTAAGGACTTCGCCGAGCAGCATCCGGAGATCGTCAAAGCGTTTGCTAAAAGCGCCATCGACGCCCAGCAACCCTACATCGCCAACCCGGAGGCATGGCTGAAACAGCCGGACAACATCAGCAAGCTGGCGCGCCTGAGCGGCGTGCCGGAAGCCGATGTCCCCGGGCTGGTGAAGGGCAATACCTATCTCACCGCCGCTGAGCAGGCGCAGGCGCTGAACGGGCCGGTCAATCAGGCCATCGTCGATACCGCGCGCTTCCTGAAAGAGCAGGGCAAAGTGCCTGCGGCGGGAACCGATTATCGTCAGTACGTTACTGACCGCTTTGTGAAGTAAAGGAGGCGGCGATGCTGCAAATCTCGCATCTTTCCGCCGACTACGGCGGTAAACCGGCGCTGGCGGATATCAACCTGACGCTGGAGAGTGGGGAGCTGTTGGTGGTGCTGGGGCCTTCGGGCTGCGGTAAAACTACCCTGCTGAACCTGATTGCCGGATTCGTGCCCTATCAGCACGGCAGCATCACCCTCGAAGGTCAGCAGGTGACCGGGCCGGGCGCAGAGCGCGGGGTGGTCTTCCAGAATGAAGGTCTGCTGCCGTGGCGCAATGTGCAGGATAACGTGGCGCTGGGCCTCCAGTTGGCGGGCGTGGATAAAGCGCAGCGCCGGCAAGCGGCGGCGCAGATGCTGAAGAAGGTGGGGCTCGAAGGGGCGGAAAAGCGCTTTATCTGGCAACTGTCCGGCGGTCAACGCCAGCGGGTGGGCATCGCCCGGGCGCTGGCGGCGAATCCGCAGCTGTTGCTGCTGGATGAGCCCTTCGGCGCGCTTGACGCCTTTACCCGCGAGCAGATGCAGACGCTGCTGCTGAAACTGTGGCATGAGACCGGCAAACAGGTGCTGCTGATCACCCATGATATTGAAGAGGCCATCTTCATGGCGACCGAGCTGGTGCTGCTGTCGCCGGGGCCGGGACGGGTGGTGGAGAGGCTGCGACTTGATTTCAGCCGTCGCTTTGTCGCGGGCGAATCCTGCCGCAGCATCAAATCCGACCCGCGCTTTATTGAACAGCGGGAATACATTCTGAGCCGGGTGTTTGACCAACGGGAGGCTTTCTCATGAGCGTGGTACTGAACGACAAACCGCGTCAGTCGACGCTGAAGTGGCGCTGGCCGCTCTCCCGCCAGCTCACCCTCAGCGTGGCGACCCTGGCGGTATTGCTGGCCGTCTGGTGGGCGGTCGCGGCGCTGCAGCTGATTAACCCGCTGTTTCTGCCGCCGCCAGGCCAGGTGCTGCAGAAGCTTATCACCATCGCCGGGCCGCAGGGCTTTATGGATGCGACGCTCTGGCAGCACCTGGCGGCGAGCCTGACGCGGATCGTTATCGCCCTGCTGGCGGCAGTGCTTATTGGCGTACCGGTGGGGATCGCCATGGGGCTCAACTCGACGGTGCGCGGGATCCTCGACCCGCTGATCGAACTCTATCGTCCGGTGCCGCCGCTGGCCTACTTACCGCTGATGGTGATCTGGTTTGGCATCGGTGAAACCTCGAAGATCCTGCTGATCTACCTGGCGATTTTCGCGCCGGTAGCCATGTCGGCGCTGGCAGGGGTAAAAAGCGCGCAGCAGGTGCGGATTCGCGCTGCCCGTTCGCTTGGCGCCAGCCGGGCGCAGGTGCTGTGGCTGGTGATCCTGCCCGGCGCGCTGCCGGAGATCCTCACCGGACTGCGCATTGGTCTCGGGGTGGGCTGGTCAACGCTGGTGGCCGCTGAGCTGATCGCCGCCACCCGCGGATTAGGATTTATGGTGCAGTCTGCCGGCGAGTTTCTCGCCACCGATGTGGTGCTGGCGGGGATCGCGGTGATTGCCATTATCGCCTTTTTACTGGAACTGGGTCTGCGCGCGCTGCAGCGGCGCCTGACGCCCTGGCATGGAGAAGTACAATGAGTGAACGTCTGAGCATTACCCCGCTGGGGCCCTATATTGGCGCGCAGGTGAGCGGGGCGGATTTAACCCGTCCGCTGAGCGACAACCAGTTTGAACAGCTGTATCACGCGGTGCTGCGTCATCAGGTGGTATTCCTGCGCGAGCAGAATATCACCCCGGCGCAACAGCGCGACCTGGCGCTGCGTTTTGGCGACCTGCATATCCATCCGGTCTACCCTCACGCCCCAGGGGTGGAGGAGATTATCGTCCTCGATACCCACAACGATAATCCGCCGGATAATGACAACTGGCATACCGATGTCACCTTTATCGACACGCCGCCCGCCGGCGCCATTCTGGCGGCGAAAGAGCTGCCGACGACCGGCGGGGACACCCTGTGGACCAGCGGCATCGCCGCCTGGGAAGCGCTGTCAGAACCTTTCCGGCAGCTGCTGAGCGGCCTGCATGCCGAACACGATTTCCGCAAATCGTTCCAGGAGTATAAGTACAACAAGACCGAAGCCGAGCATCGGCGCTGGCAGGAAGCGGTGGCGAAGCATCCGCCGCTGCTGCACCCGGTGGTGCGTACCCACCCGGTGACCGGCAAGCAGGCGCTGTTCGTTAATGAAGGCTTTACCACGCGAATTGTCGAGGTGAGTGAGAAAGAGAGCGCAGCGCTGCTGAACTTCCTGTTTGCTCATGTCACTAAACCGGAGTTTCAGGTGCGCTGGCGCTGGCAGCCGAACGATGTCGCTATCTGGGATAACCGGGTGACGCAGCATTACGCCAACGCCGACTATCTGCCGCAGCGGCGGATCATGCACCGGGCGACGATCCTCGGCGATAAGCCGTATTACCGGGCGGGGTAAGGCTTGTAGCCGGTTAAGGCATCAGCCGCGAGCCGCGGAGAACATTGCCCGCTGCTTTCCGGAGGCGGCGCCTGACGCGCCTTTTCCGGGCTACCGATCCGTCGGAAACGGTAGCCCGGCTAAGGCGCAACGCGCCGCAAGCCGGGAAAAAGCGTTTATGCCGATTTTTGCGCACCCAGATGCGCGCCAATATAGCGCTGATAGCGGTTCGCTTTCAGATAGGTCAAATCCACCAGCACCAGACCATCCACGCAGTTGTTGAAATCCGGGTCGCTGCCGAAATCGATAAACTGCACGCCGCCCGGCTCGCACACTTCCGAGTACTGCTTATACAGCGGGGGGATCGCGCAGCCGAGGTTGCCGAGCAGGGACTTCAGCCGGGCCAGGTCGTCGCTGTAATCCTCCCCGCCAAACTGCGCCAGCACGTCGGGCAGCGACGCCGGATAAGGGCGACGCGACTCCGCCAGCGGATGCGTCGCCGGGAACCACATCCGGTAGAATGCCACCAGCAGATCGCGGGCGGCGGGCGGCAATCCGCCAGAAATCGACACCGGACCAAACAGATAGCGATAGTGCGGATAGCGCGCCAGATAAGCGCCGATGCCGGACCACAGGTAGTCCAGCCCGCGACGCCCCCAGTAGCGCGGCTGGATAAAGCTGCGCCCCAGCTCAATGCCGTGCTGCAGGACATCGTCCATCCGCCCGTCGTAATGGAACAGACTGTAACTGTAGATCCCCTCCAGGCCGCGCTTTGCCAGCTGGATGGCCGTCGGCATAAAGCGGTAAGCGCCGACGATCTCGAGGTCTTCTTCATCCCACAGGATCAGATGCAGATAGTCGTCGTCATACCCGTCGATATCCCGCCGTTTGCCGCTGCCTTCCCCGACCGCGCGGAAGGCGATTTCCCGCAGGCGTCCCAGCTCGCGCAGCAGCGGCGCGTCCTCCTGGCCGTTGCGCTGCCAGAGGTAAATCACTTTACCATCGGCGGTGCGGCCCAGGCATTCGGCCTTGTGCAGTTCGCGTTTGAGCAGCGCCCGGTCTTCCGGACGGGCGATAGCGCTTTCGGTTTTAAACCGCCCCGGCAGCCCTTTGCGCAGCTGTTCAAGGTGCTGATAGCAGCGGCCGGTAAGCTCGCGAGCGCTGGACTGGGCATCGAACCAGTTCGACCAGGGGATCTGCTGGCCGATACGCACCGGCAGGCTGCTGTTGCGCCGGCGAAACATCTGCTGCATCAGCAGGAGCAGCGGCAGGTTGTCTGATATCAGCGTGCTGGCGTAAAACAGGGCGCTGTTGCGGGCGTTAATCCACGCCGGCAGCAGCGGGGCACGGTATTTTGCCGCCAGCTTAATAAAGCCGGAGTGCCATTTTTTATCGCGGATGCCGCGACGGGTGAGGCGGGAGACTTCCCCCGCCGGGAAGAAGATCAGCACCCCGCCGGCCTGCAGCTGCTGGTCCATCTGCTGCAGCGCCGCTTTAGCGGTGCGGCCATGAATATTATCTACCGGGATAAACAGCGAGCTCAGGGGCTCAAGGTGGGTGAGCATGCGGTTGGTGACCACTTTGACATCGCGGCGCACGCGGGATACCGCATACAGGAGCGCCAGGCCGTCGAGGGTGCCGGTGGGGTGGTTGGCGATAATGACCAGCGGGCCATATTCGGGGATTTGTTCGAGATCGTGCGCCGGGATGGCGCAGCGGATATTGAGGTATTCCAGCACCTGTTCGACCGTATCAAGCCCCTTCAGGTGGCGATGACGATCGGCAAATTGTTGAAACTCTTCCTCATGAAACAGCTTTTTTAACAGTTTCTTTTGCCAGGGGGCGGGCCTCGCCTGAGGCCACAGGTCATCGAGTACGTTGTCGAGACTAAACATAGTGGCTCCTCCTCCGTCCTGCCCAGACAGTAGAAGGTGGAGATGTCGTTCAGATTACAGTTGGGTGAAGTTTCGGTCGCAGCAAGCGAGGTTCCCCGGATAGCGGCGCAAGCGCCTTATCCGGGCTACGGTTGGCGCCGATTTGTAGCCCCGGTAAGCGTCAGCGCCACCGGGGAGAGGCTATCGGCGTTCACCGCAGCTAAGATCAAAGCTATCGCCAGCCCAATTTGGGGGATATAGCCCGCGCTGGACATCGCGATGAAAGGTTGAAAATGGCCAATCGATCACCCGGGTGACCCAGCCATGCTTAAGTGGATTGATATGGATGTAATCAACGTGTCGGCGGTAATCATCTTCATCGCGTATGGCATGCTCCCAGAAGCGCGGTTGCCAGAGGGGTTGTCGTTTTAACGTTCTGCTAAAACAGCCTTTGATATCTCTCCAGCGTGAAGAAAAATCGTCATCATTATGAGGTAGTGTCCAGATGCAATGCAGATGTTCAGGCAACACCACCCAGGCATCAATAATAAAGGGGCGATGTTGTTTAACAACGGCGACAGAGTAGCGCAATAATTCTATGTTTTCAGTTAGGTGCATGCTTCTACGGTCTTTAAGGTTAACAGTGAAGAACCAGGTTCCCCCCTTAATGTAATAACGTCGATAAGCCACCACAGGATCTCCTGGAATTCGGTATTTATGATGTGGTTTAACACGTTAGAAGGCGAAATCCGGTACGCCAAGGAGAAGGCGCAGAAGGTGGAAAGCGGCGCGCAAAGTTTTAGCTACAGATATTGGTTAGCGCCTGTCCCCGGATAGCGGCGCAAGCGCCTTATCCGGGCTACGGTGTGGTGGTCGCGATAAATACAGCGCACCGGAGATGAGGTTTGGTAGCCCCGGTAAGCGCAGCGCCACCGGGGAGGGGCGGGTTTAACGGAGGATCTTTTTCTCGGCCAGATCGAGGGCGAAATAGCTGAAGATCAGGTCGGCGCCTGCGCGTTTGATAGCGCCGAGGCTTTCCAGAACCACTTTCTCTTCATCGATAGCGCCCGCCTGGGCAGCAAATTTGATCATCGCGTACTCACCGCTGACCTGATAGGCGCCGAGCGGCAGATCGCTGCGTTCGCGGATATCGCGCAGTATATCCAGGTAGGCGCCAGCCGGTTTCACCATCAGGCAGTCGGCGCCCTGGGCTTCATCGAGCAGCGACTCGCGAATGGCCTCCCGGCGATTCATCGGGCTCATCTGATAGGTTTTCCGATCGCCCTTCAGCGCGGTACCGGCCGCTTCGCGGAACGGACCGTAGAAGGAAGAAGCGAACTTGGTCGAGTAGGACATGATCGCCGTATTGGTGAAGCCGGCGGCGTCCAGCGAGCGGCGAATCGCCTGCACCTGACCGTCCATCGCGGCGGAAGGAGCGATGAAATCCGCCCCCGCGGCGGCGGCGACAACGGCCTGTTTGCCGAGGTTTTCCAGGGTCGCGTCGTTATCCACCCCGTGGTCGCACAGCACGCCGCAGTGGCCGTGGGAGGTATATTCGCAGAAGCAGGTATCGGACATGACGATCATCTCCGGCACCGTGGACTTACAAATCCGCGACATACGCGCCACCAGACCATTTTCATTCCAGGTATCGCTGCCGGTGGCATCGGTGTGATGAGAAATACCAAAGGTCATCACCGAGCGGATCCCGGCGTTGGCGATGCGTTCGATCTCGCGCGCCAGATATTTTTCCGGAATGCGCATCACGCCGGGCATGGCCTCTATCGCTTTGTAATCATCAATTTCTTCTTCAACAAAGATCGGCAACACCAGGTCGTTCAAACTCAGTGTTGTCTCTTCAAACAGGGCGCGCAGCGCAGCGGATTGACGCAGGCGGCGGGGGCGAGTGATTAAATCTGTCATGGTTTGCCTGATTTTGTGAAATGAAAGACGATAGTGTAACTGAAATGGCAGCGGGATGTTTCGCCAAAACGATCGTTATGGCGCATCGGCGAAACCTTCCCCGGGCTTACTGGCTGGCCGTCTGCATGTTGGGCTGTGCGCCGCTCAACTCGCTGACCAGGTCGTTGATGCCATCGCTCATATTGTTGAAGCGGGTTAACGGCGAGCGGGTTACCACCACAAAGGCGCCAACGTTAGCCTGCGGATTCATCGCCATATAGGTGATAAACCCGCCGCCGCCGCCGGTTTTCTGAATAATCCCCGGATGGCCGTTCTTCGGCTTCATATACACCCAGCCGAGGCCCAGCGCGTCTGCGCGGCCCGGCACGTCCATACCAATCACCCGGGTCAGCTGGTTACGCTGATAAATCAGCGTCTGCATCCGGTCGGCCTGCTGGCTGCGGGTATAGAAATCGGATGACAGGAACTGCTGCATCCAGCGCATCATATCCCCCGGCGTCGAGTAGACTCCGCCGCTGCCGATCGCCGCCAGGGTGTTGTTGCATGGGCTGGCGCCTTTTTCCGGGATCATCAGCCGCTGGCACTGATCCGGTGACGGGGTAAAGGTGGTGTCCTTCATCCCCAGCGGCCGGGTGATCTGCTCTTCAAACAGCTGCGGATACGGTTTGCCGGCGGCGGTGGAGAGCGCGTCCGCCAGTAAATCGAAGGCCAGGTTGGAGTAGGCCGCCTGCGAGCCCGGCGCGGTCTTCAGGGTCGCGGTAGAGAGCCAGTTCCAGCGCTGCTGGCGGGTCGGCCAGACAAACACCGGACGATGAGCGGCGCCGCCAGGCTGCTCGCGCGGCAGGGCGCTGGTATGGGTCGCGAGGTTAACCAGGGTGATTGGTTTTCCCTGCCAGTCAGGCACCCGGGCGCCCGGCGGGGCGTATTTACTCAGCGGATCGTTGAGTTTCACCACCCCCTGGTCGAGCAGCTTCACCAGCATCTCGCTGGTCATCAGTTTGCTGAGGGAGGCGATACGGATCACCGAGTCGAGCTGCGGGTGCTGATTATTCCCCGGGCGGGTTTCGCCAAAGCTGCGAAAAACACGCTGATTGCCATCGATAACCACCAGCGCCATGCCGGTGGCGCCGCTGCCGTAGTAGATATGATTGGCGTAACGATCGACCACATCCGAGGCGAAAACCGGGTCAACGGTAGGCTGTGCGGCCTGCACCGAGGTCCACGACGCCGCGCACAGCGCAGCAAAAATGAGCAAACTACGTTTCAACGGAGATCATCCATTAAATAAATAAAAAGAAGAGGGTATTTATACTACGAAGTGGCGCAGAACAAAGCGGGATTCACGACATTCCTGCAGGAAAAAGGTAACGGTGCGTAAAAAAGACTTTTTTACGCTTTCGGATACCGGCTTTTTTCGCCGGCGCGTATGATGACCGTTTGGCTGAAGGTTCATGGGAGAGAACAATGACGGCTCAACGGGTAGTGATGGTCGTGGATATGCAAAACGGCGTGTTCGCCACGCCGCGTCTGGCGCGCGAGCGCTGCGTCGCGCAAATTAATCGTCTGGTGCGCGCGGCGGACAAGGTTATTTTCATTCAGCATGATGAAGCCGGCGGCCTCGAAGCCGGCAGCGAAGGCTTCGCCCTGCTTCCTGAGCTGGAGCAGCCGGCTGGCGCGCTGTATGTCACCAAAACCGCCTGCGATGCCTTCTATCACACCTCGCTGGCGCAGGTGTTGGACGAACACGACATTCAGCAGTTCGTCATCTGCGGTTGCGCCACCGACTACTGCCTCGATACCACCATTAAAAATGGCGCCAGCCGCGGGTACGGTATTGTTATCGCGGAAGATGCCCACACCACCGCCGACCGCCCCGCCGCGCAGGCCGCGACGCTTATCGCCCACTACAATGAGGTGTGGCGTACGCTGACCATTCCTGGCAATCCTTTACAGGTGAAACCCACAGAAACAATTCTGCACGCATGGCAGCAGAACTAAGCTGTTGATATCCGGTCTTATCATTCGTCTGTCCCGCGAGGGCTCATCCACGCGGCGGCCGACGTATGCGTCGTACACAGCAATAGCAGAACGATAAGAAGTTAGCAGGAGACAATGATGTTTAAATCTTTTTTCCCCAAACCGGGGCCGTTTTTTATTTCTGCCTTTATCTGGTCGCTGCTGGCCGTGATCTTTTGGCAGGCGGGCGGCGGCGACTGGCTGCTGCGGGTCACCGGGGCATCGCAAAATGTGGCGATCAGCGCGGCGCGCTTCTGGTCGCTCAACTATCTGGTGTTCTACGCTTACTATCTGTTTTGCGTCGGCGTGTTCGCGCTGTTCTGGTTTGTCTACTGCCCGCACCGCTGGCAGTACTGGTCGATTCTCGGCACCTCGCTCATCATCTTCGTCACCTGGTTTCTGGTAGAAGTCGGGGTGGCGATCAACGCCTGGTATGCGCCGTTCTACGACCTGATCCAGAGCGCGCTGGCCACCCCGCATAAGGTCAGCATCAACCAGTTTTATCAGGAAATCGGCGTCTTTCTCGGCATCGCGATCATCGCGGTGATTATTGGCGTGATGAACAACTTCTTCGTCAGCCACTACGTCTTCCGCTGGCGCACGGCGATGAACGAGCACTATATGGCCCACTGGCAGCATCTGCGCCATATCGAAGGCGCCGCGCAGCGTGTGCAGGAAGATACCATGCGTTTTGCTTCCACCCTCGAAGATATGGGCGTGAGCTTTATCAACGCGGTGATGACCCTGATCGCCTTCCTGCCGGTGCTGGTGACGCTCTCCGAACATGTTCCCGACCTGCCTATCGTCGGCCATCTGCCGTATGGCCTGGTGATTGCCGCTATCGTCTGGTCGCTGATGGGTACCGGCCTGCTGGCGGTGGTGGGGATTAAGCTGCCGGGCCTGGAGTTTAAAAACCAGCGCGTGGAAGCGGCCTATCGTAAAGAGCTGGTTTATGGCGAGGACGATGAAACTCGCGCCACGCCGCCGACGGTGCGCGAGCTATTCCGCGCGGTGCGTCGCAACTATTTCCGTCTCTATTTCCACTATATGTATTTCAATATCGCCCGCATCCTCTATCTGCAGGTGGATAACGTTTTCGGCCTTTTCCTGCTGTTTCCGTCGATCGTTGCCGGTACGATTACCCTCGGGCTGATGACGCAAATTACTAACGTCTTCGGCCAGGTGCGCGGCTCGTTCCAGTACCTGATCAGCTCGTGGACAACGCTGGTGGAACTGATGTCCATCTACAAACGTCTGCGCAGTTTTGAACGCGAGCTGGACGGCAAACCGCTGCAGGAAGCGATCCCGACATTACGTTAATCAAGACAAGGAAGCATAATGGCCGCACGTTTATCGCGCATTATTCCCGTTTCATTGACGCTGCTGGCGGCCATGGCGCTGAGCGCCTGTACCAGCCAGCAGGCTCCGGCGCTGAAAGAGGGCGAGAAGCCTGTTGACGTGGCGTCGGTGGTGCGGCAGAAAATGCCGGCCAGCGTCAAGGATCGGGAGGCCTGGGCGCAAGCCATCGCCACCGCGTTTGACAGCCAGAAGCTGGCGCCGACGGAAGAAAACGTCTGCTCGGTGCTGGCGGTCGCGCAGCAAGAGTCTAACTATCAGTCCGATCCGGTGGTGCCGGGGCTGAATAAAATCGCCTGGCAGGAAATTGACCGCCGGGCGGAAAAAATGCACATTCCGCCGTTTCTGGTCCATACCGCGCTGAAGATCACCTCGCCAAACGGTAAAAGCTATAGCGACCGTCTGGACAATGTGAAGACGGAAAAGCAGTTGAGCGCCATTTTTGATGACTTTATCGGGATGGTGCCGATGGGGCAGAAGCTGTTCGGTTCCCTTAACCCGGTGCACACCGGGGGGCCGATGCAGGTCAGCATTGCTTTTGCCGAGCAGCACACCTCCGGCTACCCGTGGAAAATGAACGGCACGGTGCGCCAGGAGGTCTTCAGTCTGCGCGGTGGCCTGTGGTTTGGCACCTATCATCTGCTGAACTATCCGGCCAGTTATAGTGCGCCATTGTACCGCTTTGCCGACTTCAACGCCGGCTGGTATGCCAGCCGTAACGCCGCCTTCCAGAACGCGGTGGTGAAAGCCAGCGGGGTAAAACTGGCGCTCGACGGCGACCTTATCCGCTACGACAGCGAGGAGCCGGGCAGCACCGAGCTGGCGGTGCGTCGCCTGGCGAGCCAGCTGGGGATGAGCGACAGCGAGATCCATCGTCAGTTGAAAAAGGGCGACAGCCTGGCGTTTGAGAAGACCGATCTCTATCAGCAGGTTTTCCGTCTCGCCGAGAAAAAGACGGGCAAAACCCTGCCGCGGGAGATGTTGCCAGGGATCCAGCTGGAGAGTCCAAAAATCACCCGAAATCTGACGACGGCGTGGTTTGCGAAACGGGTTGATGAGCGGCGGGCAAACTGTATGGCGCGGCGTTAACGGCGCTGACGCCAGCGCACGATAAGCGCCAGTACCCCGATGAACGTGCAGCCGATCAGGAAAGGGATCAGACCAAAGAGGGTACCCACGGCGAGGCTGATGTCGACTTGCGGACGGCTGGCGTCCTGGGCTTGCATCAGGCGTTCAAATACCCCCGGGGCGTGGATCAGCATGCTGAGCATCTGCGCGCCGGCCCAGCAGCAGATCAACACGAACAGCCCGTAGGCGACATGGCTGCCGGTCAGCGCGCCCCTTTTTTTATTTCCCAAAAGCGATTTTGAAAAACTGAATTCAGCCATAGGCCCTCCCACATCTGCGCTGCTGGTTTTTTCTCCAGCTCTATGTCAGGTATTCTGGCAGTCAGGGGCCATCATCAGTATCAGATTGCTGGTAATTGCCGTCCAGGAATAATCCTGTTTTCGCCGTTGTGTTAACCGCGCCACAGGAGCACAAAAGGGAGAGCGGCGTCGCAATCCAGCAACATTCTCCATATCGCTACAGACCGCCGCGGGCGGCTATGCGAAGATGCGTTTTTTGCTGTTGGAGGCCGCATGAAGCTCACTGATAAAATTCGCCGCGATTGGCACTACTACGCCGTGGCGCTGGGGTTGATTTTTATTCTTAATGGCGTGGTGGGGCTGCTGGGGTTTGAAACACAGGGGTGGCAATCCTACGCCGTCGGTCTGATCACCTGGGTCATTAGCTTCTGGATTGCGGGCTTTGTGATCCGCCGCCGCCCGGCAGAAGAGGCCTGAGGCCGCCGCTGCCAGGCGGGGTAAAACGCGTTTTAGTTCATGGAGGTTTTCAGCGCCCGGTCCGCGGCATGGCGCTCCAGCGCCAGCTCAATCAGGCGGGTGATCAGGCTGGTGTAGTCGAGACCGCTGGCCTGCCACAGCTTCGGATACATGCTGATGTTGGTAAAGCCCGGCAGGGTGTTGATCTCGTTGATCACCACCTCGTTGTCGGCGGTGAGGAACACGTCGACACGAGCCATGCCGCTGCAGCCCAGGGTCTGGTAGGCCTGCACCGCGATAGCGCGAATTTTGTCGTTGATCTCAGGGGCGATAGCGGCCGGGACTACCACCTGCGCGCCCTGATCGTCGATATACTTGGTGTCGTAGGCGTAAAACTCGCTGTTGAGGACGATTTCACCGCAGGTGCTGGCCTGCGGGTGGTCGTTACCCAGCACCGCACACTCAATTTCCCGCCCTTTAATGCCTTGCTCCACCACCACTTTATGGTCAAATTCGAAGGCCAGGGCCACCGCCTGATGGTACTGCTCTTCGTTTTTAACTTTGCTGACGCCAACCGACGAGCCCTGATTAGCCGGCTTAACGAACAGCGGCAGGCCAAGCTTCGCTTCGACATCGGCAAAGCTGAACTGCGCGCGGTTGGCGCGGGTGAGTGTGATAAACGGGGCGACGGCGAGCCCGGCGTCGCGCAGCAGACGTTTGGTCACGTCTTTGTCCATACAGGCTGCAGAGCCCAGCACATCGGAGCCGACGAACGGCAGATTCGCCATGCGCAGCATCCCCTGCAGGGAGCCATCTTCACCCAGCGTGCCGTGGACGATCGGGAAAATCACATCGATGGCCGCCAGCGGTTGGCCGCTTTCGGCGTTAATCAGCTGCTGCGCTTCGCGGCCCGGGATCTGCGCCAGAGTCACCGTGGAAGGGCGCAGGGCAATGCGGGCAGGATCCTGTGCGTTGAGCAGGTAGTTGCCGGCGTCGTTGATGTGCCACAGCCCCTGTTTATCAATACCCAACAGAACCACATCGAAGCGCGATTTATCAATCGCTTCCACGATATTCTTCGCTGACTGCAGCGACACTTCATGCTCCGCCGACTTGCCGCCAAAAACGATCCCAACCCTCATCTTTGCCATTTCAACTTCCATCCAGATAACATCAAAGGGCATAACATACCATGTGAAACCGCTGCCTGGCTGCCATAATATTTACCTGATCAATTGACGGGAGTGGGCGTGAGAGGAAAGACGCTGCTGGTGCTGGCCGGGCTGCTCGGCGCGGGCCTGTTGGGATACCGCAATCTGCCGCCGCACCTGAATCCGCTGGCGCCGCTGGCGCTGGACGATCCCCCGGGCTGGCTGACGTCGTTTAAGCTGCGCAGGCTGACGGCAGACCAGTGCGCCTCCCTGCTGGCGGAAGCCAATCGCCGGCGGCTTATCGCCAGCCGGCCGGTGGCCGACAGCGAGGGAAGCTGCCCTCTGCGTAACGTGGTGCGGGTGGCGAATTTTGGCTCGGTGCAGCTGAGCAGTAGTTTTCTCGCCAGCTGCCCGCTGGCGCTGAGCAGCGCGCTGTACATCGAGCAGCAGGCGAAGCCGCTGACCCGGCAGCTGATGGCGAGCGATCTGCGTCAGATCGATCATCTCGGCAGCTTTGCCTGCCGCAATATTTACCATCGTCAACAGGCGCGGCGCAGTGAACACGCCACGGCGGACGCGCTGGACGTCAGCGGTTTCCGTCTGGCGGACGGTAGACGCGTTAGCGTCCTGCAGGGCTGGCGGAGCGAGACTTCGCGCCCCTGGCTGGCGGCGCTGTTGAGCAGCAGTTGCCATTACTTCGGTAACGCGCTGGGGCCAGAGTACAACGCGGCTCACGCCAACCATTTTCATTTCGGCATGCGCGGGCAGGGCTTCTGCTTTTGAGCATAAAGCGCTATGAGCAGCCTAAATGACCAGAAAATGCTTCGTCAGGCTCTCATCCGCAGCCATAAAACACCAAACTCACCGCCAGCGCATCTATGGTAGTACACCAGTGGGATGAAATTGCTAAGCTAGATAATAATTGGCAAATCATTAATGAATACGCGTAGTTATGGAATCCTGGAAGGTTAATCTCATCTCCGTCTGGTTTGGTTGCTTTTTTACCGGCCTGGCGATCAGTCAAATTCTCCCCTTTTTACCCCTCTACGTCTCCCAGCTCGGCGTCACCTCGCATGAAGCGCTATCGATGTGGTCGGGGCTGACCTTCAGCGTCACTTTTCTTGTCTCGGCGATCGTCTCGCCAATGTGGGGAAGCCTGGCGGACCGTAAAGGCCGCAAGCTCATGCTGCTGCGCGCCTCGTTGGGGATGGCGATTGCCATTTTACTGCAGGCTTTCGCCACCAACGTCTGGCAGCTGTTTATCCTGCGGGCGATCATGGGCTTAACCTCCGGTTATATCCCCAACGCCATGGCGCTGGTGGCCTCCCAGGTGCCGCGCGAGCGCAGCGGCTGGGCGCTAAGCACGCTGTCGACGGCGCAAATTAGCGGGGTGATCGGCGGTCCGCTGCTGGGCGGTTTCCTGGCGGACCACGTCGGGCTGCGGATGGTCTTTTTTATTACGGCGATCCTGCTGACCATCAGTTTTCTGGTGACCCTGTTTCTGATTAAAGAGGGCGTTCGCCCGCAGGTCAGCAAAAGCGAGCGTCTCACCGGGAAACAAGTCTTTGCCTCTTTGCCCTATCCGGGGCTGGTGATCAGCCTGTTCTTCACCACCCTGGTGATCCAATTGTGCAACGGCTCAATCGGCCCGATTCTGGCGCTGTTTATTAAGTCGATGGCGCCGGACAGCAACAATATCGCTTTTCTGGCCGGGATGATCGCCGCGGTGCCCGGCGTGTCGGCACTGATTTCTGCGCCACGGTTGGGTAAGCTTGGCGACCGCATCGGCACCTCGCGGATCCTGCTGGCGACGCTCTGCTGCGCGGTGGTGATGTTCTTCGCCATGTCCTTTGTCACCACCCCGCTGCAATTGGGTACGCTGCGTTTTCTGCTCGGCTTTGCCGATGGCGCGATGCTCCCGGCGGTGCAGACCTTATTGCTGAAGTACAGCAGCGACAGCGTCACCGGGCGTATCTTTGGCTATAACCAGTCGTTTATGTATCTGGGCAACGTCGCCGGGCCGCTAATTGGCGCCTCTGTGTCAGCCATGGCCGGCTTCCGCTGGGTGTTTATTGCCACCGCCATTATCGTTTTCATTAACCTCTGGCAGCTGGCGTGGATGCTGCGCCAAACCCGCCGGGCTAACGCCTGAACCTCTGCTGACGGTATTTATTGCGATACCGTCAGCATTATTCGCCTCAGCGGATTTACTATTACTTTTTGTTATCGTCATGGCGTGAACGCTATTCCATTTTATTATTTTCCAGGCAATCTGGTTATAAGCAACCCCGGTCATGATTAAACAATACTATTTATAGTGGTATTTTATTGTGGTAAAACGTTTCGCTGTATATTGGGTGTTGCGATGATTCTTAATTTAAGTAATTCTGAGGTCCGTCATCGCGTATGACATCCCAATCAAAACAGGCCTCGCATAAGGAACTGGTGCTATGAAGAATCTCATTGCTGAGTTACTGGTTAAACTGGCGCAAAAGGAAGAAGAAGCAAAGGAACTGACGGTGCAGGTTGAAGCGCTGGAGATCGTGGTCACCGCATTATTGCGCCATATGGAGCATGATGCCCAGCAGGCATTGATTCAGGATATTGAACAGGCGATTGACCAGGTGACCCCCTGTCCGCCGGTCAACGACCATGATGCGATGCTGTTGCAGCAATATCTAAAGAAGCTGTTGCGGCATCCTCGTAGCTAGTCTTTGTGACACGACAAGGATGCCGTCATTTTTCTGTCATCTCCCTTTTATAAAGTCTCCCTCGTTTTGTTTTTTTAAGTATTTTTTACATGGAGATGACAAAAGTGAAATTAAGCGCCCTGTTTATTGCCCTGATTCCTCTACTGGGCTCGCCGGTTATTCATGCAGAAACTACTGCTGCGCCGGTTCTGGAAAATCGCGCTGCGCAGGGAGATATCACCACTCCTGGCGGCGCGCGTCGTTTAACAGGCGATCAAACCGAAGCGCTGCGCGCCTCGTTAATCAATAAGCCAGCTAAAAACGTTATTTTGCTGATTGGCGATGGCATGGGTGATTCGGAAATTACCGCTGCGCGAAACTATGCCGAGGGGGCGGGCGGTTTCTTTAAAGGAATTGATGCTCTGCCGTTAACCGGGCAGTACACGCACTATTCGCTGGATAAAAAAACCGGGAAACCGGACTACGTGACCGACTCGGCGGCCTCCGCCACCGCCTGGACCACCGGCGTGAAGACTTATAACGGCGCGCTGGGCGTCGATATTCATGAGAATGCGCATCAGACCATCCTCGAGCTGGCGAAAGCGGCGGGGCTGGCCACCGGCAACGTTTCCACCGCCGAGCTGCAGGACGCCACCCCCGCGGCGTTGGTAGCGCATGTGACATCGCGTAAATGCTACGGCCCGACGGTCACCAGCGAAAAATGCCCCAGCAATGCGCTGGAAAAAGGGGGCAAAGGCTCCATTACCGAACAGCTGCTGAACGCCCGACCGGATGTCACCCTGGGCGGCGGCGCGAAGACCTTTGCCGAAACGGCGACGGCGGGCGAGTGGCAGGGCAAAACCCTGCGCGAGCAGGCGCAAGCGCGCGGCTACCAGATTGTGACCGACTCGGCTTCTCTTGCCGCCGCGACGGAAGCCAGTCAGGATAAACCGCTGCTGGGACTCTTTGCCGATGGCAATATGCCGGTACGCTGGGAAGGGCCGAAGGCGTCTTATCACGGTAATATCGATAAGCCGCCGGTGACCTGTACGCCAAACCCGAAGCGTGACGCCTCGGTGCCGACGCTGGCGCAAATGACGGAGAAAGCGATTGACCTGCTGAGTCGCAACGAGAAAGGTTTCTTCCTGCAAGTCGAAGGCGCGTCCATCGATAAGCAGGACCATGCGGCCAATCCGTGCGGCCAGATCGGCGAAACGGTTGATCTTGACGAAGCGGTGCAGAAGGCGCTGGAATTCGCGCGAAAAGACGGTAATACCCTGGTGATCGTCACCGCCGACCATGCGCATGCCAGCCAGATCATCCCGGCGGATAGCAAAGCCCCGGGGCTGACCCAGGCTCTGAACACGCACGATGGCGCGGTGATGGTGATGAGCTACGGCAACTCTGAGGAAGAGTCGATGGAGCACACCGGCACCCAACTGCGCATTGCGGCCTACGGTCCGCATGCGGCTAACGTCGTCGGCCTGACCGATCAGACCGACCTGTTCACGACCATGAAAGCTGCCCTGAGTCTCAAATAAGTCGCTGCCGGTGGCGAAATTGCGTCACCGGCTGGTTTTTTTTCTATCTGCGTCCAGACTTACAACGTTCCACTCACAGAAGGATGGTGCGATGAAAATAACTTTATTGATGACCCTACTGTTTGGCTTGATCTTTATCAGCGCGGTTGGCGCGGCAGAAAAAAGGCCCACTCCTCAGCAGCAAAGGATGACGGACTGCAATCAGCAAGCGTCAGCCAAAATGCTGAAAGGTGAGGAGCGCAAAACCTTTATGAGCCAGTGTCTGAAAAAAGAGACCACGACCTCGCAGGGAAAGGCGCTCACCCCTCAGCAGCAGAAAATGAGCGACTGCAGCAAAGCGGCCACGGCGAAATCACTGAAGGGCGATGAACGCAGTACCTTCATGAGTAGCTGCCTGAAGAAAGCCTGAAAAAAAGGGAGCGCACGCGCTCCCTTGTTCTTTAACCTCTCAGGGCTTGAAGCCCGCCGGCTCAGCTTCAGGAGCGGCTCAGTTTCTCTGATTTTTCCATACACTGGGTGATGGCTTCGATTACCGCCGAGCGGAACCCTTTCTCTTCCAGCACGCGCACGGCTTCGATGGTGGTCCCGCCAGGGGAACAGACCATATCTTTCAGCGCCCCTGGGTGTTCTCCGCTCTCCAGCACCATTTTGGCGGAGCCCATCACCGCCTGGGCGGCGAATTTATAGGCCTGAGCGCGCGGCATTCCGCCGAGGACGGCGGCATCGGCCATCGCTTCGATAAACATAAAGACATAGGCCGGCGCCGAACCGCTTACCCCCACCACCGGATGGATCATCGGCTCGGCAATTTGCTCCGCCTGGCCAAAGCAACGGAAAATAGTCAGCACTTCGGCAACATCTTCGCTGCTCACCAGGGCGTTAGGCGTGACGGAGGTCATACCGGCGTTAACCAGCGACGGCGTATTCGGCATCGCGCGAATGATTTTGCGATCGTGGCCAAGGGCGCGCGCCAGCTGCTCAAGCGTAACGCCGGCGGCGATAGAGACCACCAGCGACTCTTTATTCAGGCTGGAGGCGATATCGCCCAGCACTTTGGTCATGATCCCCGGTTTAACCGCGCCGAAGACGATATCGGCAATCTGCGCCACTTCCTGGGCACTGCTGGCGGCGTTGATGCCATACTGGTCGCGCAGAGCTGCAACCTTGTCCGGCGACGGGGTGTAGACCCAGATTTGTCCCGGCTGTACCTGACCGCTGGCGATCAGCCCGCCCAGAATGGCCTTACCCATATTGCCGCAGCCGATAAAGCCAATTTTCTTATCCATCACCATTCCCCTCTGCTTTTTTCGTTACGATCTGATTAGCTTACCATCCTGGTGCTTTCCTGGGGGAGAAAAGCAGGTAACATTGGCGTCACTTATTGCAGGTACCAGGAGCTGGCATGGCCATTTGGGTGGATGCGGACGCGTGTCCGAACGTGATTAAAGAGATTTTGTTCCGCGCGGCAGAGCGGACCCAGACTCCGCTGACGCTGGTGGCGAACCAGCCGCTGCGCGTGCCGCCGTCGCGTTTCATCCGCACCCTGCGGGTTGAGCAGGGTTTTGACGTGGCGGATAACGAAATCGTTCGTCAGTGCGCGGCGGGAGATTTAGTGATCACCGCCGACATCCCGCTGGCGGCGGAGGTGCTGGCGAAGGGCGGGGCGGCGCTGAACCCGCGCGGGGAACGTTACAGCGAGGCGACGATCCGCGAGCGGCTGACGATGCGGGATTTTATGGAGACATTACGGGCCAGCGGCGTTCAGACCGGCGGCCCGGATAGTTTATCGCAGCGCGATCGGCAACAGTTTGCCGCCGAGCTGGAGAAGTGGTTGCTGGCGGTTAAGCGTCGCCAGGGTTAAACCCAGCTATCGTCATCGCTGCCAAAATCATCGTCGCCAAAGCCGGCGTCGAAGTCGTCGTTCCAGGTATTGTCGGCAAGGAACTGATCGTCTCCCTGGCGGAACGGATCGTCACCTGCGGTGGTGTCCTGCGCGATGCTGTCCTGCGCGGAGGCGGCATCAGGCTGCGGCTTCTCTTCGATGATATTGACGATCTCCTGCGGGTGCGAGCCGCTGAACATATTGGTCAGCATATTGCCCAGCACCACGCCGCCTGCCACGCCAGCGGCCGTTTGCAGCGCGCCCGCCATAAAGCCGCCGCCGCGTGCGGCAGCCTGCGGGGCATAGTTCTGCTGCGGTGGTGGCGTATACTGCGGCTGAGCGCTGGCCTGCGGGCGACCATATTGCTCCGCGCCCGGGATAGGGTCAGAACCGCGTGACGAGCCGCCACCGCCAAACAGGCCAGAGAGGAAGCCGCCGCTGCTGGGCTTTGCCGCCTGCAGTTGGCTGACCTGACTCTCCAGCGCCTGGATGCGATCGTTAAGCTGTTTAATCGCGGCTTCCTGGATAAGAATGGTTTGCGCCATATAGTAGGGGGCCGCCGGCTGCGCGCTCACGTGTTGGGCAATCCGCTCCTCGGCGCTGGCATCGCGCGATGCGCTGTGCGCCTCAGCCTCTTTCAGCCGGGAAAACAGTCCATCAATAAGGCGTTGTTCTTCAGATTGCATGTTACATTCCTCTGTCACACTGTCGAATAGGCATCAGGGTGCTTCTGAAACATGATGTTGTAAATATGTTGCTTCGTAAAGCTATGCATAAATGTGTTACCGTTTACGCCAGCGGTGGATAAAAAATAACGCCAAGCGGAAAGTAAAGCTGGTTAAACACTAAATGCAATGATAAGTTTACATTAATAGCCCCTCTTCTCACCGTGGTAATGGGGTGTAAAGAAGTTGTGTAATTTTTTCTTTACGTATGCATTGCGGGACAGACAGCGATAATACGTGCTTTCGTTTTCATTTTTTTGCGACAGACGGAACCAGGGGGTCTTCGGTTATGACACAGCCTATCTTTCTTATTGGGCCACGCGGCTGCGGTAAAACCACCGTCGGCCATGCGCTGGCGCGAGCGCGGCATTTTCAGTTCTCCGATACCGATCATCGGCTACAGGCCCATGAGCAGCGGACGGTGGCTGAGATCGTGCAGGCGGAAGGGTGGGCGCGTTTTCGCGAACTGGAGACCCTGTCGCTGAAGGCCGTGACCCTGCCGAATACGGTAATCGCCACCGGCGGCGGTATTGTGCTGGCGGAAGGTAACCGTCAGTTTATGCGGGAGAATGGCGTGGTGATTTATCTGCAGGCCTCGGTGTCGGCGCTGATTGACCGTCTGGAAGCCTACCCGAAAGCCGAACAGCGGCCGACGCTGACCGGAAAACCGGTGCGCGAGGAAGTGGGCGAGGTGCTGGCGCAGCGCGAAGCGTTATACCGGGACGCTGCCCACCATATTGTGGATGCCACGGCCTCGCCGGATCGGGTGGTGGAGCAGATTATGTCCATGCTATGCAGCGCGACGGCAACCCCGGTAAGTTAAGAATTTACTTACATTAAGGCGGCGAGGGGCGCCTATACTTAATAGTTCTGCTACCAGAAGAAGGAAGAACTATGCCAAACAGGCCCCCATATCCGAGAGAAGCGCGCGTGGTTGCGGTAGAGAAAGGTCCTCAGGGTCAGACGGTGACCTGGTATCAGCTCCGTGCGGATTATCCTGAGCCTGATTCGCTTATCAGCGAACATCCTACCGAGCAGGAAGCCGTGGATGCCAAACGGCGTTATGAAGATCCTGACAAGTCGTAACCCCCTGAGCCCGAATTGCCCGCCATGCTGGCAATATCGGGCGTATCTCACATTTTTTATTTATCAGTCGTACTAATGAATATCTAACACACGGATTTTTCAGGCACGGCGCCGCCGCCCGGCAATCTTTACATTCAACCGCGGCGTGGAGCTGCTACGCTTCTCGACGGTTGATTTTTACTCACCAGGGGGGCGGATGCTGTGTGTGGAAAGCCTGTGTTGAAGCAGTGGTTGTGAAAAGGTACATGATATGAGTAGTGCAACGATGGCAATTTTGACCATCGGCGTTGTGCCGCTGGCGGGAGTATTGCCGCTCCTGACCGAACATATCAGGGAAGAACAGATCGCCCACATCAGCCTGCTGGGCGAGATGACGCCTGACGAGGTAATGGCCGAGTACGCCGTAGGTGACGGCGAGAAAGGACTCCTGACCTTGCTCAGTAATAACCAGTTGGTGATGGTGTCGCGACAGAAAATTGAACGCGATGTCCGCAGCGCGATCGCGATGCTGGATCGACAACATTATGATGTGATCCTGCTGCTCAGCTCCGAACAGCTGACCGGTTTTACCACCCACCACGCGATCCTCCTCGAGCCGCAGCGGATCATCCCGCCGCTGGTGGCATCGATCGTCGATGGGCACCAGGTAGGGGTGATCGTGCCGGTGGAAGAGATCATGCCCATGCAGCGGCAAAAGTGGCTCTCGCTGGAAAAGCCGCCATACTACGCGCTGGCCAATCCGTTTACCGGCAGCGACAGCGAGCTATTAACCGCCGGCAAAACGCTGCTGGAGCAGGGCGCCGACGTGCTGGTCCTCGACTGTCTCGGTTACTATCAGCATCATCGCGATGTGTTACAAAAAGCCCTCGATGTTCCGGTTTTGCTGTCGAATGTGCTGGTTTCCCGACTGGCGGCAGAACTATTGGTCTAATGTGTTAATTTCGCGTGACAGGGGCAAGGAGCGCCCCCTATATTGAGCCTTTAACCGACGATCAGAAGGGCTTGTTTATGCTTCAAAGCAATGAATACTTTGACGGAAAAGTGAAATCCATTGGCTTCACCAGCAGCAGTACCGGTCGCGCCAGCGTTGGCGTGATGGCGGAAGGGGAATACACCTTTGGTACGGCGCAGCCGGAAGAGATGACGGTAGTCAGCGGGGCGCTGAATGTCCTGCTGCCGGGTGAGACTGAGTGGAAAGTTTACGCTGCCGGCGAAGTTTTCAATGTGCCAGGCAACAGCGAATTTCATCTGCAGGTGGCTGAGCCAACCTCTTATCTGTGCCGCTATCTGTAAGCCAGCGTGACGCCCGGCGTCTGCCGCCGGGTTGTTTTTTCCTTCCTGCCCGGCAGGAAGGAAAGCGGCGCTTAGCGCTGCGCTTCGCCGCCGAGCCCTTCCACCAGGCTTTGGATCAGGGCAGCCAGCTCGCCGGTCATTAAGATAAAGTCGGCGTCAAAGCGCTGGGCGAAATCTTCCCGATCGATATCTTCGTTTTGGTCGCGCAGTTCATCGCAGAACTTGAGGCGCTTAATTGACGCGTCGTCGCAGATCACAAACTGAATACGCTGCTGCCAGTCCAGCGCCAGCTTGGTGACGACCTTCCCGGCCTCAATGTGTACAGCGATTTCGTCGCTAACCAGATCCTGCTTCTTGGCGCGGATCACGCCGCCATCTTCCAGCATCGCTTTCAGCTCGGCTTCGTCCAGCAGCTGGAAGCCCTGCGCCACGGTGCCGGAGCGGACCCACTCGGTCAGCGTTAGCTCAATCGGATTCTCCAGGGTCAGCGGCACCACCGGCAGCGAGCCGAGGGTTTTACGCAGCAGGGCCAGAGTATCTTCCGCTTTCTTCGCGCTGGCGCAGTCGACCATGATCAGGCCGTTGACGGTGTCGATCCACATCATTGTCTGGCTGAAGCGGCTGAAGGCGCGCGGCAGTAGCGAGTGCAGCACTTCATCTTTCAGGGAATCTTTCTCGGTCTTCTTCAGCTTGCGGCCCTGATCGGCTTCCAGCTTCTGGATCTTTGCCTCCAGCGCCTGCTTAATCACCGGCGACGGCAGGATCTTCTCTTCTTTACGCGCGCAGATAATGATCTGGCCGTTTGCCGTATGCGTCAGCGCGTCGCTGTGCGATCCCATCGGCGACACCCAACCGGTTTTCGCCATATCCTGGCTGCCACAAGGGGTAAATGTCAGCTCGGCCAGCTGTTTTTCCATCTCCTCGGCGCGCAATTCGATATCGCGGCTGAGACGGTAAACCATTAAATTTTTGAACCACAGCATGATAATTTCCACGGCTTTGTCGTTAAATCAGGCGGGCATGATAGCGAATTGTCGCTATGCTTGCATTGTTAATCGGGGTGAGGAGCTGAGCGTGCGTATTGGTATTGATTTAGGTGGAACAAAAACCGAAGTGATAGCCCTGAGCGACCAGGGAGAGCAGCTGTTTCGCCACCGGTTACCCACGCCGCGGGAGGACTACCGGCAAACCATCGAGACCATCGCCACCCTGGTGGCGATGGCCGAGCAGGCGACCGGACAGCAGGGTACCGTGGGGATGGGCATTCCTGGCTCAATTTCGCCTTATACCGGGGTGGTGAAAAACGCCAACTCGACCTGGCTCAACGGCCAGCCCTTTGATAAGGACCTCAGCCTGCGCCTTGAGCGGGAAGTCCGGCTGGCTAACGATGCCAACTGTCTGGCGGTGTCGGAAGCGGTGGACGGCGCGGCGGCGGGGGCGCAAACGGTATTCGCGGTGATTATCGGCACCGGCTGCGGCGCCGGGGTGGCGCTCAACGGGCGGGCGCATATCGGCGGCAATGGTAACGCTGGCGAATGGGGACATAACCCATTGCCGTGGATGAACGACGATGAGCTACGCTACCGTGCGGAAGTCCCTTGCTACTGCGGCAAACAGGGGTGTATCGAAACCTTTATCTCCGGCACCGGTTTCGCCACCGACTATCAGCGGCTGAGCGGCAAAGGGTTAACCGGCAGCGAGATTATGCGCCTGGTGGGAGAAGGTGACGAAAAGGCTGAACTGGCGCTGAGCCGCTATGAACAGCGGCTGGCGAAATCGCTGGCCCACGTGGTGAATATCCTCGACCCGGACGTTATCGTGCTGGGCGGCGGGATGAGTAACGTCGAACGACTGTATCAGACGGTGCCGGACCTGGTGAAGCAGTGGGTCTTCGGCGGCGAGTGTGAAACGCCGATCCGCAAAGCGATGCACGGCGACTCCAGCGGGGTACGCGGCGCGGCCTGGCTGTGGCCGCTCCAGGGGACCTGAACCGCTTCCCCGCCCCCTAACCCTCTCCCGAGGGAGAGGGTTAGGGGGCGGGGACATCGCCATAATTCAGACCTCACTCCACCGCAAACGCTTTGTCCAGCCGGCTATAGCCCAGGCCGTTAATCTTCTTCACTTTGATCTGCACCGGAATGCGGTCTTTCATCGCCTCCACGTGGCTGATCACCCCGATAATCTTACCGCTGGCGTTAAGGGCATCCAGGGCGTCCAGCGCCGTGTCCAGCGTTTCGCTGTCGAGGGTGCCGAAGCCTTCATCAAGAAACAGGGAGTCAATCCGCGTCTTATGGCTCACCAGGTCTGACAGCGCCAGGGCCAGCGCCAGGCTGACGAGGAAACTTTCGCCGCCGGAGAGGGTGCGGGTGTCGCGCACGGCGTCGGCCTGCCAGGTATCGACAACCTCCAGCTCCAGCGCCTCGCTGGCCTTGCGCTGTAGCAGATAGCGGCCATGCAGGCGGTTGAGCTGCTGGTTTGCCAGCCAGACCAGATTATCCAGCGTCAGCCCCTGGGCGAATTTGCGGAACCGGTCGCCGGTGCTGGAGCCGATCAGCGAATTGAGATAGCCCCAGTCGTCCGCCAGCTGCGCCGCCTCTGCAATCTGCTGCCCCAGCGCCTGCTGCTGTTGACGGCTCTCTGCGTCCTGCCTGAGCTGCTGGCGGATCTCACCCTGGCGGGTAGTGTTATCCCGCAGCCGCTGGGCCAGGGCGTGCAGCTGGGTTTGCAGGGTGGGGACGTCAGCGTCCACCCCTTGCGGACGCAGCGCCAGGTGCGCCTCATGTTGCCGGGTCGCCTGCTCGCAGAGCGCGGCCGCCTGCTGAAGCTGCTGCTCCAGCGTCTGTTTTAACTGCGTCAGCCGCTGGGCGGTCTCGTCATCCAGCAGCGCGGCGAGGAACGCCTCCCGATCGCTAAAGCGGCTGGCGGCCAGGGCGGAGGTGAATTGCGCCTGCGACTGGTCCAGACGCGCCTTTTCCTGGGTTTCCTGCTGCTGCTGGGCGACAAGCTGGCTGTGCAGCGACAGGCATTCCTCGTGGATTTCGCGCCAGTTGTCCGGGATGGCCGACTCAGCTTCAACCTCTGTCTCGTCGCTGGTCGGCAGCGTCTCCAGCAGTGGCCGCAGAGCAGCGATTTGCTGCTGAATGGCATCATGTTGGGTCTGTTGCGCCTGCCACTGGGCAAATTCGCTTTCGCGAGCGTGCAGCCAGGCGGCTTCTGTCCCTTCTGCCGGCAGGCTCAGGGCCAGGGCCTGCAGGGCGCTCTCCAGTCCCTGGCGCGTGGCCGCCAGCTGCTGCTCGGCCTGGCGCTCCAGCGCCTGCTGATCGTTAAGCTGACTCTGCAACATCAGGCGCTGGCTGAGCTGATAGAGCTGCTGCTCGTAGCGCTCCTGCTCCTGCATCCAGTCGTTTATCTCTTGCGCAATATCCCGCGTGATGTGCAGAGAGGCGCAGGTCTCCTGCCACGCTTTAGTAAGCGCTTGCTCTTCCTCTGCGAGCCGCCCGGCCGCTTCGGTGTCACGCTGAAGCTGTTGCGTCAGGGCCTTGACCTGCCCGAGGATCAGCAGGCCTTCTTCTTTCAGCGCGGCGACCTCCTTTTCCAGCGCATCGCGGCGGCGCTGATTATCTGTGAGCGTCAACGAGGCGTATTGTTCAATCGCCGGGTGTTCACAGGCGCCGCACAGCGGACAGGGCTTACCCGCCTCGAGCCGGTCGCGGTAGCTTTCCAGGTCTTTAATCGTTTCTTCCCGTTGGCAGAGCGCCTTCAGGTCGAGATAGTGCTGGTTTTTGTCTTTATATTGTTCCCGGCGCAGCGTCAGGGTAGCGTTAAGTTTTACCTGCTCCGCCTGCGCCTGCTGGACGCTCTCGGCGTTCTGGCGCAGACGCTTGCGCAGCAGCTGATGCTGCTCATGCAGGGAGAGCAGGCGCTGGCGCAGCGGCCGCGATTGGGTTTGCTGTTCTATCGCTGCGGCAACGTCATCCGCGCTCAGGGTGAGAGGGCTGGCTGGCAGCGTGGCCAGCTTCTGGCGTAGCGCGGCCAGGCGGGTGCTCTGAGCCGTTAGCTGTTGTTTATCCCGCGTCAGTTGCGAGAATTGCGCTCGCCAGCCGGCGATCTCCTGACCCCATAAGCGGAAACGCTCATGGGCGGCCAGCCACTGCGCCAGATCGGCCAATTCAGCCTGACGCTGCTGCTGAGCGCGCAAGGCGCCCTGGCGGATGCGCGCGCGCAGCGCCGTGCTGGCAAGTAAGCGAGCATTTACTTCACTGATCCGCTGCCGGGTTTGCGCCAGGCCTGCCGTCTGCTCCTGCTGGCGCTCCCACAGGGGACGCAGTTGGGCGGCGGGCTGGGCCAGCTCAAGCTTCGCCAGCGCCGGGGCGGCGTCCGCCAGCGCCTGGCGGGCCTGCTGCTGCCGGGTGGCGGCCTGCTGCTGCTGCTGCGCCAGCTCGTCGCGGCGGGTCAGCCACTGGAGCTGCTGCTGCTGGCTCTGCTGCTGGGCCAGCAGGGCTTTTTCTTCGTCAGTAAGTACCTGCAAACTTTCCTGCAGCGCCTGCTGCTGGGCCTCCGTCAACAGGACGATGCCCGCCGCCTGGGCTTCGAACTTCTCCAGCGCGTGGCGAGCGGCTTTGTGCTGTTCGTAGACCATGGCTGAAATCTGGCCGTAGATTTCCGTGCCGGTCAGCTCCTCCAGCAGCTCCGCGCGATCGCTCGGCTTCGCGTTCAGGAAGGCGGCAAATTGCCCCTGGGAAAGCAGCATCGAGCGGGTGAAGCGGCCATAGTCGAGGCCGGTAAGCGTCGCGGTTTGCTCCAGCTTGTCCGAGACTTTATCGGCGAGGATTTTGCCGTCAGCGCAGCGCGCCAGCTCGACGCGGGGCGCCTGCAGATTGCCATCCGGCTGGTTACGGGCCCGGTTCTGGCTCCAGAAAGCGCGGTAGGCGATGCCTTTTACTTCAAACTCGACCTCCGCCAGACACTCGGCGGTATCGCGGGTCATCAGGTCGTTTTGCGACTGGGAGACCTTGTTCAGGCGCGGCGTCTCATGATAGAGCGCCAGGCAAATGGCATCGAGCAGCGTGGTTTTCCCGGCCCCGGTGGCGCCGGTAATGGCGAACAGGCCATTGCTGGCGAACGGCTCGGCGGTAAAGTCTATCTTCCATTCCCCTTTCAGGGAGTTGAGGTTTTTCAGACGCAGACTGAGGATTTTCATGCGTTTTCATCCTCCGCGGTGAGCGTATGCACCGTATGGGCGAACAGCTCATGCAGCCGGGCGCGCTTCATATCGTCAATTTCGGTCAGCGCCAGCCGGCGCTCGAAAACCTCCTCCACCTTCAGTTCACTGAGCGTCTCCCGCTGGGCGTTGAGCAGTATTTTCTCGCGCTGCTCGCGGCTGCGGCGCACCAGCAGCACTTCCACCGGCAGATCCTCCGTTAGCGCCTGAATATGCCGCTGAATATCGTGCAGATAGTCCTCGGTGGTGATTTCGATATCCAGCCACACCGGCGGGTCCTGCTCGACGCCGCGCCACTGCTCCAGCTGGGCGGTGATGGCGGCCAGATCGCCTTTGATTACCGCCAGAGGCTGGGTCACGGGCACCTCCAGGGTTTCCACGGCGCTAAGTCGCCCCTCGCTAAAGCTCACCAGATGCACCGATTTCGCTTTGCCGGTTTCATCGAAGCTCAGCGGCAGCGGCGAGCCGCTGTAGCGGATATGCTCGCAGCCGCCGACCATCTGCGCCCGGTGAATATGGCCCAGCGCAATGTAGTCGGCAGGGGGGAAGTGTTGTGCCGGAAAGGCATCCAGTGTGCCGATGTAAATGTCGCGGACGGCATCGCTTTTGCTGGCGCCGACGGTGGTCAGATGGCCGCTGGCAATGATGGGCAGCGGCCGATAGCCGCGCAGCGCGCAGGCCTGCTGATACTGCTCCTGATAATAGCCGCTGATGGCGTGCAGCAGCTGCTGCTGTTTTTCCCGACCGGAGTGACCGGCCTGGCTGGTCACCAGCTCGCGCGGGCGTAAAAACGGCACCGGACAGAAGATGGCGCCCGGCGTGCCGTCGCGCAGCGGCAGCTCAATAGGCGCGTAGCCGGCGTTCGCCACCACGGTGGTGTGTAAAAAGGCGAGGATATCGCGGGATTCATTGAGCATCGCCACCGAGTCGTGGTTGCCCGCCAGCACCACCAGGCGACAGCCGGTCTGCTGCAACTGGACGACGAAACGGTTATACAGTTCGCGGGCGTAGCTCGGCGGCGAGCCGGTATCAAAAATATCGCCAGCCACGATAATGGCGTCGACTTCATGCTCCTGCGCGCGGTCCAGTAGCCAGGTAAGAAAAGCGTCGTGTTCGGCCGCGCGGCTTTTGCTGTAAAAATTCTGGCCCAGGTGCCAGTCGGAGGTGTGAAGGAGGCGCATAAATCTTCCCTAGCGAAAAAAGCATGGGCGGCAGTATACCACTTGTTAGTGAGGGGTAAGTCCGCGTCGTGCTTCAAAATACCCGATCATCAGACGGTCATTTTTTTCATAAATCTGTCACAAAAGTGACGCATAATGACGCCGCACTTCTATACTGATGGCTAAAAAACACAGGGTAAATAATGGCGAGAAGAATTCTGGTCGTTGAAGATGAAGCTCCAATCCGCGAAATGGTCTGCTTTGTTCTGGAGCAAAATGGCTTTCAGCCTGTCGAAGCGGAAGATTATGACAGCGCGGTGAATCAACTCAATGAACCCTGGCCTGATTTGATTCTCCTGGACTGGATGCTGCCGGGCGGTTCGGGGCTGCAGTTTATTAAACTGCTCAAGCGCGAGGCGATGACGCGGGATATTCCGGTAGTGATGCTGACCGCGCGTGGAGAAGAAGAGGATCGCGTTCGCGGTCTGGAGACCGGCGCGGATGACTACATCACCAAGCCTTTCTCTCCGAAAGAGCTGGTGGCGCGAATCAAAGCGGTGATGCGCCGTATTTCACCGATGGCGGTGGAAGAGGTGATCGAAATGCAGGGGCTGAGCCTCGACCCTTCATCGCACCGGGTAATGACCGGCGACAGTCCGCTGGATATGGGACCGACGGAATTTAAATTATTGCACTTCTTTATGACCCATCCGGAGCGGGTGTACAGCCGTGAACAGCTGCTGAACCACGTCTGGGGGACCAACGTTTATGTGGAAGACCGCACGGTGGACGTCCATATTCGCCGCCTGCGCAAAGCGCTGGAACACAGTGGCCATGATCGTATGGTGCAAACGGTTCGCGGCACGGGGTATCGTTTCTCCGCCCGTTTCTGAATTTTGACAGGAGTGTGACCCGTGCTGGAACGGCTGTCATGGAAAAGGCTGGCGCTGGAGCTCTTTTTAGCGTGTATTCCGGCCCTGATTCTGGGGGCGTTTGTGGGTCATCTGCCGTGGTTTTTACTGGCGGCAGTGACCGGTTTGCTGATCTGGCATTTCTGGAATTTGATGCGCCTGTCGTGGTGGCTGTGGGTGGACCGGAGCATGACTCCTCCGCCTGGCCGCGGCAGTTGGGAGCCGCTGCTGTATGGTCTGCACCAGATGCAGATGCGTAATAAAAAGCGTCGGCGCGAGCTGGGAAGCCTGATTAAACGCTTTCGCAGCGGGGCGGAATCGCTGCCGGATGCGGTCGTCCTGACCACGGAAGAGGGGGCTATTTTCTGGTGTAATGGCCTGGCGCAGCAGATTCTAAACCTGCGCTGGCCGGACGACAGTGGCCAAAACATTCTTAACCTTCTGCGCTATCCCGAATTCGCCAACTATCTGAAACAGCGCGATTTTTCAAAGCCGCTCAATCTGGTGCTGAATAACGCCCGTCATCTGGAAATTCGCGTGATGCCCTACAGCGACAAGCAGTGGCTGATGGTGGCGCGCGACGTGACGCAGATGCATCAGCTGGAAGGGGCGCGGCGGAACTTTTTCGCCAACGTCAGCCATGAGTTACGCACCCCACTGACGGTGCTGCAGGGCTATCTGGAGATGATGCAGGAGCAGGTGCTGGAGGGGGCGACCCGAGAAAAAGCCCTGCACACCATGCGGGAGCAAACTCAGCGTATGGAAGGTCTGGTGAAGCAGCTGCTGACGCTGTCGCGTATTGAAGCCGCGCCGGCGCTGGCGATGAATGATCGCATCGACGTGCCGATGATGCTGCGGGTGGTGGAGCGCGAGGCGCAAACTCTCAGCCAGGAGAAACAGACGCTGATCTTCACCGTCGATGAGCAGCTCAAGGTGTTGGGTAATGAGGAGCAACTGCGCAGCGCCATCTCCAACCTGGTCTATAACGCGGTGAACCACACCCCGCCGGGGACCGAAATTCGCGTCAGCTGGCAGCGGACCCCGCAGGGAGCGCTGTTCAGCGTCGAGGATAACGGGCCAGGCATTGCGCCAGAGCATATTCCCCGTCTGACCGAGCGTTTTTATCGGGTGGATAAAGCCCGTTCCCGGCAAACGGGGGGCAGTGGCCTGGGACTGGCGATCGTCAAACACGCGGTTAACCATCATGACAGCCGGCTGGAAATCGACAGCACGGTGGGCAAGGGAACCCGCTTTAGCTTCCTGCTCCCGGAACGATTAATTGCCAAAAATGACGCCTGATCGACGCGCTGTCAGTTTATCTTGCCAATGACCAGCTTCAGCTGGTCATTTTCATTGGCAGTCGTTTTTTCTCGCCTATTTAATGAGCGTGCGCTGCTTTTTTGTTCGCATGATAAGCCATGGGTTTTCTATCAATATGGTAAATGATTCTGGTGTGAAAGACATAACCAGCATAATCATCTGCTTTTGCGATCGTGCCTTGCTTTAAAACGTTATAAGCGTTTAAATTGCGCCTGCGCAGTCGATGACAGACTGCTTTTGCGTGGTAATACCAAAAACAATTCTTTCCCACGCCGCTTCGGGAGCATATCTCGCTGAGTTTACCGGCAATGGCCGCTGTATCGTCCCTGAGAGGGGAGCGCGGTATTTTTCCATTTTTTTTACAACACCACATCCACAGGCAGTAATGAATTTATGACCCATCAGTTAAAATCTCGCGACATCATAGCGTTGGGCTTTATGACCTTCGCGTTGTTCGTTGGCGCAGGCAACATTATTTTCCCTCCGATGGTTGGCTTACAGGCGGGCGAGCACGTCTGGACGGCGGCGATCGGCTTCCTGATCACTGCGGTGGGTCTGCCGGTGCTGACGGTGGTGGCGCTGGCGAAAGTCGGCGGCGGCGTTGAAAGCCTGAGCACCCCGATTGGTAAAGTGGCCGGTATCCTGCTGGCGGTGGTGTGCTATCTCGCGGTAGGACCGCTGTTCGCGACGCCGCGTACCGCGACCGTCTCCTTTGAGGTCGGTATTGCGCCGCTGACCGGCGACGGCCCGCTGCCGCTGCTGATCTACAGCGTTATTTACTTCGCGCTGGTGATTCTGGTCTCCCTCTATCCGGGCAAACTGCTGGACACCGTGGGCAATTTCCTTGCGCCGCTGAAAATTATCGCCCTGATTGTGCTGGCGGTCGCCGCCATCATCTGGCCAGCGGGCCCGATCAGCGACGCGCTGGAAGCGTATCGTACGGCGCCATTCTCCAATGGCTTCGTCAACGGCTACCTGACCATGGATACCCTCGGCGCGATGGTGTTCGGCATCGTGATTGTTAATGCCGCTCGCTCACGCGGCGTCAGCGAAGCGCGTCTGTTGACCCGTTATACCGTCTGGGCTGGTCTGATGGCGGGCGTCGGCCTGACCCTGCTGTATCTGGCGCTGTTCCGTCTGGGCTCTGACAGCGCTACTCTCGTGGATCAGTCCGCCAACGGCGCGGCGATCCTCCATGCCTACGTGCAGCACACCTTCGGCGGGGCGGGCAGTTTCCTGCTGGCGGCGCTGATCTTCATCGCTTGCCTGGTGACGGCGGTGGGCCTGACCTGCGCCTGCGCTGAGTTCTTTGCCCAGTATCTGCCGTTCTCCTATCGCACGCTGGTCTTTGTTCTCGGCCTGTTCTCCATGGCGGTCTCCAATTTGGGCCTTAGCCATCTGATCCAGGTATCGATTCCGGTGCTGACCGCTATCTATCCGCCGTGTATCGCACTGGTTGTATTAAGCTTTACCCGCAGTTGGTGGCATAATTCGTCCCGCGTTATCGCGCCGGCCATGTTTATCAGCCTGATGTTTGGTATCATTGACGGGATTAAGTCATCGGCATTTGCCGCGATTCTGCCGGACTGGACCGCGCGTCTGCCGCTGGCGGAGCAGGGCCTGGCCTGGCTGATGCCCACCGCCGTGATGACCATTCTCGCGGTGATCTGGGATCGCGCAGCCGGACGTCAGGTGACTTCCAGCGCGCATTAACCGGCGGTGAGGACAAGCGTTTAACCACGGGACTTCGGGTTCCGTGGTTTTTTATTTTTTGTGTTAAACGGCATTGAAAAACCACGATGGAAAGTAGTAACAAGCTTAAGCGCGGGCTAAGCACCCGGCACATTCGCTTTATGGCCCTGGGTTCCGCCATCGGCACCGGGCTTTTTTACGGCTCGGCCGACGCCATTAAAATGGCCGGACCCAGCGTACTGTTGGCCTACATTATCGGCGGCGTCGCGGCATATATCATTATGCGGGCGCTCGGTGAGATGTCGGTGCATAACCCTGCCGCCAGCTCATTCTCCCGCTATGCCCAGGAAAACCTCGGCGGACTGGCGGGCTATATCACCGGCTGGACCTACTGCTTTGAAATCCTGATCGTCGCCATCGCCGACGTTACCGCCTTCGGCATCTACATGGGCGTCTGGTTCCCGACGGTGCCGCACTGGATCTGGGTGCTCAGCGTGGTGCTGATCATCTGCGCCGTCAACCTGATGAGCGTCAAGGTGTTTGGCGAGCTGGAGTTCTGGTTCTCGTTCTTCAAAGTGGCCACCATTATCATCATGATCCTCGCCGGGTTCGGCATCATTATCTGGGGGATCGGCAACGGCGGCCAGCCGACGGGGATTCATAACCTGTGGAGCAACGGCGGCTTCTTCAGCAACGGCTGGCTGGGAATGGTGATGTCGCTGCAGATGGTGATGTTCGCTTACGGCGGCATCGAAATCATCGGCATTACCGCCGGTGAGGCGAAGGACCCGGAGAAATCCATTCCGCGCGCCATCAACTCGGTGCCGATGCGCATTCTGGTGTTCTACGTCGGCACGCTGTTCGTCATTATGTCCATCTACCCGTGGAATCAGGTGGGAACCGACGGCAGCCCCTTCGTCCTGACCTTCCAGCATCTGGGCATTACCTTCGCGGCCAGTATTCTTAACTTCGTGGTCCTGACGGCTTCGCTGTCGGCGATTAACTCCGACGTGTTTGGCGTGGGCCGTATGCTGCACGGCATGGCTGAGCAGGGCAGCGCGCCGAAGGTGTTCGCTAAAACGTCGCGTCGCGGTATTCCGTGGGTGACGGTGATGGTGATGACCATTGCGCTGCTGTTTGCGGTATACCTAAATTACATCATGCCGGAGAACGTTTTCCTGGTGATCGCCTCCCTGGCCACCTTCGCCACGGTGTGGGTGTGGATTATGATCCTGCTGTCACAGATAGCCTTCCGCCGCCGTCTGTCGCCCGAAGAGGTTAAGGCGCTGAAATTCAAAGTCCCTGGCGGGGTGGTGACCACGGTGATCGGCCTGCTGTTCCTGGCCTTTATTATCGCCCTTATCGGCTATCATCCGGACACCCGCATCTCGCTGTACGTCGGTATGGCGTGGATTGCGCTGTTGCTGCTCGGCTGGGTCTTTAAGACCCGCCGTGAGCGCCGCCTGGCGCAGGCTCAGTAATCGACATCGCCCCGGTCAGCATCGCGCGGCCGGGGCGGCTTGCGGTCCCGCGTCCTCCCCCGTTATCCTCCCCCAAAAAGTTCTGAGATGATGAGTTCTGCGCCCGGCGGCTATGGCAAGGTGTGCCCATTCTGCACAATGAGGATTCACGATGTTGAAGGCATGGCACCTTCCGGTTGCACCCTTTATCAAGGTGCAACAGGACCGACTGTTTATTACTCTGTGGTTAAGCGGTGAGTCGCTGCCGCAGCGGATCACGCTGCGCGCGGAAGAGGATAACGAAGAGCTGTCGCTGCCGATGCAGCGGCTCCGCCAGGCGCCACAGCCAGGCGTGGTGGCATGGCGCGGCGAAATCTCTCTCGCCAGCGGTCAGCCGCGCCGCCGCTACAGCTTTAAGCTGCTGTGGGCCGACCATCAGCGCTGGTTTACGCCACAAGGCTTCACCCGATTTCCGCCGGCCAGACTGGAGCAGTTCGCCATTGACCTGCCGGACGCCGGCCCGCAATGGGTGGCCGATCAGGTGTTCTATCAAATTTTCCCCGATCGCTTTGCCCGCAGCGCCGCGCGTGACGCCGACCAGGATGCGGTCTATTACCATCACGCGGCGGGGCGGGAGATTGTGCGCAAGGCGTGGGACGACCCGCTTACCGGCGAGGCGGGCGGGTCGACGTTCTACGGCGGGGATCTCGACGGCATCAGCGAAAAACTTCCCTACCTGAAGCAGCTCGGCGTAACCGCTCTGTATCTGAACCCGGTTTTCGCCGCCCCCAGCGTGCATAAATACGATACCGAGGATTATCGGCGCGTCGATCCGCAGTTTGGCGGCGACGCGGCGCTGCTCCGGCTGCGCCACAACACCCAGCGGGCGGGAATGCGCATGATCCTCGACGGCGTGTTCAACCATACCGGCGATTCCCATCCCTGGTTCGATCGTCACCAGCAGGGCAGCGGCGGCGCCGGCCACGATCCGGACTCCCCGTGGCGCGACTGGTTTACCTTCTCAGAGGAGGGGCAGGCGCACAACTGGCTGGGCTATGCCAGTCTGCCGAAGCTCGACTATCGGTCGACCAGCCTGGTCAACGAGATCTATGCCGGTGAAGACAGTATCGTACGCCACTGGCTGAAGGCGCCATGGAGCATGGACGGCTGGCGTCTGGACGTGGTGCATATGCTGGGCGAAGGCGGCGGGGCGCGGAATAACCTGCAGCATATCGCCGGCATTACCCAGGCAGCGAAGCAAGCGCAGCCGGAAGCTTTTGTCTTTGGCGAACATTTTGGCGACGCGCGCCAGTGGCTGCAGGCGGATGCCGAAGACGCGGCGATGAACTATCGCGGCTTCACCTTCCCGATCTGGGGATTCCTCGCCAATACCGATATTTCTTACGATCCGCAGAAAATAGACGCCCAGACCTGTATGGCGTGGATGGATAATTATCGCGCCGGGCTGTCGCATCAGCAGCAGCTGCGGATGTTCAACCAGCTCGACAGCCATGATACGGCGCGTTTTAAATCTCTTCTTGGCAAAGACGTAGCGCGCCTGCCGCTGGCGGTGGTGTGGCTGTTCAGCTGGCCGGGGGTACCGTGCATCTACTATGGCGACGAGGTGGGCGTGGATGGCAATAACGATCCGTTCTGCCGCAAACCGTTCCCGTGGGATCCGGCGCTGCAGGATACCCAGCTGCTGGCGCTGTATCAGCGGATGGCGAAACTGCGTAAGGCCCACCAGGCGCTGCGCTATGGCGGCTGTCAGGTGATTTACGCCGAGGATAACGTGGTGGTGTTTGTCCGCGTCTACAAACAGCAGCGGGTGCTGGTGGCGATTAACCGCGGGGAAGCCTGCGAGGTGGTTATTGAAGATTCCCCGCTGCTGAACGTGGCCGGGTGGACGCTGCAGGAGGGCGCCGGCGCCTTCCAGGACGGGGTGCTGACCCTCCCGGCCATCTCCGCCAACGTCTGGTCCGGCCGTTAATGGTAGAGCTGGCTCAGCAGGTCGCCGCGGAGGAGCGCCTCCCGCCACCAGCGCTGAGCCAGCCCATCATTCCCGCTGCGCCAGGCCATATAGGTAATATCCTTTTCCCGCCAGCAGGCGACGCTTTTCTCCACCAGACTGCCTTTTACCAGCCACGGGCGAGCGATATGGCGCGGCAGAAAGCCGCAGCCCAGCCCGGCGCACAATAGTTCGACTTTACTGGCGAAATCATCGACGCCGATTTGCGGCTGCTCGTCGAGGAGATTGCTGTTGAGCGGATGGCAATAGCGGGCGCTGTCGCGGATCACGATGGCCCGATGCTGGCTGAGCTGTTTATTGGCCAGTGGCTCCTTCGCCTGAGCCAGCGGGTGATGGGGGGCGACGACGAAGATGTTATCCAACGCGCCGAGGGTTTGCCATGACCACTCCGCGGAGGTGGGCGGCTCATTGATGGCGCCGAGGATAATATCCGCCCCATGATGGGTCAGCTCTTCCCACGAACCGGCGAGGGTGTGATGGCTGAAGTTCAGTCGCGTCTGTGGGTTTTGCGCGTAAAACTCGGCGATCAGCGGCAGCAGGGCCGAAAAGGGAAATGAGGCGTCAAGGGCGATGGCTAGCTCTCGCTCCCAGCCCGCGCTCAGCTGCTGGGCCTGCTTTTCCAGATCTCTGGCGGCACTTAAAAGCTGTCGCCCCTTCTCCAGCATCAGCCGCCCGGTATCGGTAAATTTTGCCCGATGGCCGGAACGATCCAACAGCACGATGTTCAGATCGCTCTCCAGCTTCTGGATCATATAGCTCAGAGCGGCGGGGGGTTTATACAGCGACTCCGCGGCGGTGGCGAAGGATCCGTGGCGGTCAAGGGCATCAAGGATCATCAAAACATCAAAGTTTACGCGCATATGAAGCTATCCATTAATTTGTTTTCTCTGTTGTACCTAAGCGCAATAATCAAAGCCAGTGAATAAATCAGAACAGTTTGGCGTAAAAATTTGATTAAAACAGGCGTGAATAAATCCTGGTCGCGGCAAAAAATATAAACCATAAAAAATCCTTAATAACTTGTTAGAAATAACTGGCTATACTCACCATGCTTTATCAGTCAGGATCCACACGACGCATTAATCATCATGTAATCTTTTTAACTAATTGATTAAGAAGGTATTTAATGTCTATTCGTGAACTGCTCGATCCCACTAATTCCGCGCTTATCTTTATTGACCATCAGCCGCAAATGTCCTTTGGCGTGGCGAATATCGATCGCCAGACCCTGAAAAATAACACCGTGGCGCTGGCGAAAGCGGGCAAAATTTTTAATGTACCGGTGATTTATACCTCCGTAGAGACCAAAAGCTTTAGCGGCTATATCTGGCCGGAATTATTGGCCGTGCATCCTGACGTCAAGCCGATTGAACGTACCTCCATGAACTCCTGGGAAGACGATGCGTTTGTGGCAGCGGTGAAAGCGACCGGCCGTAAAAAGCTGGTGATCTCCGCTCTGTGGACCGAAGTCTGCCTGACTTTCCCGGCGTTGATGGCGCTGGAGGCGGGCTACGAGGTCTATGTAGTGACGGATACCTCCGGCGGCACCTCTGTCGACGCCCATGAGCGGTCTATTGACCGGATGGTGCAGGCGGGGGCGGTGCCGGTGACCTGGCAGCAGGTGCTGCTGGAGTACCAGCGCGACTGGTCGCGCAAAGCGACCTACGATGCGGTAATGGACCTGGTGCGCGAACACAGCGGCGCCTACGGGATGGGCGTGGATTACGCTTATACCATGGTGCATGGCGCGCCGGAGCGTAAAGCGTAAATCACTCCATCCTTCAGGCTGTTGCGTTGTTGGCTGCATTTGTCCGTCCCCAGCTACTGAATTTATTCAAGTTCACGGGGACGTGCCCGCCTGCCGCTTCAACGCAGCATGAAGGATGTTGTGTCAGATCATTTATGGAGAGTGGCAGGAGAAAACCGGCCATTTCCCTGAAGCAAGGAACTCGTCATGGCGCAGCAAAAATCGGTGACCCTGGTTATCAGCCATCTGCTCGATCCGCAACACAGCCAGCGCTACGAAGAGTGGCTCGGTAAAATTATGCCCATTGCGGCAGAATTTCCCGGCCATCTTGGGGCAAATGTGATCCGGCCCGCCGCAGGGCAGAATCTGTGGAGCGTCATAATCCGCTTCGATACCCTGGAGCACCTCTACGCCTGGACGCAGTCGGAAACCCGTCGGCAACTGGTGGCTGAGATTGCCCCACTGCTGACGGAAGGCGATCGGACTGAGGTGCGGACTGAACCGGCCTTCTGGTTTACCCCGCCGACGGTGAACGTACGCCAGCCGCGGCGCTGGAAACAGTTTCTGATCACCCTGCTGGTGATTTTCCCCAGCACCAACCTGGTGCCTGCGGTGACCGGCATGCTGCTGCCGTCGCTTAAGGGGAGCCTGCTGCTGCACCTCATCAATGATGCCTGCGTGGTTGCGCTGGTGGTCTGGTTCTGGATGCCCATCGTGACCCGCCTGTTTGCTGGCTGGTTGAAGAAAAACTGAGTCAGCCTCCTCAAGGAGTGCGTTATGTCGCAAACTGCCACACTGATTCTGACCCACGGTCAGATTCATACCCTCGATCGTGCGAATCCCCTGGCGGAAGCCGTGGCCATCGCCGACGGAAAAATTGTTGCCACCGGAAGTCACGATCGGATCATGAGCTTTGCCGCCGAGGGGACGCAAATCGTCGATCTCAAAGGGCATACGGTGATCCCGGGCCTCAACGATTCTCACCTGCACCTGATCCGCGGTGGGTTGAACTACAACCTTGAGCTCCGCTGGGAGGGCGTCCCCTCGCTGGCGGATGCCCTGCGAATGCTGAAGGATCAGGCGGATCGCACGCCGTCCCCGCAGTGGGTGCGGGTGGTCGGCGGCTGGAGCGAATTTCAGTTCGCCGAGCGGCGGATGCCGACCCTGGAAGAGCTGAACGAGGCGGCGCCTGATACGCCGGTGTTTGTGCTCCATCTCTACGATCGCGCGCTGTTGAACCGTGCGGCGCTGAAAGCCGTGGGATATACCAAAGAGACGCCGGATCCGGCGGGCGGCGAGATCGTCCGCGATAGCCACGGCAACCCGACCGGGATGCTGATCGCCAAACCGAACGCCATGATCCTTTACGCTACGCTGGCCAAGGGGCCGAAGCTGCCGCTGGATCTGCAGGTGAACTCCACCCGTCAATTTATGCGCGAGCTGAACCGACTGGGGCTGACCAGCGCCATCGACGCCGGAGGCGGCTTCCAGAACTATCCGGAAGATTACGAAATTATCGAACAGCTGCACGCGAAAGATCAGATGACCGTGCGCATCGCCTACAACCTGTTTACTCAGCGGCCGAAGCAGGAGCTGGAGGATTTTGAACGCTGGACCGACATGCTGAAGCCGGGGCAGGGGACTGACTTCTATCGCGCCAACGGCGCCGGCGAGATGCTGGTATTTTCGGCGGCGGATTTTGAAGATTTCCTGCAGCCGCGGCCGGATCTGCCGCAAGGCATGGAGGATGAGCTGGAGCGGGTGGTACGCCATCTGGTGGAGCATCGCTGGCCGTTCCGCCTGCATGCCACCTACGATGAGTCCATCAGCCGGATGCTGGACGTGTTTGAGAAGGTGAACCGCGATATCCCGTTTAATGGCCTGCACTGGTTCTTCGATCATGCCGAGACCATTACCGAGCGTAACATTGAGCGGGTGAAGGCGCTGGGGGGCGGTATTGCGGTGCAGCATCGGATGGCCTTCCAGGGCGAATATTTTGTCGATCGCTACGGCAAAGAGGCGGTGAAACATACCCCGCCGGTAGCAAAGATGCTGGCGCTGGACGTGCCGGTGGGGCTGGGCACCGATGCGACCCGCGTCGCCAGCTATAACCCGTGGACCGCGCTGTACTGGCTGGTCTCCGGGCGCACCGTTGGCGGGATGGCGATGTATGACGACGCCAACCGCCTGCCGCGCGATGTCGCGCTGGAGCTGTGGACGGCGGGCAGCGCCTGGTTCTCCAGCGAGCAGGGCAAGAAAGGCCGTCTGGCCGCCGGTCAGCTTGCCGATCTGGTGGTGCTGTCGAAAGACTACTTCAGCGTCGCGGAAGAGGAGATCAAAGGCATTGAGTCGGTGCTGACGGTGGTTGACGGCAAAGTGGTGTACGCCGCCGGTCACTTCTCGCCGCTGGCGCCGCCGCCGATCCCGGTGCTGCCGGAGTGGTCGCCGGTGGTGAAGGTCCCGGGCCATTACCGTTCCGCTCCGCCGGCGACGGCTAAAATCGGCGCCATGGTGCAGATGCACCAGTGCTGCGGTAGCTGTGGCGTCCACGGCCATCAGCATGATATTGCGCGTAAGTCGTCGATTCCGGTCTCTGACGAGCAGGCCTTCTGGGGCGTGCTGGGCTGCTCCTGCTTTGCCTTTTGATACCTGACGCCACCGCCCCGGCAGCGTCGGGGCGGTGGTTTCAGCCGCAGGCCCGGCGTCAATAGCGCTGCTCTGAGCCAAAGAGCGCCATGCGGCGGGCAATCATCTCGCGTACCGGCTGCAGTCCCTGGGCGATGACTTTCCGCGGATCGTTCACATCGTGTCCGGTGTCGGCGGCGAAAATTGCTTTCACCTGTTGGCACCAGGCGTACATATTTTCGGTATTAACGTTAATCTTGGCGGTGCCGCAGGCAATCGCCCGGCGCATATCCTCATCGGCAATTCCGGTGCCGCCATGCAGCACCAGCGGAACCTTCACCTGCTCGGCAATGGCTTTCATCTCGGTAAATCCCAGCCGGGCTTTACCTTTATACAGACCATGGGTGGAGCCCAGCGCGGCGGCGAGGCAATCCACCTGGGTTTCTGTCACCAGGGTGTAGCACTCCTGCGGATCGGCGTAGATGACTTCGGAATTGACAATGCCGTCTTCACTGCCGGCGATGGTCCCCAGTTCGGCCTCCACAGAGATACCTTTGCTGTGGGCCAGCGTCACCAGGTGGCGAGTAATGGCCAGGTTTTCCCTGAACGGCAGATGCGAGCCATCAAACATAATGGAACTGAAGCCGGCGGCGATCGCCGCTTCGCAGGCCTCCCGGGAGGTGCCATGATCCAGATGCAGCGCCACCGGAACATCAATATGCAAATACTCCATGGCGTTAACCACGATGTCATGAATACATTTTAACCCGAGCATATGCTTAACCGTGCCGCCGGACACCCCCAAAATAACCGGTGAGCGGCACTGCTGGGCGGTGCTTAATACGGCGCCGACCCATTCCAGATTATTAATGTTGAACTGACCGACGGCGTAGCCGTCCCGCAGGGCATGCTGAAGCATGTCCTTCATCGACACTAACATATTCACCTCTTGATATTTATTAAATGCAGTTATTCTTCAAAATATTGCGTTAAGTTTCTCTCGTAGCTATTTAACGAGTGGTGGACGACCGCCAGGTCCGGCATCGATTCCCGAACCCCTTTTTTCTCAATAGAAATGGCGGCGGTCAGGCTGGCAAATAAAATAATGTTATCGATATGCCATGAGTAATGGACGCCATAGGTGAAGGCGCCGTGAAATACATCCCCGGCGCCGGTGGTATCAACGGCATTGCACAGCCAGGACGGGACGATCTGCAGCATACCGCTTTTTAAAAAAGCGCAGCCTTTTTCGCCAAGGGTAATAAATGCTTCACCGCGGCAAATTTTATTCAACTCAATCAGGGCCGCTTTAATTTCTGCTTCGGTGCTCAGCGAGCGATAGCTCATATAATCGCGGGCGAAATGTTCGCTCACTACAAAATAGTCAGTCCAGGCCGCCAGTTTAATATTGCTGGCGCGCAGTGACCCGCCGTCCATCACGACCCTGGCGTTGGGCAGTTTCTTAATTAAATATTCACTGATTTCCGCCTCATGGCCGTCAATTAAAATGGTGACCGGCTCCTCGCTGGCAATCAGTCGCTCGGCGAGGTCGTCCAGTTTGAGCTTTTGCTCGTAGGTCAGGGAAGGCGGCGTTTGCATCTTGCGGGTAATAATCGTCCGCGAACCCGTTAAGCGATTGACCAGCACCGAGGCCAGCGGGGTGATCATGTCATCGGAGAAAACCACCTGGCTGGTATCCACCCCCGCCTCGGCAAACTCATCGATAATGCGCTGACCGTAAAGGTCCTGCTGCAGATGACCAATGTAATAAACCTCCTCGCCCCATAATCCCAGCAGCCAGGCCGCATTGGCCGCCGGACCGCCGCCGCTTTCAATAAAATCATGACAAAAGTTTTTGGTATTCTCCTGGGGCCATTCATTGAGAAAGAAAAACTGATCGAAACAAGCAAATCCAATGGACAAAATAGCCATAACCACTCCTGATTATTTGTCAGCGGCGGAAAGCGTGGCCCTCCCGCCGGGAAAAATGACCTCGCTTATTCATTTTTCTGCCTCGCCGTCAGCTCCTCATAGCTGAGCGTGTTGCCCACCACCTGGACGTGACGGAAGCAGAAAGGCGCCAGCAGCGCGACGAGCAGCGCCAGACAAATCAGATAGATAGTGATCTGACCAAACTGGGTGAACGCATTCCCGATAATGATGCCCCATACCGCGAAGTCGAAATCGGCGAAGGTGCTGTTTTCAAACCCGAGGTTGCCGAGCGCCGGCAGCAGCATCGCCGGCAGGAAGGCGAGGAAGATCCCGCCGATAAAGGAGGCGATGATACATCCGCGCTTACCGCCCAGTTTGTCGGCGAAGACGCCGGACGTGCCGCCGCAGAAGAAGTGCGGCACCATGCCGGGAATAATCAGCGCCATGCCCAGCCCGCCGAGCAAGAGCATCCCGACCAGCCCGCCCACAAAGGAGCTGATGAATCCCACCACCACCGCGGTGGGGCTAAAGGTGAAGAACACCGCGCAGTCAACGGCCGGGATGGAGTCCGGGATCAGCTTCTGGCTGATGCCCTGGAACGCCGGCACCAGATCGCCGAGGATCAGCCGCACGCCGTTATAGACAATGGCTACGCCAACGGCGAACTGCAGACCGGTCAGCACCGAGAAGATCAGCATGTTTTGGTCGGTGATGGTGCTCAGGTACGCCGACCCGGCGACAGCGCTGCAGACAAAGTAGATAATAAACATCACGATACCGGTGGTGACCGTGGTATCGCGCAGAAAGCCCCACTTTTCTGAAATTTCGGTATCGGCGAAGGAATTTGCCGGATTGCCGGTCCGGCTGGCGATCCATGCCGAGAGGTAGTAGCCGAGAGAGCCGAAATGGCCCATGGCGATCCCGCCGTCTTCGGTTACCTGCCTGGTGTAACGCTGACCGATGGCCGGGGAGATGGCCGACCATGAGCCCAACAGGAATCCACCGATCAGGATCAACATCCAGCCCTGGAACTCCGCCGCCTGCAGAACGGCGGAGAACAGGCAGGCGAGAAAGAACGAATGATGGCCGGTCAGAAAGATATATTTATACTTGGTACAGCGGGCGATAATCAGATTGAAAATAAAGCCTAACAGTAAAATACTCATGGTTTCCACGCCCAGCATTTTCTGGGCGACGGAGACAATGGCTTCATTGTTCGGAATAACGCCGCGGATATTAAATCCGGCCTCGATAATACCGCCCAGCGGATTGAGATTGGCAACGATAACGCCTGCCCCAGCGCTCAACATCAAATAGCCTAAAATCGGCTTTAATGTGCCGGTAAGCAGTTTGTTACCGGGGGAGCGCAGCGCCACTAAACCAACAAAGGCGATAAGCCCCATTAAAAAGGCGGGTTGACTGAATATTTCCGTTAAGAAACTAAGAATAGCCTGCATGGTCGTTCCCTCTATGCTGATTAAGAGTGAGTCGCAGCAATTTTCATCAGCGCATCGGTAATATCCTCGGCGATCTTCGCTTTATGGACGTAGCTGCGAATGATGGCGACATGACAGTGGGCCGGAAATTGATTTGCTAGTTCTTTGATCGTGACGTAAAGGTCGGCTTTTTCCCCGACGGCGTTAGCAAAATCGACCGAGGCGACGTCCGCTTTGATGCCTAATTCGTCACAGATCTTTTTCACATTATTCGCAGCCATCAATGAGCTGCCAATACCGTTACCACAAACCGTTCTGATAACTAACATAATGACTACTCCATTTGTTTTTGAATGAAATGTAAGACTGAATTAACGTCATTTTCCTGCTGAAGAAAGGTCACAATATCTGACTCGATCAGCGAGGCTATCAGTTGGATCATTTTGATATGACTGTCAGCATCGGCGCCGGCGATCGCGATGACCACGGAAACCGGATCGAACTCATCGTGGCCGAAGGAGATTGGCGTGGCGGTGGTGACAAGTGAGAACCCGGTCTGTAATGCCCCTTTTTCCGGCCGGGCATGCGGCATGGCAATCCCGTCATCTATCACGATGGCGGCGCCAAAATCTTCATATACCGTCAGCATCTCGTTGACATATTCGGCGCTGCAAATCTGGCGCCTGGCAAGTAATGAACCCGCCAGTTCGATGGCCTCTTCCGCACGGGAAATATTCTGCTTAAGGGCGATTAACGACGGGTCAAAAATAATTTCCATCCTCAGCTCCTGAACGTATTCCTGTTCCTGAGTTAAATCATGACCAAATACATTGATGAAAATGATGGATGAGATCACATCCGCGGTTTTAAATATTGATGGGGATCACATCGACGGCAAAGTACCGGCAGAAAAAGATATAAATAATTTATAAGTTTTTCAGGCTGTTATGAAGGCTTTGTATTTTGACGCTGAAATTTGGCAGAGAAAAAGTGAGAGGTAGGGCGAATTTTTTCGCCAGAAGTGTATCGCTGGTCACAAATATCGGCGGGTCATTTTCTTAAATTTTGACGCCGCTAACAAAAAAGGCCCGCCTGAGCGAGCCTTTTATTAAAACGCGTGCCGATTACAGGCTGGAAACGTTTTCGGTCAGGTATTTTGCAACGCCTTCCGGAGAGGCGGCCATACCTTCTTTTCCTTTTTCCCACTGCGCCGGGCAGACTTCGCCGTGCTCTTCGTGGAACTGCAGGGCGTCAACCATACGCAGCATTTCGTCGATGTTACGGCCCAGCGGCAGGTCGTTAACCACCTGGTGGCGTACCACGCCGTTAGCGTCGATCAGGAAAGAGCCGCGCAGCGCTACGCCTTCGTCCGGATGCTCGATACCGTAAGCTTTCTGGATTTCACGTTTGATGTCAGCAACCATCGCGTATTTAACCGGGCCGATACCGCCCTGGTCTACCGGGGTGTTACGCCATGCGTTGTGCACGAACTCGGAGTCGAAGGAAACGCCAACCACTTCCACGCCGCGTTTCTGGAATTCTTCGTAACGTTTGTCGAACGCGATCAGCTCAGACGGGCACACGAAGGTGAAGTCCATCGGCCAGAAGAACAGAACGGTAGGTTTACCGTTGGTGTGCTGTTTGAAATTGAATTTCTCAACGATCTCACCATTACCCAGCACAGCGGCTGCAGTAAAATCCGGCGCTTGACGAGTGACCAGAACCATTTGATTCTCCTGTAATTACTAAGGTTATTTGGAACGCAACGCGGGCAAGTATAGAGCCTGCCCGGCAATAACACAAAGAGGCGCTAACAATCGTTCAGCCAGCTTTTACCTATCAATGACGTGGCTATTACAGCTGTTTGTTTTCTGCCAGGCGCATCATCTGCGGATAAAAGCGCCAGAACTGCGTCTCCAGACGGTCGTAATGGATATCCAGATCCTGCCAGGAGTCGCGTAGCGCCTCGAGACGTGGACGGCGGCTGGCCATGCCGTTCAGCACGCGCTGAATAAAATCCATTTCCCGATAGCGCTCCAGCCAGCGCTCCGACCACAGATATTGATTGAGATTGACGAAGCGGGGCGGCGAGTCGGGCAGGATGGGGACGATCTGCCGCTCGGCGTAGCGTACGAACTCGTCCAGCGGCAGGTCAGGGGAGAGCTGCGCCCAGTGCTGGGACAGGAAATGATCCCACATAACGTCGAGGGTGATGGGGGCGACGCGGCGGGTCTGCGGGCGAAACCACTCCCGCGCCTCTTTGACTTCCGCCAGGTTGTCAGTCATCACGTCAATCCGCCGATGCATATAGATGCCGTCGATGATCTCCGCCGGATAGTCGCCCTGCGGGTTGCCGCGCACGAAGTCGGCCATCAGGTTGCCGGGCAGCGAACTGTCGGCGAGATGGGCCAGGTGCAGGTGGGCGAGAAAATTCATAAAACGACATCCTTTAAATACGAGCGGGCAGGTGGAAACACCGATGTTGCGCTGAACGCCGCCTCGGTGGCCGAATGGCATGCTGTCTGGCCGCGCGCGGCACCTTTGCCACCGGTAAGGCATTCGGTTGCCGCATGGCGGCATTCGGAATGATTTGGAATATAGATTATGTCATTCATCCGGAGGGGTAAAGGTTGCAGCCAGACCGCCCCGGCACTAGACTACCCGCCTCTTTATTCAGTCTGAGTTACCGTCATGCGCGTTACCGATTTTGCTTTTGAACTACCCGAATCTCTGATCGCCCACTATCCGATGCCTGAGCGCAGTAGCTGTCGCTTGCTCTCCCTGGACGGGCCGACGGGCGCGCTGACGCATGGCACCTTCACCGACATCCTCGATAAGCTCAATCCCGGCGATCTGCTGGTGTTTAACAACACCCGGGTGATCCCGGCGCGTCTGTTCGGCCGCAAGGCCAGCGGCGGCAAGATTGAAGTGCTGGTGGAGCGGATGCTGGATGATAAGCGCATCCTGGCCCATATTCGCGCCTCAAAAGCGCCGAAGCCGGGCGCCGAGCTGCTGCTGGGCGATGACGAGAGCATTAAGGCCACGATGCTGGCGCGCCATGGCGCGCTGTTTGAAGTGGAGTTTAACGACGAGCGCCCGGTGCTGGAGATCCTTAACGGGATCGGCCATATGCCGCTGCCGCCCTATATTGACCGCCCGGACGAAGACGCCGACCGCGAGCTCTATCAAACCGTCTATGGCACCAGGCCGGGCGCGGTAGCCGCCCCGACCGCCGGTTTGCATTTCGACGAACCGCTGCTGGACAAACTGCGCGCCAAAGGCGTTGAGATGGCGTTTGTCACCCTGCATGTGGGCGCGGGCACCTTCCAGCCGGTGCGCGTCGACAGCATTGAAGAGCACACCATGCACTCCGAATATGCCGAAGTGCCGCAGGAGGTGGTCGATGCGGTGCTGGCGGCGAAAGCGCGCGGCAACCGCGTGATCGCGGTGGGCACCACCTCGGTACGTTCGCTGGAGAGCGCGGCGCAGGCGGCGAAAGACGCGCTGATCGCGCCGTTCTTCGACGATACGCAGATTTTCATCTACCCGGGTTATCAGTACCAGGTGATCGATGCGCTGGTGACTAACTTCCATCTCCCTGAATCCACACTGATTATGCTGGTGTCGGCGTTTGCGGGTTATCAGCACACCATGAACGCCTATAAGGTGGCGGTTGAGCAGAAATATCGCTTTTTTAGCTACGGGGATGCGATGTTTATCACGTACAATCCGCAGGCTATTTCTGAGCGTCCCTGAAAAGGCCGGTACGCCGGCTTGTAGACGCCATAACGCATTTTTTAGCTACGGAATCATTCCGTGGCGAGTATGAAAACGTCGGACTGTTTTTCTGACGCAGGAGCAAGCATGAAATTTGAACTGGATACCACCGACGGTCGCGCCCGCCGCGGTCGCCTGGTGTTTGAGCGCGGCGTGGTGGAAACACCGGCCTTTATGCCCGTTGGCACCTACGGCACCGTCAAAGGGATGACGCCGGAAGAGGTGGAAGCCACCGGCGCGCAGATTATTCTCGGCAACACCTTCCACCTGTGGCTGCGCCCGGGTCAGGAGATCATGAAGCTGCACGGCGATCTGCACGATTTTATGCAGTGGAAAGGACCGATCCTGACCGACTCCGGCGGTTTCCAGGTGTTCAGCCTTGGCGATATCCGTAAGATCACCGAGCAGGGCGTCCACTTCCGCAATCCGATCAACGGCGATCCGATTTTCCTCGATCCGGAAAAATCGATGGAGATTCAGTACGATCTCGGCTCTGACATCGTGATGATCTTCGACGAATGTACGCCGTACCCGGCGGACTGGGATTACGCCAAGCGCTCAATGGAGATGTCTCTGCGCTGGGCGAAGCGCAGCCGCGACCGTTTCGATAGCCTTGGCAATAAAAATGCGCTGTTCGGCATTATTCAGGGTAGCGTTTACGAAGATTTACGCGATATCTCGGTGAAAGGTCTGGTAGAGATTGGCTTTGATGGCTACGCTGTCGGCGGTTTGGCGGTTGGTGAGCCGAAGGAAGACATGCACCGTATTCTGGAGCACGTCTGCCCGCAGATCCCGGCCGATAAACCACGATACCTGATGGGCGTCGGGAAGCCGGAAGATCTGGTGGAAGGGGTACGTCGCGGTATCGATATGTTCGACTGCGTCATGCCGACGCGCAACGCGCGTAACGGCCACCTGTTCGTCACCGACGGCGTGGTGAAAATCCGCAACGCGAAGCACAAAAGCGATACCGCGCCGCTGGACGCCGAGTGTGATTGCTATACATGTCGCAATTATTCACGCGCTTACTTGCATCACCTCGACCGTTGCAACGAAATATTGGGCGCGCGTCTCAATACCATTCATAACCTGCGCTACTATCAGCGTTTAATGGCTGGTTTACGCAAGGCTATCGAAGAGGGTAAATTAGAGAGCTTCGTGACCGATTTTTACCAACGTCAGGGGCGCACCGTGCCTCCTTTGAACGTTGATTAATTTTAATAATGAGGGAATTTCAATGAGCTTTTTTATTTCTGATGCGGTAGCGGCAACGGGTGCACCGGCGCAGGGCAGCCCGATGTCTCTGATTCTGATGCTGGTGGTGTTCGGTCTGATTTTTTACTTCATGATCCTGCGTCCACAGCAGAAGCGCACCAAGGAACATAAGAACCTGATGAACTCCATCGCCAAAGGTGATGAAGTGCTGACCAACGGCGGTCTGGTCGGTCGCGTGACCAAAGTAGCGGAAACTGGCTACATTGCTATCGCGCTGAACGATACCACTGAAGTGGTTATCAAACGTGACTTCGTTGCTGCCGTTCTGCCGAAAGGCACCATGAAGGCGCTGTAATCTAACTTTTCCCAAAGGGAACTGCCGTGTTAAACCGTTATCCTTTGTGGAAGTACGTCATGCTGGTCGTCGTCATTGTCGTCGGCCTGATCTATGCGCTTCCCAACCTGTATGGTGAGGATCCGGCTGTTCAAATCACTGGCGCGCGCGGCGTCGCCGCCAGTGAGCAAACGCTGATCCAGGTCCAGAAAACTTTACAAGAAGAAAAAATAACCGCGAAGTCTGTGGCACTGGAAGAGGGCGCTATTCTTGCGCGCTTCGACACCACTGATACCCAGCTGCGCGCGCGCGAAGCGCTGCTTAACGTGCTGGGTGACAAATACGTCGTGGCGCTGAACCTTGCTCCGGCAACCCCACGCTGGCTGGCGGCGCTCTATGCCGAGCCGATGAAGCTGGGTCTTGATCTGCGCGGCGGCGTGCACTTCCTGATGGAAGTCGACATGGACACCGCGTTAGGCAAACTGCAGGAACAGAACATCGATAGCCTGCGCAGCGAGCTGCGCGACAAAGGCATTCCTTACGCGACCGTGCGTAAAGAAGACAACTACGGTCTGAGCATCGTCTTCCGCGACAGCGCGGCGCGCGACCAGGCTATCTCTTATCTCAGCCCTCGCCATCGCGATCTGGTTATTTCCTCTCAGGGTGACAACAGCCTGAAAGCGGTGATGACCGATGAGCGCCTGAAAGAAGCCCGTGAGTACGCGGTTCAGCAGAACATTAATATCCTGCGTAACCGTGTGAACCAGCTGGGCGTCGCCGAGCCGCTGGTTCAGCGTCAGGGCGCTGACCGCATCGTGGTTGAGCTGCCGGGTATCCAGGATACCGCGCGTGCGAAGGAAATCCTTGGCGCGACCGCGACCCTCGAGTTCCGTCTGGTCAATACTAACGTGGACCAGTCCGCCGCCGCCTCTGGCCGCGTGCCGGGCGACTCGGAAGTGAAGCAGACGCGTGAAGGCCAGCCGGTAGTGCTGTACAAGCGGGTGATCCTGACCGGGGACCATATCACCGACTCGACCTCCAGCATGGATGAGTACAACCAGCCGCAGGTTAACATCTCGCTGGACAGCGCGGGCGGTAACATCATGTCTAACTTCACTAAGGACAACATCGGCAAGCCGATGGCGACCCTGTTCGTGGAGTATAAAGACAGCGGTAAGAAAGACGCTAACGGTCGCGCTATCCTGGCGAAAGAGGAAGAGGTGATTAACATCGCCAACATCCAGTCGCGTCTGGGTAACAGCTTCCGTATCACTGGTATCAGCAATCCGAACGAAGCGCGTCAGCTGTCGCTGCTGCTGCGTGCCGGCGCGCTGATTGCGCCGATTCAGATCGTCGAAGAGCGGACTATCGGCCCAACCCTGGGAATGCAGAACATCAAGCAGGGTCTGGAAGCCTGTCTGGCCGGTCTGGTGGTCTCTATCCTGTTCATGATCCTCTTCTATAAGAAGTTCGGCCTGATTGCGACCTCGGCGCTGATTGCCAACCTGATACTGATTGTCGGCATTATGTCCCTGATCCCGGGGGCGACGCTGACCATGCCGGGCATCGCGGGGATCGTGTTAACCCTTGCGGTGGCGGTCGATGCTAACGTTCTGATCAACGAGCGTATCAAAGAAGAGCTGAGCAACGGGCGTACCGTTCAGCAGGCGATTGACGAAGGTTATCGCGGCGCGTTCAGCTCGATCTTCGACGCCAACGTGACGACGCTTATCAAAGTGATCATCCTGTACGCGGTCGGTACCGGTGCCATTAAAGGGTTTGCGATTACCACCGGTATCGGTATCGCGACCTCAATGTTTACCGCTATCGTCGGCACCCGTGCCATCGTGAACCTGCTGTACGGCGGCAAGCGCGTTAAAAAGCTGTCTATCTGAGGAGTGCGTTGTGGCACAGGAATATACTGTTGAACAATTGAACCACGGCCGTAAAGTCTGGGACTTTATGCGCTGGGACTACTGGGCCTTCGGCATTTCAGGTTTTCTGCTGATTGTGTCGATCGCCATCATCGGCGTTCGCGGGTTTAACTGGGGGCTCGATTTCACCGGCGGTACGGTGATTGAAATTACCCTTGAGAAACCGGTCGATCTGGACCAGATGCGCGATTCCCTGCAGAAAGCGGGCTTTGAAGAGCCGCAGGTGCAGAACTTTGGCAGCAGCCGCGACATCATGGTACGTATGCCGCCGGTGCATGACGCCAACGGCAGCCAGGAGCTGGGCAGCAAGGTCGTGACGGTGATTAACGAATCGACCAGCCAGAATGCGGCAGTGAAGCGTATTGAGTTTGTCGGCCCGAGCGTCGGCGCGGACCTCGCGCAAACCGGCGCCCTGGCGCTGATTGCGGCGCTGGTCTGTATCCTGATCTACGTCGGCTTCCGCTTCGAATGGCGTCTGGCCGCCGGGGTGGTTATCGCCCTGGCGCACGACGTGGTGATCACCATGGGCGTGCTGTCGCTGTTCCATATCGAGATCGACCTGACCATCGTGGCCTCGTTGATGTCGGTTATCGGCTACTCGCTGAACGACAGTATCGTGGTATCGGACCGTATCCGTGAAAACTTCCGTAAGATCCGCCGCGGTACGCCGTACGAGATCTTTAACGTGTCGTTGACCCAGACGCTGCACCGTACCTTGATCACCTCTGGTACCACTTTGATGGTGATCCTGATGCTGTTCCTGTTCGGCGGCCCGATTCTGGAAGGCTTCTCGCTGACCATGCTGATCGGTGTTTCCATCGGTACGGCTTCCTCTATCTACGTCGCCTCCGCGCTGGCGTTGAAGCTGGGCATGAAGCGCGAGCATCTGATCCAGCAGAAGGTCGAAAAAGAAGGGGCGGATCAGCCGTCCATTCTGCCGTAATAGAGTTCAGTTGAGATAAAGCTATCCCGGCCCTTGCGGCCGGGATTTTTTTGCCCGCGACAAAACCTGCTGACAGTATGCTGTCAGGAGCCCTCCCATACACTGCCTCTAAACTCACTAACGAGCAGGAGGAAGTATGAATAACGTGATTAACTGGTTTGAAATTCCGGTCGCCGATATGGATCGCGCCGTCGCGTTTTATGAGCCGGTGATGCAAGTGTCGCTGCGTCGCGAAACCATGGACTGCGCCGAGCTGGCGGTGTTCCCGCATCAGGATCCGGCCCCCGGCGGCGCGCTGGCCAAATTTGAAGGTATCGCGCCCTCGGCGCAGGGCGCTATTATTTATCTGCATACTGATCATCTTGCCGCCACGCTGGAGCGCGTTGCCTCGGCGGGTGGGGCCTGTGTCTTCGGCCCGCTGACGCTGCCGAATGATATTGGCACCATCGCCCTGTTTACCGACAGCGAGGGCAACCGCGTCGGCCTGCACCAGCCGGCTTAACCTTAACTTTTGTGAAGTGAGACATGACCCGACGCGCCGACCGTTTATTTCAGATTGTGCAGATCCTGCGCGGCAGGCGGCTCACTACCGCCGCGCTGCTGGCGGAGCGGTTGGGCGTGTCGGAGCGTACCGTCTATCGCGATATTCGCGATCTCTCCCTCTCCGGCGTACCGGTGGAGGGCGAAGCGGGCAGCGGCTACCGGCTGCTGGCGGGCTACGATCTGCCGCCGCTGATGCTGACCACCAAAGAGTCCGAGGCGCTGATCGCTGCGATTCGGCTGCTAAAAACCTGGGGCGGTGAGGCGCTGTCGCAGTCGCTGGAGTCCGCCCAGGAAAAAATGCTGGCGATCCTGCCGGAGGCGCGTCGGCGCCAGGCGGAGCAGACTCGCCTGTTTGCCCCTGACCTTGGCGCGCATCGCTATGCTAAAACCCATTTTGACGTTATCCACCAGGCCGTATCCAATCAGCAGGTATTACAGCTTCACTACCAGGATGAATCCGGTCAGGTGACGTGGCGTGAAGTGCTGCCCCTGGGGCTGTTTTTCTGGGGCGAACGCTGGCTGTTGGTAGCCTGGTGCGAACTGCGCAATGATTACCGCAATTTTCGCCTCGATCGTTGCCTGGAGGTCAGAAGGACCGAACGTCGATTCAGCGAGTGCGCCGACCGCTCGTTAAGCGATTTTCTGCGCAAGGTCCGGTGCGAGGTGCGGGAGAAATAAAAAAGCCCGGGCAGCAGGAGCTGCGGCCCGGGCGCTGTCTTGCTGTATCAGCAATCAGAAGTTGTAGCCGACCACGAAGTAACCACCCCAGCCGGTCGAGCGAACGCTGAACGGACCATCGCCGAAGTTCAGCTTCGCATCATCAGCCCACTGGCCGCCGTTATGGAAGTAACGGGCGACGATAGAGTAGTGCCAGTGCGCGTAGTTCAGCGCCAGGATGTGGCTGGAGGCGATAGAGTTGCTGGTGCGCGCGTGCTTCCCGTTCAGATCGTAGAAGTTGTCATCGCCGAGGTCAGAACCCCAGTCGAAGTTGGTGAAGCCGATGTAGCTCAGCGAACCGCCCCACAGGTCGGTCAGCGGCACAAAGTATTTCACTTTGAAGCGATAGCCGTCCCATTCGTTTTCGTTGGAGGCGCCGTAGTTCTGCCACTGGTACTTGGCGTAGACGTTCAGCGACAGGCTCATTGGCAGGCCGGTATCGATATCGGTACCCAGACCCATATACCAGGTGCTCTGCTCCTGGGAGTCGTTGCGGCCCATATCGTAGATATAGTTGTTGGCGAAATACCATTCTTTGAACGGCCCGAAGCTCAGGTCGGTATTGGTCAGCTTATCGATAGAGAAACGCGGTTCGATCTCCATAAACAGCGGGGAACCTTTGTTCCAGATACCTTTTGCCGTGCTGTTGCCGCCGAAGAATACCGGGGCATCAATATAGCCGTAGAAATCAAACCAGTCTTTTTTGGCGAACGCTTCGTATTCCAGGTAGGTATCGTTACGGATCTGCGGTCCAAAACGGGTGTGGTAGCTGCCCACCACGTTAACACTCTGGTGCCACCAGTCAGACAGATACTGCGGTTTGTCGTTTTCTGCCGCGCCGGCGGCAAAAGTAGTGGAGAGCGCCACAACCGCACCCGCTGCCAGTAATGTTTTTTTCATAGTAATGCCACTGTTTAAATTGAGCCTGAAGGCGTTAAAAGAAGTGCCGAAGCGTTTCTAAATATTTCGTCTTTCTGTGGGGGTCTATTATAGGAATCATTGCTCACAAAAATACGTGTTGTTTCACATAACCAGAACATGCGTAATCGATTGCGTTCACGATTCTATGCATTTCTTGACAAAATGCTACTGAAAATCGCGCTGCAGAACGATTTCTAATGAACTCTTGCGAAAAGTTGTAAGTGGATAAGAAAGACGGGGCAGGACGTAGCCGGGCGGGGCAGGCCCGGCTGAAGGCTTACTGGGCGGCGGCGGGCTGGATATCGTGTACGCGAATAAAACCGACTTTATCTGGCGTTACATTGAGGCGCAACGGGATATCGACATCGCTGGGGGCGAGGGTGCTGGCCGGCGCGCTAATCAGCTGATCCTGAACATTGACTTCCTGATAGCTGTGGGTGGTGCCGGTAATCTGTCCGGAAGCGACGGTGGCGGTAAAGGCCGGCAGCGGATCGTTGGATTCGCCCTGAATGCGTAAGGTCAGGCGTGACCCATCGCCATCCGGGGTAATACTGCCCACCGACATGCGCAGGGTGCCGATCTGGCTCTCCAGCCGCGCCGGGGTCTTGGCCTCCGGCAGCAGATAGACGCCGCGGGTGGATTTGGCGTTCAGCGCGTTTTGCTGGGTGATTTTGATCGTTTGCTGGTTGAGCTGGGTCATCTCCTGGCTCAGCGTACTCACGCTCTGGTGCATCTGGCGGATTTCGCTTTGCTGGGCGCAGGCGGTCAGGGTGAACAGGCAGCCCGCGATGGCGAGCTTCAGGTAACGTCTTGTCATGGTCAGGATTCCGTTTACAGAGGATGCTTAATGGTAGCCAAACCGGCCTCATCTCCCATAGATCCTTTGTCTCAAAAGCTCTTTCTTTGTAGTCCGGTCACTTCGCGGTAAACTACTCTTCAGTTTAACTACCTGTCAGGACGCGCTATGCATTGCCCTTTCTGTTTCGCCGTGGATACCAAAGTGATCGACTCTCGTCTGGTGGGGGAAGGCTCTTCCGTGCGTCGCCGTCGGCAGTGCCTGGTCTGTAACGAACGTTTTACCACCTTCGAAGTGGCGGAGCTGGTGATGCCGCGGGTGGTGAAGAGTAACGATGTGCGCGAACCCTTCAACGAAGACAAGCTGCGCAGCGGGATGCTGAAAGCGCTGGAGAAACGTCCGGTTAGCGCCGACGACGTGGAAATGGCGGTCAACCATATCAAGACTCATCTGCGCGGCACCGGCGAGCGCGAAGTGGCCAGCAAAATGATCGGCAACCTGGTGATGGAGCAGCTGAAAAAGCTGGATAAAGTCGCCTATATTCGCTTCGCGTCGGTCTATCGCAGCTTCGAAGATATTAAAGAATTCGGCGAAGAGATCGCCCGCTTACAGGACTAAGCCATGCAGGACGAAATGTACATGGCGCGTGCGCTGAAGCTTGCCGCGCGCGGTCGCTTTACTACCCATCCTAACCCTAACGTCGGCTGCGTCATTGTGAAAGACGGCGAGATCGTCGGCGAGGGGTTTCACTATCGCGCCGGCGAGCCGCATGCTGAAGTGCACGCCCTGCGCATGGCTGGCGAAAAGGCGCGCGGCGCCACCGCCTACGTCACTCTTGAGCCCTGCAGCCACCATGGCCGTACGCCGCCATGCTGCGATGCGCTGATTGCCGCCGGCGTCAGCCGCGTGGTCGCCGCGATGCAGGATCCGAACCCGCAGGTGGCGGGGCGCGGTTTGTATCGCCTGCAGCAGGCCGGCATTGAGGTCAGCCATGGGCTGATGATGAACGAAGCGGAAGCGCTGAATAAGGGCTTTCTGAAGCGGATGCGCACCGGTTTTCCCTGGGTGCAGCTGAAGCTGGGCGCCTCGCTGGACGGCCGCACGGCGATGGCCAGCGGCGAAAGCCAGTGGATCACCTCCCCGCAGGCGCGACGCGACGTGCAGCGTCTGCGCGCCCAGAGCCATGCCATCCTGACCAGCAGCGCCACCGTGCTGGCGGACGATCCGGCGCTGACCGTGCGCTGGCAGGAGCTGAGCGCCGATACCCAGGCGCTTTATCCCGAAGAGAATTTGCGCCAGCCGCTGCGCGTCGTCATCGACAGCCAGAACCGCGTCACGCCTGAGCATCGTATTGTGCAGCAGGCGGGGGAAACGCTGTTTGCCCGCCTGCGCGCCGATGAACGGCAGTGGCCGGAAAGCGCCCGCACGCTGCTGGTTCCGGAGCATAACGGCCATCTCGATCTGGTGCTGCTGATGATGCTGCTTGGCAAACAGCAGATCAACAGCGTCTGGGTTGAGGCAGGGGCTACGCTTGCCGGGGCGCTGCTGCAGGCGGGTCTGGTCGACGAGCTTATCGTCTATATTGCGCCTAAACTGTTAGGCAATGCGGCGCGTGGATTATGCGCGCTACCGGGGCTTGAAGAGCTGAGCCAGGCCCCCCATTTTAAATTCAATGAGATACGTCAGGTTGGCCCGGATGTCTGCCTGCATTTAACCACTGCGTGAGGCTTTCCTGATTATTAGGAAGCAGCGCTCAGAATAATATGATAAAATCCGCCCCCCTTGCGGGGCACATGAACCCGAAGGAAGAGTATGAACATTATTGAAGCTAACGTTGCTACCCCGGACGCTCGCGTCGCCATCACCATTGCGCGTTTCAACAACTTTATCAATGACAGCCTGCTGGAAGGCGCGATTGACGCCCTGAAACGCATTGGTCAGGTAAAAGATGAAAACATCACCGTCGTTTGGGTTCCAGGCGCGTATGAGCTGCCGCTGGCGGCTGGCGCACTGGCGAAAACCGGTAAATATGACGCGGTGATCGCGCTGGGGACGGTGATTCGCGGCGGTACCGCCCACTTTGAATATGTGGCAGGCGGTGCCAGCAATGGCCTGGCGCATGTCGCTCAGGACAGCGAAATCCCGGTAGCCTTTGGTGTTCTGACCACTGAAAGTATTGAACAAGCCATTGAGCGCGCTGGCACCAAAGCCGGTAACAAAGGTGCAGAAGCTGCGCTGACCGCGCTGGAAATGATTAACGTATTGAAAGCCATCAAGGCCTGATTTTTGTAAGGGGAATTCCGTGAAACCTGCTGCTCGTCGCCGCGCCCGTGAGTGTGCCGTTCAGGCGCTCTACTCCTGGCAGTTGTCCCACAACGACATCGCTGATGTCGAATACCAGTTCCTGGCGGAACAGGACGTAAAAGATGTTGATGTTCTGTATTTCCGCGAACTGCTGTCCGGAGTGGCGACTAACAGCGCGTACCTCGACGGCCTGATGAAGCCCTACCTGTCCCGCCAGCTGGAAGAGCTGGGCCAGGTTGAAAAAGCGGTGCTGCGTATCGCGCTGTTTGAGCTGTCCAAACGTGATGACGTACCGTATAAAGTGGCCATCAATGAAGCTATCGAACTGGCGAAAACCTTCGGCGCTGAAGATAGCCACAAGTTCGTTAACGGCGTGCTGGACAAAGCGGCTCCGGTAATTCGTCCCCACAAGAAGTAAACTGCAGGCCGGGTTTTGCGAGGGTCGCCTCGCAGCCCGGCCTTATTTATTATTTTGCTGAGGCATAACGTATGGCATGCGGCGAATTCTCCCTGATTGCCCGTTATTTTGATCGCGTTAAAAGCGCCCGCCTTGATGTTGAAACCGGCATCGGCGATGACTGCGCGCTCCTGCATATTCCCGAGAAAAAAACGCTGGCAATCAGCACCGACACCCTGGTGGCGGGCAATCACTTCTTACCCGATATCGACCCTGCCGACCTCGCTTATAAAGCGCTGGCGGTGAACCTGAGCGACCTCGCGGCGATGGGCGCGGAGCCGGCGTGGCTCACGCTGGCGCTGACCTTGCCGGAGGTGGATGAAACCTGGCTGGAAGCCTTCAGCGACAGCCTGTTTGTCCAGCTGGACTATTACGATATGCAACTGATTGGCGGCGACACTACCCGTGGCCCGCTCTCCATGACGCTGGGTATCCACGGCTTTGTGCCGCCGGGACGCGCCATGAAACGCGCTGGCGCGAAGCCGGGGGACTGGATCTATGTTACCGGCACTCCGGGAGACAGCGCCGCCGGTCTGGCGGTACTGCAGAATCGTCTAACGGTGGATGAACCGTCTGACGCCGACTACCTGCTGGCCCGTCATCTGCGGCCGATGCCGCGCGTGCTGCAGGGCCAGGCGCTGCGTGACCTGGCGACATCGGCTATCGATCTTTCCGACGGACTGATCTCCGATCTGGGCCATATTCTTAAAGCCAGCGGCTGCGGCGCACGTATCGATCTCGATGCCATGCCGTACTCCGATGCGATGCTGCGCCAGGTTGATTCTGAGCAGGCGCTGCGCTGGGCGCTCGCCGGCGGGGAAGATTACGAGCTGTGCTTTACCGTACCGGAGCTGAACCGCGGGGCGCTGGACGTGGCTCTTGGCCATCTTGGCGCGCGTTTTACCTGTATCGGACAGATTGCGCCGGAGAGCGAAGGGCTGCAGTTTATCCGCGACGGTAAGCCGGTCGCGCTTGATTTAAAGGGATACGATCACTTTGCGTAGTCGAGACGAGGCGCTTAGCCGCCTGAGCATGCGTAATCCGTGGCATCTGCTGGCGACCGGTTTTGGCAGCGGCTTAAGCCCGGTGGTGCCGGGGACGATGGGCTCGCTGGCGGCGATCCCGTTCTGGTATCTGATGACCTTTCTCCCCTGGCAGCTTTACTCGCTGGTGGTGATGATGAGCATCTGTATCGGCGTCTATCTGTGCCATCGCACGGCCAAAGATATGGGCACCCATGACCACGGCAGCATCGTCTGGGACGAGTTCGTCGGGATGTGGATCACCCTGATGGCGCTGCCGACCCTGGACTGGCAGTGGGTGGCCGCCGGCTTCGTGATTTTCCGTATCTTCGATATGTGGAAGCCGTGGCCGATTCGCTGGTTTGATCGCAATATCCACGGCGGAATGGGGATTATGGTCGACGATATCGTCGCCGGCGTGATCTCCGCTGGCGTGCTGTACGTCATTGGCCATCACTGGCCCATCGGTCTGCTTTAACCGCCTCTCCCCGGCAACGCTACGCTGCCGGGGAAACCACGCCCTTCACTTAAATCCCACCACCGGATGCGGCTGATACGGCGCCTCCAGCTTGTCGATCTGTTCCGGGGAGAGCGTCAAATCCACCGCCTGCAGCAGATCATCGAGCTGTTCCTGACGCGACGGGCCGATAATCGGCGCGGCGACGCCGGGTTTGCTTAACAGCCAGGCGAGGGCGACCTGGGCGCGGCTGGCGTCGAGTTCTTCCGCCACGTCCGCGAGATTCCCGGCGATCTGCGCATCGTTTTCTTCACTGGCGCTGTACAGCGATTTGCCGAACTCATCTGAGACCAGCCGGGCGGTGGTCTCACCCCAGGGGCGGGTTAGCCTGCCGCGCGCCAGCGGACTCCATGGGATCACCGCTACGCCGTTACGTTGGCACAGGGGCAGCATCTCATTCTCTTCTTCCCGGTAAATCAGGTTGTAGTGATCCTGCATGGTAACGAAGCGCGCCCAGCCGTTCTGCTGCTGGAGCGCCAGCGCCTGGGCAAACTGTCGGGCATGCATGGACGAGGCGCCGATATAGCGCGCTTTGCCGGCTTTCACCACCTCGTCCAGCGCTTCGAGCGTCTCTTCAATCGGGGTGGTATAGTCCCAGCGGTGGATCTGTAGCAGGTCGACATAGTCCATCCCGAGACGGCGCAGGCTGTCGTCGATGGAGCGCAGGATCTGCGCCCGGGAAAGTCCTTCCGCCAGATCGCCGACCTGGTGATACACCTTGGTGGCGACAACCACCTCGTCACGGCGGGCAAAGTCGCGCAGGGCGCGGCCAACGATCTCTTCGCTGCTGCCGTCGGAGTAGCTATTTGCGGTATCGAAGAAGTTGATGCCGCCTTCAATGGCGTGCTGGATAAGCGGGCGGCTGCTCTCTTCCGGAAGCGTCCAGGCGTGTCTGCCGCGGTCCGGCTCGCCGAAGGTCATGCAGCCGAGGCAGAGTCGGGAAACACGTAAGGCAGTATCACCGAGGGGGATATAGTGCATAGTGCGCTCCTGCTATTCATCAAGGGTATCCCTTAAGCATAGCAGGAGCGGAAGGGGCAATTATGCCAGCCAGTCGCGGATTTTGGCTTCAATACCGGCGGCATCAAGGCCGAGGTCGGCGCGGATCTCTTCCTGAGTGCCCTGAGGAATAAAATAATCCGGCAGGCCAATATTGAGCACCGGTACCGCCCGGCGGTGGGCCATCAGCACTTCGTTCACGCCGCTGCCGGCGCCGCCCATGATGGCGTTCTCTTCCAGCGTCACCAGCGCGTCGTGCTCGCCGGCCAGCTGGAGGATCAGCGCGGTATCCAGCGGCTTCACAAAGCGCATATCCACCAGGCTGGCGTTGAGTTTGTCCGCTACCGCCGCGGCTTCCGGCAGCAGGGTGCCAAAGTTGAGAATCGCTATTTTCTCGCCCTGACGTTTCACCACCCCTTTGCCGATCGGCAGCGATGCCAGCGGCTCGAGCGTCGCGCCGGTGCCGCTACCGCGCGGATAGCGCACCGCGCAGGGGCCGTCGCTGTAGTGGTAGCCGGTGTACAGCATCTGGCGACATTCATTTTCATCGCTCGGGGTCATTACCACCATATCCGGAATACAGCGCAGGAAGGAGAGATCGAACGCTCCCTGATGCGTCTGGCCGTCTGCGCCGACGATCCCGGCGCGGTCGATAGCAAATAGCACCGGCAGCTTCTGGATAGCCACATCGTGGATCACCTGATCGTAGGCTCGCTGCAGGAAGGTGGAGTAGATCGCCACCACCGGCTTGTAGTCGCCAATCGCCAGCCCGGCGGCGAAGGTGACCGCATGCTGCTCGGCAATGGCGACGTCAAAGTACCGATCGGGGAATTTCTTCGAAAACTCCACCATCCCTGAACCTTCGCGCATCGCCGGCGTGATCGCCATCAGCTTGTTGTCTTTGGCCGCCGTTTCACACAGCCAGTCGCCGAAGATTTTCGAGTAGGAAGGGAGGCCGCCGCTGCTTTTGGGCAGTACGCCGCTGGTATGGTCGAATTTTGGCACCGCATGGAAGGTGATCGGGTCTTTCTCGGCGGGCTCATAGCCGCGGCCTTTTTTGGTCATAATATGCAGGAACTGCGGGCCTTTCAGGTCGCGCATGTTCTTCAGCGTGCTGACCAGACCGAGCACGTCATGGCCATCCACCGGGCCAATGTAGTTAAAGCCCAGCTCTTCAAACAGCGTGCCCGGCACCACCATCCCTTTGATATGCTCTTCGGTACGCTTAAGCAGCTCTTTAATCGGCGGCACCCCGGAGAAGACCTTTTTGCCCCCTTCGCGCAGGGTGGAGTAGAGCTTACCGGAGAGCAGCTGCGCCAGATGATTGTTCAGCGCGCCGACGTTCTCGGAAATCGACATTTCATTGTCATTCAGCACCACCAGCAGGTCGGGTTTGATATCCCCGGCGTGGTTCATCGCCTCAAACGCCATGCCGGCGGTGATCGCCCCGTCGCCAATGACGCACACCGCGCGCCGCTGCTTATCCTCTTTCGCGGCGGCGATAGCCACCCCGATACCCGCGGAAATGGAAGTGGAGGAGTGACCGACGCTCAGCACGTCATACTCGCTTTCACCGCGCCACGGGAAGGGATGCAGGCCGCCTTTCTGACGAATGGTGCCGATTTTGTCCCGGCGACCGGTCAGAATTTTATGCGGGTAGGCCTGATGGCCGACGTCCCAGATCAGGCGATCGAACGGCGTGTTATACACGTAGTGCAGCGCCACGGTCAGTTCCACCGTGCCGAGGCCAGAGGCAAAGTGACCGCTGGAACGGCTGACGCTGTCCAGTAGATAGCGCCGCAGCTCATCACATAGCTTCGGCAGGCTCTCTTTTGGCAACAGGCGCAACTCCTGGGTGGAATCTACCAGCGCCAGGGTCGGGTATTTGGCAATATCAAAACTCATCAGAGACTCATTTTTTGTTTATTTATCGCGCTGAATAATGTAATTCGCGAGCGCTTCCAGTGCCGAAGTATCCAGAGATTGTGCGGCCAGCTCATCTAACGACCGGCGGGCATCAGCGATCAGGTCGTGCGCTTTCTTCCGGGCTTGCTCAAGACCCAGGAGGGCGGGATAGGTGCTTTTACCCAATTGCTGGTCGGCACCCTGACGTTTGCCAAGGGTCGCAGTATCCCCTACCACGTCGAGAATGTCATCCTGGACCTGGAAGGCAAGACCGATATTTTCCGCATAGCGATCCAGCGCGGGCAGGGCAGCGCGGCCGCGTTCGCCGGCGCTCAGGGCTCCCATCCGGACGGCGGCGCGGATCAGGGCGCCCGTTTTATGGCGATGGATACGCTCCAGCGCCTGTAAATCAACCTGCTGTCCCTCGGCCTGCAGATCCAGCGCCTGGCCGCCGCACATGCCCGCCACGCCGCTGGCCTGCGCCAGTTCGGAAACCATCGCCAGCCGGTCCCGGTCAGGAACGTCGACCATCGGCGCATCACTCAGTATAGAGAACGCCAGCGTTTGCAGGGCATCTCCCGCAAGAATTGCGTTGGCTTCGCCAAATTTAATATGGCAGGTCGGCAGGCCGCGGCGCAGATCGTCATCATCCATCGCCGGCAAATCATCATGCATCAGGGAGTAGGCATGAATGCATTCGACCGCCGCGGCAGGAGCATCCAGCGTGGTACGGCACACGCCGAACATCTCGCCGGTGGCGTAGACAAGGAAGGGACGCAGGCGTTTACCGCCTAACAATGCGCCATAATGCATCGCTTCCACCAGCGGAGTGTTCTGAAAGGGCTGCGGGGCGATGAAACGGCGCAGCGCTTCGTTTGCCTGTTCCACACAGGCCTGCAATTGTTGCGGGAAATCCATTTATTCAGCGTCCGGCGTAAAAGGCGTGGTCGGGGAATCTTCACTATCCGCCAGCAGGATCTGCACGCGCTGTTCGGCCTTCTGCAGCTGACTTTGCCCCTGGCGCGCCAGCTGTACGCCGCGCTCAAATTCGCTTAGCGCTTCCTCTAACGGCAAATCGCCGCTTTCCAGACGGTTAACGATCTGCTCCAGTTCGCCCAGAGCAGTTTCAAAGCTGGCCGGGGCCTCATTTTTCTTTGGCATAGTGAATGTAGACTCTTGTTATGTCGCGACGGCAATACCGGGTATGGTAACGAAGTCACGCGTGTAAGCAAATAACGCGCAATGGTGATATACTCCGCGCCCAGGATGCAGGCACCGGTGTGCGCTGCTTTACAACTTTTGCTTATAGCCCCGTCGGGCTTGCCAACGAACTATTGTCGCTATGAAGTTTATCATTAAATTGTTCCCGGAAATCACCATCAAAAGCCAATCTGTGCGGTTGCGCTTCATTAAAATCTTAACCGGGAACATTCGTAACGTTCTCAAAAACTATGATGAGACGCTGGCCGTCGTCCGTCATTGGGATCATATCGAAGTTCGCGCGAAAGATGAAAATCAGCGCCCGGCTATTCGCGATGCGCTGACCCGTATCCCCGGCATCCACCATATTCTGGAAGTCGAAGACGTGCCGTTCACCTCGCTGCACGATATTTTCGAGCAGACGCTGCCGCTGTGGCGCGAGGCGCTGGAAGGCAAAACCTTCTGCGTGCGAGTGAAGCGTCGCGGCAAACATGAATTCACCTCAATTGAAGTGGAACGCTACGTCGGCGGCGGCCTGAATCAGCATATTGAAACGGCGCGCGTGAAGCTGACCGACCCGGACGTCACCGTCAATCTCGAGATTGAAAACGATCGCCTGCTGCTGGTGAAAGGCCGCTATGAAGGCATCGGCGGTTTCCCGATCGGCACCCAGGAAGATGTGCTGTCGCTGATCTCCGGCGGCTTTGACTCCGGCGTCTCCAGCTACATGCTGATGCGCCGCGGCTGCCGCGTTCATTACTGCTTCTTTAACCTTGGCGGCGCCGCCCATGAGATTGGCGTCCGCCAGGTTGCGCATTATCTGTGGAACCGCTTCGGCAGCTCACACCGCGTTCGCTTTGTGGCGATTAACTTTGAGCCAGTAGTCGGCGAAATCCTTGAAAAAGTGGACGACGGCCAGATGGGCGTCGTGCTCAAGCGCATGATGGTCCGCGCCGCGTCAAAAGTCGCGGAACGCTATGGCGTGCAGGCGCTGGTCACCGGCGAAGCGCTCGGCCAGGTCTCCAGTCAGACCCTCACTAACCTGCGCCTGATCGATAATGTCTCCGATACTCTGATCCTGCGCCCGCTGATTTCGCACGATAAAGAGCACATCATCGACCTGGCGCGTGAGATCGGCACGGAAGATTTCGCCCGCACCATGCCGGAATATTGCGGCGTGATCTCCAAGAGCCCGACCGTGAAGGCGGTGAAGGCGAAGATTGAAGCGGAAGAAGAACACTTCGATTTCAGCATCCTTGATAAAGTGGTAGAAGAGGCGAGCAATATCGATATCCGCGAGATCGCCCAGCAGACGGAAGAGACGGTGGTGGAAGTGGAAACCGTGACCGGCTTTGGCGCCAATGACGCGATCCTCGACATTCGCTCCATCGACGAGCAGGAAGACAAGCCGCTGAAGGTCGAGGGGGTTGAAGTTGTTTCCCTGCCGTTCTACAAGCTAAGCACCAAATTTGGCGATCTCGATCAGAGCAAAACCTGGCTGCTGTGGTGCGAGCGCGGGGTGATGAGCCGTCTGCAGGCGCTTTATTTGCGCGAGCAGGGCTTCAACAACGTGAAAGTTTATCGCCCGTAACAGGTTGTTATGATGCAAAAGGCCTTCCCTAATGGAAGGCCTTTTTACTATTGGCAGGGGAGTGTATTAGCGCAGGGTCAGCGCCAGGTCATTGAGCTGATCGATGACAATATTCCAGCCCTCGAAAAATCCCATCTGCTCATGCTGCTCGCGGGTTTCATCATCGGCATGCAGCACCGTAGCCGTATAGCGACACCCGACCTGTTCATCGGCAAAGGTGATGATGGCCGTCATCGCGAAGGGGGAAACGGCGGGGCGATAATCCGCCGTCAGCATCGAGGTCATGACGATTTTTTGTTGCGGGATAACCTCAAGAAAACAGCCGGGGTTATCGCTGCGTTCACCGTCAGGCCCGTGCATCACGGTGTGAAAGGCCCCGCCGGCGCGAAAATCAAAGGCCAGAACCTCGGTTTGCCAGGGCTTCGGGCACCACCAGGTTCGGAGTAATGCCGGGTCGGCCCACGCGCGCCACAGGGCTGGGGCGGGCGCGCTGAGCAGGCGGCTGATTACAAGATCGCGAGAATCGGTTGCGCTCCGGGACATGCTGCGACTCCTCAGGAAAAGGGGAGCCAGCCCGCGGCGCGGACCGGCTATCAGGCTTCGTAGTAATTATAGATGCCAGCGGCCATCACCAGCTGTGAGGCGACCTCATACGCTTTCTCGCGCCCCACCAGCAGATCGATCATTTTCAGGGCGAAATCAATCGAAGTCCCCGGACCCTGGCTGGTTAACAGATTCACCCGCGGATCCCAGACCACTCTTTTATCCTGCCACTGCTCGGCGGGGATATGTTCCTTCAGCGCCGGAAAACCGGTCATGTTGCCGATCGGGAACAGATTATGGGGTACCAGCACGGTCGCCGGGGCGGCGCAGATGGCGGCCACAATGCGCCCAGAGAGATGAAACTGGCGGACGGTTTCCACCAGTAGCGTGCTGTCGCGGAAGCACTCTGCGCCCTTGATACCGCCCGGGAGGACGATGATATCGAAATCACCATCGGCCACCTCGACCAGCGGCGCATCCGCCAGCAGTTTGACGCCGCGCGAACAGACGATGGTCAGGCTGCCGTCGCTGGCGACGCTGGCGGTGGTCACCTTTACTCCGCCGCGGACCAGCAGGTCGATAGTGGTGACCGCTTCGGTCTCTTCGCTACCAGGGGCGAGGCAAATCAGTGCCGACGCGCTCATATTCATTCTCCTTACGCTTGATCAATTCAAATAAGCGGGCGTTTTCCGGTACGGCGACGCCGTGGGCGCGGGCGCGGTTGAGCAGAAAACCGGTGATGTAGTCGATCTCTGTATGCCGCTGGGCGCGAACGTCCTGCAGCATGGAAGAGATATTTTCTGCCGTACTTTCAATTACCTGTTCGACATAAAATAGCAGGTTTTCCGCCGAGGTATGAATACCTTCGCGCTCCATCACCGCCGCCACCTCGCGACAAATGGCCGCAACTTCCTGCGTATAGTCGCGCAGATCGCCGTTTTTACACCCTTTGAGCGCGGTCAGAGGGTTAATCACGCAGTTAACCGCCAGCTTGCGCCAGATGGCCGAGTGGATATTGTTATGCCAGGCGACATCCGGCAGCACGCTCTGCAGAACTTCTGCGAGATAGCTGTAGTCCCCCTCGTAGCTTTTTGCCGGTCCGATATGCGTGGTGCCCTGGGCAACGTGGATGATGACATTCCCATCGCGCCGCGCCGCCTGGGTCGTGGAGGCCAGCAGCAATGGCTGTTTCACGCCGCGCAGCTCCTCGACGGTGCCCATGCCGTTATGAATCAGCACAATTGGCGTGGTGTCCGACAGGATCCCGGCCAGGTGCTTTACCGCATTCGACACCTGCCAGGCCTTTAAGGTGACGATCAGCAGCTCGCTGCTGGCGAGAAAATCGGGGTCGTTGGCCGTCAGCGATTCGTTGAACACTGAGCCATCGGTTTCAATGACGTTGACGCTACAGAATGGCTGCGGTACGCGCAGCCAGCCCTGGACTTCATGTCCCTGTTTGTACAACGCGGTCAGCCATAGTTGTCCCAGCGCACCGCATCCCAGTACGGTTACTTTCATTGTTCCTCCTCATCTGCCGCTATCCCAGGCGCTGATGGCTAAAGTCTATCTCGTCGCTTTTCGCATCGTCGGACATCACGGGGAAAATAGCGCGAGCGTTGCGTAATCAGCTAAGCTTCCGGGATAACAAGTTGAGTTATGCCGCGTTGCAGGTATTATGCAACGCAAAAGAAACGGAAGGAGAGGAAAAGATGCCATCTTTCGATATTGTCTCTGAAGTTGATCTTCAGGAAGCCCGTAACGCGGTGGACAACGCGAGCCGCGAAGTCGAGTCGCGTTTTGATTTTCGTGGCGTTGAAGCCACTTTTGAATTAAACGACGCCAACAAGACCATTAAAGTGCTGAGCGAGTCTGACTTCCAGGTGAACCAGCTGCTGGATATCCTGCGCGCCAAGCTGCTCAAGCGCGGCATTGAAGGCACCTCCCTCGACGTACCGGAAGATATCGTGCACAGCGGTAAAACCTGGTTTGTTGAAGCGAAGCTGAAGCAAGGCATTGAAAGCGCGGTGCAGAAGAAGATCGTTAAACTGATCAAAGACAGCAAGCTGAAAGTGCAGGCCCAGATTCAGGGCGAAGAGATCCGCGTGACCGGTAAGTCCCGCGACGATCTGCAGTCGGTGATGGCGCTGGTGCGCGGTGGCGATCTGGGACAGCCGTTCCAGTTCAAAAACTTCCGCGACTAAGGCGGCGGGCAGACAGCAAAAAGCGGGGAATTCCCCGCTTTTTTTATACCCCTTTGATGAGCTGCTCTATCTCGAAGCGGTTGGTGACCTTGCTGTCGATTTTGATATACACCGAACGCTCCTCGGGTACCACCAGCGCCTGATGAACCCCGCTGGCGCTCAGCAGACGCGCCTGCAGCGCGCTGTCGACCACCACGCCGTCCGGCACCTCCACCCGCAGGCTGCTGACGTACGGCGGCTCGCTCATGGTGCTGGCCACCAGCAGCCACAGCATCGCCAGCAGGGCGCCCAGCAGAAACACGGTTTGCGAATCAAAGAAACCATCGACCCAGCCGCCAAGCGCGCCGCCAATCGCCACGCCGAGAAACTGGCTGGTGGAGTAGACGCCCATCGCGGTGCCTTTGTAGCCCGCCGGAGACTCCTTGCTAATTAGCGACGGCAGCAGCGCTTCCAGCAGGTTAAACGCCAGGAAGAAGAGCTGAACGCCCGCCACCAGCTCCCAGAAGTAGCCTCCGGCGCCCCAGAGGACAATTTCCGCAATCAGCAGGATGGCGACGCAGAGCAGGAAGACGCGCTTCATCTTGCGCTTCACTTCGGCGTAGATGATAAACGGCACCACCGAGATGAACGAGATAACCATGGTGACCAGGTAAATCTTCCAGTGCTCGGCGGCCGGGAAGCCGGCGGCCTCCAGTTGTCCGGGCAGGGCGACAAAAGTGGACATCAGCATAATGTGCAGGCACATGATGCCAAAGTTAAGCTTCAGCAGGCGCGGCTCCGCCAGCACTTTGCTAAAGCAGCCCTTCACCATCCCGGATTCGCGGTTAAGGACATGGTTATGGCTGTTGGGCACCACCCACAGGGTGAGCAGGATGCCGACGGTCGCCAGGATGGCGATCATCCAGAACAGCGCGTGCAGACCCAGCTGGTGGGTGACAATCGGCCCCAGCACCATGGCGATGGCGAAGGTGACGCCGAAGCTGACGCCGATAAAGGCCATCGCTTTGGTGCGGTTCTGTTCGCGGGTGAGATCGGACAGCAGGGCCATAACCGCGGCGGCGATGGCGCCGGAGCCCTGCAGGGCGCGGCCAAGAATGATGCCCCAGATGGAGTCGGTGAGCGCGGCGATGACGCTGCCGAGCACGAAGATAAGCAGGCCGCCGACGATCAATGGCTTACGGCCAATACGGTCAGATAACAGTCCGAAGGGGATCTGGAACACCGCCTGCGCCAGGCCGTAGATACCGATCGCCAGGCCAATCAGCGCTTCACTGGCACCCTGCAACGCCATGCCATACGTGGTCAGAACCGGCAGGACCATAAACATGCCAAGCATGCGCAGGGAGAATACTGTCCCCAAACCCCAGGTCGCGCGCAGTTCCCCTGGCGTCATTTTGTTATCGTTCATTACCACCTCAATATAAAAACTGCGCCTAGTGTAGCGGCGGGGGGTAAGAAGCGTAAATAAATGTTTGTTTAACAGATATTACGGGGCTGTTGCGCGATGCGACAAGTTGGTAAAAATCAATAAACCAGTGGAGGGGGACTCCACTGGCGAGGGGGAAAATTAAGGTAAAGTAAAGTCAACCCACTGGCTGCCAGCGTCAGCCGATTTGACGCACTGCTCTACCCAATAGACGCCGTGCAGCCCGGCTTCGACGTCCGGATACCAGAAGTCTTGCAGGAAGGCGCGATCGTCGCGGTCCGTGGCGTCAATCGCCTGCGCATAGCGGCGATAGAGGTTGGCCCAGGCTTCGAACAGCCCTTCCGGATGGCCGCCGCCAATGCGGTCATCCGCCAGCGCGTTCGGCGACAGGTAGGGCATTCCACGTTCCAGAATGCGCGCCGGCTCGCCCTGCACCTCATAGCTGAGCTGGTTAGGATGCTCATCCCACCATTCGATGCTTGCTTTTTCGCCGACGATGCGCACTTTTTGCGAGTGCATGGCGCCGCTGTTGACCGCGCTGGTCCACATGGATCCAACCGCGCCGTTGTCATATTCCATCAGGACAAAGGCGTTATCTTCCAGCGGCGCGCGGGAGGGAACAAAGCTCTGACGGGAGCACATCAGCCGTTTGATATTGAGCTGCGGCGCCATGGTTTCGGCGACAAACAGCGGATGGGTGGCCAGATCCCCAAGCACATAGCTGGGCCCGGCAAACTTCGGCGTTACTCGCCAGCGGGTGGATTCTGCCTGCAGCTCGACGGCCTGGTTATGGAAGCCGTGGGCGAATTGCATGTTAACGATGCGGATCTCGCCGAGCAGTCCATCGGCAATCATCTGCCGCGCCTGCTGGATCATCTGATAGCCGGCATAGCCGTAGGTGACGCCGACGATTTTGTTCTGTTTTTTGCTCAGATCCACCAGCTCGCGCGCCTCTTCGGCGGTAAAGCAGAGGGGCTTTTCGCAGATAACGTGGAGTCCCGCCTCCAGCGCCGCTTTGGTGATGGCGAAATGGGTATTGTTCGGGGTGGTGACCGAGACGACCTCGATCCCGTCAGGGCGCTGCGCCTCTTCGCGAAACAGGGTCTGGTAGTCGGCGTAGCAGCGCTCCGGCGCGATGCCCAGTTGCTCACCGAACGCGCGCCCGCGCTCGGCATCGACGTCAAGCGCGCCGGCCAGCAGGGTATAAACATTGTCACGCAGCGCCGCACAGCGGTGGCTGTAGCCGATCTGACTGGTTCCCCCGCCGCCGACCATGCCCCAGCGCAGGGAACGGGATAAGGGTTTCAGGCCGTTTAACATGGTGCTCTCCTTTTTGAAATCATTTGCACTCTGAGGCGCTCAATGCCGACGCCTGCGGCAACGCGCATTCGGATAGACTGACTTCAACTTAAGGAAATGTTTGTTCTGTTTCAATTGTGTTGTGGAATTTATTTTCCATATATGCGAGGGGGATCGAATTAGCGATAGTTTCTTTTGCGCTTGGTTGAAAAGGTGAGGGCGGGATATCGCCTGCCGGAGTCGTCCAGATTGTTGCGGGCGTTTTTTCGTTTCAAAAAAATATGAAATAAATTCTCTTTATTAGCTGCTGAAGGCGGTGCAATCCGCCGATTGCACCGGGAACCAGATGCCGCTATGACGCTCCGCGCACAGACGCGGGGGAAGTTGAAGCGACGGGAGGATGACCGGCCGCAAAGATGCCCTTCGCCGCCAGGCCTGCGACGGTGAGGGCTGCCGGGATACCGAGGATCAAAAAGACGCTTTCAAAGGGCAGGTTGAGCGCCATCATCTCGGCGCCGGCAAAGGCGCTGAGAATGGCGCCGATGCGCCCGACGCCGTGCATCCAGCTGGATCCCGTTGCCCGCGCCTGTGTAGGGTAGTAGCGGGCGGAGAGGGCGTTCATGCCGGTATTCGCGCCGTTCAGGCAGGCGCCGCTGATAAACGCCAGCATACAGAGCAAGGCAAAGCTGCCCGCGGCGTAGCCCATCGCCATGGTGAACAGGCCGCCAACGGCGTAGATTATCCCCAGCGCGCGATGGGGGTTGATCCTGTCCATCAGCCAGCCGGCAAACAACGAGCCGAGGGTGCCGCCCGCCTGGTAGATCGCCGTCATGATGGCCGCCTGGCTAACGGTCATTCCTACCGCTTTAACCAGCGTTGGCAGCCAGCTGCCGAGGATATAGACCAGGAACAGCCCCATAAAGTAGACCAGCCATAGCATCAGCGAGCCGAAACCGTACTGGCGGGAGAGGACAATGCGCATCGCGTTGCCGGCCGCTGGCTGCGCCGGTAGGATAAACCTCACATTGTCGCTGATTTGTCCGGGATAGAGACGGTTAAGAATGGCGCGTATGCGCGCCGCGGGCGCTTGTTTGATCACCAGAAAACGAACCGATTCCGGCAGCAGCCAGATGAGCAGGGGGGCAAACAGCAGCGGCAGAATACCGCCGAGCGCCATCAGCGAGTGCCAGCCAAACTGGGGGATCAGCCACGATGCCGAAAATCCTCCCGCCGCCGCACCGAAGGTGAACCCGCAAAAGATGACGGTGATAATAAATGAACGCTGGCGTTCCGGGGCGTATTCCGACACCAGCGTCCCGATATTCGGCATCGCGGCGCCCAGCCCGAGGCCAGTCATAAAGCGAAAGAACATCATCTGTTCTACGTTGTGCGAGAAGGCGGTGGCGATGGTCCAGAAACCGAAGAAGAAAACGCTGTTGATGATGATTTTCTTACGTCCCAGCCAGTCGGCGAGCGGGCCGGAGAAAATCGCCCCCAGCGCGAGGCCGATCAGCGCGGCGCTGATCACCAGACCCAGCTGGTGGTTGCTTACCCCCCATTCCAGCTTTAGCGTCGGGGCGATAAAGCCCATGATCGCGATATCAAAACCATCGAGAGCGATGACGCAAAAGCCGAGAAATATAATCAGCTTCTGAAATCGGCTCAGCGGGTTACGATTTATTAACTCTCTGACATCCAGGCGTTGAGTCTGTGTCATAGCGTATTCCTTATGCGCAGGCGTGCAGGTAGGGCTGCGCGGCATCGAACAGTAACTGCGCCCGCTGAAGAGGCGGAATGGCGCCTTGCTCGCCGTCAAGCGGCACTTCGAGAGAGACCGGCAGCGTCGCCGGCAGGGCCGACATCAGACCATGCAGATCCAGACCGCCTTCCCCCGGCACGTTGCGCGCCGAGCGGGCCTGGCGGATAAGTTCCTGCTCGCTCTCCGGCCTCTGCGCCGCGCCATCGCAGAGTTGCATATAGTTGAGATGATGCGCGGGCAGGCTGGAGAGGGCGGCGAGCGATTCTCCCGCGCGCCAGAAATGGAGAGCGTCCACCAGAATGCCGATGTCTTCCCGCCCGCTGGCGGCGATTAGTGCTTGCGCTGCGGCGATGTTGCGCAACTGGGTCCAGGGCATCGGCTCAAGATTCATGGTCAGCCCAAATGGACGACCGGCCGCGGCGAGGATGGCGAGGTTGTCAGCGCTGCGCTGAAGGTTGTCATCATTGCCGGCGACTAACACCTGTCCGGCGCCAAGACGCGCGGCGGTCTCCATAAAACGCTGCAGCCGATCGTCGAGGGTAAACCCGGGGGTCAGGCGGACGATCTCCACGTCCGACACGCGGATGCCAGTTTCCATCAACGCGGCGAGCGTCGCCCGGACGGCCGGGGTATCGCCCAGCATGTCGTAGTCCGGGTCGGTCGGTGTGGCGGGGAGCAGTCGCAGTCCAACGTGGGTAAAACCGGTTCTGGCCGCAATCCGCACCTGTTCGGGGGGAGGGACATCGAGCAGGGTCAGCGCGGCGAGCGATAGGGTACGCTTGTTCATAAAGGGCTCCGGTACAGTTGCAGGTGAAGAGAGTTAGGGTGCATCCATTCGTGGAAATCAAGATATGTTATTGTTTATATTTGTTTTTTTGCCAGATTTTTACCCACCAGATAGCCGAAGGTCATGGCGGGCCCGAGGGTGATCCCTCCGCTGGGGTAATAGCCGCGCATCACGCTCGACATGTCGTTGCCGATGGCGTACAGACCCGGTATCGGCTGCTGCTGTTCATCCAGCACCCGGGCGTGTTCGTCGGTTTGCAATCCGCTGAAGGTGCCCAGCGAGCCGGGCAGAATGCGCACCGCGTAGAACGGCCCTTCGCGCAGCGGTCCGAGCGTCACCTGATGGTCACCCTGGGCGCGGTTATAGGCTGATGCCCCGCGGTGAAAATCGACGTCTTCGCCAGTGCTGGCGAAGTGGTTAAAGCGTTCAACGGTTTCCGCCAGCGCATTGGCGTCGATAGCGCACTGCTTCGCCAGCTCCGCCAGGGTGTTTCCTCGCTGCAGATAGCCGGTACGCAGCCAGGCGGTGGGAGTGAACGGGAACGGTCTGGCGTGGCCCAGGCCGTAGCGACGCAGCGCGCGACGATCGGCCAGCAGCCAGGCCTGCGGCGTGTCGCCCGCGGGTGTGGCCGCCAGCAGGGCGGCGATAAAGTCATGATAAGAGTCGGCCTCGTTAACAAAACGTTTGCCGTTGGGCAGGACGGCGATCACCCCGGGTTTGGCGCGCTCCACCAGATGAGGAAACATTAGCTGCTGGCCGCTGGCCAGAGTGACGCGGGACACCGGCGCCCAGGCCAGCGGGTGGCGCAGGGAAGTGTCGAACTGGCCGCCGACGGATTCGCCAAGCCTGATCCCCTCGCCCTGATTGTCCGGCGGTGCGGCGGAGAAATGGCCGTAACCCTCCGCAGCGTGAGGCACCACCTGCGCCAGCCGCTGGCGATCGTGGGGAAAACCGCCGCAGGCCAGCACCACGGCGCCAGCTTCGACGTGAATCTCCCCGCCGTCGCTGCGCAGCACCGCGCCGGACACGCCCGGCGGACCCTGCAGCAGCCGGACCACCGGGGCATTGAGCTGAAAACGCACGCCGGCGTCGAGGGCGGATCGCAGCAGACGGGCGACCAGCGCATTGCCATTGACCAGATGCTGCCCCCGTCCGGCGCGTAGCCGCTGCCAGCCGTGGCGCAGCAGGCGGCGGGCAGCATACAGCGCGGAGCGCGGCGAGCGGGTGGCATTGAAAAAATGCGCCATATCCGCGCCGCCGGCGATGCCCATCCCGCCCAGGCTAATGGTTTCCAGCGGCGGACGCAGGCGATGGAGCCAGTCGCCGAGCAGGCGGCCATCGTAGGGTTGCGCGGTGACCGACCGCCCACCGTTCGCCGCACCCGGCGACGGGTGAAAGTCCGGCATGGCGCTGCCCGAGAGAAACTGCACCGCCGTCCGCTGATGGAAAAATTCCACCATCTCCGGCCCGTAACGCAGGAAGGTTTGCAGACGAATATCGGCGGCTTCGCCCCCCATCTCATGCTGCAGATAGGTCAGCGGCGCGTCGGCTGCTTCGTCGATGCCCTCCGCCCGCGCCAGCGGGTTGCGGGGGATCCACAGCCAGCCGCCGGACCAGGCGCTGGTTCCGCCGAGCACTGACGCTTTCTCCGCCACCATGACGCTGGCGCCGTGCATCGCCGCAGTCACCGCGGCAGAGAGCCCCGCGGCGCCGGAGCCGACCACCAGCACATCCACCTTCACAGGCCCGCTCATGTTGGACTCCTTACTGCAGAGGTGAAAAAGCGGTGGGGCGCATCAGCACCGACTCGAGGCGTTCCACGGCGGCCAGTTCGCGATTTTTACGCGAGAAGGTCTGCCAGCGTTCGTCCTGGGCCATCCGCGCGCGGCGCACCAGACGATCGTCCAGGCTTTCATAAGCCCAGATGTGCACTACCTGATTGACCACGCCGATCTCGGTAAAAAAGAAGCCGATTAGCTGGCCGAGATGGTCGGTTTGCACCGCCAGGGCATCGCTTTGGTACAGCGCCAGCCAGTCGGCCATTTTCAGCGGATTGATGGTGTACGTGCGTTTTTCGTAGATCATGATGTTTTCCTGATTAGTGGGTGGAGTGTTGTGCCAGATGGCAGGCGGCGAGATAGCCAAACGTCAGCCCCGGGCCGAGGGTGATGCCGGGGCCCGGATAGGTGCCGGCCATCAGCGAATCCATGTCGTTTCCCACCGCGTACAGCCCCGGGATGGGGTGTCCTTCGGTATTGACGACCTGGGCATCGGCGGTGGTGACCAGGCCCCGTGAGGTCCCCAGATCGCCGGTATAAAGTTTGATGGCATAGAACGGCGCGCTGAGCAGGGGGGCATTACAGGCGTCAGGCTGATGGCCCGGATCGCCCATCGCCCGGTTATAGCTGTTGCCGCCTTTAGCAAATTCCCGATCCACGCCCTGCGCGGCGTCGCGGTTGTAGCGGGCTACCGTCTCGCTCAGGGTTTGGGCATCCAGACCAAGCTGTTGCGCCAGCGCGGCCAGAGTATCGGCTTTGTGCAGATAGCCAGCGGCGACCAGGGCGTCATTATTGACCGGCGCCGGGCGCGCCAGTCCGAGGCCATAACGCTTCATCGCCTGGGCGTCGCAGAGTAAAAAACAGGGGGCATTTTCCGCTGCATCCTGCATTGCGCTGGCGAAATGGTGATAGGAACTGGACTCGTTGACGAAGCGTACCGCCCGCTGATTGACGGCAATCACGCCCGGTTTTGCGCGATCGGTTACCAGATGGGGGAAGCGCTCCTCGCTGCCGTCGGCCCGGGTCAGCACCGATACCGGCGCCCAGAAAAAGTTGGAGGCCCGATCGGCTCCCTCGCGAGCGTTAAGCGCCGCCGCGAGATGCAGCGCGGCGCCATCGTTGGCCGGCGGCGACATGGTGAAATGCTCGCGGGTGTGCGGCCGATAGCGCGCCGCCAGCGCGCCCGCGGCGAAGCCGCCTGCGGCCAGCACCACCCCGCGTCGGGCGTGCAGCGTCTCTCTTTGCCCCTGATATTCAATCTCCACCCCGCGGACCGCGCCTTGCGCTTCGCACAGCGTCAGAACATTGACATTCAGCCGCAGGTTCATGCCTTTACGCAGCGCCGTAGTCGCCATGCGGGCTATCAGCGCATTGCCCATCGCCAGGCGGGTGCCGCGAGGGTACTTCACCCGGTCGCGGGCGTAGCGCAGCAGCAGCCGGGTGCAATGGGCCAGGGAGCGCAGCGAGCGGCGCATGTCGAGAAAATGTTGAATATCGACGCGGTTGACCATCATCCCGCCAAACAGCAGCATCCCCGGCGGCGGCGAACGCAGGTCGCGAAACGCGTCCCCCAGTTCACGGCCGTCATACTCCACCACCTCCAGCGCGCGCCCGACGTCGACTGCGCCGGGTTCATCCGGATAGTAATCGGGCGAGAGCGGACGCAGGCTGTACTTTACTGCCCCCTCACGATCGAGAAAGGCCAGCGCCTCCCGCCCGGCGCTGACAAACGCTTCGGCAAGATCTTCGCGGTACTGGCCCTCGCCGATAATGGTTCGCAGGTAGGTTTTCATCGCCTCGGCGCTACCGCTTTTGCCCTCGGCGCGCGCCTGGTCGGTATCGTGCAGCCACACGGCGCCGCCGGAGATGGCCGAGGTGCCGCCGAACTGGCCGGCTTTCTCCAGCATCAGCACCGACAGCCCTTTACAGCAGGCGGTGACCGCGGCGGCAAAACCGGCCGCGCCGCTGCCGATGACGATCACATCCCAGCTCTTCATGCCGCCGCTCCCTGCGCCTGCGGGATGGCGCCGATAAACTGGCCCATCAGCCTCATCTGCGCCAGCGCCATTTCCGGCCCGGTCTGTACTTTGCAACCACGTGCGGCGGCGAAAGTGAGCAACGGCGTCATCACCGGGGCGGTGACAACGTCGGCCACATGAGTGGCGCTGTCGAGCGTATCCAGAAGCGCCTGCGGTAGAGGCAGCTCATCAAATCCGGCCATGCCGGCCGGTGAGCCATTAACCAGTAGATCGAGGCCGTAAAGGGTGTCTGGCAGCGCGCTCAGTTGCACCGCCGGAAAGGCCTCAGCCAGAAGGTCATGCAGGCGCTGCCGGGTGGCCGGGGTTTGATCGTGCAGGGCCAGCCGACGGATCCCCGCCTCGCACAGTCCCCAGGCGATGGCGCTGCCGACGCCGCCGCAACCGGAGAGCAGCGCCTGCTTACCTGCCGGCTGAAAACCCTGCGCCTCGGCGGCGAGCTGAAAGCCGACGCCGTCCAGCATATCGCCCTGCAGGCGGCCATCCGCCAGCTTGCGGATCACATTGACGGCGTTGAGTCGGCGGGCGCGCGGCGTGAGGTCGTCGACCAGCGCGGCGGCGCGCTGCTTATGCGGCACCGTCACCAGCACGCCGGTCATGTTCTGCCAGCCGCGCAGAGCGTTAAGGTAGGCGGCCACCGCGTCCGGGGCGATATCCACCGGGATCATGACGCTGTCCATGTGCTGTTCGGCAAAGTAGCGGTTGAAGTTATCCGGTGATTTCACCTGGGCGATCGGATGACCAATCACGGCGACAACCTGGGTAGTTCCACTGACCATTTCAAACCTCATTTGTTAAATGAATGTTGTGAAAGTATTTCAGTGGAAGCTGGGAGCGACAACGCAGAATTCGGACATGTCGGTTGTTAATCGCACGAACGCTGCGATAATCGCAGGAAATCGATAATGATGTTGCAAAAATGTGAGCGAATATGCAAAACACCATTCATCCACGCGATCTGATCGTCGGTTTACAAAAAGGGCTGGCGCTAATTCAGCTTTTTTCCAAAACCTGCCCAAAGCTCACCGTCGCCCAGACGGCGAAAATGAGCGGCCTGACGCAAAGCGCCGCGCGACGTTTTCTGCTGACGCTCCTGCATGAGCGCTATCTGCAAACCGACGGGCGCTATTACTGGCTTACCCCAAAGACGCTGCGGCTTGGCCAGGCCTATGTCGATTCGGCGCAGTTTCCTCGCATGGTACGGCCGATTGTCGAATACATCGCCAGCCGGACCGAAGAGCACGCCTCGGTGGGGGTGGTGGATGAAGATGAACTGGTCTATATCGCCCGCAGTCGGCATACGCCGTTCAACTCTACGTCGGTGCGGCTTGGGGAGCGGGTGCCCATTTTCTGTACCGCCGGGGGGCGACTGTGGCTGGCTTCGCTGCCGGAAGCAGAGTGTGAGACCGTCCTGCAGCGCATAACCCGGGAACAACGTACCCCCTATACGGTGACCGATATTGCGTCGCTGATGGAGAAAATCGCCCAGGTACGGCGCCAGGGATACGCCACCATTGAGCAGGAGTTTGAGATTGGCATGCTGGTGCTGGCGGTGCCGTTAACCGACAGGGAAGGGACCTGGTGGGGGGCGCTGAGTCTGACCAGTCATCAATCGCGCACTTCGCTGGAAGCGTTATGCCGCGATCACCTCGATCTGCTCTACAGCGCGCAGGCGATGCTGGTGGGTTAAACAGGGCAGCCAGTGGCGCTGCCCTAAGATAGACGTCGCTTAGGCCGACGCTTTGGTCAGAAAGGTGTTCCAGTCGCTGGCCGCGTTATTCACGAAAGTATTCCAGCTGTTGCCGGCGGTGTTAACAAAGCTTCCCCAGTTTTCCTTTCCGGCGGTCACAAAGGTTTCCCAGTTTGACTGTCCGGTCAGGAAGGAACCAAACGCCATCGCGCTGTCGCCGACGAAGGAGGCAAATGCGGTGCCGGAGGTCAGAACAAAAGAGGTGAAGCCGACGCCAGAGTTGGCGACAAAGCTGGCGAAGCCGCTGGCTGCGCCGAACAGATTAAAGCCACCGGAGATATACTCCATTTCGTTCAGTGTTAACTCTTTCATTGCAATTCCTTGTAGTGATTATTTCCCAAAGGGGCAAGAGCCCCGGCGAAAGGTAGCATCGCAGGACCGTGCGGCGCGAGTGATGCCCGATGCGTACTGGCTCAATTTTTCCTCATTTTTTGATATGAAAGATAGCGGGAAAGCGACGGGGGAGGGGAGGGAAGTATGAAATGAGAAAGAAAGCGATGATGAAACAGGAAAGAAAAAGCCCCGTAAATACGGGGCTTTAGATCGTACGGGAGTGCGTAATTATCTCACGTAAGCCAGCAGACTATGTGAATCCGGCACCATAAAGTCAACGGACATCATCACGGACAGCGCGGTGATGGCGACGATAGAAAAGACGAACAGCTTACGCGCCCAGACTTTATCATCGGCCACTTTATAGCCACGCAGCGCCATGCCCAGCCACCAGACGCTGACCGCTGCCGCCACGACCAGGTATTTATACCCGGCGTAGCCGCCCAGCGAGAGCATCAGGGTTGCCACGGCAAAGGCGACGATGTACAGCGTAATATGGTTTTTGGCGACCGAAATGCCTTTCACCACCGGCAGCACCGGAATATTCGCCGCCTGATAATCCTTAAAGCGGAAAATCGCGATGGCGTAGGAGTGAGGCATCTGCCACAGGCTAAAGATAGCCAGCAGGATCGCCGCACCGCTGTCGAAATCACCGGTGACCGCGCAGTAGCCAATCACCGGCGGCGCAGCGCCGGAGAGTGAGCCAATCAGCGTGCCGTAGACGGAGTGGCGTTTCATGTACAGGCTGTAGACGCCGACATAAACCACGAACCCCATCACCCCCAGCCAGCAGGCCAGCGGGTTAGCGCCGAACCACAGCAGCATGAAGCCAGCAATACCCAGCAAGGTGGCGTACACCAGCGAAGCTTCTGGCGAGATCAGCCCTTTGACCAGCACCCGGTTTTTCGTCCGTTCCATCTTACGATCGATGTCCCGGTCGATGTAGTTGTTGAATACACAACCCGAGGCGACCACCAGGGATACTCCAAGGAGCGTCCAGACGAACAGCGGATAGTCGATGTGGCCTTTGGAGGCCAGCAGGAAACCGCCGATCACGGAGATCAGGTTGCCAAAAATAATGCCTGGTTTCGTTACTTGCAGGTATTGCTTAAACATACTCGCCGCTCTTAGTGCATCATCATGTTGTAGTTCAGGTTCCACATAATCCAGATGGAGCCGACAACCACGATCGCAATGATGATTACGGTGAAGATAAATGCGGTCAGGTTCCAACCTTCATCGGACTTGCTGTTCATATGCAGGAAGTACACGAGGTGTACCACGATCTGCACCACAGCGGTCACCAGAATGGTGCCAAGGATAACCGCATGCGAGGCGGAGCCACTCATCACCATGGCGAACGGAATGACCGTCAGGATGATGGACAGGATAAATCCTGTCATGTAGCTCTTCACGCTGCCGTGAGAAGCGCCGCTATGATCGGTAGAATGACTCATTACATCGCCCCCATCAGATAGACAACCGAGAACACGCAGATCCACACGACGTCCAGGAAGTGCCAGAACAGGCTCAGGCACAGGATACGCGTGCGGTTAGTGCTGGTCAGGCCACGACGTGAAACCTGGAACATCAGCACCGCCATCCAGATAAGACCGGAGGTCACGTGCAGACCGTGGGTGCCGACCAGCGCGAAGAACGCGGACAGGAAGCCACTACGATCCGGACCAAAGCCTTCCATGATCAGGTGATGGAATTCATAGATTTCCATCCCGATGAATCCGGCGCCAAACAACCAGGTCAACGCCAGCCAGGAAACCACCTGGCTTTTGTTGTTTTTGTACATGGCGATAGCCGCCATGCCGTAGGTGATGGAGCTGAACAGCAGCAGTGCGGTTTCAACCAGAACGAACGGCAGTTCAAAAATATCTTTGCCCGTCGGTCCGCCGGCCGTGCCGTTCACCAGAACGGCATAGGTAGCAAACAGCGTAGCGAAGATAATGCAGTCGCTCATCAGGTAGATCCAGAAACCGAATACCTTCATCGGTCCTGTATCATGGTGCCCGTGTTCATGCGCGTGGGCAGTATGCGCAAGAGTATCAGTTGCCATTTTTCAGCCCTGCTTTGTTAATCTCATCGAAATGCTGTTTTTCCAGTTTTTCGACTTCTGCAACCGGTACGTAGTAATCCACGTCCTCGTCAAAGCTCTTAATAATCCAGGTCGCTACGATGCCGATGAAGCTGGCGATCGCCATCCACCAGATATGCCAGATCATGGCGAAACCAAATACCGTAGCGAAGGCGGCAATCACGATGCCGGCGCCGCTGTTTTTCGGCATATGAATTTCTTCATAGTGAGCAGGCTGTTTGTACGCTTCACCTTTCTCTTTCATTTCCCAGAAGGCATCACGTTCGTGAACCTGAGGAACGATAGCGAAGTTGTAGAACGGCGGTGGAGAAGAGGTTGCCCACTCCAGCGTACGGCCACCCCACGGGTCACCGGTCAGGTCACGGTTCTGATCGCGGTCGCGAATAGACACGTAGAACTGAATCAGCTGGCACAGAATACCGCAGGCGATCAGCGCCGCACCGCAAGCTGCAATAACCAGCATCGGGTGGAACTGCGGATCGATCTGCTGGCTCAGACGACGGGTCATACCCATGAAGCCCAGCACGTACAGCGGCATAAACGCCACGAAGAAGCCGATGATCCAGAACCAGAAAGCGCGTTTGCCCCAGGTTTCGTTCAGGGTGAAGCCAAAGGCTTTCGGCCACCAGTAGGTCAGACCTGCGAAGCAACCGAACACTACGCCGCCGATGATAACGTTATGGAAGTGCGCAATCAGGAACAGGCTGTTGTGCAGAACGAAGTCCGCGCCCGGTACCGCCAGCAGCACGCCGGTCATCCCACCTACGGAGAAGGTCACGATAAAGCCGATAGTCCACATCATCGCCGAGTTGAAGACGATGCGACCCTGATACATGGTGAACAGCCAGTTGAAGATCTTAACCCCGGTCGGGATCGCGATAATCATGGTAGTAATACCGAAGAAGGCGTTTACGTTCGCGCCAGCACCCATGGTGAAGAAGTGGTGCAGCCAAACGATGAACGACAGAACGGTAATACAGACGGTTGCCCATACCAGAGAGGTGTAACCGAACAGACGCTTACGCGAGAAGGTCGCGGCGATTTCGGAGAAGACCCCGAACACCGGCAGAACCAGGATGTACACTTCCGGGTGACCCCAGGCCCAAATCAGGTTGATGTACATCATCATGTTGCCACCCATATCGTTGGTAAAGAAATGGGTGCCCAGGTAACGATCCAGGGTCAGCAGCGCGATGGTGACGGTCAGAATTGGGAACGAGGCGATAATCAGGATGTTAGCGCACAGAGATGCCCAGGAGAATACTGGCATCTTGAACATGGTCATGCCCGGGGCGCGCATCTTGATAATGGTCACGAAGAAGTTAATACCGGTCAGGGTAGTACCGATACCGGAGAGCTGCAGCGCCCAAATCCAGTAATCAACCCCTACGCCAGGACTGTACTCAATTCCCGACAGCGGCGGATAGGCCAGCCAACCGGTCTGCGCGAACTCACCAACGCCCAGAGACAGGTTAACCAGAATCACGCCCACAACGGTGAACCAGAAGCTCAGGTTGTTGAGGAACGGGAAGGCTACGTCGCGCGCGCCGAGCTGAAGCGGAACCACCAGGTTCATCAGACCGATAACAAACGGCATCGCCACGAAGAAGATCATGATAACGCCGTGGGCGGTAAAGATCTGATCGTAGTGATGAGGCGGCAGGAAGCCGGCTTCCCCGGCCGAAGCCAGCACCTGCTGGCTACGCATCATGATGGCGTCAGCAAAGCCACGCAGCAGCATGACGATTGCCACGATAACGTACATGATACCGAGACGTTTGTGGTCGACAGAAGTCAGCCACTCGTTCCATAGGTAGGACCACTTACCGAAGTAAGTGATGGCTGCCAGAAGCGCCAGTCCCCCAATGATAATCGCAGCCACCGTTACCACGATAATAGGTTCGTGGTAGGGCACTGCATCCAGTGTAAGTTTTCCGAACATCGTTTTCTTCCTCGGCCCCTTAGTGAGCGGTTTCCGCGTGGCTCATGTCCATGCCTTCCATCCCGTCGTGAGCAGCGTGCTCGCCTTCAGGTTTAGACATGTTCATGCTCTCGTGAGACATGAATTTGTTCACAACATCTTTGAACAGATCCGGTTTCACGTTAGAGAAATATTCCACTTTGTTGTATTCGCTAGGCACAGCCACTTTCTCGAACGCGGCCATGGAGTCCATGGAGTTCGGAGACTGTTTGGCTTTTGCAACCCACTGATCGAAAGTCGCCCGATCCGGGGTGGCAATCGCTTTGAACTTCATACCTGAGAAGCCCGGGCCACTGTAGCTAGCGGAGATACCGTCATAAGTACCAGCTTCGTCAGCAATGAGGTGCAGCTGAGTCTGCATACCGGCCATTGCATAAATCTGGCTACCTAAGCGCGGAATAAAGAACGAGTTCATCACCGAGTTAGAGGTCACTTTGAAGTGTACCGGTACGTTCGCCGGGAAGGCGATTTCGTTAACGGTAGCAATACCCTGTTCCGGATAGATAAAGAACCATTTCCAGTCCATCGATACGACTTCGATGGTGATTGGCTTCTCGTCATGGACAAGCGGTTTGCTTGGCTCCAGTGCGTGAGTGGTTTTCCAGGTCAGAACGGCCAGGAACAGGATGATCAGAATAGGTACCGTCCAGACCACAGCTTCCACTTTGTTGGAGTGTGACCAGTTCGGGCTATACTTCGCATCTTTATTGCTCGCGCGATACTTCCAGGCAAATCCTACTGCCATCAAGACGGCGGGAATAACGACAATCATCATCAGGCCGAAGGCCGTCAGAATCAAAGAGCGTTGCTCCAGTCCAATCTGTCCTTTTGGGTCAAGGAGTGCAGAATCACAACCACTGAGTAATACAGTACCTGCGATTAATGACATCCATCCCAAACTTTTATTGTATTTCCTGAGTCTCATTGAACGACCTCAATTCCACGGGATCTGGTGGCGTTTAAAGTGTATGGGCATTTTACGGTAAGGTTGCATTACTGTAAACATGATTGGATCTCTGTCAGTTCTGTGTTAGCGGCTTCTGCTTGGTTTGTCACATATGTAACGTAGTGTTACTTAATCGCTTGCAAAGCCTGATTTTCGCGGGATTGATAACGAAAGGGATAAGAAAAGGAGTGCTTAGCGGCTAATGGGCATAACCACCCACAAATTAGAACAATTGTTTAACATTTAATTATCAAATAAAAGACATTGTGAAAACGAAAAATAAAATCCCCGGAGCTGAATCGGTTAAATTATTTAAAGAATCGAACGAAAACTGTCAATAATTTCCAGAAATCAAAAACGCACAAAACAACAAATAGCGCGGCGGACAATATAAAAGCGTTAATAAGCCGTTATAATTACGTTTCGTAATTACAACGGCTAATAATGATGCTGGATCCTTAAATCAGGCGGGTTTTACGCAGCGCCAGATAGTCAAGCAGGCCGCCGAACAAAATTCCGCCGACGGCGGTGAGCGCGGCAACCTCCAGCAGGCCGGACAGGAAGGAGAACGACGTATAATCCAGCGCGTTGAGGATCAGCAGCGCCAGCCACACCGCGAGCAGCAGGCAGCCCAGTGTCAGGATCCCCAGCGCCAGCGCATAGGCCTGCGGGAACTCGCTACGCGGCATAAAGCTTGCGGTGCGTTGGGTATGCTCAAGCGTTTGCCGACACAGCAGCAATAGGGCAATCCCCGGCACCGCCGCAACGACAGAGAAGAGATAGAAGGTCGACCAGCCGTGAGCCTCGACAAACCAGCCGGCAATCGGCCCAACGTATACGCGACCGACCGCAGAGAGCGCCGAGAGCAGCGCGAACTGGGTGGCGGAGAACGACTTATTACATAGCGTCATCAGCAGCGCGACAAATGCCGCCGTCCCCATTCCCCCGCACAGGTTTTCAAAGAATACCGCGGTCGCCATGGAATAGAGGTGCTTATCGGTAATCGACAGCAGCCAGTAGCCGGCGTTAGAGACCCCCTGCAGCAAACCGAAAATGAGCAGTGCGCGAAACAGCGTCAGCCGCTGCATCAGGACGCCTCCGTACAGGGCGCCGAGAATGGTGGCGAACAGGCCTAAGGTTTTGTTCACCATTCCCACTTCGCCAGCGTCAAATCCCACGCCGCGGATCAGGAAGGTGGTGGTCAGGCTCATGGCAAACGCATCGCCAAGCTTATAAAGGACGATGAGCAGCAGAATCAGCCAGGCGTTGTTGCGGCCGAAAAAATCGCGCAGCGGTTCGGCTACCGCCTGCTCGAGCGATCTGGGGACCGGGATAACGTCGCTCGGTTCGGGCGCCAGCAGCGTGGCGATAATACAGGGTACCAGCAGCGCCGCCATCAGCCAGTACATCCCCTGCCAGCCGAGATAGCGGTCGGCAAGCCACAGGGCCAGTCCACCGGAGACCAGCATCCCCAGGCGATAGCCCAGCACGCTGATCGCGGCGCCGGCGCCACGCTCTTCTGCTGGCAACACGTCGGTTTTCCAGGCGTCGAACACAATATCCTGCGACGCCGAGCAGAAGGCGATCACCACCGCCAGCGCCGCCATCCAGCGTAATTGGGTGACCGGCTCAAGAAAGCCCATCGTCGCGATCGCCAGCAGGAGTAATACCTGGGTGGTCAACAGCCAACCGCGACGACGCCCAAGAAACGGCGGCGTGTAGCGGTCCATCAGCGGGGACCAGAGGAATTTAAAGACATAGGCCTGGCCGACGAGCGAGAAAAAACCGATCGTTTTCAGATCGATATTTTCCACCGTCATCCAGGCCTGCAGGGTACCGGAGGTGAGGGCCAGCGGCAGACCGGAGGCGAAGCCAAGGATCAGCAAAATGGCTGATTTCGGCTGCTGGAAAATGCGTAAGTAATGACTGGACATAGCATAAAGCACGAACCCGGCGGAGGCCGGGTTCGCGATAGCATTAACGCGCGTTTTGCTTGATGAAATCGTGGATGCTGGTGTCCTGCGCCATATCGGCGATGGTATCGGTCAGGACGCTGTTGACGGCATCAGCGATGTTTTTGTTTGAGGCCTGGAAGGCGCCTTCAACGGAGTAGCTGGCGCGGTAGTTTTTGGTCATTTTCGTGCCGTTTGCCGCGGTGGCGATGATGGCGATATCGGCTTTGGTGGCGATGTTATAGCGCACGTTACCCTGAGAGACGTCAGCATAGAGTTTGTTGACGATGATCTGCAGATCGACCGCGCCGTTCGGGCCAATCATGTAGCCGCGAGACGTCATCTGTTTCTCCAGCACTTCCTGCAGCAGGAAGCGCAGATCGCGGGAGGCGGTGAGAGTGACCAGCTGATTATCACGCGTCACTTTCGCCAGCGCCTGGTCCGGACGCTGATCGGCGCCGTTGATGCTGACGGTCACGCCCATCAGGCTTGGATCCTGCTGCGGCAGCGTGATTTTCGGCGATACTTCAATGGTGGTCGGCGGCGTGGCGCATCCTGCCAGCATAAACATGGCGACCAACGGGAAAAGAATCTTCTTAAGCATGTTCAGGTCTCAACGCATGGTGTTGTTATAAGGAAAATTACCGCCATCATAGCATTGCCAACGGCAAGGGGAAGTGGCAACGCGTGTAAATCCATCGTGCTGGCGGTTTTCTGAGCGTCCCGCCACGGTTAATGGCTCGTTCCCCGACGGATCTGGCGACCAGAGCCAGTAAACGTGATACTTTTGAATGAAAATATCAGAACAATGCTAATTTTTTGTTGTTTTCTCCTAATGGAAGCGGTAAAAGCGGCTAACATTTAAATGGAGTGGCGGCATCTCAGCGTTGTCGGAGGAGAAAATTCATGATGATACGTGAACAGATCGAAGCAAAACTTAGAGCAGCGTTCGACCCGATGTATCTCGAAGTCGTGGATGAAAGTTATCGTCACAACGTCCCTGCGGGCTCTGAAAGTCATTTTAAAGTGGTGTTAGTGAGCGATCGCTTCACTGGCGAGCGTTTCCTCAATCGCCACCGTATGATCTACGGCACGCTAACCGAGGAGCTGTCGAATACGGTGCATGCCCTGGCGCTGCACACCTACACGATTAAAGAATGGGAAGCATTACAGGATACGGTATTTGCTTCGCCGCCGTGCCGCGGCGCAGGGAGTATCGCTTAGAAATCCCATTTGCAACCGCTGGCGCTTTTCCAGTATGTTGCTTGCAGATTTAGCAAAAACGGCCTACGGGCCGTTTTGTTTTGCCTGGAAAATGCGCAAAGTCAGCGCTTTTGCGGGCAAATTTGAGCGGGAAATGTGAAAAATGCCGCAGCATCAGGCGACAACCGTTCTCGACTCACAAAAGTGATGCCGCTATAATGCCGCGTCTTATATATGAATGTCTTCGGGATGATTCTGACGACAGGGAATGTGTTTCTGATTTGAAGAGGGCATCCCGGTTCTGCGAAGCCACCTACACGCGCTTCCAGAGTTGACCGAGCACTGTGATTTTTTTGAGGTAACAAGATGCAAGTTTCAGTTGAAACCACTCAGGGCCTTGGGCGCCGTGTAACGATTACTATCGCCGCTGACAGCATCGAGAATGCTGTCAAAAGCGAGCTGGTCAACGTAGCGAAAAAAGTTCGCATTGACGGCTTCCGTAAAGGCAAAGTGCCGATGAATATTGTTGCTCAGCGCTATGGCGCTTCCGTTCGCCAGGACGTGCTGGGCGACCTGATGAGCCGTCATTTCGTTGACGCGATCATCAAAGAAAAAATCAATCCGGCCGGCGCGCCGAACTACGTTCCGGGCGAATACAAACTGGGCGAAGACTTCACCTACGCGGTAGAGTTCGAAGTGTATCCGGAAGTTGAACTGCAGGGTCTGGACGCGATCGAAGTTGAAAAACCGGTTGTTGAAGTCACCGACGCTGACGTTGATACCATGCTGGAAACTCTGCGCAAGCAGCAGGCGACCTGGAAAGAAAAAGAAGGCGCGGTTGACGCTGAAGATCGCGTAACCATCGACTTCACCGGTTCTGTTGACGGCGAAGAGTTCGAAGGCGGCAAAGCCTCTGACTTCGTACTGGCGATGGGCCAGGGTCGCATGATCCCGGGCTTCGAAGACGGTATCAAAGGCCACAAAGCGGGTGAAGAGTTCACCATCGACGTGACCTTCCCGGAAGAGTACCACGCAGAAAACCTGAAAGGTAAAGCGGCTAAGTTCGTTATCAACCTGAAGAAAGTCGAAGAGCGTGAACTGCCTGAGCTGACCGAAGAGTTCATCAAACGTTTCGGCGTGGAAGATGGTTCCGTCGCTGGCCTGCGCGCTGAAGTGCGTAAAAATATGGAACGCGAGCTGAAAGGCGCTGTGCGTAACCGCGTGAAGTCTCAGGCTATCGAAGGTCTGGTTAAAGCCAACGAGATCGACGTTCCGGCTGCCCTGATCGACAGCGAAATCGACGTGCTGCGTCGTCAGGCTGCTCAGCGTTTCGGCGGCAACGAGAAACAGGCTCTGGAACTGCCGCGCGAGCTGTTCGAAGAGCAGGCTAAACGTCGCGTCGTTGTTGGTCTGCTGCTGGGCGAAGTGATCCGCACCAACGAGCTGAAAGCTGACGAAGAGCGCGTAAAAGCCCTGATCGAAGAGATGGCTTCTGCGTACGAAGATCCGTCTGAAGTCGTTGAGTTCTACAGCAAGAACAAAGAGCTGATGGACAACATGCGCAACGTGGCGCTGGAAGAGCAGGCTGTTGAAGCCGTGCTGGCGAAAGCCAAAGTGTCTGAAAAAGCCACTTCCTTCAACGAACTGATGAACCAGCAGGCGTAATTTCGCCGCTATCGTTTAAGGTTCGAGCAAAAACCCGTTGCCGAAAGGCGGCGGGTTTTTTTTTAAGATAATGATAGCCACAGGCACGGTGCGAAAACGCATTAACCATGATAGCGTTACAGCAAAAGCTTGTTATGCTTGAAATATGGCAACACCATCCCCATTACCGGGGGAGGCAACTGCATCCGCAATCGCACGCGTATTGAAGAGGCGGTGACGCATTCAGCGGATAGAAACTGTGGCTGATAATCCGTCCGTAAGGTTACAATCAGTGCAGCAGGTATTTTAAAATTACTCCAGGAGACGGAAATGTCATACAGTGGCGAACGAGATAACTTTGCACCCCATATGGCCCTGGTGCCGATGGTCATTGAACAGACCTCACGCGGTGAACGTTCTTTTGATATCTACTCCCGTCTGCTTAAGGAACGCGTCATTTTTCTGACCGGCCAGGTCGAAGACCACATGGCAAACCTGATCGTGGCGCAGATGCTGTTTCTGGAAGCGGAAAACCCGGAAAAAGACATTTACCTGTACATTAACTCTCCGGGCGGGGTAATCACCGCCGGGATGTCGATTTATGACACCATGCAGTTCATCAAGCCGGATGTCAGCACCATCTGTATGGGGCAGGCCGCTTCTATGGGCGCGTTCCTGCTGACCGCCGGGGCGAAAGGCAAGCGCTTCTGCCTGCCGAACTCCCGCGTGATGATCCACCAGCCGCTGGGCGGCTATCAGGGACAGGCGACGGATATTGAGATCCACGCCCGTGAAATCCTGAAGGTGAAAGGACGCATGAATGAGCTGATGGCGCATCATACCGGCCAGTCTCTTGAGCAGATTGAGCGTGACACCGAGCGTGACCGCTTCCTGTCTGCTGCGGAAGCCGTGGAGTACGGGCTGGTCGACTCTATTTTGACCCATCGTAATTGATGCCCAAGGCGCAAGGGTGCCGCTTTACGCTTCATCCTTCTCGCCACGTCTGTGCGAGCGGTTGGCTTTTATTCGGCCGCTTGTCTGGCAGGCTTGCGGCCGGTGGCTTCGCTACCGGCTCGATGTAGCGCGAAGGATTTTGTGTATATACTAATGAAGGGCGGCACAACGCTATATGGCGGCTTGCGCCTGAGAATGGCATTTGCGTCGTCGTGTGCGGCACAAAGAACTTAAAAAGAGGTTTGGACTCATGACAGATAAACGCAAAGATGGATCGGGCAAATTGTTGTATTGCTCTTTTTGCGGCAAAAGCCAGCATGAAGTGCGTAAGCTGATCGCCGGGCCATCCGTGTATATCTGCGACGAATGCGTTGATTTATGTAACGACATCATTCGCGAAGAGATTAAAGAAGTGGCGCCGCACCGCGAGCGCAGCGCGCTGCCGACGCCGCACGAGATTCGCCACCACCTTGATGACTACGTCATCGGTCAGGAACAGGCGAAGAAGGTGTTGGCGGTCGCGGTATACAACCACTACAAGCGTCTGCGCAATGGCGATACCAGCAATGGCGTAGAGCTGGGTAAAAGCAACATCCTGCTGATCGGGCCGACCGGTTCCGGTAAAACGCTGCTGGCGGAAACGCTGGCGCGCCTGCTGGATGTGCCGTTTACCATGGCGGACGCCACTACCCTGACCGAAGCGGGTTATGTGGGTGAGGACGTCGAAAATATCATTCAGAAACTGCTGCAGAAGTGCGATTACGACGTGCAGAAAGCGCAGCGCGGCATCGTTTATATCGACGAAATCGACAAAATTTCGCGTAAATCCGATAACCCGTCGATTACGCGCGACGTCTCAGGCGAAGGCGTGCAGCAGGCGCTGCTGAAGCTTATCGAAGGGACCGTTGCCGCCGTTCCGCCGCAGGGCGGGCGTAAACATCCGCAGCAGGAGTTCCTGCAGGTTGATACCTCCAAGATCCTGTTTATCTGCGGCGGCGCGTTCGCTGGCCTGGACAAAGTGATTTCCCACCGTGTGGAAACCGGCTCCGGCATTGGTTTTGGCGCGACGGTAAAAGCGAAGTCCGACAAAGCGAGCGAAGGGGAACTGCTGGCTCAGGTCGAGCCGGAAGATCTGATCAAGTTTGGTCTGATCCCGGAGTTCATCGGCCGTCTGCCGGTAGTGGCGACCCTGAACGAGCTGAGCGAAGAAGCCCTGATCCAGATCCTGAAAGAGCCGAAAAACGCCCTGACCAAGCAGTATCAGGCGCTGTTTAGCCTTGAAGGCGCAGAGCTCGAATTCCGCGACGAAGCGCTGGACGCTATCGCCAAGAAAGCGATGGCGCGTAAAACCGGCGCCCGTGGCCTGCGCTCAATTGTGGAAGCGGCGCTGCTGGATACCATGTATGACCTGCCTTCGATGGAAGATGTCGAAAAAGTGGTCATTGATGAGTCGGTTATCGCCGGTCAGAGCAAACCGCTGCTGATCTACGGCAAACCGGAAGCTCAGCAGGCATCTGGTGAATAATTAACCATTTCACTCAAGCAGTTAACAAAAAGGGGGGATTTTATCTCCCCTTTTATTTTTCCTGCATTCCCGCCGTTGAATGTGTGGAATACATCCCCATATACTGGATTACATATTAACGACGATGCAGTGGAGTGTGGCGTCGTCGGCTACCTGGCGGACTTTAAACTAAGAGAGAGCTCTATGAATCCTGAGCGTTCTGAACGCATTGAAATCCCCGTATTGCCATTGCGCGATGTGGTGGTTTATCCGCACATGGTCATACCCCTGTTCGTAGGGCGGGAAAAATCTATCCGTTGCCTCGAAGCGGCCATGGACCATGATAAAAAAATCATGCTGGTTGCGCAGAAAGAAGCGTCGACGGATGAGCCGGGTGTAAACGATCTTTTCACCGTTGGAACCGTGGCGTCTATTTTGCAGATGCTGAAGCTGCCGGACGGCACCGTGAAGGTGCTGGTCGAAGGGCTGCAGCGTGCTCGCATTTCTGCGCTGTCTGATAATGGCGAGCATTTCTCGGCGAAAGCGGAGTATCTCGACTCGCCGGCGATTGACGAACGCGAGCAGGAAGTGCTGGTTCGCACCGCTATCAGCCAGTTTGAAGGCTATATCAAGCTGAACAAGAAGATCCCACCGGAAGTGCTGACGTCGCTGAACAGCATCGACGATCCGGCGCGCCTGGCGGATACCATCGCGGCGCACATGCCGCTGAAGCTGGCTGACAAGCAGTCTGTACTTGAGATGTCCGACGTTAACGAACGTCTGGAATATCTGATGGCGATGATGGAATCGGAAATCGATCTGCTGCAGGTTGAGAAGCGCATTCGCAACCGCGTCAAAAAGCAGATGGAGAAATCTCAGCGCGAGTACTATCTGAACGAGCAAATGAAAGCGATTCAGAAAGAACTCGGCGAGATGGACGACGCCCCGGACGAAAACGAAGCGCTGAAGCGTAAGATCGACGCGGCGAAAATGCCGAAAGAGGCGAAAGAAAAAACCGAAGCGGAACTGCAGAAGCTGAAGATGATGTCGCCGATGTCTGCGGAAGCGACCGTCGTGCGTGGCTACATCGACTGGATGGTGCAGGTGCCGTGGAATGCGCGCAGTAAGGTCAAAAAAGACCTGCGTCAGGCCCAGGAGATCCTCGATACCGATCACTATGGCCTGGAGCGCGTGAAGGATCGCATCCTTGAATATCTCGCGGTGCAGAGCCGGGTGAACAAAATCAAGGGGCCAATCCTTTGTCTGGTGGGACCGCCGGGGGTAGGTAAAACCTCTCTGGGTCAATCCATCGCCAAAGCGACCGGACGGAAATACGTTCGTATGGCGCTTGGCGGCGTGCGCGATGAAGCGGAAATCCGCGGTCATCGTCGGACCTACATTGGCTCGATGCCGGGCAAACTGATCCAGAAAATGGCGAAAGTGGGTGTCAAAAACCCGCTGTTCCTGTTGGACGAGATCGACAAAATGTCTTCCGACATGCGCGGCGACCCGGCTTCCGCGTTGCTTGAGGTGCTGGATCCGGAACAGAACGTGGCCTTTAACGACCACTACCTGGAAGTGGATTACGATCTCAGCGACGTGATGTTCGTGGCGACTTCCAACTCCATGAACATTCCGGCGCCTCTGCTGGACCGTATGGAAGTGATTCGTCTCTCCGGCTATACCGAAGATGAAAAACTGAACATCGCCAAACGTCATCTGCTGCCGAAGCAGATCGAACGTAATGCGCTGAAGAAAGGCGAGCTGACCGTCGACGATAGCGCCATTATCGGCATTATTCGTTACTACACGCGGGAAGCGGGGGTACGTAGCCTGGAGCGTGAAATCTCCAAGCTGTGCCGCAAGGCCGTTAAGCAACTGCTGCTGGATAAATCGCTGAAACACATCGAAATTAACGGTGAGAATCTGCATGATTATCTCGGCGTACAGCGCTTCGACTATGGCCGCGCCGATAGTGAGAACCGCGTCGGTCAGGTGACCGGTCTGGCGTGGACGGAAGTGGGCGGCGATCTGCTGACCATCGAAACCGCCTGCGTGCCGGGCAAAGGCAAGCTGACTTACACCGGCTCGCTGGGCGAGGTGATGCAGGAGTCGATTCAGGCTGCGCTGACGGTGGTACGTTCGCGGGCTGACAAGCTGGGCATTAACGCCGACTTCTACGAGAAGCGTGACATTCACGTGCACGTGCCGGAAGGGGCGACGCCTAAGGATGGTCCGAGCGCGGGTATTGCCATGTGCACGGCGCTGGTCTCCTGCCTGACCGGTAACCCGGTACGCGCTGATGTGGCGATGACCGGTGAAATCACTCTGCGTGGTCAGGTGCTGCCGATCGGCGGTCTGAAGGAAAAACTGCTGGCGGCGCATCGCGGCGGCATTAAGACTGTTCTGATTCCTGATGAGAACAAACGCGACCTTGAAGAAATTCCGGATAACGTTATCGCCGATTTGGATATCCATCCGGTGAAACGAATCGAGGAAGTTCTGACACTTGCGCTGCAGAACGAACCGTTCGGCATGCAGGTTGTGACCGCGAAATAGTGATTCTGCGCAAATTGCGCTAATAAAAATAGGGCTGGTAAGTCATTTCGGACTTGCCAGCCTTTTTTTGTGTAGCTAACTTAGATCGCTGGCAGGGGGGTCATCGACAACTGCTGTTGTAAGGGCATGACAGTCCTGATATAACTGCTGCGCGGTCGCACTATGAAGGACTCAGGTGCGATATAAATTATAAAGAGAGGAAGAGAACAGTGAATAAATCTCAACTGATTGACAAAATTGCTGCGGGTGCGGACATTTCTAAAGCTGCAGCTGGACGTGCGTTAGATGCTTTAATCGCTTCTGTTACTGAATCTCTGCAGGCTGGGGATGACGTTGCGCTGGTAGGTTTTGGTACCTTTGCTGTTAAAGAACGTGCCGCCCGTACTGGTCGCAACCCGCAAACAGGTAAAGAAATTACTATCGCTGCCGCAAAAGTGCCGGGCTTCCGTGCTGGTAAAGCGCTGAAAGACGCGGTGAACTGATCGGCTTTCCCGTCAGGGAATGTGACGAAGTACAAGGGCGCATCGTGAGATGTGCCTTTTTTATTGCCTTTTCAGACCACTTTATGTGTGTTTATCGCCACTTGTGGGCTGACAATCACCCTGTTTTCTTGTCAAAATACGTCCTCACGCGCGGCGGCCATCACGTGCTATGCTGCGCGAGCTAAAGTCATCTACAGCGGAGCGTTGTTACACCATGATGGACAACCTACGCACGGCCGCCAACAGCGTCGTGCTCAAGATTATTTTCGGTATCATTATCGTCTCGTTCATTTTGACCGGGGTGAGTGGTTACCTGATTGGCGGTGGCAAAAACTATGCCGCAAAAGTGAATGGCCAGGAGATTGGCCGTGGGCAGTTTGAAAACGCCGTCGCCAGCGAACGTAACCGTATGCAGCAGCAGCTTGGCGATCAATTCTCCGAGCTGGCGGCGAACGAAAACTACATGAAAACCATGCGCCAGCAGGTGCTGAACCGCCTGATCGATGAGTCGCTTCTGGATCAGTATGCCCGCGAGCTGGGCCTCAGCATCAGCGATGAGCAGGTGAAGCAGGCGATCTTCCAGACCCAGGCGTTCCAGACGAACGGTAAGTTCGACAACCAGCGTTTCAGCGGTATTGTCGCCCAGATGGGGATGACCACCGATCAGTACGCCCAGGCGCTGCGTAACCAGCTGACCACGCAGCAGCTGATTAACGCCATTGCGGGTACCGACTTCATGCTGCCGGGCGAGTCCGATCAGCTGGCGGCGCTGGTATCTCAACAGCGGGTGGTCCGCGAAGCGACCATCAACGTAAATGCCCTGGCGGCAAAACAGACCGCCAGCGATGAGGAAATCAACGCCTTCTGGCAGCAGAATCAGGCCCGTTTTATGGCGCCGGAGCAGTTCCGCGTCAGCTACATCAAAATGGATGCCGCCAGCATGCAGGAGAGCGCCTCTGACGAAGAGATTCAGTCATGGTACGACCAGCACAAGGATCAGTTCACTCAGCCGCAGCGCAACCGCTACAGCGTGATTCAGACCAAAACTGAAGCCGATGCGAAAGCGGTACTGGCCGAGCTGCAAAAAGGAGCGGACTTCGCCACGCTGGCGAAAGAAAAATCGACCGATATTATCTCTGCCCGCAACGGTGGCGATATGGGGTGGATGGAAGATGCCTCTACCGTGCCTGAGCTGAAAGATGCCGGGCTGAAAGAGAAAGGCCAGCTGTCTGGCGTGATCAAATCCTCGGTTGGCTTCCTGGTAGCTCGTCTGGACGACGTCCAGCCGGCGCAGGTGAAGCCGCTGGCTGACGTGCGTAATGACATTGCGGCGAAAGTGAAGCAGGAAAAAGCGTTGGATGCTTACTACGCGCTGCAGCAGAAGGTGAGCGATGCGGCCAGCAACGATAATGAATCGCTGGCGAGCGCAGCGCAGGTCGCCGGGCTGAAGGTCGTAGAAACCGGCTGGTTTGGCCGCGATAACCTGCCGGAGGAGCTGAACTTTAAACCGGTCGCTGACGCTATTTTCAACGGCGGTCTGGTGGGTGAGAACGGCGCGCCGGGCAGCAACTCCGATATCATTACCGTTGACGGCGATCGCGCTTTTGTTCTGCGCATTAGCGAACACAAAGCCGAGGCGGTGAAGCCGCTTGCCGAAGTGAAGGCACAGGTTAGCGATATCGTTAAGCACAATAAAGCGGAACAGCAGGCGAAACTGGAGGCCGACAAGCTGCTGGCGGCGCTGAAAGACGGCAAAGGCGATGAAGCGATGAAGGCGGCTGGCCTGAGCTTTGGCGCGCCGCAGACGCTTTCTCGTACCGGCCAGGATCCGCTGAGCCAGCTGGCATTTACCCTGCCGCTGCCGCAGCAGGGTAAACCGGTCTACGGCGTGGGCAGCAATATGCAAGGCGATGTGGTGCTGGTAGCGCTGGATGAGGTGAAAGCCGGCAGCATGCCGGAAGAGCAGAAGAAGGCCATGGTTCAGGGGATCACCCAGAACAATGCCCAAATCGCTTTCGAAGCGCTGATGAGCAACCTGCGCAAGGCGGCGAAAATTAAGCTCGGCGACAGCATCGACCAGCAGCAGTAATTTCGCGTCGTCTCGCAAAAATGAGCAACACGATGTAATCCTCAAGGGCCGCTTTCGCGGCCCTTTCCATTTCTGTGATTTGCCTTTTGTCGACCATCCGCACTGACGCTATCGTGACCTTGCTGTCTACACACAAGGAGATATCAGCATGAAATATGGAATAAAAGCACTGATGGCCGCGGGCGTTCTGGTTTTTGCGGTAGGGGTACAGGGGGCGCTGGCGGCACCCGCCAGCGGCAAAGCGGCGGTGAATAAAGAAAATGTGCAGGCGTCCTCTTCGGCGAAGGCGGAAGCGGTGCCCGGCGAGGCTGACAACGGGGCGACAAAGGTCAGCATTAACCGCGCCAGCGCCGAACAGCTGGCGCAGGCGTTAAATGGCGTAGGATTGAAAAAAGCCCAGGCTATTGTCAGCTACCGCGAAGAGTACGGGCCGTTCAAAACCCTCGATGATCTGAAGCAGGTCCCGGGAATGGGGAGCGCGTTGGTGGAGCGCAATTTAGCCCATCTGACGCTGTAAATTTTATGCCAGACCTTGCACAGCGGTGATTTTTTGCCAGGATAAAGAGGTTGCATCAAGTGGTGTGACCTCTTACCTCATAAACAACAATAACAGAAAGGCATTAATGCTATGCAGACACAAATTAAAGTTCGCGGCTATCATCTGGACGTCTACCAGCATGTGAACAACGCTCGCTACCTGGAGTTCCTTGAGGAAGCCCGCTGGGACGGCCTGGAAAACAGCCCCGCGTTTCAGTGGATGATGGAGAAAAACATCGCCTTCGTGGTGGTGAATATCAATATTAACTATCGTCGTCCGGCGGTACTGGGCGATGTGCTGACGGTGAGCAGCAAACTGGAGCAACTCAACGGCAAAAGCGGCACCCTAAGCCAGGTGGTCACCCTCAACCCCAATGGCGAAGTAGTGGCCGATGCGCTGATTACCTTCGTTTGTATCGATTTGAAAACCCAGAAGGCGCTGCCGCTGGAAGGGGAATTGCGTGCAAAACTTGACCAGATGAACCTGCGCTGACAACCGTCGTGCGAGTGGCGGGCCCACGGCAGGTGATGAACCCGTAGCCCCGGTAAGCATCGCGCCACCGGGGAATTTGAGCCAAAGTTCCGGTAAATCGATCCCCGGAGATTATGCCTGCGCCAGTCCGGTTTTTTGCTGCATCACCGCCATTACCCCGACCTTGTCCGCCAGATACTGGTTGAGTCCGTTTGCGCGCAGGTTACAGGCGGCGCACTGGCCGCAGCCATCGCCCTTAATGCCGTTGTAGCAGGTGAGGGTTTCCCGGCGCACCAGATCCAGCTGACCCCAGTAGTCGGCGAGCGCCCAGGTCTCGGCTTTATTCAGCCACATCAGCGGCGTCTCAAAGCGAATGTCTTTCGCCATCCCCAGGCTGACGGCGTGGTGCAGCGCTTTGACAAACTCATCGCGGCAGTCCGGGTAGCCGGAGAAGTCGGTCTCGCACACGCCGGTGATGATGGCTTCGGCTTTTACCTGATAGGCGTAGATTGCCGTCAGGGTTAAAAACAGAATATTACGCCCGGGGACAAAGGTGTTGGGAATGCCCTCGGCATCAGGCTGATAGTCCGGTACCGGAATGTTATCGCGGGTCAGGCTGCTGACTGCCAGTTCGTTGAGCAGAGTGACGTCCAGCACTTTATGCGCGACGGCGCCCAGTTTCAGGGCGAGTTCGCGCGCAACGTCGATTTCCGCGCGGTGGCGTTGGCCATAATCAAAAGTGACGCAATGCACTTCATCATACTGTTGCAGAGCCTGCACCAGACAGGTGGTTGAATCTTGTCCTCCGCTGAAGACAACTACGGCGCGTTTCATGGCAATTCCTGACTAAATGAATAAAGGCGATATGGTAGCGCCAGACGCCCTCCATCACCAGCTCTCTCACGTCGACGAGGCCGGCAGCCAGGCGCTGGCGAAGTCGAACCAGCCCCGGGCGTTGAGGCGCAGACCATTGACCCCCGGTGGCGCGCTGATCCGATAGTTATACTTGAACAGCGGCGTCATGATGGCGTCTTCCATCAGGCTGTTAAATACGTTGCGCAGCGCATCGTTGCGGCTGCGAGCGTCGGGCTGAGACTGCACCGCGTCTAATGTCGCCTGCAGATGAGCATATTGCGCCCCGGTCAGCAAATTAGGCCACAGCATATCGCAGCGCAGCCACTGTTCCAGGGCGTACTCCGGCGCTTCGCCGATCAGACGGTCGCCCATCATCAGGTCGGCCTGCCCCAGATGCTGGCAGCCTTCCCAGTTTTTAGCGTCGTGAAACAGGAGCGTCAGCTCGCAGCCCAGCAGAGCCAGACGTTGCCTCAGCTGTTCGGCCATCGCATGTAGCTCGACCGGCAGATGATAGAGCAGGGTGAGCCTGGCCGGCAGCGGTACCGCGTTGTTTGCCGGTCCCTGCGGGATGGACCATCCCGGCAGCACCTCATGGCTTGGCGTAATCAGATCCTCCTCCAGCGGCAGCGTATCCAGTAGCGACGAGTGATGGATTATCGACACCAGCCGCTGGGCCTGCGCTTTGCTAAGCCGAGGGCTGTGGCGCAGGGTCAAATAGCAGAAGCCAAGGCTGATACGGTTGCTGACCTGACGCAGATTATGCAGCTCTTCGCGATCGCCGATGGTGATCTGCACCGGATGGCGGCAGCTGGTGCCGAGATCGCGGTCAAAGAGCTGAGGAGTGATCCAGTACTCCACCGCCTGGATCAGCGGATGCTGCAAGTGGTAGCGGGGATGGTTTTCCAGGCGGACGAGTTCCGGACTAAACCGCTTCAGGCGGAACGGTCCGCAGCCAATGGCCGGATCGTCGGGATGCGCCAGCACGCTGCAGTAGCTGGCGAGGCGGAACGGCAGCCAGTAGTCAGGGCGATGCAGGGTTATTGTTAAACACTGGGCATGGGTGACATCGATACGGCTGATGCTGGCGAAGAGGGTCCGCAAGGCGGGCAGCTCAAGCAGCAGCAGTAACCGCTGTCGCAACTGCGCGGTTTCCACCGTATCGCCATTGTGCCAGCACAGCGTGGAGCGGATATAAAAATGCCAGCGCAGGCCGTCCGGGGAGACCTGCCAGTGGTGCGCCAGATCGCCGATCGGCATATTGTCGCCTTCGTCGAAGCGCGTCAGCCCGGCATAGATTTGTCCGGCCAGATGCTGTTCGGCGCGGCCGGGGAGAAAGCCGGGACGCAGCGGCTCCAGCGGGCGATAGTAAGGAATACGCAGCGTGGGGGTATTGTTTTGCCACTGACCGCCGAGGAAGGGATGGAGCAGGGCTTTCAGCTCCACCGGGGCAAGCTGCGCCAGCTCCAGCGCGGTTTGCTGCTGACCGTTGTTCAGCGCCTGCTCCATCATCTCGTTGCGCAGACTTTCCGGGGTTTTGTGAAATGAGAGCTGTCCGCGTTTGCCGCGCCCGGAGCTGGCCTGCCAGCTTAGCCACCCGGCCTCCTGCGCCTGACGCAGCAGAGTACGGACGTGGCGCTCGCTGCAAAAACAGCGCTCCGCCAGTTCGCCGACGGTGACCTGCTGCGGCGCCCCGGCTGAGGGCTGCCATAGGCGCTGGTATTGATTTAAACGGTGTAAGAGTCGCATGGGGGCCGTCGTCCACCGGGCCGCTGTAAACCCGGAACAATTAATAATATCTATTCACTATTACTTCCGTATATCCCAGGAGATACTGCAACACAAGCGAAGCCCATCACACATCGGGGAATATACCATGGCAAAACTGGCGGCATTTGATATGGACGGCACCCTGCTGATGCCGGACCATCGTCTTGGAGAAAAGACGCTTTCCGCGCTGAAACGGCTGCGTGAGCGCGACATCACCTTGACCTTCGCCACCGGCCGCCATGTGCTGGAGATGCACCATGTGATTGGCGAATTTTCCCTTGATGCATTTCTGATCACCGGCAACGGGACGCGCATCCATTCGCTGGAAGGGGAGGAGCTTTATCGCCAGGATCTCGCTCCCGAAGCGGCGGAAGCGGTGCTGCACGGCAAATGGGATACCCAGGCCAGCATGCACGTCTTTAACGATGGCGGCTGGTTCACCGGCCAGGCAAGGCCTGAATTGTTGCAAGCGCATGTATTCAGCGGCTTTCACTATCAACTGTGCGATCTGAAGCGTATGTCGGCGCAGCATGTCACCAAGATCTGTTTCTGCGGCGATCATGACGATTTGCGCCGTCTGCGGATCCAGCTGAATGAGACGCTGGGCGATCGCGCATTTCTCTGCTTCTCGGCAATGGACTGTCTGGAGGTGCTGCCGGTTGGCTGCAATAAAGGCGCGGCGCTGGCGGTGCTCAGCCAGCATTTAGGCTTCACCCTGCAGGAGTGCATGGCCTTCGGCGATGCGATGAACGACCGCGAGATGCTGGGCAGCGTTGGGCGGGGGTTCATCATGGGCAACGCGATGCCGCAGCTGAAAGCCGAGCTGCCGCATCTGCCGGTAATTGGCGACTGCCGGAATCAGGCAGTCTCCCATTTTTTAACTCATTGGCTGGATAATCCTGATCTTCCTTATTCCCCCGAATAGAGAGACCCTTCCAGCAAGCCAGATAGGCTTCTATCTGGCTTTTTTTATCGCCTTTCGACCAGACCGGCGATCTCCGCCTGCCAGGGCGCAATATCGCCGATATTGTCCGCCACCCACTGCGGGTTGTAATAGCTTTCCAGGTAACGCTCGCCGCTGTCGCACAGGAGTGTCACTATCGAGCCGGTGCGACCTTCTTCGCGCATCCGCGCGGCCAGCTGCAATACGCCCCACATATTGGTGCCGGTCGAGGCGCCGACCTTGCGCCCAAGCTGCGTTTCCAGCCACAGGGCGGTGGCTACGCTCGCCGCATCCGGCACGCGCAGCATCTCATCGACAACGTCGGGAATAAACGACGGCTCGACGCGCGGCCGTCCTATGCCTTCAATTTTGCTGCCGACCGGGCTGCGCAGGCTGGCGTCGCGGGTCTGCCAGTAATCGAGGAACACCGAATTCTGCGGATCAACGACCATCAGCTGCGTCTCGTAGCCCTGGCTGCGAATATAGCGGCCAATGGTCGCTGAGGTGCCGCCGGTGCCGGCGCTCATGACGATCCATGACGGCTGCGGGTGCGGCTCATGGCTCATCTGGCGGAAAATACTGTCGGCGATATTGTTGTTGCCGCGCCAGTCGGTGGCCCGCTCGGCGAAGGTAAACTGATCCATATAATGGCCGTTCAGCTCGCGGGCCAGCGTTTCGGAAGCCGCGTAGATTTCGCCGGCGCTCTGCACAAAATGACAGCGTCCGCCGTAGAACTCGATCTGTTCGATTTTGCGCTTGGCGGTGCAGGAGGGCATCACAGCGATAAACGGCAGCCCCAGCAGGCGGGCGAAATAGGCCTCCGAAACGGCGGTTGACCCTGAGGAGGACTCTATAATTGGCGTGCCTTCTTTGATCCAGCCGTTGCACAAGCCATAGAGAAACAGCGACCGCGCCAGGCGATGCTTCAGGCTGCCGGTGGGGTGGGTGCTTTCATCTTTCAGATACAGGTGGATGCCCGGAAAAGCGGGCAGCGGCAGACGGATCAGGTGCGTGTCGGCGGAGCGCTGATAGTCAGCGTTGATTTCGCTAATGGCATGTTTAACCCAGGCGCTATTCATCGTGATTTCCTGTTTGTCATTTTGTGCCTAGCTTAGCGGAAAGCGCAGGAAAAATTGTTGCCATTTAACCTGTGGATTACCATTATGAGAGCAAAATTTTCTCTGAGGATGCCCAATGCTAGATAAAATTGACCGTAAGCTGCTGGCGCTACTGCAGGAAGATTGCACCCTCTCTTTGCAGGCGCTGGCCGATGCCGTTAATCTGACCACCACGCCCTGCTGGAAACGCCTGAAACGGCTCGAAGACGAGGGTATTCTCCGCGGGCGCGTCGCCCTGTTGGACGCGGAAAAGGTGGGGCTGGGGCTGACGGCGTTCGTCCTGATCAAGACTCAGCATCATAGCAGCGACTGGTACTGTCAGTTCGTGAGCGAAGTGACGCAGATGGCGGAAGTGCTCGGCTTCTGGCGGATGGCGGGGGAGTATGACTACCTGCTACGGGTGCAGGTGGCTGATATGAAACGCTATGACGACTTTTATAAACGTTTAGTGAACAGTGTGCCTGGTCTGTCGGATGTCACTTCGAGTTTTGCCATGGAACAGATAAAATATACCACCGCCTTGCCTGTCGAATAACGGTATTGCGCCGTAACCCATTACAAAATCAGGATTTTATTGCTTGCGATTATTTGCTCAACTCAGCTGGTACTTCCGCCGGGAGTGGCGCCGCTATCTTGGCGCAATTGCCCTGCTGGTCATTATTGCCGTCCTGCAGCTTATTCCACCGAAGGTGGTGGGCATTGTGGTCGACGGCGTGACGCAACAGCATTACACCGCGGAGAAGGTGTGGATGTGGATCGGCGCGCTGGTGCTGATCGCGGTGATGGTCTACCTGCTGCGCTATGTCTGGCGCGTGCTGTTGTTCGGCGCTTCTTACCAGTTGGCGGTTGAGCTGCGGGAAGATTTTTACCGGCAACTGAGCCGCCAGCATCCGGCGTTCTATTTGCGCCATCGCACTGGGGATCTTATCGCCCGCGCCACCAATGACGTGGACCGGGTGGTGTTTGCCGCTGGCGAAGGAGTATTAACCCTCGTGGATTCCCTGGTGATGGGCTGTGCGGTATTGATTGTAATGTCGACGCAGATTAGCTGGCAGCTTACTCTGCTGGCGCTGCTGCCGATGCCGCTGATGGCCCTGGCGATCAAACGTAACGGCGATGCGCTTCACGAACGTTTTCGCGTTGCTCAGGCGGCCTTTTCCAGCCTCAACGATCGCACGCAGGAGAGCCTGACCAGCATCCGCATGATTAAGGCGTTTGGGCTGGAGGATCGCCAGTCGGCGCAGTTTGCTGCCGATGCTGCCGATACCGGCGCGAAAAACATGCGCGTGGCGCGCATTGACGCCCGCTTCGACCCCACCATCTATATCGCCATCGGGGCCGCTAACCTGCTGGCCATCGGCGGCGGCAGCTGGATGGTGATCCACGGCAGCCTGACCCTGGGCCAGCTGACCAGCTTCGTGATGTATCTTGGCCTGATGATCTGGCCGATGCTGGCGCTGGCGTGGATGTTTAACATCGTGGAGCGCGGTAGCGCGGCCTATGGTCGTATCCGCACGATGCTTGAAGAGGCGCCGGCGGTGGATGACGGGACCGAGGCGGTGCCGGCAGGCCGCGGCGTCCTGCAGGTTGCTATCCGCGATTTCATCTATCCGCAGGCGAGCAAACCTTCGCTGGAGCAGGTAAATTTTACTCTCCAGCCGGGGCAAATGCTGGGCATCTGCGGGCCGACGGGCGCTGGCAAAAGCACCATTCTGGCGCTGCTGCAGCGCCATTTTGACGTCACTCACGGCGAGATCCGCTTTCACGATCTGCCGCTGCCGATTCTGCAGCTCGACAGCTGGCGCGCCCGGTTGGCGGTGGTCAATCAGACGCCATTTTTATTCTCCGATACCGTCGCCAATAATATCGCGCTGGGAAAACCGGACGCGACGCAGGCGCAGATTGAGCGGGTTGCTCAACTGGCCAGCGTGCATGACGACATTCTGCGTCTGCCTCAGGGCTACGAGACCGAAGTGGGCGAGCGCGGCGTGATGCTCTCCGGCGGCCAGAAACAGCGCATCTCTATTGCTCGCGCCCTGCTGCTGGAGGCCGAAATTTTGATCCTCGACGATGCCTTATCGGCGGTGGATGGCCGCACCGAGCACCAGATCCTGCATAACCTGCGCCAGTGGGGGGAGGGGCGGACGGTCATTATCAGCGCCCACCGCCTGTCGGCGCTCACCGAGGCCAGTGAAATTTTGGTACTGCAGCATGGGCATATTGCCCAGCGAGGCCGCCACGAGGCGCTGGCCGTGCAGCCCGGCTGGTACCGCGACATGTATCGATATCAGCAGCTGGAGGCCGCGCTCGACGAGGTTCCGCAGACGCAAGAGGAGGCCCTGGATGCGTAGCTTTACCGAACTCTGGCCGACGCTTAAACGCCTGCTGGCCTATGGTTCACCGTGGCGCAAGCCGTTGGCCATCGCGGTGGCGATGATGTGGATTGCGGCGGCGGCGGAAGTGAGCGGCCCGCTGCTTATCAGCTATTTCATCGACAACATGGTGGCGAAACATACGCTGCCGCTGAAGCTGGTGGCCGGCCTGGCGGTAGCCTATATCGGCCTGCAGCTGCTGGCGGCGCTCCTGCACTATAACCAGTCGCTGCTGTTTAACCGCGCCGCGGTCGGCGTCGTCCAGCAGTTGCGCAGCGACGTGATGGATGCCGCCCTGCATCAGCCGCTCAGCGAGTTTGATACCCAGCCGGTTGGGCAGCTTATCTCACGGGTAACCAACGATACGGAAGTCATTCGCGATCTGTACGTGACGGTGGTGGCTACGGTACTGCGCAGCGCCGCGCTGATCGGCGCGATGCTGGTGGCGATGTTTAGCCTCGACTGGCGGATGGCGCTGGTGGCGATCGCGATTTTCCCGGCGGTGCTGATCGTGATGATTATCTATCAGCGCTATAGCACGCCGATCGTGCGGCGGGTGCGCGCCTGGCTTGCCGACATCAACGATGGCTTCAACGAAGTGATCAACGGCATGGGCGTCATCCAGCAGTTCCGCCAGCAGGCGCGCTTTGGCGAACGGATGCGCGAGGCCAGCTATGCCCACTATCTGGCGCGGATGCAGACGCTGCGCCTGGACGGTTTTCTGCTGCGCCCGCTGCTGAGCCTTTTTTCCTCGCTGGTGCTGTGCGGGCTGCTGATGCTGTTCGGCTTTAGCGCGGTGGGCACGATCGAGGTCGGGGTCCTGTACGCGTTTATCAGCTATCTTGGACGCCTTAACGAGCCGCTTATCGAGCTGACCACCCAGCAGTCGATGCTGCAGCAGGCGGTGGTCGCCGGCGAGCGCGTTTTCGAGCTGATGGATCGCCCGCGCCAGGCGTGGGGTACGGATGACGCGCCGCTGAGCAGCGGTCGGGTGGAAATTGACCATCTCTCCTTTGCTTACCGGGGGGACCGTCTGGTTCTCCAGGATATCACGCTGGATATTCCCTCCCGCAGCTTCGTGGCGCTGGTCGGACATACCGGCAGCGGAAAAAGTACCCTCGCCAGTCTGATGATGGGCTATTACCCGTTAACCCACGGCGAGATCCGCATCGATGGTCGACCGCTCGCATCCCTCAGCCACAGCGCGTTGCGTCGGGGCATCGCGATGGTGCAACAGGATCCCGTAGTGCTGGCGGATACCTTCTACGCCAACGTCGCGCTGGGCCGGGACATCAGTGAGGCGCAGGTTTGGGAAGCGCTGGAGGCGGTGCAGCTGGCGGCGGTGGCGCGCAGCATGAGCGATGGGCTGTACACCCAACTGGGCGAGCAGGGCAATAATCTCTCCGTCGGGCAGAAGCAGCTGCTGGCGCTGGCGCGCGTGCTGGTGGACACCCCGCAGGTACTGATTCTGGATGAGGCGACGGCAAACATCGACTCCGGTACCGAGCAGGCGATCCAGCAGGCGCTGACGAAGGTCCGCCAGCATACCACCCTCGTGGTTATTGCCCATCGGCTGTCGACCATTGTGGAGGCCGATACCATCCTGGTTCTGCATCGAGGTCAGGCTGTCGAGCGGGGCACCCATCAGCAGCTGCTGGCGGCGAAAGGCCGCTACTGGCAGATGTATCAGCTGCAGCTGGCCGGCGAAGAGCTGGCGGCCAGCGCCAGAGAGGAGTCGCTCAGCGCCTGATGCACCACCAGCAGGCAGGGAACGCTGGGCGGCCTGCCATGGTGCAAAAACGTTACATCAAATGCACTGTTGTGGTGCATTTTTGCGCGCCAGGCGCCGTTGCGCAGGATATTGCCTGACCTGTCCCCTGTTTTTTGCCATCAAAGGGCCGCTTTGCGGCCTTTTTTCATTTCTGGCATAGCCCTTGCTTTATATCCATCGTGTTAGCTGCGGCCATTACCGAATACTGACTGGAGGGGACTTATGAAGCTGGTTACCGTGGTAATCAAACCATTCAAACTGGAAGACGTGCGTGAAGCTTTGTCTTCCATCGGCATTCAGGGCCTGACGGTCACTGAAGTCAAAGGATTTGGCCGTCAGAAAGGTCACGCGGAGCTCTACCGCGGCGCCGAGTATAGCGTCAACTTTCTGCCAAAAGTGAAGATTGATGTGGCGATTGCCGACGATCAGCTGGATGAAGTCATCGATGTCATCAGCAAAGCGGCTTACACCGGAAAAATTGGCGACGGCAAAATTTTCGTCGCTGAATTGCAGCGCGTCATTCGCATCCGTACCGGCGAAGCTGACGAAGCGGCACTGTAATTTCCAGACCACACAGTGATGGGGAACGAAACAATGAAAATGGCAACAATGAAATCGGGTCTGGGGGCATTAGCCCTTCTGCCGGGGCTGGCGATGGCCGCGCCTGCGGTGGCGGACAAAGCCGATAACGCGTTTATGATGATTTGCACCGCGCTGGTTCTGTTTATGACTATCCCGGGGATTGCGCTGTTTTACGGCGGCCTGATCCGCGGTAAGAACGTTCTGTCCATGCTGACTCAGGTGATTGTCACCTTTGGCCTGGTCTGCGTATTGTGGGTGATTTATGGCTATACCCTGGCCTTCGGCACCGGCGGCAGCTTCTTCGGCAGCTTTGACTGGGTGATGCTGAAAAATATTGAGCTGAAAGCGCTGATGGGCACCTTCTATCAGTATATCCACGTGGCCTTCCAGGGCTCGTTCGCCTGCATCACCGTCGGGCTGATTGTCGGGGCGCTGGCGGAACGTATTCGTTTCTCCGCGGTACTGATCTTCGTGGTGGTGTGGATGACACTCTCCTACGTGCCGATTGCGCATATGGTTTGGGGCGGCGGTCTGCTGGCGACCCATGGCGCGCTGGACTTCGCCGGCGGCACCGTTGTGCACATCAACGCCGCGGTCGCCGGGCTGGTGGGCGCCTATATGATGGGCAAACGCGTGGGCTTCGGCAAAGAAGCGTTCAAACCGCATAACCTGCCGATGGTGTTCACTGGCACCGCTATCCTCTACGTGGGCTGGTTCGGCTTCAACGCCGGCTCTGCCAGCGCAGCGAATGAAATTGCGGCCCTGGCGTTCGTTAACACCGTCGTGGCGACCGCTGCGGCTATCCTGGCGTGGACCTTTGGCGAATGGGCTCTGCGCGGCAAACCTTCACTGCTGGGCGCCTGCTCCGGGGCAATTGCCGGTCTGGTTGGCGTTACGCCGGCGTGTGGTTATATCGGTGTCGGCGGGGCGCTGATCGTCGGTATCGCCTCTGGCCTGGCGGGTATCTGGGGCGTGACTGCGCTGAAACGCTGGCTGCGTGTGGATGATCCTTGCGACGTCTTCGGCGTTCACGGCGTCTGCGGCATCGTCGGCTGTATCCTGACTGGTATCTTCGCGGCGACTTCTCTGGGCGGCGTCGGTTATGCGGAAGGCGTCACCATGGGCCATCAACTGCTGGTGCAACTGGAAAGTATCGCCATCACCGTGGTCTGGTCCGGCGTTGTGGCGTTCATCGGCTACAAAGTGGCGGATATGACCGTCGGGCTGCGCGTGCCGGAAGAGCAGGAGCGCGAAGGGCTGGACGTCAACAGCCATGGCGAAAACGCCTATAACGCCTGATAAAAAAGCCATTCTCTCCTGATAGCGAAAAGCCTCCCGTCCGGGAGGCTTTTTTTATGCGTTGCGGTTGCGCATCACCCCTTCCTGAACCGTTGAGGCAACCAGCGTGCCATCCTGGGTGTAGAATTCGCCGCGAACGAAGCCGCGGGCGCTGGAGGCCGAGGTGCTTTCGACGCTATAAAGCAGCCATTCATTAATATTAAACGGCCGGTGGAACCACATAGAGTGGTCGATGGTGGCGACCTGCATGCCGGGCTCAAGGAAACCAACGCCGTGCGGCTGCAGCGCCACCGGCAGGAAGTTAAAGTCTGAAGCATAGCCCAGCAGATACTGATGAATACGCAGATCGTCAGGGACGGCGCCGTTGGCGCGCAGCCAGACCTGGCGCACCGGTTCGGCGATATGGCCTTTCATTGGGTTATGAAACTCCACCGGACGGATCTCCAGCGGTTTATCGCAGAGGAATTTGTCTTTCACCTGCGGCGGCAGGAGATGCGCCAGCTTGCGAGCGATATCGGTTTCCGAAGGCAGGCCGTCAGGGGAGGGGGCGGCCGGCATTGCTTTCTGATGCTCATAGCCATTCTCTGGCGCCTGGAAGGAGGCGGTCATATAGAAAATCGGCTTCCCGTTCTGGATGGCGGCTACCCGACGGGCGCTGAAGCTGTTGCCGTCGCGCAGCACCTCCACATCGTAAACGATCGGCTTCTGGCTATCGCCGGGGCGAAGAAAGTAGCTGTGAAACGAATGAACCAGACGCTCAACGGGCACGGTCTCTTTTGCCGCATACAGCGCCTGACCCACTACCTGGCCGCCAAAAACCTGACGTAACCCCAGGTCTTCGCTCTGCCCGCGAAACAACCCTTCCTCAATTTTTTCCAGATCTAATAATGCCAGCAGGTTAGAGAGTGCCTGACTCATACTTATCCTCAATTAACAATAGCGGCGCAGCGCGCGTAATGTGGCCAAGTATAACCTGGAATCGCAAGTGGTCCGATGGGTGTAATAATCTGAATAACGACCAGTTAACAGGAACAAATCTGAGATCTGTGCCACACTTATTGACGACACGAAAGTTCCTGCCGGCGAAGCGGCGGAACATCCTCCTGGGTATTAAGGGATGATAAGGAGAACATCATGAAATTTGCCTATATGTTTAGTGCCTTAGCCGTCGCCGCGACGCTGACCGCCTGTGCTAATCACCACTCGAACAATTCTTCGACGCAGGCGGCCGCGCCCGACCCTTACGGTATCGCGACGCTGAGCGTGGCGCAGCAGCAGCCGAGCGTCACGGGGACGATTAATATCCGCCAGAGAATCGCTTTACCGCCGGATGCGGTACTGACGGTGACCCTGTCGGATGCTTCTCTGGCAGATGCGCCAGCCCGCGTATTGTCGCAAAAAGCGGTGCGTACCGAAGGCAAACAGGCGCCATTTAACTTTGCGCTGCCTTACAACCCGGCAGATATTCAACCGAACGCTCGCATTCTGCTAAGCGCGGCGATCACGGTTAACGGCCAGTTGATGTTTATTACCGATACCGTGCAGACGGTAATAAACCAGGGCGGCACTCATGCCGACCTGACGCTGGTTCCGGTCCAGCAGACCGCCGTTCCTGTCGCCCAGTAAGCTCGCTACGCCCCCGGATGGGGGCTTTTTTTTGCCTTCAATAAACCCAGCGATAATGCTGGAGATCGATATGGCCGCTGCCGGAGACCTGCACACCCTCCGCCAGCAGCGCCTGACGCTGCCGCTGTAGATCGGGGCCGGTGAGGGAGATATCGCCATGGCGATTGACCACCCGATGCCATGGCAGGGTGGACCCTTTCGGCAGGCGCTTCAATACGCCGCCCACCTGGCGCGCCGCGCGCGGTGAACCAGCCAGCCGGGCGACCTCGCCGTAGGTCGTGACATACCCTTCCGGTATCGACGCCACGATGTGCCAGACGCGTTGGGGAAATGTGTCGTGCGGAGCCATTTTCTGTCCTGTTACCGGCAAAACGTCAGCATAAGCGCTAAGCCAGGAGCTGTACAGCCGGCCTGGGTCAGGCGGCCTGTTCGACGGTGAACGTCAGAGCGAGGCCGAGGATCTGCATGCCATGGACATTGTCGGAGGCTGAGCTGGCGATGAGACTTTCAAGAAATTTCAACCGCTGCGAAGTGGCGTTGATGATCAGCCTCGCGCGCAGGCCCGGCATGGTTAACGACGAGATAGGGTACACCACCCGACCGCTGATATAGACCGGCAGCTTGCGTAGCTCCACCTGGCGCAGCACGCCGACGGTGGAATAGAGCAGCGCCAGCGGCGTAACCGCCCGCACCGGCGCGGGACTGATGGTCGCGAAGTCGAGCATTTTTTCAGGACGCAGGTAGTTTACGCCCTGAAAGGCGATAGTCATCCCTTCAATAGCAGGTAAAGGCAGAGTGATGGTCTGTGGTGATGAGTCAGTCATTCGATTACCGTCGAGACAATGTACTGGTGATAAAAGAGGACGAAGAGGATAAGTATGGTGGACAACCCGGATGTGTGCTGAGCGCGGGCTCGCAATCTCACAGGCTGACCGTGAGTGGCTGGTTTTATTCGCGTTATTGCGCAATAAACCAGCAGGCGGACGGTGTGAGCTTGCAATTCACCAGGTCAGCAGGGATAATGCGCCAGCGCGTTAGGCAACTAACGCTCTCAATGGGGGCTCTGTTGGTTCTCCCGCAACGCTACTCTGTTTACCAGGTCAGGTCCGGAAGGAAGCAGCCAGAGCAGACGACGTGTGTGCCGGGATGTAGCTGGCAGGGCCCCCACCCATTTCTCCCGCCTGGTGTTTCCCTTATATTTGTCCGGTTTTTACTCCTGCAATAATTAATTTCTGATAAAGATCGCATATTAGTTTTTGTTGTTAAAACCCCCTTCTTTTATTCCATAATATTTACTTGTCATAAATCTGAAATACTACTGAAATATTAATGTCATTTGCATGTCATAAATAAAGCGCATCTTACTGATGGGAATTTGTTGCCAGGCTCATGCTGTAAAATATATCTCTGGATCAGCATGTTAACTTCGTGTATTAATTATGATGATTTTATTGCACGGGAAGCGTAGCTATGACCACAGTGGTTTTGAATGTAAAAATTGACGCAGAGCTAAAAGAAAAGTTGCGTCATTTTGCGGAAGTTAATAACGAGAACCTGGGAACGGCAACGGAAAAGCTGCTGCAGCTGGCTTTTCAGCTGGAGGAGTCAGCAGGTGAGGCGGGGGTGACGGAAGAGGACATTGACAGCCAGCATACCGAAGAGGAAGCGACGCCACTTACCCCTAAAGAAATCAAAGCATTAAGAAAACTTCTGAAGAAGAAAAAATGAAACAACAATTCTCTACAGCCAGCAACTATAGCGAAGCTTGCGATATGTTGCGCTCAGGATACGTAAAACACGTCCGCCTGAACTGGAATATCGGTAGTGATGAGTTCTTTCGCATTGCTTCCGACTGGTGTGACACCGGCGCTAAAATCAAAAAAGATGAAGATGGCTTTATTATTTCCCTGAAAGGGTTTCCTATTCCGCGCCAGCATTAATGAAATTGCCTTCTTTCTGTCATTGGGTTGCCATAACCAGAGGGCAGGATAGCCAGGCAATTTTATAAAAACATCTCATATACCTCATGGATGAAGGTCATTTGACGGGCTGAAGTCAGCCCGTCGCTATTTTCTTATATTATTTTTCGCAAACGTGTATTTTCCTTCTGTTCAGCAAGGCTTTGCCACAGCGGTTGTAGCGTGGAGAAGGCCCGGCGCAATGCTTCATCCGGCAGCGTAAACGGCAGACGTAAATAGCGATCGAACGCCCCTTCCAGCCCAAACCGCGTACCGGTGCCGATATGGATCCCCTGGCTTTCCGCACGCGCAGAGAACAGGGTGGCCAGCATGTCAGGAAGTTCCACCCAAAAAGAGAGCCCACCTTCCGGTGGCGAAAACCGCCAGCGGGGAAAATATTCCGCCATCAGAGTTTCGCACATGTCCCGGCGCGCCTTGAGCATATCCCGCCGCGGCGGCAGCAGTGTGGCGGCATTTTCCAGTAGCCAGCAGCAGGCCAGTTGCTCCAGCAGCGGCGTACCCAAATCCAGCGAATCGCGGGCCTGAATAAGCGAGGCGATGGTCCGCGCGCTGGCGCGGATCCAGCCGATACGTAGTCCCCCCCAGAAGCTTTTCCCGGCCGAACCAATGGTGAGCACCGCGGCATCGGGATTGAAGCTGGCCAGCGGTGGGGGCGGCGGCGCGTTATACCAAAGGTCGGCCATGGTCTCGTCGATTACCAGCGTTGTTCGCGTCCTGGCGGCGATGTCCGCAACCCGCTGGCGGGTGAGGGCATCCATACAGCGTCCGGTGGGGTTGTGAAAATCCGGCATCAGCCACGCCAGCCGCGGCGCAGTCTGCGCAATAGTCGCCGCCAGTCCATCGCAGTCCCATCCCTGCTGCGGAAGCGCAACCCCGACGGGGCGGCAGGAGGCGCCCTGAATGGCGCTGATGGCCATCGGATAGGTGGGGGCGTCAATAACCACCCGATCGCCCGGCCCGGTGAACAGGCGCAGGATCAGCGCGAAGGCGCTGAGGGCGCCGTTGACCACCATCACCTCATCGGGCCGCGTCGGCAGACCGCGTTCGCTGTAGCGCCGGGCAATCGCCTCCCGCAGCACCGGCAGCCCCTGCTGGTCATAGCCAGTCTGTGCGAGATAGGGCGGCAGCAGGGTCATAGCGTGCTGGAAGGCCTGATGGACCTCCGGCCCGGCGCTGAGGGCGGCGGTAGATAGATTAAGCGTAGATGAGATGCCGGCAGGCAGAGGAAGATCGGCGGGGCGTTCCGGCAAAACAATGCGTGACCCGCTCCCCTGGCGGCTGTAGAGAAAGCCCTCCTCCCGCAACTGGCCGAGGGCGCTGGCGATGGTGGTCCGGCTGACGTTCAGGGCCGCCGCCAGCTCGCGCTCGCCGGGCAGGCGCGTTTGCAGCGTCAGGCGACCATCAAGGATCAGCAGGCGGAGCGCTTCCGCCAGCTGGCGCCATAGCGGCGTGCGTGAGCTGGTCTCCTGCCAGTTGCCGAGCAGGCGTACCAGCGATTGGGTTCCAAAGCGTCGGGCTGACATAGCGATCCACTTTTCCAAAACTGGCCATTAATTATCAGTCCATTTTTGCTGATGATGAGGGCATTCGCAATGATGTTGAGGAAAAAATATGCTTCGTCGCCTGCTGCAGTTATATATTGGTCTGGTGCTTTACGGCGTGTCCACGGCGCTCTTCGTGCATGCCAATCTCGGCGCCGATCCGTGGGATGTTTTCCATCTCGGGGTGGCTAAACAGCTGGGTATCAGTTTCGGTACGGTGATTATCCTGACCGGCGCGGCGGTACTGCTGCTGTGGATCCCGATCCGGCAAATGCCGGGGCTCGGCACGGTGAGCAATGTCATCGTGCTGGGATTAGCGGCGGACGCCACGCTGGCCGTCCTGCCGCCGCTGGAGTCGATGTTGGCGCGCAGTGCGCTGCTGGTAGGAGCGATTGTGCTGAACGCTATCGCTACCGGGATGTATATTGGCGCGGGCTTTGGCCCCGGGCCGCGCGATGGCCTGATGACCGGTCTGCATGCTCGCACTGGTTGGTCACTGCGCGGTATCCGGACGGCGATCGAGCTTTCCGTACTGCTGATTGGCTGGCTGCTGGGGGGCAAATTTGGCGTCGGAACCGTCATCTACGCGCTGTCGATTGGGCCGCTGATCCAGCTGTGCCTACCGTGGTTCAGCCAGCCCGTCAGCCGCAACGCGGTCAGCCCTCCCCGGGAAATAGTCTCCTGAATTAACCCATCGCCCTCTTCATCACGGAGAGGGCCTTTCATCGCTTACAGGCCGCTCAGGCCATGAAGCATCATGTAGATCCCCACCACAATAATCAGTAAGCCTGAGAACCAGGGCGCCTTGCGCGAGAGGTCGTTAAGCCACGGCCAGCGGCGGGTGGCATGTTTAAGGCTCAGGGCGGCGATGGCCCCGGAAGCCACCAGCGTCAGCGCCAGACCAACGCTAAAGCCCAGCACCAGCGTGGCGCCCAGGGAGAATTTCTTCAGCTGTAAACAGATAAGCAGCACGGTAATGGACGCCGGGCAGGGGATCAGCCCCCCGGTCAGGCCAAACAGCACGATCTGCCCTGTCGTCACCTGGCGGCCATCAAAGCGCCGGTTGATCTCCTGAGCATGAGCCCGCTGATGCGCGTCCTGCCACTCCTCCGCCACCAGCGGCGCGGCGGATGAGGACGCATGGTGATGGTCATGGCGGTGATCATGGTCATGGTGGTGATCATGTTCATGGTGGTGCTCATGTTCATGGTGGTGCTCATGGTGCGTGTGAGGCTGCGATTCGCGCCAGGTGCGCCAGAGCATCCAGCAGGCAATCAGCACAATGACAATCCCTGAGACCAGCTGAAACCAGGGTTCAGAGGTTTGGGCGTTCCAGCCGCGGCCAAACCACAGGCCGGCCATGGCGATCAGCCAGACCACTGCCGTATGGGAAACCGTGGCCGCCAGCCCCAGCAGTACCGCCTGTTTTAAGGTTCCTCGCACCGCAACGATAAAGGCGGCCATCATTGTTTTTGAGTGCCCGGGTTCGAGGCCGTGCAGCGCGCCGAGCAGTATTGCGCTGGGTATAAACAGCCAGGCATTGCCCTGCTGCAGAAGGGAAGTGAAATCGTTCATATCGGGATCCTTGCCAAAAGTGCGATTATCCTACTCCCCCCCAGTAGTAAAATACTACCCCCCAGTAGATAAAGCGGCTAATAAAAAGGATCATGGTATGCTGGCAGGCGTTGCTGACCACGCAGGTCGGTAATCCCGGACAGAATGAAACGGTGGATCGTGCAATGTCACATACAGTTCGACACAAAAAGATGTTACTGACCCGGCTGAAGAAAATTCAGGGGCAGAGTACCGCGTTAGAGAAAATGCTTAATCGCGAGCATGAGTGCGCTGAAATATTACAGCAGCTGGCGGCGATCCGCGGCGCGGTCAACGGCATGATGCTGCAGGTTATTCAGGGGCATCTTACCGACCATGTGGTGAAAGAGCCTGACGAGACGCAGCGCGAAGCGGATCTGGAGACGGTGATGCAGGTGATTAAATCCTATCTGAAGTAGCGCCCCCTGACGTTCCGCTCAAGCCACCCGCCGCTTAATGCGCATGGAGGTTATGCTCTGCCCACAGAATGAACTGCTCTTTTGGCAGCGCTTTGCTGTACAGCCACCCCTGGGCGTACTGAACGCCATGCTGGCGCAGCCAGTCGCGCTGGCTTTCGGTTTCCACCCCTTCGGCGACGGTGGCCAGATTGAGCGCTTTGGCCATTTCAATAATGTGCGGCGTCAGCGGCCGGTACTCGAGGGTATCGACAAAAGATTTATCGATTTTCAGCGTGTCGACGTCCAGTTTCTGCAGATAGCTCAGGCTGGAGTAGCCGGTGCCAAAGTCATCAATCGAGATCCGATGCCCGGCCTGACGATAGTGAGCGATCACCGGCATAGTCGTCTCCGGGTCGACAAAACCGCGCTCGGTGATTTCAAGGATGATCTGTTCGGCGGCGATTCCCCAGTGCTGTAGCTGATTGTGCAACAACGTCGGCAGGGTGGGCGAGCGTAAATCATCTACCGACAGGTTGATGGAGATGTGCACTTCCGGCCGCTGCCGCAGCCAGGGGCCGAGATCGGCAAAAATTTTCCTGACGATATCTTCCGTCAGCTGCGTGATGAGCCCGGTCTGCTCGGCCAGGGGAATAAAGATATCCGGCGATAAAAAAGTGCCGTCGGGCTGCTGCCAGCGGGCCAGGGCCTCCGCCCCGGCAATTTTCCCGTCCTGCAACGAAATAATCGGCTGATAGTGAACCTGAATCGCTTCGGAATTGAGGGCGTCCAGCATGCTGTTGCGCGGTGAGCGCAGGTGCCTTAGCAGACGCAGCAGCAGCCAGGTGGCGAGCAGGCTGGTGAAAATGCCGGCAGGGAGCCAGAAGAACAGCTGCTGTCGAATGCGCTGCTGCAGCGGCAAGGTTGAAGACCAGGTTACGATGCCAGAGCCCAGCTCGGGAATGCGCTGGATCCGGTAGACTGTGTTATCCAGAGTAAGCATATCCACATGCGGATCTTTAATGCGTTGCCAGACTTTCGCCGGCAGCGGCTGACTGCTGATCACCATTTTCTGGTGGTCCAGGCCAAACAGCATGGTATGGATCTTCTCTTCGCTGGCGGGAACGACATCAATAAAGGAGACGGGGTCGATCATCACCATGTGCTGCCGGCTGCCCATGGCCGTCATCTGATGATCGAGGCCAAGATCGTTAATTGAGGTCAGCCAGGTGCGATAGCCGTCGGGGGCAATGTGGTCCGGCGGGGGGAAGGTGACCGCGACGCTATGGTCTTCCAGGGAGGAGCATTGCGGCACGGAATCACGCAGCCAGAGCACTTCCTGAATGTAGCGATGGGTATAGGCGATGCGGCGGAGCGTAAGCAGATGTTCAGGGCTACAGGAGGCGGCGGTGTGTGCGTCAGCCTCTCGTAACGCTTCCCGGGCCTGGTCGGCAACCTGCAGCGTCCGAACGACGATACGGTTGGAATAGTCATCCAGTTCACGATAGAACTGCATTTTGGCCTGCCGCGCCGCCTGCCAGATGCTGAGTGAAATGGGCAGGATGATGGCCAGTATCAGCACTCCTGTAAACAGCGCCATCAGATGCCGGGTCCTCATGCCTGTGTCCTTATCGTTCGCCGGGTGTCATCAGTATATGCGAAAGATAATTCGGGCGCAGCGGGAGAAAACGCGTCGTTTGGGGAAAAAGCCGGCATCACAACAGGCTGCGATGCCGGGAGAGAAGGATGATTCCGATGTAGCAGAATAAAAATGAGGGTGTGAATGCCGGGCAGGGTGTGTTCCGGCATTCAGTCGCAGCATACGCTGCGCAGATGACAGCAATATGTTAGCTAGTGTGCATCCGGCGCCGGGATATCAGCGCTGATGCGCAGGTCGTTCTCATCAAACACCATGCAGAAGCGCTCATCGAAAGCCAGCTTAATTTTCTGCCAGGGGCGGAAATGGACGTCGCCGGGCAGCAGAACCTTGACGTTGTCGTGGCCGTAGCACTGGCCGAACAGATAGGTATTGTTGCCCAGACGCTCCACCACTTCACATTGAAACTCCACCACGGTACCGGTGGCGACTTCCGGGGTGAGGTGCTCCGGCCGGATCCCCAGCGTCACCGCAGCGCCGGGCTTCAGCGGCTGGGTGGCGATATTCAGGGCCAGCTGATGGTCCTGCGCGAGGGTGACCGTTAAGCGTTCCGGCTGCCAGTCGCTGACGATAGCCGGCAGAAAGTTCATCTTCGGCGAGCCGATAAAGCCGGCGACGAATTTGTTGACCGGATTGTAGTACAGCGCCATCGGCGAACCCATTTGTTCGACTTTCCCGTAGTTCATGACCACGATTTTATCGGCCAGCGTCATCGCCTCCACCTGATCGTGCGTGACATACACCATAGTGGTCTTCAGCTCCTGGTGCAGACGGGCAATATGCAGGCGCATATCGACGCGCAGCTCCGCATCAAGGTTAGAGAGCGGCTCATCGAACATAAACACCCGGGGATTACGCACGATCGCCCGGCCAATGGCCACGCGCTGCCGCTGGCCGCCAGAGAGCTGCTTCGGTTTACGATCCAGCAGGTGCGAGAGCTGCAGCGTTTTAGCCACCATTTCCACCTGGCGACGGATCTCCGTTTTCGGCACTTTATTCACCTTCAGCCCGTAGCCCATGTTCTCTGCCACCGTCATGTGCGGATAGAGCGCATAGGACTGGAAGACCATCGCCACGCCGCGGCGGGCGGGCACGACATCATTCATCACCTCATCGCCGATCAGTACTTCTCCTTCGCTGACCTCTTCCAGCCCGGCAATCATGCGCAGTAGCGTCGATTTTCCACAACCGGAAGGGCCGACGAAGACGGCAAACTCGCCATCTTCAATATCGAGATTGACCTGGTGCAGCGTCACCGTGCTGCCGAACCTTTTGGTGACATTCCTCAGTCGTATATTGGACATCCACATTCCCCGGAGTGAGTAGCTGTTATTTGCCGTTGGCTTATCGCTATGTTGAGTGTGATTTGTATTACGTGTAACAAATCAGTGTGACGATGTTCAACAGCAGTAAAATCATGCCCTGACTATAACTTCCGCGGATTTTGCGCCATACAGGGACGTTTCATTTCTGCAAGGATGATCACACAACTGGCAGCTTATGGTAGTTTTATCAACGATCAAAGCGTAGCGTATAACAAAAGCGCATCAGAACATGTTTTCCACATAATACGGCAGTTCGAAAAGATTTATTTTTCTAACTGGCAGACGGAATTCAAATAAAAACCATTAAATTGTTATACCTTCACATGAGGTTGATAATGAAAAAGAACACGCTTGCTGCACTGATCCTTACCACCCTGGCGGCGGGGCAACTCGCCAGCCTGCAGGCGCATGCCGCCGGGCAGCTCAACGTCTGGGAGGACATTAAAAAATCCGCTGGCATCAAAACCGCGGTTAGCGATTTTGAAAAGCAGTACAACGTGAAGGTCAATCTCCAGGAGATGCCCTACGCCCAGCAACTGGAAAAACTGCGCCTCGACGGCCCGGCGGGCATTGGGCCGGACGTGCTGGTGATCCCGAATGACCAGCTCGGCGGCGCCGTGGTACAGGGACTACTCTCGCCGCTCAGCGTCGATCAGGCGAAACAGGATGCCTTTACGCCAGCCTCCATCAATGCCTTCCGCATGGACAACGCGCTGTATGGGATCCCGAAGGCGGTGGAAACCCTGGTGCTTATCTACAACAAGGACCTGATCGACAAGCCGCTGGACAGCCTGCAGGCCTGGCTGCACTACTCGAAAACCCAGCGCGAGCAGAACAAATACGGCCTGCTCGCCAAGTTTGACCAGATCTATTACAGCTGGGGGGCGATTGGCCCGATGGGCGGCTATATCTTTGCTAAAAACGACAGCGGCGGCTTTAACCCGCAGCAGGTGGGTCTCAATACCCCCGGCGCCGTCGAAGCCGTCACCTTCCTGAAAAAATTCTATGCCGAGAAGGTCTTTCCGGCGGGGATCCTCGGCGATAACGGGCTGAATGCCATCGATTCCCTGTTTACCGAGAAAAAAGCGGCGGCGGTGATCAACGGCCCCTGGGCCTTCCAGCCGTATGAAGCCGCTGGCATTAACTATGGCGTGGCGCCCCTGCCGACCCTGCCGGACGGCAAGCCGATGAGCTCCTTCCTCGGCGTCAAAGGCTATGTAGTATCGACCTGGAGTAAAGACAAAGCGCTGGCGCAACAGTTTATCGAGTTCATCAACCAGCCGCAGTATGTGAAAGCCCGCTATGTCGCCACTGGCGAAATTCCGCCGCTGAAGGCGATGATTGACGATCCGGTGATTAAAAACGACCAAAAGGCCAGCGCCGTCGCCATCCAGTCGGCGCGAGCGGTGGCGATGCCGGGCATTCCCGAGATGGGGGAAGTGTGGGGGCCGGCCAACGCCGCGCTTGAACTGAGCCTCACCGGTAAGCAGGCGCCGCAGGCCGCGCTCGATAACGCGGTGAAACAGATCACGATGCAGATCGAAGCGATGCAGGCCAGCAATCAGTAATTCACCGTCACGTGAAGTCACCGAGCGGGAGGGGGACCTCCCGTTTGTAGAAGGAGTCGAGTGTGAGCATCCATTCCAGCGAAAATTTTAGCGACGCACGCGGGCCCGGGCGCCATGCATGGTGCGGCCTGCTGCTGGCAATCGTGCCGGGTTTCGGTCAGTTTTATCATCGCCAGTGGCTGAAAGGGCTGGTCTTCCTGGTGCTGCTGAGCAGCTTTCTGGGGATTTTTTATGATTTCCTGCGTGAGGGGTTGTGGGGGTTATATACCCTGGGTGAAGAGGTACCGCGGGATAACTCTATCTTCCTGTTAGCCGAGGGGATTATCAGCGTGCTGATCGTCGCTTTCGGCGTGCTGATCTATTTTCTCTCGCTGCGGGATGCGTGGCTCAACGGCAAAAAACGCGATGAGGGGATCGCCCTCAACAGCGTGCGTAAGCAGTACCAGATGCTGCTGAGCGACGGCTTTCCGTACCTGATGATCACCCCGGGCTTTATTCTGCTGGTGTTTGTGGTGATCTTTCCGATTCTGTTCGGTTTCGCCATCGCCTTCACTAACTACAACCTGTACCACACCCCGCCGGCGAAGCTGGTGGACTGGGTGGGGCTGAAAAACTTTATTAATATTTTCACCCTCTCCATCTGGCGCTCCACTTTCCTGGATGTGCTGCAGTGGACCGTGGTGTGGACGCTGCTGGCGACCACCCTGCAGTGTACGGTGGGCGTGCTGCTGGCGATTCTGGTCAACCAAAAAGATCTGCGCTTTAAGCCGCTGATCCGCACCATCTTTATTTTGCCGTGGGCGGTGCCGGGGTTTGTCACCATTCTCGTTTTTGCCGGCATGTTCAACGACTCCTTCGGGGTCATCAACAACGCGATCCTGTCCTTTTTTGGCATCAGTCCGAAGGCATGGCTCACCGATCCGTTCTGGACTAAAACGGCGCTGATCATGATGCAGACCTGGCTTGGCTTCCCGTTTGTCTTTGCCATGACCACCGGCGTGTTGCAGGCGATCCCGGACGATCTGTATGAAGCGGCGACGATGGACGGCGCCAGCGCCTTTACCCGTCTGCGCACCATCACCCTGCCGCTGGTGCTGTATGCGATCGCGCCGATCATCATCACCCAGTACACCTTCAACTTTAATAACTTCAATATCATTTACCTGTTCAACAACGGCGGTCCTGCGGTGGCAGGCTCCAACGCCGGTGGGACGGATATTCTGGTGTCGTGGATCTATAAGCTGACGATGTCCTCGTCGCAGTACGCCATCGCGGCGACCATCACGATCCTGCTGTCGATCTTCGTCGTCGGCCTGGCGCTGTGGCAGTTCCGCGCCACCAAATCCTTCAAAAATGACGACATGGCGTAAGGGAAGCAACATGGCTCAATCACCCAGTATTAAACGCGAAAAGTGGATCCGACTCTCTCTCACCTGGCTGGTGGTTATTCTGGTCTCGGTGGTGATTATCTATCCGCTGGTCTGGACGGTCGGGGCGTCGCTGAACGCCGGCAATAGCTTGCTCAGTACCTCAATCATTCCGGAAAATGTGTCGTTCCAGCACTATGCCGATCTGTTCAATGGCAATGTGAATTACCTCACCTGGTACTGGAACTCGATGAAAATCAGCTTCCTGACTATGGTGCTGACCCTGATTAGCGTTAGCTTTACCGCTTACGCCTTCTCCCGCTTCCGCTTTAAAGGGCGGCAGAACGGGCTGATGTTGTTCCTGCTGCTGCAGATGATCCCGCAGTTTTCCGCGCTGATTGCCATCTTTGTGCTGTCGCAACTGCTTGGCCTGATAAACAGCCACCTGGCGCTGGTGCTGATCTACGTCGGGGGGATGATCCCGATGAACACCTGGCTGATGAAGGGGTATCTCGACGCGATCCCTAAAGACCTGGATGAGTCCGCTCGCATGGACGGCGCCAGCAGCTTTCGCATCTTTATCGAGATCATCATGCCGTTGTCGAGGCCCATCCTCGCGGTGGTGGCGCTGTTCTCGTTCACTGGGCCGCTGGGGGATTTCATCCTCTCCAGCACCATCCTGCGCACCCCGGATAAATACACGCTGCCTATCGGTCTGTATAACCTGGTGGCGCAAAAAATGGGTGCCAGCTACACCACCTACGCTGCGGGGGCGGTGCTGATCGCCGTACCGGTGGCGATCCTCTACCTGGCGCTACAAAAATACTTCGTCTCCGGCCTGACCTCGGGCAGTACTAAAGGATAAGCACATGAAAAGATTCACACCCGCATGGCTTGCGGTTTGTCTGGCATGCAGTTTCTCCACCTCTTCTCTGGCCGCGGACGCGCTTGCAACCCGCGCGTTTCAGGGCATGCCGGCGGACTTTATCAAAGGCGCGGATATCTCCACGCTGCTGGACGCCGAAAAGCACGGGGCGACGTTCTACGATCAGAATAATCAGCGCAAGGATCCGATCGCTATTCTGAAAGAGAACGGCGTCAACTATGTCCGCCTCCGTCTGTGGGTGGATCCGCAATCGGCGAGCGGCGAGGACTATGGCGGTGGGAACAATGATCTGGCCACCACCCTGGCGCTGGCGAAACGGGCGAAAGCCCAGGGGATGAAGCTGCTGCTTGATTTTCACTACAGCGATTTCTGGACCGATCCCGGCAAGCAGTTCAAGCCGAAAGCCTGGGAAAAGCTGGATTACCCGCAGCTGAAAACGGCGATTCATGACTATACCCGCGATACCATCGCCCGCTTTAAGCAGGCGGGCGTGCTGCCGGATATGGTGCAGATCGGCAACGAAATCAACGGCGGCATCCTGTGGCCGGAAGGGAAAAGCTGGGGGCAGGGCGGCGGAGAGTTCGACCGGCTGGCTGGCCTGCTGAACGCGGCTATCGCTGGCCTGAAGGAGAACCTGCGCCAGGGCGAGCAGGTGAAAATCATGCTGCATCTGGCCGAAGGGACCAAGAACGATACCTTCCGCTGGTGGTTTGATGAGATCGACAAGCGCCATGTACCGTATGACGTGATTGGTCTGTCGATGTACACCTACTGGAATGGCCCGATCAGCGCCCTGAAGGCCAATATGGATGACATCAGCAAACGCTATAACAAAGACGTCATCGTCGTCGAGGCGGCCTATGCCTATACCCTGGCCAACTGCGATAACGCGGAAAATAGTTTCCAGGCAAAAGAGGAAAAGGATGGGGGATATCCCGCCAGCGTACAGGGGCAATATAACTATATTCACGATTTAATGCAGGCGGTGGTTGATGTGCCAGACCAGCGTGGCAAAGGTATTTTCTATTGGGAGCCTACATGGATTGCCGTGCCGGGAAATACCTGGGCCACCCCGGCGGGGATGAAATATATCCACGACGAGTGGAAAGAGGGTAATGCACGTGAAAATCAGGCGCTATTTGATTGCCAGGGAAAAGTATTGCCGTCGGTAAAAGTTTTTAATTAATTTTTTTGTCGTCTTTTTCAGGAAGTTTATTATGAATAAATTTGCACCTTTACATCCGAAGGTTAGTACGCTGCTGCATGGCGCGGATTATAATCCGGAGCAATGGGAGAATGACCCCGATATTATTGATAAAGACATTGCCATGATGCAGCAGGCAAAATGCAATGTGATGTCGGTGGGAATATTTAGCTGGGCGAAACTGGAGCCACGCGAAGGGGTATTTAATTTCGCCTGGCTGGATATTATCCTCGATAAACTGTATGCCGCCGGCATTCATGTCTTTCTGGCCACGCCGAGCGGCGCGCGTCCGGCGTGGATGTCGCAGCGCTATCCGCAGGTTCTGCGGGTGGGGCGCGATCGGGTGCCGGCCCTGCACGGCGGCCGTCACAACCACTGTATGTCGTCACCGGTCTATCGCGAGAAAACCCTGCAAATCAATACCTTGCTGGCAGAACGTTATTCCTCACACCCGGCGGTGCTGGGCTGGCATATTTCCAACGAATATGGCGGTGAATGCCATTGCGATCTCTGCCAGAACCGTTTTCGCGACTGGCTGAAGGCGCGTTACCAGACCCTGGAGAACCTCAACCAGGCCTGGTGGAGCACCTTCTGGAGTCATACCTATACTGACTGGTCGCAGATTGAATCGCCTGCGCCGCAGGGCGAGATGTCGATCCACGGTCTTAATCTTGACTGGCATCGCTTTAACACCGCTCAGGTGACTGATTTCTGCCGCCATGAAATTGCTCCGCTGAAGGCGGCGAATGCCTCCCTGCCGGTGACTACCAACTTTATGGAGTATTTCTACGATTACGACTACTGGCAGCTGGCGGAGGCGCTGGATTTCATCTCCTGGGACAGCTATCCGATGTGGCACCGCGATAAAGACGAAACCGCGCTGGCCTGTTACACCGCGATGTATCACGACATGATGCGCAGCCTGAAGGGCGGCAAACCGTTTGTGCTGATGGAGTCCACCCCGGGCGCCACCAACTGGCAGCCGACCAGCAAACTGAAGAAGCCGGGAATGCATATTCTTTCCTCGCTGCAGGCGGTGGCGCATGGCGCCGACTCGGTGCAGTATTTCCAGTGGCGGAAAAGCCGCGGTTCGGTTGAGAAATTTCACGGCGCAGTGGTCGACCACGTCGGACATATTGATACCCGCATTGGCCGCGAAGTCTGCCAGCTCGGCGAGATCCTCAGCAAGCTGCCGGAGGTGAGGGGCTGTCGCACCGAGGCGAAAGTAGCGATTATCTTCGACCAGCAGAACCGCTGGGCGCTGGATGACGCCCAGGGGCCGCGCAATCTTGGGATGGAATATGAGAAGACGGTCAACGAGCACTACCGCCCGTTCTGGGAGCAGGGCATCGCCGTCGATGTGATTGACGCCGATGTCGATTTAACGCCGTATCAGTTAGTGATTGCCCCGATGTTATATATGGTGCGCGACGGCTTTGCCGGTCGGGCGGAGGCGTTTGTCGCCAACGGCGGCCACCTGGTGACCACCTACTGGACCGGTATCGTCAATGAGTCCGATCTCTGCTATCTCGGCGGCTTCCCGGGCCCGCTGCGCAATCTGCTGGGGATCTGGGCGGAAGAGATCGACTGCCTGAATGACGGCGAGTTTAATCTCGTGCAGGGGCTTGCCGGGAATCAGTGCGGTCTGCAGGGCCCTTATCAGGTGCGCCATCTCTGCGAACTGATCCATATCGAGAGCGCCCAGGCGCTGGCCACCTACCGGGATGATTTTTATGCCGGACGGCCGGCTGTGACGGTGAACGCGTTCGGGAAAGGCAAAGCCTGGCATGTGGCCTCCCGCAACGATTTAGCCTTCCAGCGCGATTTCTTTACCGCCCTGAGCAAGGAGTTGGCCCTGCCGCGGGCGATAGCGACGGAGTTACCACCCGGCGTGGTGGCGACTGCGCGCACCGACGGTGACAACGCATTTATCTTCCTGCAGAACTACAGCGCGCAAAACCATACCCTGACCCTGCCGCAAGGGTATCGGGATTGCCTGACCGACGCGGCGGTATCGGCTCCACTGACCCTGTCGGCATGGGATTGCCGTATTCTCCGTCGTCACGCGTAATTTCTTCTTCTCCACGCCTGCTCTGACGAGCAGGCTTTTTTTTATCTTAAACCTGGAGTTTATTATGGTGAGTTTAAAATCCTTCCTGCACTATTTCTCCCCAGCGCGTCCGGCACAGCCATTAAGCGAGGCGGAAAAACAGCAAATCGAGGCGCTGATTCAGGCCTTTGGTGGCGAAGCGAATATTACGCAAGTGGACGCCTGTATTACCCGTCTGCGGGTTAGCGTTCGCCATCTTGCGGCCGTGGACTCCGAAGCATTACAGCAGCAGGGTGCGCTGGGGGTTATTATTCTTGGTCAGCAGGTGCATGCTATTTTCGGTAAACAGTCCGATGCGCTGCGTCAGCTTCTGGATGAACATTTTGCCGCCCGGAAATAAATAAAACGGGATAACCTGAAAACAGGTTATCCCGAAAGTAAGACAAAGACAGCAGTGGCAATAAAGTTTACCGGAAGATAATTAACAGTCTTACAGCAGGAGATAAAAATAACGTATGAGTCTTAGCCGTGCGCAATTACCACCAGGCCTCAACCTGCACGCCGAAATTCCAGGTATTATTCGCCGTCTGGTCTTCAAACGGTTTACCATCTTCGGAATCATTCAAATATGAAGCAAAAATGCGTAATTCCGGACGTGACATAAAGTCTGGCCCGTCCGCCAGGCCCAACGCAATGGTGTATTTCTCACCGGCCTGTTTGTAGCTGGTGCCATTGTTGTAGCTGTCTTTCTGATAGAAACCGCCGACTTCGCCAATCAGGCGCACGTAGTCGGTGAACTGGTACTGCCCGCGGGCGACCAGCGACAGCATCCGCGTTTTGTCGGTATAGTCGGTAATGTCATCCGCCGAGCCCCAGGTCAGAACGTGGTTGATAGAAAACTTCTCAGTAATCGGGATCAGGCCGGTGTTAATCACGCGATAACCGGTGGCGTCGTTCACGTAGTTCCACATATCGTACCAGCCGCCGCCCTGGGAGACCATGTTCTGCGCCAGGCCTTTGTTGGCGTACTGCAGCACGGTTTTGTTATAGCCGCCCAGCATATCCTGACTGATTTCACCGGTCAGCATGACGCCGTTGTCAGCATCGTACAGTCCGCCGTAGCTATCCTGTTTTTTGGTGGTGTTTGGCATCGCGTAGTCGATACCGAATTCGGTCCACGAGCCCGCCCATGGCTTCCAGCCCGCGTAGCGTAAATCGATATAGTTGATATTGACGTTGCTGTCGCCATCGACGCGATAGTCAACATCGTTGGCATCGCCGCGGATCCAGGCCAGCGAGACGGCGCCCGGGCCGAGGGTGTAGTTTTCCACCCCGGCTCCGGAGCCGGAAATGTTCCAGTATTTGGTATCGATGATATGCAGATCATGGCGCTGGTAGTAACGTTTACCGCCCCAGATCACCGCATTCGGATCGCCAGGGATCAGCCCCTTTATCTGCAGGTTCAACTGACGTAAGCCGAACTGTGCATCATCGTTCAGCGTGGTTTCATTATCGTTAGAGCCGTCGGAGACCATGCTGACCATACTGTCGAGATAGAAGCTGACGTCATCTTTCTTATAGACCTCAGAGCCCAGCTCCAGCTCGCCGTAGGTATCCGACTCGTTCCCCAAACGGCCCAGCTTATTTTTTTGCCATTCCGCTTCGCTACCGTCGCCGGAGACCCCAACCCCGGCGCGCATATAGCCATGGAAATCGATCGTTGGGATCGCGGCGGTGGCCGCAAACGCGGAAGGAGCGATTAGCGCAGCGGCTAACGCGACTGAAAGGGCGCGCAGTGTAGTGTTCATCTCTATCCTCTTATTGTTTTGTATTACGTTCACATAACTGGTGTCATAAAATGCCTAAATGTAACTTCAGGCAAATGAGATATGATTATTGTGTGACTAACTGCAAATAATCACGGTGTTTTTTGTTGCGATGGGTGAGATGATTCACAATTCGCTGTATTGTGAACGTAATACTTTTATCGCTATTGTTTTGCAGTGAGAGGTGGTGGTGAGCGTTTTTTCAAATGGCCCCTGTTACAATCATGGGATAACAACATAAGGAACCGGACCATGAAGTCTAAAAGCGCTACTCTGGAAGACGTCGCACGCCATGCGGGCGTCTCTTACCAGACCGTGTCCAGGGTACTCAACAAATCAGCTAATGTATCCGAAGCGACGCGTCGCAAGGTGGAGAAATCGATAGAGGCCTTACGCTATGTGCCAAACCGGCTGGCGCAGCAGCTGGTGGGGAAGGAGAGCCAGACGGTCGGGCTGGTGACTATTTCTCTGGCCTGGCATGCGCCTTCCCAGGTGGCGGCGGCGGTAAAACGCTATGCCAATCTGGAAGGTTACCAGGTTCTGATTTCGATGATCGATGAGAGCGTCAACCAAAGTATCCAGGATTCCATCAATGAGCTGAAATCTCAGCGGGTGGATAAAGTCATTATCAACGTGCCGCTGGAGACCGAACAGGCGCAGAAAATCGCTGCTGACAACGATGATATCGTCTGCCTGTTTCTCGACGTTGATCCCTACAGCTCCGTGTTTAACGTTTCGTTTAACCCGGCGGACGGCACCCGGGCCAGCGTCAAATATCTCTATGAGATGGGGCATCGGGAGATCGCCCTGCTGGCGGGGCCGGACAGCTCAGTCTCGGCCAAACTCCGGTTAAAAAGCTGGCTGGAGACCCTGGATGGTTACGGTCTGAAGCCGGTGACCGTCCTGCACGGCAACTGGGATGCGCAGAGCGGCTACGCCGGCGCGCTGCAGATGCTGCGCGAAACGCCTAATTTCAGCGCTGTGCTGGTGGGTAATGATCAGATGGCGCTGGGGGTGCTCAGCGCCTTCCATCAGCATCAGGTGGCGGTGCCGGGTGAGAAGTCGGTTATTGGCTATGACGATACCTACGAAAGCTCCTTTTTCTATCCGGCGCTGAGTACCGTGTCGCTCGACCTCGACCTGCAGGGGAAAGAGGCGGTGCGGCGGATCCTCGCCAGCACCAGCGGGGCGCCTCATGCCTCATCCATTCTGCCGGCGCGCCTGGTGATACGCCATTCCAGCGGCGCCCGAATTGAGCAGGGAAAAGATCTGCAGGCCATTGCGGAACAGCTCCGCGCCATCGCCCACCGTCTGGCACCCTGACGCCAAAGGCGGGGAAACTCGCCTTATCACCTTACCCTTAAATTGAGCAGGGTTGATCTTTGTCACAGCACGGCGTAACCTTATTGTTATGTTATAACGTAATGAAGAGGTCATCATGAAAGCCCATATCCATCCTCCCTATCGTACGGTGGTGTTTCACGACACCAGCGCGAATGAGTATTTTAAAGTCGGCTCAACTATCCGCACCGATCGCGTGATTGAACTCGATGGCGAAACTTTTCCGTATGTGATGATCGACGTCTCCTCGAAATCGCATCCGTACTACACGGGCAAACAAAAAACCTTCGCCAATGAAGGCAGTGCAGCCCGATTCCGCCAGCGCTTCGGCGGCTTTATTGATGCGAAAAGGAAAGCATGATGCAGGTCGTCAACTCATTACGTAGCGCTAAACAGCGCCACCCGGATTGCCAGCTGGTTAAACGCAAAGGGCGGCTGTACGTTATCTGTAAGAGCAACCCCCGCTTCAAAGCGGTACAGGGGCGCAAAAAACGCCGTTAACGGAAACTCTCCAGCGAGCGGCGCTGTTGGCCGTCGGCGGTAAAATTGTCGGCGGCCAGCCATTGGCGCATGGCGTTATCCAGCTCCGGCCATTCGCCGTCTATCACCGAAAACCAGTCCGTGTCCCGGTTGTGTCCTTTACTCACCAGCGCCTGGCGAAAACGTCCTTCGTACTGAAACCCCAGCCGCCTTGCCGCCCGGGCTGATGGGATATTAAGACTGTTGCATTTCCATTCATAGCGACGGTAGCCGAGCGTATCAAAGACATACTGCATCAACAGCCAGTGCGCTTCGGTGGCCATGGCCGTTCGGCTCAGTAACGGTGAAAAATGCACATGCCCCACCTCTACCACACCGTGAGCGATATCGATACGCATTAACGCCAGCGAGCCGACCGCTTTCCCTCGCTGCTGGTCAACGACGGCAAAATGAATCGGGTCTGCCAGCGTGGCGACCTGCTCCACCCAGGCACTGAATTCTGCAAGGTTGCTCTCAGGTTCACGCAGCAGCCACGTCCAGCTGCGGGCGTCTGGCGCCAGCTGGTGAGCGGCGAACAGATCGCTGGCATGAGCAAGAGTCAGCGGTTCGAGTCGACAACGGCTGCCCTGTAATACCTGTCGTGTCGGCCAGGGGCGCGGCTGCCAGTCAGACAGCGCGACGCCGAGCGCCTGGCCAAACTGATTATATTCGCACATTGCGGTTTCCTTATTGGGGATTTACAGGCAGCGTACGCGCTCGCTGGTTCCATAAAAAGTGCCATTAGAGTATGTTTTTATGGGGCCACGAGGAGGCAATATGAATATACCGGACGAGGGGTTTTTTACGCTGTTGACGCAGGGGATGCGGAACCGCACGGTCGAAACCTTACAGCGCGCCCTTTACCACACCTTACGTGACGCTATCCTGCAGGGAACCCTGACGGCCCGCTGCCGTTTACCCGGATCGCGGGTGATGGCCGAACGGCTACACCTGTCGCGGAATACGGTCAATGCGGCACTGGAACAGCTGGCGCTGGAGGGGTACCTGACACGGAGCCGTCAGGGAACGCAGGTGGCACCACTCGCCTCCTGCCGGCAGGAGGCGGGTCAGATGCCGCCCGTCGTGCTGCCTGAGCGGCTGCAAAGGCTGCCAGCCGCGATGCGCCGCGACTCACCGACGCTGGCATTTACGCCAGGCATGCCGGCGGTAAACTATTTCCCGCTGCCGCTGTGGCGGCGACTGATGGATAACGTGCTACGCGAAGATGGTAGCGCGCTGCTGGGTTATGGCGAAGCCGCGGGCGATCCTTTGCTGCGAGAGGCTATCGCTCGTCATCTGGCGCTCTCCCGGGGCATCCGGTGCGATATCCGGCAGATCGTCATCACCGAAGGCGCGCTGGAAGGCGTCAACTTATGCGCCTCGCTACTGACCAACCCGGGCGACAGCGTGTGGCTGGAAGAACCGGGGTACCTGGGGGCGAGGAGTGGCTTTCAGCGGGCGGGACTGCGGGTCAGAGGAATGGCTGTCGACGATGAAGGGATGTGTATTGCCAACGGCGTCGCGGAGCCGCCCCGGCTCATTTTCACCTCTCCTTCACACCAGTATCCCTGTGGGAGCATCATGAGCGCCGGGCGCCGTCTGGCGCTCGTGGAATATGCCCGCCGGCACGGGGCGTGGATTGTGGAGGATGACTACGACAGCGAGTTTCGCCATAGCGGAGAACCGATCCCGGCGATGCTGGGAATGGTGCCTGATGCCCCGGTGGTCTATCTCGGCACCTTCAGCAAAACGCTGTTTCCGGCGTTGCGTATCGGTTTTATGGTTATGCCGCCCGCGCTGGCGGATGCTGCTCAGGACGCCATTGGCGCGCTGCTGCGCGGGGGACACCGTGCTGAACAGCGGGCGCTGGCCAGCTTTATCGAGAAGGGACACTATGCGCGCCATCTGGCAGCGATGCGCCGCCTGTACCGTAAACGTCAGCAACAGCTGCGCGAGGCGCTGGCGCAAGAGATAACCGTGCCGTGCGACGTTCTCGGCGGGGGAGGGGGGATGCACCTGACGGTGGCGATGGAGGGCGTTAATGACCGGACGCTTGCGCAGCAGGCGCGCCAGTTTCAGCTGGCGCCCGCCGCGTTAAGTCATTTCTATCTCGACCCGCAGCGAGCGCGGAGCGGACTGGTGCTTGGGTATGGCAATACCTCTGCTTCTCGCTATTTCCCGGCGCTGCGGACCCTAAATCGCCTTATTGCGCAGCACCGGCGCGCGTGAGGGTAAAGACATCGTAGAAGGAGAGCTCGCCTTTGGTGGCGACCATCTTTTTGAGCTGCGCCTTCTGCTCGCTATCGACGTCTGGCGACTGCAGGATACGGTCGATCAGCTGCCGGGGGACAAAGCGGGTGTTGTACCATTCCCCGTTGTAGCACACGCGAAAGTCGAGGACATCGATATCCTCGTAGCGATAGCGTGGATAGACGTCAAAGAAGAAAAAGGCGTTTAACAGAATGAACAGCACCACCAGCAACCAGACCGAGTCTACCAGCGTTTCAGAGCGCAGCATGACCACCAGCGTCGCCAGAAACGCGGCATACATGGCAACAAACAGTCCCGGATGATTGCGGATAAAACTGATGCTAAAACGCGGGCGATTATCGCGTTTTTCCTGGACGTTGAGTTCGTCAATGGTGTGAATCAGCAGGCGTTGTATTTCTGTCATCTTGGTCCTCGAATTCTGCAATGAGCCTGCCGCGCCCGGCGGACCAGGCGCGGCAGGCTCAGCCTGAAGGCTATTTTATGTTGCAATATTCTGCGGAGAAAGTAACAGATCAGTTACAGAAAAGCATAACAGTTACGGATTTGTCGGCGGAAGGCGCTTAATGATCTGCGCCGGGTTACCGCCGACGACGGTACAGGCAGGGACGTCTTTGGTGACCACCGCGCCGGACGCAATGACCGCATTATCGCCAATGGTCACGCCGGGATTGATCACTGCCCGACCCCCAATCCACACATTGTGGCCAATAGTTACCGGCTTGCCGTATTCCTGGCCGCTATTACGCGCATCGGCGTCCAGCGGATGAGTGGCGGTATAAATATGGACGCCTGGCGCCAGCATACAGTTATCGCCAATATGGATAGGGCAGACGTCGAGCATCACGCAGTCAAAATTGGCGTAAAAACCGGCGCCGAGAAAAATATTATAACCATAGTCGCAGCGAAAGCTTGGCTCGATATACGCATCGCCGGCGCGAGCGAACAGCTCGGCCAGAATATGCTGACGTTGTTCCTGGTCATCCGGGGCGGAATGATTATAACGGTGCAACAACTGTCTGGCGCGCAGGCGATCGGCGCGAAGCGTTGGGTCGCCAGATAAATAGAGCTCACCGGCGATCATTTTGCGTTTTTCTTCACTCATGCATGGGTCTTCCTTATACCTGACTGTTGATGGCCGTAGCAGTATAAAAAAGAAACCGGTTACAGGGTTGCTGTTGGCTGAATGATGTGATGTCTATCACAAAGATACCCTATGGCGGCTGACCCGTACCGTCCGGCCAGCAGACCACGTAGTACGCGTAAATTAGCGGATAAATTTCCAGACAGAGGTCGGGATTTTATCGTATAGCTTATTCATGGTCAGTTCCGCCAGACGATGGTCGGCAGCTGAGTAAAATACCGCCAGCTCATTATCAGACAGTTCATATTTATTTTTTTCAATGACGCGCTCCAGCGTGTCAATTGTCTGGCAACGACGTAAGCGCATCAAATAGTCTGTTTTAGTTAATGGCTTATCAGACATAATTCCACCTTTTGATTGTAATAATTCTAACACGATAGACTGGCCGGGTTTTCCCGGCTGGCGTTGACAAAGCAACGAAATAGTCGGTTACCGGATTTTTTCCACTTTTGCAAATCCGTAGAGTTAATGCCGTAGTTACTGAACAACGTAAAAGTGTCGTCCAGATATTCGTCAACCTGAGCGATCAGCTTATTATCCTCTGCATACTTAATTTTATAATTAAGAGCGAATGTGGCAATGTGCTCGATCAATTCATTTAACTGGAGATTGACAGCCGACGTCGGGTCGTTGACCCAGCCATGGTTGCTCTCTTCCAGGTTTGCAAGGCAGTCATGATACAGCGTTTCGCAGAGAAAGCGTAGCTGTGCAATATCATGTCTTTTTGGCGAGTATTCGTCCATAACGCATCCCCTTTTGAGTGGTTTAAACGACGACTAGCAAACACCGTTGTGGGATGAACACGACTAACTGACCTGACACTAACTGAGTAATCCTGCTGATTTAACTATAATCCACTCTCCAACAGATTTCATCGTGCTATTACGAAAAATTACAATTATCAGCGAGAAATTATCTTAAAAATAGACGAATTAATTTCGCAGGCGCTGGCCCACAGCCGGAGAAATAGAGAAATCTTATGAATCATTGGTTTAAGGCAGGCAGCTGTCGCGTTCAGAAACCGCCGACCCGTGGATAATGATAGTAGGATTATTCCTGGTAAATGAGTGTTTGCCGATCCCGAGTTGTTGAACAAGCTGCTAAAAATAGCCTGCGCCATATCAATATATATTAAATGCAGAACGAAAAATAAACAATGGCAATATGTGCCTTGCCAGCCAGTGATAAAAAAGGGCCGCGGTAGCGGCCCTTTGTTCAGGAGTGAAGATTAATGATGCTCAACCTGATGGCTGTGCTCTATATCTTCCGATTTTTTGCTAAAGCGGCGACGAACCACCACAAAGAACACCGGCACGAAGAAGATCGCCAGGATCGTCGCGGTCACCATCCCGCCCATTACGCCTGTACCGACGGCGTTCTGCGCACCGGAGCCGGCGCCGGAGCTGATAACTAGCGGCATTACCCCGAGGATGAACGCCAGAGATGTCATCAGGATTGGACGTAGACGCATACGTACTGCTTCAAGCGTCGCCTCAATCAGCCCTTTGCCCTCTTTCTCCATCAGGTCTTTGGCGAATTCAACGATCAATATTGCGTTCTTCGCCGACAGGCCGATGGTGGTCAGCAGACCCACCTGGAAGTAAACGTCGTTGGTTAGCCCGCGGAAGGTGGCGGCTAACAGCGCACCGACCACACCCAAGGGGACGACCAGCATAACCGAGAACGGAATCGACCAGCTCTCATACAGCGCCGCCAGACACAGGAAGACGACAATCAGCGAGATGGCATACAGGGCAGGGGCCTGGTTGCCGGACAGTCGCTCCTGATAAGACATCCCGGTCCAGTCGTAGCCGATACCGGAAGGCAGTTTACCCGCCAGCTCTTCCATCAGCGCCATCGCCTCACCGGTACTCTTGCCTGGCGCGGCCTGACCGAGGATTTCCAGTGACGGCAGACCGTTGTAGCGTTCCAGACGCGGCGAACCGTATTCCCAACGCGAGGTCGAGAAAGCAGAGAACGGCACCATCTGACCATCGCTGCCGCGAACATACCACTTGCCGATATCTTCCGGCAGCATACGGTATTTCGCTTCGGACATGATGTACACTTTCTTCACGCGGCCGCGGTCGATAAAGTCGTTGACATAGCTTCCGCCCCAGGCTGCGCCCAGCGTGGTGTTAATGTCGCTGATGGAGACGCCCAGCGCCTGAGCTTTCTCCTGATCGATATCGATTTTAAACTGCGGTGTATCTTCCAGACCGTTAGGGCGCACGCCGGTCAGCACGTCAGGATGCTGCGCCACCATGCCAAACAGTTGGTTACGCGCCTGGGTCAGTTTTTCGTGGCCGAGACCGCCCTGGTCAATCAGCTCGAAGTCAAAGCCGGTCGCGGTACCCAGTTCAACGATAGCCGGCAGGTTAAAGGCGAAGACCATCGCATCTTTAATCTGCGAGAAGTAGCCCATTGCTCTCGCGGTGATCGCTTCAACTTTGTTTTCCTCACCCGGACGCTGGCTCCAGTCTTTCAGCGAAACGAACGCGATACCGGTGTTCTGGCCGCGGCCGGCGAAACCGAAGCCGTTAACCGCAAACACGGATTCCACGTTGTCCTTCTCTTTGGTGAGATAGTAATTCGTCATCTCATCCAGCACTTTCTGCGTACGCTCCTGGGTGGCGCCGGCAGGCAGCTGCGCCATACTCAGGAATACACCCTGGTCCTCGTCCGGCAGGAACGAGCTCGGCAGACGGACGAACAGCCATGCCATACCCACCACGATGATCAGATACAGCACCAGATAACGACCGGTGCTGCGCAGAATGTTGCCTACGCTGTCGGTGTAATGGTGCGTGCTCTTATCAAACATGCGGTTAAACCAGCCGAAGAAGCCGGTGGTCGCGCCATGGCTGCCTTTCTGAATGGGTTTCAGCATCGTGGCGCACAGCGCCGGCGTCAGGATTAACGCCACCAGTACCGACAGCGCCATCGCGGAAACGATAGTGATGGAGAACTGGCGATAGATGGCCCCGGTTGAGCCGCCGAAGAACGCCATCGGGATAAATACCGCCGACAGCACCATCGCGATACCTACCAGCGCGCCCTGAATCTGTCCCATCGATTTACGCGTCGCTTCTTTCGGCGGCAGACCCTCTTCCGCCATCACGCGCTCGACGTTCTCTACCACCACGATGGCGTCATCCACCAACAGGCCGATGGCGAGCACCATCCCGAACATCGTCAGGGTGTTTATCGAGAAGCCAAACGCCGCCAGCACCGCGAAGGTGCCTAACAGGACCACCGGTACCGCGATGGTGGGGATCAGGGTGGCGCGGAAGTTCTGCAGGAACAGATACATGACCAGGAACACCAGGATGATCGCTTCCACCAGCGTTTTAACCACTTCGTGAATAGAAATTTTCACGAACGGGGTGGTGTCATACGGGTAAACGATCTTCATCCCCGACGGGAAAAACGGCTCCATCTTCGCCAGTTCAGCGCGAATAGCGTTGGCGGTATCCAGCGCGTTCGCGCCGGTAGCCAGTTTAATACCCAGACCGGATGCCGGCTGGCCGTTAAACTTCGCCACCACGTCATAGCTTTCGCCGCCCAGCTCAATTTTGGCGACATCACGCAGACGAACCTGGGAACCGTCCTGGTTCACCTTCAGCAGGATGTTGCCAAACTCTTCCGTATTGGTCAGACGCGTCTGCGCGATGATCGAGGCGTTAAGCTGCTGGCCTTTCACCGGCGGCGTACCGCCTAACTGGCCCGCGGCCACCTGGGCGTTCTGCGCTTTCAGGGCGCTGATCACATCCACCGGCGTAAGCTGGAAGTTGTTCAGTTTGTTTGGATCCATCCAGATACGCATCGCATACTGGGAACCGAATAGCTGAACGTCGCCGACGCCGCTGGTACGGCTAATCGGATCCTTCATGTTGGCCGCCACGTAGTCCGAAATATCGTCCTGGTTCATGGTGCCGTTGGTGTTAATGACGCCGACAACCATCAGGAAGCTGCTGGACGCTTTCTCAACGCTAATCCCTTGCTGCTGTACTTCTTGCGGCAGCAGAGGCGTCGCCAGCGCCAGCTTGTTCTGAACCTGAACCTGGGCGATATCCGGATCGGTACCGGATTCGAAGGTCAGCGTAATGGTTGCCGTACCGGTGGAGTCGCCATTTGAGGACATGTACATCAGGTGATCGATACCGTTCATATTCTGTTCGATAACCTGAGTTACGGTGTTCTGCACCGTTTCGGCGTCAGCACCGGGGTACATGGCGGTAATGGAAATTGCTGGCGGCGCAATCGTCGGATATTGCGCCACCGGCAATTTGAGGATCGATAATCCCCCAGCCAGCATGATGATAATGGCGATCACCCATGCAAATATGGGGCGATCGATAAAGAAATTAGGCATGTCTTAACGGCTCCTGTTTAAGTTAAGACTTGGTTTGTTCTGATGGCGCGTTGCCTGCGGCTTGCTGTTTATCATCAGAAGCTACTTCCTGCGCTTTTACCTGCACACCTGGTTTGATTTTTTGCAGGCCGGTGACGATAACGCGATCGCCGGATTTCAGACCGTCAGTGACCAGCCATTTATCGCCGATCGCCTGAGAAGCAGTGACCTGGCGGACTTCGACTTTATCGCCTTCCCCCACTACCATGACGCTGGCGTCGCCGCGCGGCGTACGGGTAACACCCTGTTGCGGTACCAGCAGGGCGTCAGGGTTAATCCCTTCTTCCAGACGGGCACGGACGAACATCCCCGGTAGCAGGGTGTGATCCGGGTTCGGGAAAATAGCGCGTAGCGTGATTGAGCCGGTGGTCTGATCGACGGTGACATCCGAGAATTCCAGCGTGCCGGACTGCGGATACTTAAGACCGTCATTAGTCACCAGCTCCACTTTCGCTTTGCCGTTTTCCTGTTTCAGGCGGCCGTCGGCTAGCTCCTGCTTCAGGCGCAGGAAATCATTGCTCGACTGGGTGACGTCAACATAGATCGGATCCAGCTGCTGTACGGTTGCCAGGGCGGTCGTTTGACCATTCTGTACCAGCGCCCCTTCGGTCACGGCGGATTTACCGATCCGGCCGCTGATCGGCGAGGTGACTTTGGTGTAGGCCAGATTGATGCGCGCGGTTTCAACGGCAGCTTTCGCCGCGACCACGGCCGCATTGCTCTGCTGCGCCGTCGCAACGGCGGTATCGTAGTCTTGTTGACTAATATATTTGGTGCCCAACAGTTTCTGATAACGCTTGACCGTCAGTTGATCCATGTTTGCCGCCGCCTGGGCTTTTGCCAGGTCGCCTTTGGCGCTGTCATAGCTGGCCTGATAGGTGGCTGGATCGATCTGATACAGGGAGACGCCGGCCTGGATATCGCTACCTTCCACGAAGTTACGTTTTAAAATAATGCCACTGACCTGAGGACGGACTTCCGCAATGCGATAGGCGCTGGTGCGGCCTGGCAGTTCGGTGGTTATTTGTAGAGGTGCGGATTTGAGCGTCACAATACCGACTTCTGGCATGTGCTGGGCTCCCTGTTGAGCCGGTTTATCGTCACATCCTGTTAGCGCTAAGCTGCCTGAGAGCATCAGAACGACCGCCAGAGGCGTTAACCCTCTGTTTTTGTTCATATGTAAACCTCGAGTGTCCAATTTCAAAATGTTCAGTGGCTCAAACAACCACAAACCCACTACAGTCTTTCTATTATGGTCATGCTATGGTACATACATTCACAAATGTATGTAAACGTAACCTCTGTAAAGTCATTAACCTATGGCACGAAAAACCAAACAACAGGCACGTGAAACCCGGCAACTGATTCTGGATGTTGCTCTGCGTCTGTTTTCGCAGCAAGGCGTATCATCTACCTCGTTGGCAACAATTGCAAAAGCTGCGGGTGTAACGAGGGGGGCTATCTACTGGCATTTCAAGAATAAATCAGATTTATTCAACGAAATTTGGGAGCTGTCAGACGCCAGTATTAGCGATCTCGAAATTGAGTATCGGGCAAAATTCCCCAACGATCCACTCTCAGTTATCAGGGAGATTCTAGTCTATGTTCTTGAAGCGACAGTGACAGAAGAACGTCGACGATTAATGATGGAGATTATCTATCATAAGTGTGAGTTCGTCGGTGAAATGACCGTGGTGCAGCAGGCCCAGCGGCAGCTCTCCCTGGCGAGTTATGAGCGTATCGAGCAGACCTTGAAAGAGTGCATCGCGGCGAAGCTGCTGCCCGCCAATTTACTCACCCGGCGGGCGGCCGTGTTAATGCGCAGCTACCTTTCCGGGCTGATGGAAAACTGGCTGTTTGCCCCCGATTCGTTCGACCTGCATGCGGAAGCGCGGGACTACGTCGCTATTCTGCTGGAGATGTATCAATTCTGCCCGACGCTACGCGGCCCGGAGAGCTTGTCAGCTTAAAGGTAGCGCGCGGATGGGCGTGAATTTTTAGCGCCGTCCGCCGCTATTCGCCAGCGCTGAGAAGTGCTATTCTGCGCGCTTGCGACGACCCCCGGTATTCTCCGGCATTTGCATTCATTCATATTAACTATGCTGCACACGATCTCCAGGCAACGCGCCACGTTCATCTTTATTATCACGCTGCTCTGTTTTATTGGCCTTTTCAGCCCAGTCCAGGGCCGCGCCGCGGATCTCCCCGATCGGGCAGAGGTGCAGAGCCAGCTCAATACGTTAAACAAGCAAAAAGAACTGACTCCGCAGGACAAACTGGTCCAGCAGGATCTGACTCAGACGCTGGAAACGCTGGATAAAATCGAGCGTATCAAAAGCGAGACGGCACAGCTGCGACAGCAGGTCGAGCAGGCGCCGGCGAAGCTGCGCCAGGCGGTGGAGAGCCTCAATAACCTGAGCGATGTCCCGAACGACGACGCGACGCGCAAAACGCTAAGTACGCTCTCCCTGCGTCAGCTGGAGTCGCGCGTCACCCAGACGCTGGACGATCTGCAGAATGCGCAAAATGATCTGGCGACCTATAACAGCCAACTGGTTTCCCTGCAAACGCAGCCGGAACGCGTGCAAAATGCGATGTTCAACGCCTCCCAGCAGCTGCAGCAGATCCGCAATCGTCTGAATGGCACCTCGGTGGGCGACGAGACCCTACGCCCGACCCAGCAGGTGCTGTTGCAGGCTCAACAGGCATTGCTCAATGCGCAGATCGAGCAACAGCGCAAGAGCCTCGAAGGCAACACTATCCTCCAGGATACCCTGCAGAAGCAGCGTGACTACGTCACCGCCTGGAGCAACCGGCTGGAGCATCAGCTACAGCTGCTGCAGGAGGCCGTGAACAGCAAACGGCTGACCCTGACCGAGAAAACCGCCCAGGAGGCGGTTACCCCCGACGAAACGGCGCGTATTCAGGCCAACCCGCTGGTCAAGCAGGAGCTGGATATTAACCATCAGCTCAGCGAGAAGCTGATCCAGGCAACAGAGAACGGTAACCAGCTGGTGCAGCGCAATATCCAGGTCAAAAACTGGCTCGACCGCGCGCTGCAGTCTGAACGGGATATTAAAGAGCAAATTTCAGTTCTGCGGGGGAGCCTGCTGCTGTCGCGTATTCTTTACCAACAGCAACAGACATTACCGTCGGCGGATGAGCTGCAGGATATGACCAACCGCATCGCCGACCTGCGGCTTGAACAGTTTGAGGTGAACCAGCAGCGCGACGCGCTGTTCCAGAGCGATGCCTTTGTCGCCAAACTGGAGGAGGGGCACAGCAGCGAAGTGAACGATGAAGTCCACGCCGCGCTACTGGAAGTGATCGACATGCGTCGCGAACTGCTTGATCAGTTCAACAAACAGTTGGGCAACCAGCTGATGATGGCCATCAACCTGCAGATCAACCAGCAGCAGCTGATGAGCGTCTCGAGCAGTCTGAAGGAAATTCTGACCCAGCAAATTTTCTGGGTGAACAGCAATAAACCGATGGACTGGGAGTGGATTAAGGCCTTCCCGGAGGCGCTGAAAGGTCAGTTTAAGGCGATGAAAATCACCGTGAACTGGGAAAAAGCGTGGCCTGCGGTGTTTGTCGCTTTCCTGGCCGGTTTACCGCTGCTGTTGATTGCCGGCCTCATCCGCTGGCGTCTGCAGTGGCTCAAGGATTATCAGGCAAAGCTTGCTTCCCAGGTGGGACAGCTGCGCAACGATACCCAACTGCATACGCCGAAGGCGATCCTGATCGATCTGATCCGCGCCTTACCGGTGGTGCTGTTGATTCTGGCTATTGGTCTGATCTTACTCACCATGCAGTTAAATATTAGCGGACTGCTGTGGGCGTACAGTAAAAAGCTGGCTATGTTCTGGCTGGTGTTTGGCCTGTGCTGGAAAGTGCTGGAAAAGAACGGCGTCGCGGTCAACCACTTTAATATGCCGGCGCAGTTGACCAGCCACTGGCGGCGGCAGATTGTTCGCGTCAGCCTGGCGCTGCTGCCGCTGAATTTCTGGTCGGTGATTTCCGAACTGTCGCCGCTGAACCTGATGGACGACGTGCTGGGGCAGTTGGTGATTTTCTTCAACTTACTGCTGATCGCGGTGCTGGTTTGGCCGATGTGCCGGGAAAGCTGGCGCGATAAAGAGTCGCACAGCCTGCGCCTGCTGACGATCACGGTGTTGTCTATCGTTCCGGTGGCCCTGATGGTGCTGACGGCAACCGGCTACTTCTACACGACGCTGCGTCTGGCGGGACGCTGGATCGAGACCGTGTATCTGGTGATGATCTGGAACCTGCTGTACCAGACCGTGCTGCGTGGCCTGAGCGTGGCGGCGCGGCGTATCGCCTGGCGCCGCGCGCTGGCGCGCCGTCAACATCTGGTGAAGGAAGGGGCGGAAGGCGCCGAGCCGCAGGAAGAGCCAACTATCGCTCTCGAGCAGGTCAACCAGCAGACGCTGCGCATCACCATGTTGGTGATGGTCGCGCTGTTCGCAGTGATGTTCTGGGCGATTTGGTCTGATTTGATCACCGTTTTCGCCTACCTCGACAGCATTACCCTCTGGCACTACAACGGCACCGAGGCGGGGGCCAGCGTGGTGCGCAGCGTGACGATGGGCAGTTTGTTGTTCGCCATTGTGGCGTCAATGGTCGCCTGGGCGCTGATCCGCAACCTGCCGGGGTTGCTGGAGGTGCTGGTGCTGTCGCGGCTCAACATGCGTCAGGGGACCTCCTACGCCATCACCACCATTCTCAACTATGCGATTATCGCTATCGGGGCGATGACGGTATTCGGGGCGCTGGGAGTCTCCTGGGATAAACTGCAATGGCTGGCGGCCGCGCTGTCGGTTGGTTTAGGTTTTGGTCTGCAGGAGATCTTCGGTAACTTTGTCTCCGGCCTAATCATTCTGTTCGAACGTCCGGTGCGCATTGGGGATACGGTCACTATCGGAACCTTCTCGGGGACGGTAAGCAAAATCCGTATTCGCGCCACCACCATCACCGATTTCGATCGCAAAGAGGTGATTATCCCGAACAAGGCGTTCGTTACCGAGCGCTTGATCAACTGGTCGCTCTCCGACACCGTGACCCGGGTGGTGATCCGCCTCGGCGTCGCCTATGGCTCAGATCTGGATAAGGTGAAAGAGGTGCTGCTGAAGGCCGCGCACGATCATCCGAAAGTGATGCAGGAGCCGGCGCCAGCGGTTTTCTTCACCACCTTCGGGGCCAGTACCCTGGATCATGAACTGCGTCTGTATGTTCGAGAACTGCGCGATCGCAGCTACACGGTGGATGAGCTCAACCGCGCCATCGACCGCCTGTGCCGGGAGAATGACATCAACATTGCCTTTAACCAGCTGGAAGTTCATCTGCGCAATGAAAAAGGCGATGAAGTCACCGAAGTGAAACGGGACGGGAAAGGCGACGATCTGGCGCCCACCACCGCGTCCTGATCGAAGAGGGGCGGCGCAAAGCCGCCCCTGCTGTATCAGGGCGCCAGCGCGGCGAGTTCTTCATCGCTCAGCCCGGTGAGCTCCTGCACGGTTTGACGTTCGAGGCCGCGCGCCAGCATTCTGGCGGCGATGCTGCGGGTAGCTTCCTGCTCACCCTCTTGCTGTCCCTGTTTACGGCCTTTCTCTTCCAGCCATTCGGCAATGGTCATCATCAGCTCCTTATGCCTGGGCGACTGCGCCGCCAGCGTGCGGATCAGCGCCCCCGGATGTTCCGTAGTTCCCGCCTGCAACATATAGCGCAGCAGCGTATTCAGCTGCGCTTCTGTCAGATAGCCTTGCGTCATCAGCGCAATCAGCGGCACCTGCAGCTCGGCCAGATCGCGATGGCGGATATGCTTTTGCAGCAGCTCCAGCATGGCCATCCGCCGATGACGGGCGATCTGATTATCTGGCATTACGGTGAGGTCCACCAGCGGAAAATCATTGCTATAGAGCGCCTTCGCCAGCGCCGGATCGGCGAATAGCTGTTGCCAGTTGCGGGCCCAGGGCCAGGGGCTCACTTTGCCGTGATAAAACAGAATCGGCACCACCAGCGGCAGCGTGTCGTGGCCGGCGTCCAGATGACGCTGCATGGCGGCCAGCGCATAGCGCAGCAGGCGAAACGCCATCAGCTTGTCCGGGGTACTCTGGTGCTCAATCAGCGCGTACACATAGCCCGGTCCATGACGCGTGCGCAGTGAGTAAAGGATATCGGAATAGCTGGCGCGCAGGTCCTCTTCAACAAAGCTACCGGAGACCAGCTGCAGCGAATCCAGTTCGCAGATCGCCAGAAACGGCGCGGGGAGGTACAACTGCAAAAAATCCTTCGCGACCGCCTGATGCATGAGCATCTGGCGAAACACCGCGTCGTGTGGGGTTTGACTGACTTTTTCCATCAATATTGTCTCCAGTGGCGTCATGCGCAGAGGACCAGACTGCCAGCACACTGCCGGAGACAACATCCTACTTCTCTGGGTTTTGCGACCCGCTTTCCGCGTTTTTTAACTTGTTTGCATAATCCCGCCGGACAATTTCCAGCGCGCTCAGCACGGTTTGCGCCGGGATCTGATGCGATTCCAGCAACATGATTAAATCGACGGCCAGTTTGACCTCATCGGATGCATTTTCCAGCGACATCGGGCTCTCCTGTTAGCGCGTCAGCCGCGCCAGTACGTTTTCAATCTTGTCCAGCGCCTGTCGGCAGCGCGCCAACCGGCCGCTGTAGGCTTCAACTTCTTTCCCCAGCCGCTGCTGCTCGTCAAGGCTGGTCGCCTGCGCCAGCTGACGCTGGCGTTGGTCGCGCATCGCCAGCAGGCGGCGCTCATACTCCTGATGCTGCAGGCGACGGCGCTGCCAGCGGCTCAACGTTGGCGACGCGTGGTCCCAACTGCGCAAGGACCAGGTGGCGGTTTCACGGCGCAGCGCGGCGATTTGTGCCGCCAGACGCTCGGCAATCCAGACCACTTGCGGCAGCTGCTGGCGCTCGACGGCCTGGCGGAGCTGGTTAAAGTTGTGTTGGGCTTCCGCCAGATAGGCCTGCATCAGCGTGCTGCGGGTGTGGAAGAGCTGGCGGTCAAAGCGCGGGCTGAGGGTCGCGTGCTCCGCCAGCGGCGCCACCAGCGCGGCCAGCTCACTCAGCTGGTCGTTCAGCGTTTGTAAAAGTTGAGCAGTTTTCACCAACCCCCTCCATTTTCCGTCAGCCAACTGTGCTACAGTAGCCTCATCTGTTTGATAACGATTCGCATTATGCCACCTGTTATTTTAACCATTATCGGCTGGCTGGCGGTAGCGCTGGGTACGCTGGGCGTCTTCTTACCGTTGCTGCCGACGACGCCGTTTATTCTGCTCGCCGCCTGGTGCTTTGCCCGCTCATCGCCGCGCTTTCACCAGTGGCTGCTGTATCGCTCCTGGTTTGGCGGCTATCTTCGCCACTGGCAACAGTACCGCGCCATGCCTCGCGGCGCTAAACCGCGCGCCATTGCGATGATCGTGGTGACTTTTGCTATTTCGCTATGGCTGGTTAAGCTTACGTGGGTGCGCATCATGCTGTTGGTCATTCTGGCCTGTCTGCTGATCTTTATGTGGCGCATTCCGGTGGTTGACGCAAAGCAACAAAAGCACTGATGCGCAATAATGCCTGTTGCAATTGTTGCCGACAGCCAGTAAATTCTGGCGTTTTCGAGCGCGGGCAAGCCTGGTCAAAGGTTAAACAAATGTTTCTTTGGCCCCTTTTGCACGCCCGTGGGTAATACCGTTTCAATCAGGCATACACTTATGACCGCAACTGCACAGCAGCTTGAATATCTGAAGAACAGCATCCAGAGTATCGAGGATTATCCAAAACCTGGCATTCTTTTCCGCGATGTCACCAGCTTACTGGAAGACCCGAAGGCCTACGCGCTTAGCATTGAACTGCTGACCGAGCGCTACAAAGACGCGGGTATTACCAAAGTGGTAGGGACTGAGGCGCGTGGCTTCCTGTTCGGCGCCCCGGTCGCGCTGGCGCTGGGCGTGGGCTTTGTTCCGGTACGCAAGCCGCGTAAGTTGCCGCGTGAAACCATCGCCGAGACCTATGAGCTGGAGTATGGCACCGATCAGCTGGAGATCCACGTTGACGCCATTAAACCGGGCGATAAAGTGCTGGTGGTTGACGATCTGCTGGCGACCGGCGGCACTATCGACGCCACGGTCAAACTGATCCGCCGCCTCGGTGGCGAAGTGCACGATGCCGCTTTCATTATCAATCTCTTCGATCTGGGCGGCGAACAGCGCCTGGAGAAGCTGGGGATCCACTGCTACTGTCTGGTGCCGTTCCCGGGCCACTAAGCAAATCCCTCCACATAGCCTCGCCGATCGGGCGGGGCTGTGATAGCATGACCCCTTCGTGATTTCACCTTCCAGCGTTTCAGAGCCAGCCCATGAGTTATCAGGTCTTAGCCCGTAAATGGCGCCCACAAACCTTTGCTGACGTCGTCGGCCAGGAACATGTGCTGACCGCACTGGCGAACGGCTTGTCGTTAGGGCGCATTCATCACGCTTATCTTTTTTCCGGTACCCGCGGGGTCGGGAAGACCTCCATCGCCCGTCTGCTGGCGAAAGGGTTAAACTGTGAAACCGGCATCACCGCCACCCCCTGCGGCGTGTGCGATAACTGCCGGGAAATTGAACAGGGGCGCTTTGTCGATCTGATTGAGATTGACGCCGCCTCGCGAACCAAAGTCGAAGATACCCGCGATCTGCTGGACAACGTCCAGTACGCGCCGGCCCGCGGCCGCTTTAAGGTCTATCTCATCGACGAAGTCCATATGCTGTCGCGTCACAGCTTCAACGCGTTGTTAAAAACGCTGGAGGAGCCGCCGGCGCACGTCAAATTCCTGCTGGCGACAACGGATCCGCAGAAGCTGCCGGTAACGATCTTATCCCGCTGCCTGCAGTTCCACCTGAAGGCGCTGGACGTTGAACAGATCCGCCATCAGCTGGAGCATATTCTTGGCGAAGAGCAGATTGCCTTTGAGCCCCGCGCGCTGCAGCTGTTGTCGCGGGCGGCCGATGGCAGCCTGCGCGATGCCTTAAGCCTGACCGATCAGGCGATTGCCAGTGGGGAAGGGCAGCTGACGGCCGCATCGGTGAGCACCATGCTCGGCACCCTTGATGACGATCAGGCGCTGTCGCTGATTGAAGCGCTGGTTGCTGCCGACGGCGAGCGGGTCATGGCGGGCGTCAATGACGCCGCCGCACGCGGCGTCGAGTGGGAGGCGCTGCTGGTCGAGATGCAGAGCCTGCTGCACCGCATCGCCATGGTTCAGCTGTCGCCTTCGGCGCTGGGCGCCGACATGGCCGCGGTCGAAGTGCGGATGCGCGAACTGGCGCGAACCGTACCGCCCGGCGACGTTCAGCTCTACTACCAAACGCTGCTGATTGGCCGCAAAGAGCTGCCTTACGCCCCGGACCGGCGGATGGGCGTCGAAATGACGCTGCTGCGTGCCCTGGCGTTTCATCCGCGTAAGCCGCTGCCGGAGCCGGAGGTGCAGCCGGCACAGGCCGCCGCGCCCGCGCCGCGTCAGCCGGTTGCCCCCGCCGCGCCGCCGCCACAGTCGCCGCAGAGTTTGCCGCCGACCACCAGCCAGGTGCTGGCGGCCCGCAGCCACCTGCAGCGCAGCCAGGGAGCAACCACCCCAAAAAAGAGTGAACCGGCAGCCGCTTCCCGCGCGCGGCCGGTGAATAACGCTGCGCTGGAGCGACTGAGTTCGATTACCGAGCGCGTCCAGGCTCGTCCGGCCGCGGCCGCGCTGGAGCAGGCCCCGGCGAAGAAAGAGGCCTATCGCTGGAAGGCGACGACGGTGGTGGAAGAGACCAAAGTCGAAGTCGCCACGCCCAAAGCGCTGAAAAAGGCGCTGGAGCATGAGAAGACGCCGGAGCTGGCGGCCAAGCTCGCCGAAGAAGCGGTCGAGCGCGACAGCTGGGCGGCGGAAGTGAGCCAGCTGGCGGTACCGAAGCTGGTCGAGCAGGTGGCGCTCAACGCGTGGAAAGAGCAGGAGGGCAGCCGCGTCTGTCTGCATCTGCGTCCCAGCCAGCGCCACCTCAATTCCGCCAGCGCGCAGCAAAAGCTGGCTGAAGCGCTGGGGGTGTTGTACGGTACGCCGGTTGAATTGACCATCGTGGAAGACGATAATCCCGCGATGCGTACGCCGCTGGAGTGGCGGCAGGCTATTTATGAAGAGAAGCTCGCGCAGGCGCGCGAAGCCATTATCGCGGATAATAACATTCAGACCCTGCGTCGTTTCTTCGACGCCGATCTGGATGAAGAGAGTATTCGCCCCATTTGAATGCCAGTCTGACTGGCATTCAGTACCTTTAACGATGACTGAGAGAGAAGCCTATGTTTGGTGGAAAAGGCGGCCTGGGTAACCTGATGAAGCAGGCCCAGCAGATGCAAGAAAAAATGCAGAAGATGCAGGAAGAGATCGCTCAGCTGGAAGTAACCGGCGAATCCGGCGCGGGTCTGGTGAAAGTGACCATTAACGGCGCGCACAACTGCCGCCGTGTGGAGATCGACCCAAGCCTGCTGGAAGACGACAAAGAGATGCTCGAAGATCTGGTGGCTGCCGCGTTCAACGACGCCGCGCGCCGTATCGAAGAGACCCAGAAAGAGAAGATGGCTTCCGTTTCTGCCGGTATGCAACTGCCGCCAGGCTTCAAGATGCCGTTCTGATGCAAACCAGCCCGCTGTTAACTCAGCTTATGGAAGCGCTGCGCTGTCTGCCGGGCGTCGGCCCGAAGTCAGCGCAGCGCATGGCGTTTACCCTGCTGCAGCGCGATCGCAGCGGCGGGATGCGCCTGGCGCAGGCGCTGACGCGTGCGATGTCGGAGATCGGCCACTGCGCCGATTGCCGCACCTTCACCGAGCAGGAGGTGTGCAATATCTGCAGCAACCCGCGTCGCCAGGAAAACGGCCAGATCTGCGTGGTAGAGAGTCCGGCGGACATCTATGCCATTGAGCAGACCGGGCAGTATTCCGGCCGCTACTTCGTGCTGATGGGGCACCTGTCGCCGCTCGACGGCATCGGGCCTGATGACATCGGGCTCGATCGCCTGGAGCAACGGCTGGAGGCGGAGTCGATCACCGAGGTGATCCTCGCCACCAACCCGACCGTTGAGGGCGAGGCGACGGCCAACTACATCGCGGAGCTGTGCGCGCAGTATGGCGTCGACGCCAGCCGAATCGCCCACGGCGTGCCGGTGGGTGGCGAGCTGGAGATGGTCGACGGCACCACGCTGTCCCACTCCCTGGCCGGTCGCCACAAGATTACTTTCTGAACAAATGGAGGCGGCCTTCGCCGCCTCCGCTTGAAAAATTTCCCCGCTGTCCCCATCTCCCACTCAACGGTTTTTTACCCATTTAAAATGGCATTGTTGAGGTTGAATCAGATGAAAGGACAAGAAACTCGTGGTTTTCAGTCAGAAGTAAAACAGCTTCTGCACCTGATGATCCATTCCCTCTATTCCAACAAAGAAATCTTTCTGCGTGAGCTGATTTCCAACGCCTCTGATGCGGCCGATAAGCTGCGTTTCCGCGCGCTGTCGCAGCCGGATTTGTATGAGGGAGACGGCGAGCTGCGCGTGCGGGTTTCGTTTGATAAAGACAACCGCACCCTGACCATCGCCGATAACGGTATCGGTATGAACCGGGAAGAGGTTATCGACCATCTCGGCACCATCGCCAAATCCGGCACCAAAGCGTTCCTCGAATCGATGGGTTCTGACCAGGCGAAGGATAGCCAGCTGATCGGTCAGTTCGGCGTCGGCTTCTATTCGGCCTTCATCGTGGCGGACAAAGTGACCGTGCGTACCCGTGCGGCGGGCGACAAGCCGGAAAACGGCGTGTTCTGGGAATCCGCCGGCGAAGGCGAATATACCGTTGCCGACATCACCAAAGCCGATCGCGGCACCGAAATCACCCTGCATCTGCGCGAAGGCGAAGATGATTTCCTCAACGACTGGCGCGTGCGCTCTATCATCAGCAAGTATTCCGACCATATCGCGCTGCCGGTTGAGATTGAAAAACGGGAAGAGAAAGACGGCGAAACCGTGATTTCGTGGGAAAAAATCAACAAGGCGCAGGCCCTGTGGACCCGCAGCAAATCCGAAGTTAACGACGACGAATACAAAGAGTTTTATAAGCATATCGCTCACGACTACAGCGACCCGCTGACCTGGAGCCATAACCGCGTGGAAGGTAAGCAGGAGTACACCAGCCTGCTGTATATCCCGTCGCAGGCGCCGTGGGATATGTGGAACCGCGATCATAAACACGGCCTGAAGCTGTACGTCCAGCGTGTGTTCATCATGGACGACGCCGAGCAGTTTATGCCGAACTACCTGCGCTTCGTGCGCGGCCTGATCGATTCCAACGATCTGCCGCTGAACGTCTCCCGTGAAATCCTGCAGGACAGCAGCGTGACCCGCAACCTGCGCACCGCGCTGACCAAACGCGCGCTGCAGATGCTGGATAAGCTGGCGAAAGACGACGCTGAAAAATACCAAACCTTCTGGAAACAGTTCGGCCTGGTGCTGAAAGAGGGCCCGGCGGAAGATCCGAGCAACCAGGAAGCGATCGCCAAACTGCTGCGTTTCGCGACCACCCATACCGACTCCTCCGCGCAGACCGTATCGCTGGAAGAGTATGTCTCACGCATGAAAGAAGGTCAGGAGAAGATCTACTACATCACAGCCGACAGCTATGCGGCGGCGAAGAGCAGCCCGCACCTCGAGCTGCTGCGTAAGAAAGGGATCGAAGTGCTGCTGCTCTCCGATCGCATCGACGAGTGGATGATGAGCTACCTGACCGAGTTCGACGGCAAAGCGTTCCAGTCTGTCGCTAAAGCCGACGAGTCGCTGGACAAGCTGGCGGATGAAGTAGACGAGTCCACCAAAGAAGCCGAAAAAGCGCTGGAGCCGTTCGTTGAGCGGGTGAAAAACCTGCTTGGCGACCGGGTGAAAGAGGTGCGTCTGACCCATCGTCTGACCGACACCCCGGCGATTGTCACCACCGACGCCGACGAGATGAGCACTCAGATGGCGAAGCTGTTCGCGGCAGCGGGCCAGGCGGCGCCGGAAGTGAAATACATCTTCGAACTGAACCCGGCGCATCAGCTGGTGAAACGCGCGGCCGATACCCAGGACGACGCGCAGTTCGGCGAATGGGTGGAACTGCTGCTGGATCAGGCGCTGCTGGCCGAGCGCGGCACGCTGGAAGATCCGAACCAGTTTATCCGCCGTATGAACCAGCTGCTGGCTTCCTGACACGAAGCTGAACGAGTAGCCCGGCCGAGCGACGCGACGCCGGAAACGGAATAAATGCCCCGTCTGAGCAATTTGCTCAGGCGGGGCATTTCACATTGGATTGCATAAAATATCTCACCATTAACCGTTTCAGCCGCACCGCCTTCCTTGAGCCATCGCCGTTCTGGTGGTATGGTTTAGCGTTTTTGAAAAATTGAATCGACTTTTGAGGGGATTTTCGTAATGCGTATTATTCTGCTTGGCGCTCCGGGCGCGGGTAAAGGAACTCAGGCTCAGTTCATCATGGAGAAATACGGTATTCCGCAAATCTCCACCGGCGATATGCTGCGCGCGGCGGTAAAATCCGGCTCTGAGCTCGGTAAGCAAGCGAAAGACATTATGGACGCAGGCAAGCTGGTGACCGATGAGCTGGTCATCGCGCTGGTGAAAGAGCGTATCGCCCAGGAAGATTGCCGTAACGGCTTCCTGCTGGACGGCTTCCCGCGGACCATTCCGCAGGCTGACGCCATGAAAGAGGCGGGCATTACCGTTGATTACGTGCTGGAATTCGACGTGCCGGACGAACTGATCGTCGACCGCATCGTTGGCCGTCGCGTCCACGCGGCATCCGGTCGCGTATACCACATCAAATTCAATCCGCCGAAGGTGGAAGGCAAAGACGACGTGACCGGCGAAGAGCTGACCACCCGTAAAGACGATCAGGAAGAGACCGTGCGTAAGCGTCTGGTAGAATACCATCAGATGACAGCGCCGCTGATCGGCTACTACACCAAAGAAGCGCAGGCGGGCAACACCAAATACGCCAAAGTCGACGGCACCAAAGCGGTAGCTGACGTGCGCGCCGAACTGGAAAAAATCCTCGGCTGATAAAGCCTTTTCTCATCCTGCTGCGGCAGGATGAGAACTCCTCTCACTTCTACCTTTTGCTATGATTGGTTCCGTTTAGCGCCATTTCAGCTACAATTGGCTGCGATTCAAATGGTTAAGAGGCGGTAATGCATCAGACGAAAACAGGTATCTTGCTGGCCAATTTAGGCACTCCCGATGCGCCCACCCCCGGGGCGGTGAAGCGCTATCTGCGACAATTTCTCAGCGACAAACGGGTGGTGGATACGTCTCGTCTGCTATGGTGGCCGCTGCTGCGCGGCGTCATACTGCCGATTCGCTCCCCGCGCGTGGCGAAGCTCTATCAGTCCGTGTGGATGGAAGAGGGATCGCCGCTGATGGTGTATAGTCGTCGCCAGCAGCAGGCGCTGGCTGCCAGGCTGCCGGATACCCCGGTGGCGCTGGGCATGAGCTATGGTTCACCGTCGCTGGCCAGCGCGGTGGATGACTTACTGGCGCAGGGGGTGGAGCACATCGTGGTGCTGCCGCTGTATCCGCAATATTCCTGCTCGACGGTGGCCGCCGTCTGGGACGAACTGGCGCGGATTCTGGCGAAAAAGCGCGCCATTCCGGGTATCTCGTTTATTCGCGACTATGCCGAACATCCGGACTATATCCATGCGCTGGCGGCCAGCGTGCGCGCTTCCTTCGCGGTGCATGGGGAACCGGATCTGCTGCTGCTCTCCTATCATGGGATCCCGCAGCGCTATGCCAACCAGGGCGATGATTATCCTCAGCGCTGTCGCGATACGACGCGGGAACTGGTTTCCGCGCTGGGGCTGCCGCCGGAGCGGGTGATGATGACCTTCCAGTCGCGCTTTGGCCGGGAACCCTGGCTGACGCCGTACACCGATGAAACGCTAAAGATGCTCGGCGAGAAAGGGACGAAGCATATTCAGGTGCTGTGCCCGGGGTTTGCCGCCGACTGTCTCGAAACGCTGGAAGAAATCGCCGTCCAGAACCGGGAAATATTCCTCGAAGCAGGCGGCAAGCAATATGAATATATTCCGGCGCTTAATGCGGACGCAGCGCATATTGAGATGATGGTCAATCTGACGGCGCCTTATCGCTGATCGCGCGCAGGGCGGGGAATATGCTACTATTTCCCGCTTGTTCCCTGTTATTTAAGCGCCACTATGAAATTTCCCGGTAAACGCAAATCTAAACACTATTTTCCCGTTAACGCCCGCGATCCGCTGCTGCAGCAAATTCAGCCGGAGAATGAATCCAGCGTCTCCTGGGTGGTCGGTATCGACCAGACGCTGGTGGATATCGAAGCGAAAGTGGATGAGGCGTTTATCGTGCGCTACGGCCTGAGCGCGGGCCATTCGCTGGTGATTGAAGATGACGTCGCCGAGGCGCTGTACCAGGAGCTGGTGCGCAACAATCTCATTACCCATCAGTTTGCCGGCGGCACCATCGGCAATACCATGCACAACTACTCGGTGCTGGCGGACGATCGCTCGGTGCTGCTTGGCGTGATGTGCAGCAATATCGAAATCGGCGGCTACGCCTATCGTTACCTGTGCAATACCTCCAGCCGCACCGATCTGAACTATCTGCAGGGCGTCGACGGCGCCATTGGCCGCTGCTTTACCCTGATCGGTGACAGCGGCGAGCGCACCTTCGCCATCAGCCCGGGCCACATGAACAAGCTGCGTCCGGAAAGCATTCCGGAAGCGGTGATCGCCGGCGCCTCGGCGCTGGTGCTGACCTCTTACCTGGTCCGCTGCAAGCCGGGCGAGCCGATGCCGGACGCCACGATGAAGGCTATTGAGTATGCCAAAAAGCACGATGTGCCGGTGGTGTTAACCCTCGGAACCAAATACGTGATTGCCGATAACCCGGCGTGGTGGCAGGAGTTCCTGCAGGAGCATGTCTCTATTCTGGCAATGAACGAAGAGGAAGGGGAAGCGCTGACCGGCTTTGCCGATCCGCTTTCAGCGGCGAATAAGGCGCTGGACTGGGTCGACCTGGTGCTGTGCACCGCCGGCCCGGCGGGCCTGTATATGGCGGGCTTCACCGAAGAAGAGGCGAAGCGGAAAACCCAGCATCCGCTGCTGCCGGGGGCGATCCCGGAGTTTAACCAGTTTGAATTCAGCCGCGCGATGCGTCACCAGGATTGCGTTAATCCGCTGCGCATATATTCCCATATCGCTCCCTATATGGGCGGCCCCGAGAAGATCATGAACACCAACGGCGCAGGCGACGGCGCGCTGGCGGCGCTGCTGCATGACATCACCGCCAATAACTACCACCGCAATAACGTCCCCAACTCCAGCAAGCACAAATGCAAATGGCTGACCTACTCCTCGCTGGCGCAGGTGTGTAAATATGCCAACCGCGTGAGCTATCAGGTGCTGAACCAGCACTCGCCGCGTTTAACCCGCGGCCTGCCGGAGCGTGAGGACAGCCTGGAAGAGGCGTACTGGGATCGGTAAGCGCGTCCCTCTCCCGGCGGGGAGAGGGCAGTACATCAGCCGGTGACCACTTCGCCGGCCGGTGGCGTTTCCAGAAGCCGTAGCATGGCGCGGGCAATTTCCCGTTCGCCCATCACCACCTGATTGGCTCCGCGATCAATAATGTAGTCCACTTCGTCATCATAATGGGCGCGGGCGATAATCTCGATATTCGGACATTTTTCCCGTGCGGAAGCGACAATCTCTCCGGCCTCGTAGCCGTTAGGGATTGTCAGCAGCAGCCAGCGGGCGCAATCGAGATGCGCCAGCTCCATGATCTCTTCATTGGCGGCATTGCCGAGCACCGCGCTGATCCCGCGCTCGCGTAGCTCATCCACGCGGGTGCGCGAGGTTTCAACCACCACCAGCGGGATCCCCTGGGCCATCAGCTTCTCGCCCAGCAGGCTGCCGACGCGGCCGAAGCCGACCAACAGCGCGTGGTTGCAGATATCGACCGGCACCTGCTTCTCGTCTTCCAGGACCTCTTCCAGCGTCTGCTCGTCGAGGGTTTCGGTTTTATCGAGATATTTTTCCAGCAGGGTAAACAGCACCGGGTTGAGCATAATTGAGATGATCGCCCCGGCCAGCACCAGATTTTGTCCGGCCTGCGGCAGCAGGTTAAGCGCCATTCCCAGGCCGGCGAGAATAAAGGCAAACTCGCCAATCTGCGCCAGGCTGGCGGCGATGGTCAGCGCGGTGCGCGGCGAGTGACCAAACATCCGCACAAGGAAAAAGGCGGCTGCGGATTTACCAAAGATAATAATCGCCAGCGTCGCCAGCACCGCCAGCGGCTGTTGGACCAGCACCATCGGGTCAAACAGCATGCCGACGGAGACGAAGAACAGCACCGCGAAGGCGTCGCGCAGCGGCAGGGTGTCATGGGCGGCGCGGTGGCTGAGCTCGGATTCGTTAAGCACCATGCCGGCAAAGAAGGCGCCGAGGGCAAAAGAGACATCAAACAGCTCCACGGCGCCGAAGGCGATGCCCAGCGCCAGGGCCAGCACCGACAGAGTGAACAGCTCGCGTGAGCCGGTGGCGGCGCTGCGCGACATGATCCACGGCACCAGCCGGCGGCCGACCAGCATCATAATGGCGATAAAGGCCACCACTTTGCCAATGGTGATCCCGAGGTCGAGGGCCAGGGACGCGAAGCCGACGTTGCCTTTCTCCGCCATACCGGCAATCGCCGGCAGCAGGACCAGCGTCAGGACCATCACCAGGTCTTCCACAATCAGCCAGCCGATGGCAATTTGCCCGCGCTGGCTGTCAATCAGTTGTCGTTCCTCCAGCGCGCGCAGCAGCACTACGGTACTGGCGGTGGAGAGGCACAGGCCAAAGACGATGCCGGTCATCAGCGACCAGCCGAGGGCGGCGGAGAGCGCCATACCCAGCAGCGTCGCCACGGCTATCTGGGCGATAGCCCCGGGGATGGCGATCGATTTTACCGCCATCAGGTCTTTAAGTGAGAAATGCAGCCCGACGCCGAACATCAGCAGAATGACGCCAAGTTCCGCCAGTTCCGGAGCCAGTTTGGTGTCAGCAACAAAGCCAGGGGTGAAAGGTCCGGCCAGCACGCCCGCTAAGAGATATCCCACCAGAGGAGAAATACGTAGCTTATTGGCAATCATGCCGAGAATAAAAGCGAGCACGAGGCCGCCGACAATGGTGGTGATAAGCGGTGTTGCGTGGTGCATTCCGTCTCCTTTCCAGTGGTGTATCGGTCCATTTTGCTACCCTGTCCGGGTAATAGTTTATGACAAAAACGTTCACTTTGTTTATGAATAATTCTTGAGTTGTGCAAAAAAATGCAATTAGCCGATGAAAAGGCACAGAAGGGAAAATGGCGGGGGGAAATCGTGGAACAGGCTGATGACACAAGGGTTAACGGCGGCCAAGGTTGCACTTTGGCCGCCGAATAATCAGGCTTTTTGCCGGTTATCAGGAAGGAATATCGTCAGGAATCCCAGCAGCGGCAGGAAGGCGCAGATTTTATAAACCAGATCGATGCTGGTATGGTCCGCCAGCAGGCCTAACACCGCGGCGCCAAGGCCGCCCATGCCAAAGGCGAAGCCGAAAAACAGGCCAGAAACCATGCCGATGCGTCCCGGCAGCAGTTCCTGCGCATAGACCAGAATAGCGGAAAAGGCCGAGGCGAGGATAAAACCAATGATCACCGTTAAAATCCCCGTCCATTCAAGGCTGGCGTAGGGTAAAACAAGGGTGAAAGGCGCTACGCCGAGGATAGAACCCCAAATCACATATTTACGCCCAATTTTATCGCCAACAGGCCCGCCAATTACCGTCCCGGCAGCCACTGCGAACAGGAAGGCAAACAGATGAAGCTGGGCGTTTTGCACTGTTAAGCCGAATTTATGCATCAGATAAAAGGTGTAATAGCTGCTAATGCTCGCCATATAGAAATATTTCGAGAAAATCAGCATCAGCAGAATGCCTACCGCCAGAATGACCTTCTTGCGCGGCAGCGGATTAACGATGGCCGGTTTCGGTTTGCCCTTATTCATTCGATGCTGCGCGGCATACCAGCGGCTGATTTGCGACAGCACGACAATAGCCAGCAGAGCGGCCAGCACAAACCAGGCGACGTTGCCTTTGCCGTACGGGGCGATGATCACCGCCGCCAGCAATGGGCCAAGCGAGCTGCCGAAGTTGCCGCCCACCTGGAACAGCGACTGGGCCAGGCCGTGACGGCCGCCGGAGGCCATTCGCGCTACGCGGGACGATTCCGGATGGAAAACCGAGGATCCGGTACCCACCAGCGCGGCGGCCAGCAGCACCATGCCGAAGCTACCGGCCAGCGCGAGGAGAATCAAACCGCAGAGGGTGAAGCACATGCCCACCGGCAGCGACCACGGCATCGAGCGTTTATCGGTGATATAGCCAATCACCGGCTGGAATAGCGATGAGGTGAGCTGGAAGGTCAGGGTGATCATGCCGATCTGCACGAAGGTAAGGGAGAACTCCGCCTGCAGCAGCGGGTAGATAGCGAGAATAAGCGACTGGATCATATCGTTAAGCAAATGGGACAGGCTGATCGCGCCTAAGATGCCAAACGAGGTGCGTGCTTTTTGCGGCGGCGCAGCGGGGCCGGACAAGGGTTGAGCGGTCTGATTGATTGCCATAGGTTCACGTCACTTTTTTATATAGCTTTCGTCTTTTGTCCGCCATGGCGACTGCCCTGATTTTCCCGGCTACTGCATGGGAAATATGACGAACGGGCTGACGCAATGCCATACAACGCGAAGGCGTATAGAGGATGCAGGTAGAATTATTATCCAACTAACATACCTGCTGATAAGGTTTGAAGGAAGTCGCAATTCTGAAAACATATTTGTCAACGCGACTAACTCGCTATACTTTCGGCACTTGGGATTAAGTCAGGGAGTGAAGCATGCATTATTTCAAACACAGCGTAGCGCTGGCGTTATTCGCCGCCTTATCGCTGGGCAGCCTGTCGGCACAGGCCTATGAGCAGGATAAAACCTATAAAATTACCATCCTGCACACCAACGATCACCACGGCCATTTCTGGCGCAATGACTACGGCGAATATGGCCTGGCGGCGCAGAAAACGCTGGTCGATGGCATCCGGAAAGAGGTGGCGGCGGAAGGGGGAAGCGTCCTGCTGTTATCCGGCGGCGATATTAATACCGGCGTACCGGAGTCTGATTTACAGGATGCAGAGCCCGATTTTCGCGGCATGAACCTCATCGGCTACGACGCGATGGCGGTGGGAAACCATGAATTCGATAATCCGCTGAGCGTACTGCGCCAGCAGGAAAAGTGGGCTAAGTTCCCGTTCCTGTCGGCCAATATTTATCAGAAAAGCACCGGCGAACGGCTGTTCAAACCCTGGGCGTTGTTTAAGCGCGGTGGGCTGAAAATCGCGGTGATTGGCTTAACCACCGACGATACGGCCAAGATTGGCAATCCGGAATATTTCACCGATATTGAATTCCGCAAACCGGCGGAAGAGGCGAAGCTGGTTATCCAGGAGCTGCAGCAGAATGAAAAGCCGGACGTGATCCTGGCCACCACCCATATGGGCCATTACGACAATGGCAACCACGGCTCTAATGCGCCGGGCGATGTTGAAATGGCGCGGAGTTTACCTGCGGGATCGCTGGCGATGATCGTCGGCGGTCACTCGCAGGATCCGGTATGCATGGCGGCGGAAAATAAAAAGCAGGTCGATTATGTGCCAGGCACCCCGTGCGCTCCGGATCGTCAGAACGGCATCTGGATCGTCCAGGCGCATGAGTGGGGCAAATACGTCGGCCGCGCCGATTTTGAGTTCCGCAACGGCGAGATGAAGCTGGTGCACTATCAGCTGATCCCGGTCAACCTGAAGAAAAAAGTGACTTACGATAACGGCCAAAGCGAGCGGGTGCTGTATACGCCGCAGATCGCCGAGAACCCGCAGATGATGTCGCTGCTGACGCCGTTCCAGAACAAAGGCAAGGCGCAGCTGCAGGTCAAAATCGGCAGCGTGAATGGTCATCTGGAGGGCGACCGCAGTAAAGTGCGCTTTGTGCAGACCAATATGGGCCACCTGCTGCTGGCGGCGCAAATAGCGCGCAGCAACGCGGATTTCGCGGTGATGAGCGGCGGCGGGATCCGCGACTCCATTGAGGCGGGGGATATCACCTACAAAGATGTGATGAAGGTCCAGCCGTTCGGCAATGTGCTGACCTATGTCGATATGAACGGCAAGGAGGTAGTGGATTACCTGACCGCCGTCGCGCAGATGAAGCCGGATTCCGGCGCTTATCCGCAGTTTGCCAACGTCAGTTTCGTGGCCAAAGACGGTAAGCTGAACGATCTGAAAATCAAAGGCGAACCGGTGGATCCGGCGCAGACCTATCGGATGGCGACGCTGAGCTTTAACGCTACCGGCGGCGATGGCTATCCGAACATCGCCGATAAACCCGGGTATGTGAATACCGGCTTTATCGATGCCGAAGTGCTGAAAGAGTATATCGAGAAGAACTCGCCGCTGGATGCCGCCGCCTATGAGCCGAAAGGCGAGGTGAGCTGGCAGTAAGCCTGGGCTTCAGGTTGGCTATTTCCCCGGTGGCGCTACGCTTACCGGGGCTACAAGTTGGGTATCCCGGATAAGGCGCGTGCGCCGCTATCCGGGATCGTTTTATCAATCGCGGCGGGCGATATCGGCGAACTTCGCATCGAGAAGCTGCGCCAGATCGCTGGCCGCCAGCTCAATATCCAGCCCGCGTTTGCCGCCGGAAATATAGATGGTGGCAAATTCCTGCGCCGGGGCGTCAATCACCGTCGGCAGGCGCTTCTTCTGCCCCAGCGGACTGATGCCGCCCACCAGATAGCCGGTGATACGCTGCGCCACCATCGGGTCGGCCATGTCGACTTTCTTAGCGCCCAGCGCTTTCGCCACTTTCTTCAAATCCAGCTGCCCGGCGACCGGAGTGACGGCCACCGCCAGATGCTTCATATCGCCGTTCACGGCGACCAGCAAGGTCTTGTAAACCTGGTCGGCATTGAGGCCGAGCTTGCGCACCACTTCATCTCCGAAGTTGGTCTCATTGGGATCGTGATCGTAACTGTGGATCTGAAAGGAAATTTTGTTTTTTTCGAGTAATTTAACGGCGGGAGTCATAGCTATCCTTCTTACCAACCGGTTTTGCGTGACGTTAGAATACGCCCGCAGGTTGTCTAAAAAATAGTACCATCTTGCGCAATAGTGTTGGCAGTGATGGTCACTTTGAGCGACAATCAGACGATCCGGGATGCAAATCCCGGGATAATAATAATGATGAAATTCCTCTTTGACGGGCCAATAGCAATATTGGCCATTTTTTTATGTCAGCATATCCGGCAGATTCCCTTCGCCATACAGGTGCAGCGCGCCGACGGCAACCACGTAGCGCCCCGGCGGCAAGGCCAGCAGCGTCTCGCGCCAGGCGAGGTTGCGCTGGTGCATCAGCACATCATATAAAGACTGGCTAAAGGTCGTCGGCAGCGATACCGCGCCGTGCGACGGCGGTTGCTCCAGCCACCAGCCGATCATGACCTGCAGTAAACGGGCGTTGGTGCGCCAGTGGGTCAGCGTATCCTCCAGCAGCGCCATCCCCCCGTCGGGCAGATCGCGCAGCAGCGCGATTTGGCTGTCGGCGCCTTCCAGCTCCATCACCGCTATGTTGCTCTCGCGGGCGGCCATCAGCAACTGATAATCGATGCCGTAATCCGGTCGCAGCCCCAGCTTCTGCGCCTGGGTGGCCTGCAGGACCATCGCCACCTGCCACAGCGGCTGGCTGTCGAACAGCCCGACCGACAGGCCCAGCTCGCCGGCTCGCGCCTCTAGCTCGCTCAGCTGCGCATCGCTCAGGCGTTCCGCCAGCGGTGGGTAAGTGGGGAGATCGCTAAACGGGGTTTCATTGCCGCTGATATCGGCCTCGACGATTAACGCATCGGCCTGGCGTATTTTTTTCAGAAGCTTCGCCGGCGGCGGCGCCATGTCGCGGGTGCCCATATGGATACTGCCGACGAGGTGCAAATAGCGTTCGCCGGGCAGGACGATATCCATCGCAGGCCAGGAATAAGACGAGCCGACGGCGGCTCGCCACAGCATTTTTATCCGGTTTAACAGGCCCATACGCGCTCCGAAGTGTGAGGACTTCATGCTAGCGCATATGGTGATACACGTCACCCTTCCGGCGGGCTTTTCTTGTCCCGGCAAAAAAACGGGCGCCGAACAACGTCGGCGCCCGTTTCATCTGACGGCGTTTACTCTTTTGGTTTAAAGCGCAGCAAGCGGTTGGCGTTACTCACCACGGTGATCGACGACAGCGCCATCGCCGCGCCGGCGACCACCGGGTTGAGCAGGGTGCCGGTCAGCGGCCAGAGGATCCCGGCGGCAATCGGGATACCCAGCGAGTTGTAGACAAACGCGCCCAGCAGGTTCTGCTTCATATTGCGTAACGTTGCTTTCGAAATCGCCAGCGCATCGGCCACGCCGTGAAGACTATGGCGCATCAGGGTGATCGCCGCGGTTTCAATAGCGACATCGCTGCCGCCGCCCATGGCGATCCCGACATCCGCTTGGGCCAGCGCCGGGGCGTCGTTAATCCCATCGCCAACCATCGCCACTTTGTGCCCCTGGCTCTGCAGACGCTTAATGGCATCGGCTTTACCGTCCGGTAGCACGCCGGCGATCACTTCATCAATGCCGGCTTCTTTGGCGATAGCCTTCGCGGTGGTGGGGTTATCCCCGGTAAGCATCACCAGCCGGTAGCCCTGCCGATGCAAACGCGCCAGGGCGTCGACGCTGTCTTCGCGCAGCGGGTCGCGGATGGCGAACAGCGCGGCGGCCTGACCATCCACCGCCAGCAGCACCGGCGTGGCGCCGCGTGAGGCCTGGGCTGTCATCTCGCTTTCCACCTCGGCGGTATTGATATGCTGCTCGTTGAGCAGCGCCTGGTTACCGAGCAGCAGACGATGACCTTCCGCCTCGCCGCTGACGCCAAGGCCGCGCAGGGTGCGGAAGCCGCTGACTTCCGGCAATGGGCCGTCGGCAGCTTTATCAAGGATCGCTCGCGCCAGCGGATGGCTTGAGCCCTGCTCCAGCGCGGCGGCAAGACGCAGCACGGTATGCTCATCAACGCCAGCGAAAGTTTTCACCGCCACCACCTGCGGCTTGCCTTCGGTCAGGGTGCCGGTTTTATCGAACACCAGGGTGTCGAGTTCACTGGCGCCCTGCAGCGCATCGGCATCGCGCACCAGCACGCCATACTCCGCCGCCCGGCCAACGCCGGAGATAATCGACATTGGCGTCGCCAGGCCTAAGGCGCACGGACAGGCGATAATCAGTACCGTGGTGGCAATGACCAGGGTATAGACGATCTGCGGCGCCGGGCCGAAGAAGTACCAGATCGCAGCGCTAATCAGCGCAATGACGACCACCGCCGGAACAAATACGGCGGAGATTTTATCCGCCAGCTGGCCGATCTCCGGTTTGCTGCTCTGCGCCTGGCGCACCATGCGGATAATTCTTGCCAGCGTGGTCTGGCTGCCGACGGCGCTGGCGGTAAACAGCACGCTGCCATCCTGCACCACGGTACCGGCGTGAATGGCGTCGCCATCGCCTTTTTGCTGCGGCACTGGTTCGCCGGTGAGCATCGCTTCATCAAACCAGGCTTCGCCCTGGCTTATCATGCCGTCGACCGGGACGCGGTCGCCGGTAGTCAGGCGCAGCGTCATGCCGGCCTGAACTTCCGCGAGCGGCAGATCTTTCTCGCCCTCGGGCGTGACGACCCGCGCCGAAGGCGGCGTCAGGTCGAGCAGTTTTTCCAGCGCTTTCGAGGAGCGCTGACGCGCGCGGGCCTCCAGCATATGGCCGAGGTTAATCAGGCCGATAATCATCGCGCTGGCTTCGTAATAGAGATGGCGGGCTTCCATCGGGAACCACTGCGGCCACAGGTTGACGCTCATCGAGTACAGCCAGGCGACGCCGGTGCCGAGCGCCACCAGCGTATCCATGGTGGCGGTGCCGTTTTTCAGGCTTTTCCACGCGCTGCGGTAGAAGTGGCCGCCGGCGAAGACCATGACGGCGAGGGTGACAAGGCCGATAACCAGCCACAGCGAACGGTTGTCGTCGCTGACCATCATGTTATCGCCGATCATGCCCCAGACCATCACCGGCACGCCGACCAGCAGGGCGACAATCGCCTGCCAGCGAAAACGTTTCATCGTCGCGAGGGCGGTTTCCTGCTGACGTTCGCGGCGTTGCAGATCGTCTTCGATCGCCTCCGCGCCATAGCCGGCTTTCTCCACCGCCTGCACTAATTCTGCGGCGGACGCACTGCCCATCACCAGCGCCGTGCGTTCCGCCAGGTTAACCCGCGCCTGTGAGACGCCCGGCACCGCGGCAAGCGCGTTTTGTACCCGGGAGACGCAGCTGGCGCAGCTCATGCCGTTGATCAGCAGCTGTTGACTGTCATCTTCGTCATGGGCTGCCGGAAGCTCAGGAGTGGCCGCTGTCAGTGCTTCCGACGGGATTGATGATTCTGCCAGCGGTTTAGCCTTTGGGTGGCTGAGCTCCGCGCCGTATCCGGCTTGTTTAACGGTATCAATCAGCGCTTGCGCGCTGGCGCTGCCCGTCACATGGGCTTCAGTGAGGGTGACTTCCGCTTGCTCAACGTCAGGACGCTGCTCCAGACTCTCTTTCACGCGTTTGACGCAGTGGCCGCAGGAGAGGCCATCCAGCGTCAGGTCGATAGTGTTAGACATAAATAACTCCTGAATAATTTTCCGGTCAACGATTGACCAGACCCACTCTTTCATCGAGTATTAAGAAGGTTAAACCTTCCAGCAAGGGGAAGGTCAAGGAGAAAAAATGAATATCAGCGATGTGGCGAAAAAAACCGGCTTAACCAGCAAAGCGATTCGTTTTTATGAAGAGAAGGGGCTGGTAACGCCGCCGTTGCGGAGCGAAAACGGCTACCGCACCTATAGTCAGCAGCATCTCGATGAGCTGACGCTGCTGCGCCAGGCGCGGCAGGTGGGGTTTAACCTGGAAGAGTGCCGCGAGCTGGTGGCCCTGTTCAACGACCCGTCGCGGCACAGCGCCGATGTGAAAAAACGCACGCTGGAGAAAGTGGCGGATATCGAGAACCATATCCGCGAGCTGCAAAATATGCGCGCGCACCTGCTGGCGCTGGCCGAATCCTGCCCCGGCGACGACAGCGCGGAGTGCCCGATTATCGATAATCTTTCCGGCTGCTGCCATCGCAAGGCGCAGGCTTAACGGACGGCGGGTCTGATTCGTAGCGTAATCCCTTCTACGGCAATCACTTCAACCTTGCTGCCCGCCGCGAAGTCTTCATCGGCAATCACCGGCCAGGAGCTGTCGCCCACGCGGACGTGGCCGCGGCCGTTCACCAACGGGGCATCCAGCGTCAGGCGGCGGCCCACCAGTTGCTGCCCGCGCTGGTTGAGCTGAGCATCGGCCGGGCGCTGCGTTTTGACGCGCTTGCGCAGCCATTTCGACCACAGCCACGCCGCCAGCAGGGTGAGAACGGCAAACAGCGTGCCTTGCCATTCCCAGCTCAGCGGCAGGAGCCAGGTCAGGGCGCCGGTCACCACGCCGGCGACGCCGCTCCACAGCAGGTATCCGCTGCCGCCCAGCATCTCGGCCGCCAGCAGCAGCCCGCCGAGGCTTAGCCAGAACAGATGGGGGTGTGCGAGGATCATGCCGATCATGATTTTTTCCGATCGCCAGCGCCTTCTTTGATCAGCTCGCTGATCCCGGCGATCGATCCCATCAGGCTGCTGGCATCCAGCGGCATCAATACCACTTTGCTGTTGTTAGCGGCGCCAATCTGCTGCAGCGCATCGGTGTATTTCTGCGCCACGAAGTAGTTGATCGCCTGAATATCGCCCGAGGCGATCGCCGAGGAGACCATTTGGGTGGCGCGGGCTTCCGCTTCGGCGGACCGTTCGCGAGCCTCCGCCTGCAGGAACGCGGACTGCCGTTCGCCCTCGGCCTTGAGGATCTGCGACTGCTTTTCCCCTTCCGCTTTCAGAATTTCCGCCTGTCGCACCCCTTCGGCCTCAAGGATGTACGCGCGTTTGGTACGTTCGGCTTTCATCTGGGCGTTCATCGAGGCGATAAGCTCCGCCGGCGGGCGAACGTCGCGAATTTCGACGCGGGTGATTTTCACCCCCCACGGGTTGGTGGCGTCGTCAACGATATGCAGCAGGCGGGTATTAATGCTGTCGCGCTGGGAGAGCATTTCGTCCAGCTCCATTGAGCCGAGCACGGTACGGATGTTGGTCATCGTCAGGTTGACGATCGCCTGCTCAAGATTGCTGACCTCGTAGGCGGCCTTTGGCGCGTCGATCACCTGAATAAAACAGACCGCGTCGATGGTGACGTTGGCGTTATCCCGGGAGATAACCTCCTGCGAGGGGATATCGAGCACCTGCTCCATCATGTTCACTTTGCGGCCGATACGGTCCATAAACGGCACGACTAAGCTTAATCCCGGCTGCAGCGTCTGGGTAAAACGCCCGAAGCGCTCCACCGTCCACTGGTAGCCCTGCGGGACAATTTTCACCGCCGCGGCCACAATAACCAGCGCGACGAAAATAAGGATAGGAATAAAAATCAGCATCAAAAACCTCCTGTCTTGTTGCCTGGCGGGGCGCTACAAGGAAATAGCGCATGTTTAAACTGAGTATATCTTTCTCCTCATCCTGGAGAAAGGAAAGTGCGGTAAACTAGCGGTGTTTCAGAAAATAATCAGGAAGACTCATGAAGGAAAATAACGCGCTTTTGCGTCTCGACGGTGTGGGGTTTAAGACCGACGACGCCGTTATTTTGCACAATATTAGTTTTCAGCTTCGCGCCGGAGAATTCAAGTTGATTACCGGCCCTTCCGGCTGCGGGAAAAGTACCTTGCTGAAGATTATCGCCTCGCTGCTCAGCCCAACCTCCGGGCGCCTGTTCTTCGACGATGCGGATGTCGCGACGCTGTCGCCGGAAAGGTATCGCCAACAGGTCTCTTACTGCGCGCAGACGCCGGCCCTGTTCGGTGATTCGGTTTACGATAATCTGATTTTTCCGTGGCAGATCCGCAATAAACAACCGGATCCGCAGGCGCTGCTGGCCGACCTGCAGCGCTTTGGCCTTGACGAAAATATGCTGGAAAAATCCATTAACGAACTGTCCGGAGGGGAAAAGCAGCGCGTATCGCTGATCCGCAATCTACAATTTCTGCCGCGCGTGCTGCTGCTGGACGAAATTACCAGCGCGCTGGATGAAAGTAATAAACAGAATGTGAATGAAATTATTCATGGCTACGCAACGGAAAAACAGGTCGCTGTTCTGTGGGTCACCCACGATCGCAATGAAATTTCGCATGCCGATGAAGTGATTACGCTGCAACCTGCCGGCGGAAATATGCAGGAGGTACAGCATGAACGGGCATAACATTACGAACGAATCGCTGGCGCTGTCGATGGTGCTGGTGCTGATCGCTATTCTGGTCAGCTATCGGGAAAAGCTGGCGCTGGAAAAAGATATTATCTGGAGTATTTGCCGGGCGATCGTGCAGCTGATAATCGTCGGCTATGTGCTGAAATATATCTTTAACGTCAATCATGCGGTTCTGACGCTGTTGATGGTGCTGTTTATCTGCTTTAACGCGGCGTGGAATGCGAAGAAGCGCAGTAAATATATCGACAAAGCTTTTATCTCGTCGTTTATCGCCATCACTACTGGCGCTGGACTAACGCTGGCGGTACTGGTGTTTTCTGGCTCGATCGCCTTCGTGCCGATGCAGGTGATCCCGATTGCCGGGATGGTGGCCGGGAACGCCATGGTGGCGGTAGGGCTGTGCTACAACAATATGGGCCAGCGCTTCAGCAGCGAGCAGCAGCAGATTCAGGAGAAACTGAGCCTCGGCGCGACGCCGAAGATGGCCTCAGCGCGGCTGATTCGCGAGAGCATTCGCGCGTCATTGATTCCCACCGTCGATTCGGCGAAAACGGTCGGTCTGGTGAGCTTGCCTGGGATGATGTCGGGGCTGATTTTTGCCGGTATTGACCCGGTGAAGGCGATTAAGTACCAGATCATGGTGACCTTTATGCTGCTGTCGACCGCCAGCCTGTCGACGATTATCGCCGGCTATCTGACCTACCGGAAGTTCTTCAACGCCCGCCATCAGCTGGTGGTGACGCAGCTGAAAAAGCGCCCGTGAACGATCCCGGGTTGCGGCGTTCACGCCTTACCCGGGCTACTTAGGATACGTTCCGCATAGTTCGCGTAGCCCGGATAAGCGCAGCGCTATCCGGGGAAGGCAACGGATTAGTACAGCAGCGAATAGAGCTGACGACGATATTTGGCGGCCAGCGCATCGCCGGTACCGAGGGCGGCGAGGATCTCCTGCAGCATCTTGCGCGCCTGGCCATCGCCGGCGCCTAAATCTTTCTGCAGATGGCTGAACAGCAGGGCCAGCGCTTCTTCATTACGCCCGACCTGATGCAGCTGCAGCGCCAGCTGGGAGGCCAACTGCGCATCCTCCGGATTCTGTTCCACCTGCTGCTGCAGCTGCTGGATTTCCGGGGTGTCGGCGGCCTGTTTGAGCAGCTCAATCTGCGCCACCAGACCCTGATAGTGGGTATCCTGATCCTGCAGAGGAATGGTTTTCAGCACGCTTTCCGCTTCATCGGAACGGTGCAGAGCAATCAGCGTTTCCGCCAGCAGCAGGCCAATCTGGCTTTCCTGATTCGACAGCTGCCAGGCTTCCTTCAGCAGCGGCAGGGCATCGGCGTATTTTTCTTCCTGCATCAGGGCCAGCGCCTGCTGAGCTTTCAGCTCCTCTTCACGGGGCAGGACTTTATCCAGCAGGGCGCGGATCGCTTCTTCCGGCTGCGGGCCTTCAAAACCATCCACCGGCTGGCCGTTCTGGAACAGATAAACCGTAGGGATGGCGCGCAGACCAAACTGTGAAGCGAGCATCTGCTCGGCGTCGCAATCGACCTTCGCCAGCGTGAACTGGCCGTTGTATTGGGCTGCCAGGCGCTCGAGCACCGGGGTCAGCTGTTCGCAGTGCTGGCTGCGGGCAGACCAGAAATAAAACAGCACCGGAACGTTCATGGACTGCTGTAGCGTCTGCTGCAGGTTCGCTTCGCTAATGTTGACAATATTCTGTTCGGACATGGGCATTTCTCGTTAGTCGATTTCTGTTTTACATGGGGGCGGCATTCCGCGCTTCAACTCAGCCGTGGATAATTTTGTCCATCGCGCGGGCAGGCAGCAGGCGCTTAAGCAGCGCCACCGCGTGGGTGACCAGGGTGACCGGATAGCGCAGCTTTGGTTTATCGCTGGTAAAAGCATGGCGCACTTTTTCCACCACCGCCTCCGGCCCGAGGGTAAAGCGGGCGGCGATGCCCGGATTTTCTACGGGCTTATCGCTTTGCGTCTGGTTGACGTTATCGGTAAAGCGGGTGCGGATCGGGCCCGGTTCAATCAGGCTGACCTGAATACCGCTGTGGCGCAGCTCCATGCGCAGCGCGTCGGACCACGCCTCGAGGGCATATTTACTGGCGGCATAGGCTCCGCGGCCGGGACTGGCGATAAGCCCCATCACCGAGGAGGTCATCACGATGCGCCCTTCGCCGTGCGGCGTCATCGCCGGCAGCAGCAGCATGGTGAGCTGATGCGCGCCGAAAAAGTTAGCGGAAAATTGCTGTTCCATCTGCTGGCGGCTGATGGTGTTCAGCGGGCCATAGACGCCATACCCGGCGTTATTGAACAGGCCGTAGAGACGATTATCGGTCAGCGCAATCACCTCCGCTGCCGCGCGCTCCACGCTCTGCGGGTCATCCAGATCGAGCAAAATACCGGTTAGCCCCAGATCCTGCATCCGCGCGACATCCTCTGCTTTGCGGCAGGCCGCCAGCACGCGAAAGCCCTGGCGGGTTAAATCCAGCGCGCTTTCCAGACCAATTCCGCTGGAACAGCCTGTCACTAAAACCGTTTTTTGCATAACTTTACCTGTCAGCGACCCCTGGCGTTCAGGAGTCATGATTAACTAAGGGAGCCAGCCGCTTCGCCATCCAGTCGGCGATAAACGGCTGCGCGTCGCGATTTGGGTGAATGCCGTCGTCCTGCATCCATTGCGGCTTGAGATAGACCTCCTCCATAAAAAAGGGCAGGAGAGGAATAGCGAACTCTTTGGCCAGGGCCGGGTAAATCGCGCCGAAGGCTTCATTATAGCGGCGGCCATAGTTCGCCGGCAGGTGAATTTGCATCAGCAGCGGCTCGGCGTTGGCCGCTTTGATATCTTTAATAATGGTGCGCAGCGTCTGCTCGGTCTGCTGCGGCGGAAAACCGCGCAGTCCGTCATTGCCGCCGAGCTCAACCAGCACCCAGCGCGGCTGGTGCTGCTTAAGCAGCGCTGGCAGGCGAGCCAACCCCTGCTGCGAGGTATCGCCGCTGATGCTGGCGTTCACCACCGGCGTTTTCGCCTGCCACTGCTCATTGAGCAGCGCAGGCCAGGCGGCGTTGGCCGCCATCCGATAGCCAGCGCTCAGGCTGTCGCCGAGGATCAGCAGCGTGTCCGCCGCCATCGCGCGGCAGGTAAACAGGAACAACAACAGGAAAGGCACATGCCAGCGGAAAACATACTTGAAGTTCATCATCTTAAGAAGTCCGTCGGTCAGGGGGAGCATCAGCTCTCCATCCTTACCGGAGTTGAGCTGGTTGTCAAACCGCGGCAGACCATCGCCCTGATCGGCGAGTCGGGTTCCGGTAAATCGACCCTGCTGGCGATCCTCGCCGGCCTCGACGATGGCAGCAGCGGGGAAGTATCGATGCTGGGCAAACCGCTGCACCGGATGGATGAAGAGGCGCGGGCGGCGCTGCGGGCGCAGCACGTTGGTTTTGTTTTTCAGTCGTTTATGCTGATCCCGACGCTCAACGCCCTGGAGAACGTCGAGCTGCCGGCGTTGCTGCGCGGCGCCAGCGATAGCCAGAGCCGGGGCGATGCCCGCGCGCTGCTTGAGCAGCTGGGACTTGGCAAACGCCTGCACCACCTGCCGGCGCAGCTCTCCGGCGGCGAACAGCAGCGGGTGGCGCTGGCCCGGGCCTTTAACGGGCGCCCGGCCATTCTGTTCGCCGATGAGCCCACCGGCAACCTCGATCGCCAGACCGGGGACAAAATTGCCGATCTGCTGTTCTCGCTTAATCGCGAACACGGCACCACCCTGATCCTCGTCACTCACGATCCGCTGCTGGCGGCGCGCTGCGATCGCCGTCTGCGCCTGGTGGATGGCCAGCTGCGGGAGGAAGCATGATCGCCCGCTGGTTCTGGCGCGAATGGCGCTCGCCGTCGCTGCTGATCGTCTGGCTGGCGTTAAGCCTCGCCGTGGCCTGCGTGCTGGCCCTGGGGTCGATAAGCGATCGGATGGAGAAAGGCCTTAGCCAGCAAAGCCGTGAGTTTATGGCCGGCGACCGTACGCTGCGCAGTTCGCGCGAGGTACCCGCCGAGTGGATCGCACAGGCGCGGAAGTCAGGGCTGACCGTCGGCGAGCAGCTGAGCTTTGCCACCATGACGTTCGCCGGGGATACGCCGCAGCTGGCGGACGTTAAGGCGGTGGACGACCGCTATCCGCTGTATGGCACCCTCGAAACGCAACCGCCGGGGCTGAAGCCGCAGGCGGGGAGCGTGCTGCTGGCGCCAAGGCTGATGGCGCTCCTGAACCTGAAAACCGGCGATACGATTGACGTTGGCGATGCCACGCTGCGCATTGCCGGGGAGGTGATTCAGGAGCCGGATGCAGGGTTTAACCCCTTCCAGATGGCGCCGCGACTGATGATGAATATGGCCGACGTGGCAAAAACCGGGGCCGTGCAGCCCGGCAGTCGCGTCGCATGGCGCTATAAGTTCGCCGGCGACGCTGAACAGCTGGCCAATTATGAGCAGTGGCTGCTGCCGAAGCTCGGCCCGGAGCATCGCTGGATTGGCCTTGACCAGGACGACAGCGCGCTGGGCAAATCTCTTGAGCGCTCGCAGCAATTCCTGCTGTTATCCGCGCTATTGACGCTGCTGCTGGCCGTCGCCGCAGTGGCGGTAGCGATGAGCCACTACTGCCGCAGCCGCTATGATCTGGTCGCCATACTCAAGACGCTGGGCGCCGGACGGTCGCAGCTGCGCAAGCTTATCGTCGGCCAATGGCTGCTGCTGTTGACGCTGTCGGTGATAACCGGCGGGGTGGCGGGCCTGGCGCTGGAGCGTCTGCTGCTGCTGGTGCTCAAACCGGTGCTGCCCGCCGCGTTACCCGCTGCCAGCGGTTGGCCGTGGCTGTGGGCTATCGGGGCGACAGGCGTCATTTCCCTGCTGGTGGGCCTGCGACCCTATCGACTGCTGCTGGCGACTCTGCCGCTGCGAGTGCTGCGTCAGGATGTGGTGGCTAACGTCTGGCCGTTGAAAATCTGGATCCCGGCGGTTAGCGTCGTGGTGGTGGGCCTGTTGGCCTGGCTGCTGGGCGGCAGCCCGCTGCTGTGGTCGGTGCTGGCCGGGGCGGTGGTGCTGGCGCTGCTGTGCGGCCTGGTGGGCTGGGGATTGCTGTGGCTGCTCAAACGCCTGACGCTCAAAGCCTTGCCGCTGCGTCTGGCGGTGAACCGCCTGCTGCGCCAGCCGTGGTCGACCCTCAGCCAGCTGGCGGCGTTTTCCCTGTCGTTTATGCTGCTGGCGCTCCTGTTGGTGCTGCGCGGCGATCTGCTTGACCGCTGGCAGCAGCAGTTGCCCCCGCAGAGCCCGAACTACTTTCTGATCAATATCGCCCCTGAGCAGATAGTGCCGGTGAAGACCTTCCTTGCCGAACACCAGACGCGGGCGGCGGAATTCTATCCGATCGTCCGGGCCCGTCTGACGCAGATCAACGGTCAATCCACGGACGGAAACAAAGACGAAGCGCTGAATCGCGAGCTTAATCTCACCTGGAGCGAACAGCGTCCGGATCATAATCCGCTGGTGGCCGGCAGCTGGCCGCCGAAGCCGGGCGAGGTATCGATTGAGGAGGGGCTGGCGCAGCGGCTGGGGATAAAGATCGGCGATACAGTGACCTTTACCGGCGATACCCAGGAGTTCAGCGCGAAGGTCAGCAGCGTGCGCAAAGTAGACTGGGAGAGCCTGCGGCCAAACTTCTTCTTTATTTTCCCCGCCGGGGCGCTGGACGGGCAGCCGCAGAGCTGGCTCACCAGCTTCCGCTGGGATAACGGTCCCGCGATGTTGACCCAGCTGAACCGCGAGTTTCCCACCGTCAGTCTGCTGGATATCGGCGCCATCCTGCGTCAGGTCGGCCAGGTGCTCTCCCAGGTCAGCCGGGCGCTGGAGGTGATGGTGGGCCTGGTGACGGCCTGCGGCGTGCTGCTGTTGCTGGCGCAGGTGCAGGTCGGTATGCGTCAACGCCATCAGGAGCTGGTGGTCTGGCGCACGCTGGGGGCAGGAAAATCGCTGCTGCGCGCTACGCTGTGGGCGGAGTTTGCCCTGCTGGGGCTGGTTTCCGGCCTGGTGGCGGCGATAGGCGCGGAAGTGGCGCTGGCGATGCTGCAGACGAAAGTCTTTGATTTTCCCTGGGCGCCGGACTGGCGCCTGTGGGTGTTGCTGCCGCTGACGGGAGCGGTGTTGTTATCCCTGTGCGGCGGCGGGCTGGGGCTGCGTCTGTTAAAAGGAAAAGCGCTATTCCGCCAGTTTAGCCAGTAAGAATATTGCATTTTGATGATGCGCCGCCTTTTTTGGCGGCGCTTTTATTTTAAACGCACAAATTGATAAATCATTGATTTTTAAGAGCACAAAACATTAAAAACCCAACAACACGCTATGCTGATTCGCGGTTAATATTCAACTGGAAAATATAAGGTGGCTTATTAATCAAGGAAAAACTATGGCACACACAATAAAAGCGCTGGCGATCTCGATCGGCGCAGCATTAGCGTTAACGTCATTGCCTTCCCACGCGGAGATTACGCTGCTGAAACAAGATCCGCAGGCGGGCGATCCGTTAAGCCGGCTTAACTTTACCGTCGGCGGCAGTATCCGGCCGCAGTTCAACATGATGACCGGCGATGGCGACAAAGGCTCCTATAAGCGTAACGGTTTTGACGGCGGCACCCGCTTCCGCTTCGCGGCGGATTACTACCTGTTCGATGATATTAGCTGGATCAGCTACTATGAGCTGGGCGTGAACATTCCGGCGCTGTTTGACTGGGATAACCACTACGCGGAAGGCGCGAACAATACCACCCGCCGCATGCTGTATACCGGCCTGAAAAGCGATACCTGGGGTACGTTAACCTACGGGCAGCAGAACAGCATTTACTATGATGTGGTGGGGGTGAAAACCGATATCTGGGACTACGATATGATCGGTCAGGCCCCGGGGAACGGTATTAATGGCGATTACGATGGCTCCTATCGTTCACGTAATATGCTGAAATATAAGAAAACTGTAGGTGATGTCGATCTTTACGGATCTTATCTGTTCGAAGACAGCGAATACCTGCCGGGTAACGGCCTGCGCTACAAGCGTAAAGGCGGTGGTTCTGTTGGCGCGGACTACCACATCATGAAGGATCTGACCTGGGGTACCGCGTGGAACTACACCCGCGCGGAAATGCGCGACCCGTCAAGCGCCGACAGCAAAACCTATGACCAGAATATCGTCGGTACCGCGCTGAGCTGGACCCCGGATAACTGGACCTTCTCCTTCGGCGGCGGCTGGTATCAGAACTTCCTCACCACCAAGAAAACCGATGTGCATAATTACTTTGCCGGTGACGCCTGGGGGATTGAATATTTTGCGGGCTATAAATTCCCGATCAATCAATACGCTGTTAAATCTATTCAGCCGTACTTTATGGGCGACCGTCTGGAATATGTGAACGGCCGCAACTATCAGCGTATCGATAACGGTCTGGGGATTAGCTTCCAGCTGGATTACGGTTTCCGCGTTGACTACGAACACGTGTTTACCTCCAGCACCGACAACCTTGGCGATATGAACCTGGTCCGTCTGCGCTACGACTTCTAAGCGGTCACAACTCCCCGGTCGCGCGCGCTTACCGTGGCTACAAATCGCGCCGACCGGTAGCCCGGCTAAGGCGTTTACGCCGCAAGCCGGGACAATAGAGCATGCGATTACTTCGCCAGCCAGGCTGCGACCTCCTGCCAGCTGCCGCGAAAGAGAATTTTCCCGGCTTTTTTCCCCAACTGATAGCGATACATCGGGTCGTAGTACTCTTCCAGCAGCGGTACCAGCCAGGCAAAGTGCGCCTCGGTGCTGGCGGTGCGCTGCTGCTGCACCAGCGCCTCATCGAGCCGTTCAGTGAGCTTAGCAAAACGCTGCAGCCCCAGGCGACGGCGGATGGCAAACAGGCCGTGATGCAGATACTCGCCGTATGCCTGCCAGCCTTTCTCTTCGCCATAGGCGGCGATAAAGTCGCGATACATGCGATCGAAATACTCTTCGCGCAGCCGTTCGAGGCGAACGTCAAACGGATCTTCCACCACCGCCAGCGGCGACTGCGCCATGCGGAGGCGCAGGCTCTCCGGTAGATGATTGGCGCCGATCATATGGCCTTCATCTTCCAGCACCCAGCGGGTCTGCTGTTCGGCTTTTTTAAGCAGGCTGACCGCCAGGTGGTTTTCAAAGGTGGCCTGCGGATGCTGATCCTGCAGGGTTCGACCGAATGAAGAACCGCGGTGATGAGCAAGCCCTTCCAGGTCGATACCGTCCGGGCGCGAGCAGACCAGTTGAGTTTTGCCGTTGCCGGTACAGCCGCCAATCAGCACGATCGGGCGCTGCACCAGTTCGTCGGTGGCCTGGATCGCCGCCTGGCGTAGCGCTTTATAGCCGCCGACGATCAGGGGGTAATCCACGCCAGCTTCTTTCAGCCACTGCTGGACGATATGCGAGCGCTGGCCGCCGCGGGCGCAGCACAGGTAACCGTGTGGGTAACGGGCGCACGCTTCCAGCCACGCCTGAGTACGGCTGGCGCGCAGGTCACCCTGGACCAGTTTATGGCCGAGCGCCAGCGCCGCTTCCGGCCCCTGGCGCTTGTAGCAGGTGCCGACCGCGGCGCGTTCTTCATCATTCATCAGCGGCAGGTTGATCGCCGCCGGCATCGCGCTTTGGCTAAACTCCACCGGGGCGCGTACGTCAATCAGTGGCGTATCGCTGGCGAGAATGGCGCGATAATCCGTCCCATTGGTCATGGGGTATCCTCTGAAGTCAAAACAGAAATGAGCTTTACAGCAAGGGGGGGATTGTACGCGCCTCAAGGTGTGCCGGGGAAGGGGATAGATCAAATCCCCGGCACGAAGGGCTTAGCTGAGCTGCGATTGCGCCCAGACCAGGCCGCTGGTGTACTCCGGCGGCAGCAGCGGCTTGATCGCTTCCAGCGTCGCGCTCAGGCGATCGGTATCGCTGTCGGTGAGGTTCAGGTGGCCGACTTTACGACCCGGGCGCACCTCTTTGTCATACCAGTGCAGGTGCACCAGCGGCAGCTTCAGCCAGTCGTAGTTAAGATCGGTGCCGATCAGGTTGATCATCACCGACGGGCTGTTGACCACCGGCGGCGGCAGCGGCAGGCCGGTAATCGCCCGCAGATGCAGCTCGAACTGGCTGATAGACGCCCCGTTCTGCGTCCAGTGGCCGCTGTTGTGCACCCGCGGCGCCAGCTCGTTAATCAGCAGCCCCTCGGCGGTAACGAAGCACTCCATCGCCATCACGCCGACATAGTTCAGCTCGTTCATGATCGCCGTCAGCATGCTTTCCGCCTGTTCCTGCTGGCGAGCGTTGGCCTGCGGGAAGGCGACGCTGGCGCGCAGAATACCGTCCTGATGCAGGTTACGGGTCAGCGGGTAGAAGACGGTGCTACCGTCATGAGCGCGGGCGCCTACCAGCGATACCTCGCCGGAGAAGTTAATCCCCTGCTCGACGATGCACTCGCCGTAGTTATCGGCCGGTAGCTGATCGATCTCGTTTTCCCGCAGACGCCACTGGCCGCGGCCGTCGTAACCGCCAACGCGACGCTTAACGATCGCCAGTTCGCCAAGGCGAGCAAACACCGCCGGCCACTCGCTTTTATCCGCCAGCAGCTGCCACGGGGCGGTGGCGAGGCCAAGCTTGTCAAACAGCTGCTTTTGCGTCAGGCGGTCGGCGATAATCGGGAAGACATCGCGGTTGACGAACGCCGGGTGGCGGGCCAGCTCGCGGGTGAGGGCGGTTTCCGGCCAGCGTTCAATTTCTGCCGTGATGACGCTCTGCTGGAACGGCACCGCTTCCGGGTCGGCTTCCAGGCCGACCGGCCAAACGGCAATGCCCAGCGGCTCGCCGGCCTGGCGCAGCATACGGCCTAACTGGCCGTTACCGAGCACGCATACCTGTTTCATGCCGCACCCCGCGGATCCGGATTATCCAGCACTTCATCGGTTTGCGCCTGACGCCAGGCGCTCAGGCGCTGGTGCAGTTCTGCATCATGCTGGGCAAGGATCTGCGCGGCGAGCAGGCCGGCGTTCGCAGCGCCAGCTTTGCCGATGGCCAGGGTACCGACCGGAATGCCGCGCGGCATCTGCACAATGGAGTAGAGGCTGTCGACACCGCTTAAGGCTGCGCTCTGAACCGGTACGCCGAGCACCGGCACCAGGGTTTTCGCCGCAATCATGCCCGGCAGATGCGCCGCGCCGCCTGCTCCTGCAATAATCACCTGATAACCGTGGCTTTCGGCGCTTTCAGCAAAGCTGAACAGCTTATCGGGCGTGCGGTGGGCGGAGACCACTTCGACATGGTACGGAACGTTCAGGGCATCAAGGATTTCTGCGGTAAATTGCATGGTAGCCCAGTCGCTTTTGGACCCCATCACGATGGCGATACGCGCCGAATTATTGCGGGAAGACATGCGTCTTAAAACTCCTGTGGGTGTGTTTCACACTGCTTTAGAGGCCACAGAGAATAGCATGAACTGCCAGCAAGGAAAACGGTTGCGTGCGCATGGTTAGCCGTCTTTTGTCTCGCCTGGAGGTGATGGCGTGGGTGACTGATTGACCTTTATCTCCCTCATGATACAGGTGATAAGCAGCACTAACCCCCACGGGAGCATCAGAGTGCCCATAAGCAGTAAATAGATTTGTACCAGCCGGCTATCGTGAGGGCGGGTGCAGAGCAAATAAATGGCATAAAAATAGATAGCCCACGCCAGCATCGCACACCAGACAAACGTCAGCGTGTTGCCGATAACGACGCCGATTAAGGCGATATAACTTACCCCTAACGGATTGAGGATCGCGATGATCATTCCCCACGTCAGCGGCTGACTCCACTTTTTCCTGCTCATGCTCGTTCCTTGAGAGTGACGTTGTGGAAGACTAGCATGCAGGGCGGGGGGAAGCGCGCACCTTCGCCCGGGCAAAAGGCGCTTTCGGAATTGTGCTCGCGCAGGAATCAGAACGGAAAGTGGATTAGTTCGACGTCGTCCGGCGTCACCTTGACCATCGAACCTTCGCTGTGCCAGGCGCCAAGTACCACACGCCATGCGGGTTGGCCGTTGGCCTGCAGTTCATGGACCGCCGGGCGATGAGTATGGCCGTGGATCAGCCACTGCACGTGATGCCGCTCCATCGCGTCAACTACCGCCTGTGGATTTACATCCATAATTTCCATTGATTTACTGCTGTTGGCGGCTTTGCTGTCGGCGCGCATGCGGGCGGCGATGCGACGGCGGATAAACAGCGGCAGGGCCAGGAACAGACGCTGGATCCACGGGGTGTGGACTTTGGCGCGAAACGCCAGATAGCCTTGGTCATCGGTGCACAGCGTGTCGCCATGCATGATCAAGACTTCACGGCCATAGAGGTCCAGTCGCTCTTCTTCGGCGAGCAGGATCATCCCGCTCTGGCGGGCAAAGCGCTGGCCGACGAGAAAATCGCGGTTGCCATGGATGAAGTAGCACGGCACGCCGGCCTCGACGACGGCTTTGATTGCCGAGGCAATTTGTTGGTGCAGCGGGTTAGGATCGTCATCGCCGATCCATGCCTCAAACAGATCGCCAAGGATATACAGAGCGTCCGCCTGGCGGGCTTCGCCCTGTAAAAAACGCAGAAAACCGGCGGTGATCGCCGGTTCTTCTGTTTGCAGGTGCAAATCTGCAATAAAAAGTGTCGCCACGAATTACTCGCTGACGGTGACGCTTTTGATGATCACATCATCTTTCGGCACATCCTGGTGCATGCCGCTGCGGCCGGTGGCAACCGCTTTGATTTTGTCAACCACGTCCATGCCTTCAACCACTTCCGCGAAGACGCAGTAGCCCCAACCCTGCAGGCTTTCGCCGGAGAAGTTCAGGAAGTCGTTGTCAACCACGTTGATGAAGAACTGCGCGGTGGCAGAGTGCGGCGCCTGAGTACGGGCCATCGCCAGCGTGCCGCGGGTGTTTTTCAGACCGTTGTTCGCTTCGTTCTGAATCGGAGATTTGGTCGCTTTTTGTTTCATACCAGGTTCAAAACCGCCGCCCTGAATCATGAAGCCGTTGATAACACGGTGGAAAATGGTGTTGTCGTAGAAACCTTCGCGGCAGTAGTCCAGGAAGTTTTTAACTGTTTCCGGCGCTTTGTCGTCAAACGTTTTGATTACGATATCGCCATGATTGGTGTGGAAAGTAACCATTTTTGCATCCTGTTCCGATGAGTGTGGTGCCAGCACCCGGTGTCGGGTGAGATATAGGGGGGTGTTATAGCATAACCGCGGGGGTCGATGCACCTTGCAATGTGTGCTGCGTCCGGTCTGAATTATGGGTATTATAGAGACTTCATTACCCACACACGTCTACACGGAATCTTCGATGTTAAAAATTTTTAATACACTGACGCGCCAGAAAGAGGAATTTAAACCTATCCATGCCGGGGAAGTCGGCATGTACGTGTGTGGTATTACCGTTTACGATCTCTGTCATATCGGCCATGGACGTACCTTCGTCTCCTTTGACGTCGTGGCGCGCTATCTGCGTTTTCTCGGCTATAAGCTGAAGTACGTGCGCAATATCACCGATATCGACGACAAAATCATTAAGCGCGCTAATGAAAACGGCGAAAGCTTTGTCGCGCTGGTCGATCGCATGATTGCCGAAATGCACAAAGATTTTGACGCGCTGAATATTCTGCGTCCCGACAGCGAGCCGCGCGCAACGCACCATATTGCGGAGATCATTGAGATCACCGAGCAGCTGATCGCCAAAGGCCATGCTTACGTGGCAGATAACGGCGACGTGATGTTCGACGTGCCGACGGACCCGAACTACGGTTTGCTGTCACGTCAGGATCTCGATCAACTGCAGGCGGGGGCGCGCGTCGACGTGGTTGACGTCAAGCGTAACCCGATGGACTTCGTCCTGTGGAAAATGTCGAAAGAGGGCGAGCCAAGCTGGCCGTCGCCGTGGGGCGCGGGCCGTCCGGGCTGGCATATCGAGTGCTCGGCGATGAACTGCAAGCAGCTTGGCAACCACTTCGATATTCACGGCGGCGGTTCGGATCTGATGTTCCCGCACCATGAAAACGAAATCGCCCAGTCCACCTGCGCCCACGACGGTGAATACGTCAACTACTGGATGCACTCCGGTATGGTGATGGTTGACCGCGAGAAGATGTCGAAATCGCTGGGTAATTTCTTTACCGTCCGCGACGTGCTGAAGTATTACGATGCGGAGACGATTCGCTACTTCCTGATGTCCGGCCACTATCGCAGCCAGCTGAATTACAGCGAAGAGAACCTCAAGCAGGCGCGTTCGGCGCTGGAGCGTCTGTACACCGCGCTGCGCGGGACGGACAAATCCGTCGATGCAGCGGGTGGCGAAGCCTTCGAAGCACGCTTTATCGAGGCGATGGACGACGACTTCAACACCCCGGAAGCCTATTCGGTGCTGTTCGATATGGCGCGTGAAGTGAACCGTCTGAAAACTGAGGACGCGGCCGCGGCGAATGCCATGGCGGCCCACCTGCGTAAGCTTGCTGCGGTGCTGGGTCTGCTGGAGCAGGAGCCGGAGGCGTTCCTGCAGAGCGGCGCGCAGGTTGACGACGCGGAAGTGGCGGAGATCGAATCGCTCATCCAGCAGCGTCTGGACGCGCGCAAATCTAAAGACTGGGCGGCGGCGGATGCGGCGCGCGACCGTCTCAACGAGATGGGCATTGTGCTGGAAGATGGCCCGCAGGGCACCACCTGGCGCCGGAAGTAAGCCATAAAAAAACGCCCGCAAAAGCGGGCGTTTTTCTTTTCGTTGTCAGGCCGTGACGGTCACGCTCTGGCCTTCAAAGCTCACCGTCTGACCAGCGACGATTTTGCAGCGTTTGCGGGTTTCCACCGCGCCGTCGACTTTTACCAGCCCGTCGGCGATGGCGATCTTCGCCTGGGCGCCGCTTTCGCTCCAGCCTTCCAGCTTCAGCAGATCGCACAGCTCAACGTGCGGGTGTTTACCTAAGGAAAATGTCGCCATCTCAGGCCTCCTCAACGTCGTGATACTCTTCGCACGCCTGCAGCGTGTTCTGAATCAGGGTAGCGACGGTCATCGGGCCAACGCCGCCGGGAACCGGGGTGATGTAGGACGCGCGTTCGGCGGCATCTTCATACACCACGTCGCCGACCACTTTGCCGCTTTCCAGACGGTTGATGCCGACATCGACCACAATCGCCCCTTCTTTAATCCACTCGCCAGGAATAAAGCCCGGTTTGCCCACCGCGACGATCAGCAGGTCGGCGTTTTCGACATGATGACGCAGGTTTTTTGTAAAGCGGTGGGTGACGGTGGTGGTGCAGCCGGCCAGCAGCAGCTCCATGCTCATCGGGCGACCGACGATATTGGAGGCGCCAATGACCACCGCATTGAGGCCGTAGGTGTCGATATTGTAGCGTTCCAGCAAGGTCACGATACCGCGCGGAGTGCACGGACGCAGGCGCGGCGCGCGCTGGCACAGGCGGCCAACGTTGTAAGGATGGAAGCCGTCGACGTCTTTATCCGGCGCGATGCGCTCGAGAACTTTGACGTTATCGATCCCTGCCGGCAGGGGCAGCTGAACCAGAATACCGTCGATGGTCTTATCGGCATTCAGAGTGTCGATAAGCTCCAGCAGCTCGGCTTCGCTGGTGGTTTCCGGGAGATCGTAAGAGCGGGAGACGAAGCCCACTTCTTCACATGCTTTGCGCTTGCTACCGACATAAATCTGCGAGGCCGGGTTGCTGCCGACCAGCACGACGGCCAGCCCAGGGGCGCGTTTTCCGGCCGCAACGCGAGCCTTCACTTTTTCCGCAACCTCAGAGCGTACCTGCTGCGCAATCGTTTTACCGTCAATAATTTTTGCTGCCATCAGAGAGAGGATTCCATCTGTATCTTTACGAAAGGGGGATGAGGATATTTTGTCAGAAGCGGGCCTCGCTGTCAGTCCTCGTTTGCTGTTTTATCCTGTCTGAGGCTAATTTAGCCTGTTATGGCCATGGTTATTACATGGTTATTGGTGCGTTGCGCCTGGCCACTGAGTCGATTTACGCGCGCATGAGCCCCGGTGGTATGCTTCTTGTACAGTTGGTGGGGGATATTTCGCCAGCGTCGTATAAGCCCCGCAGTTTCCTGGCAAAATGGATTGACTCGACCGACGTGGACCGTATAATTCCACGCGTTTCACTCCGCGAAGCACTCGCTTCTCAGGGCGCCCTTAGCTCAGCTGGATAGAGCAACGGCCTTCTAAGCCGTAGGTCACAGGTTCGAATCCTGTAGGGCGTGCCATTAAGAAACAAGCACTTACGCAAGTTTCAAACCAGCCTGATTTCCTCCTTGTGTCGTATTTGTGTCGCTAGCGCCAAAAATGGCGTCAATTTTCCGTGCGTGTTCGGTCAGGTGGTTCGGTGCCAGGTGAGCATAGCGACGTACCATCTCGATGCTCTCCCATCCTCCCATTTCCTGTAAAACAGAAAGCGGGACGCCGGACTGGATCAGCCAGCTCGCCCAGGTGTGCCGGAGGTCGTGAAAACGGAAATCCTCGATCCCCGCTTTTTTCAACCCGGCGCGCCAGGCGTTATTGTCATCCACCCGCATTTTTCTAACCGCGGGCGTCAGGGTTCCATCAGGGCGATGTTTTGCCGTGGTGTGAACGAACACCCAGCGTGAGTGCTTCCCTATCTGATCCCTCAATACCCTGCATGCGGTATCATTCAGAGCTACGCCAATCGCCTTGCCCGCTTTTGCGTTCTCCGGATTTACCCATGCAACCTTTCTCTGCATATCGACCTGCTGCCACTCAAGCCCGATGATGTTTGAGCGGCGCAGGCCGGTTGCCAGTGCAAATATCACCACTGGCTTAATGCTCTCCGGCATGCACTCGATCAAACGCTCAGCTTCTTCTCTGGTCAGCCATCGTATCCGCTTACTGATCGGCTTGCGGGTTTTGATAACAGGAGCTGTTTTTATCCAGCCCCAGTCATTCGCCGCGGCCCTGAGAAGGGATCGAATAAAGGAAAGGTGTTGCGCCTTCGTCGCCTGCGAAACCTGCCGTGGTTTGTACTCCGGAACCGGCTTTTCCTTCCTCACCGCGGCATCACGTTTACTCTCCCACACCTGCAGGTGTTTACGGTTGATCATCCCGTTAACGGCTTCGTGAACTTCCTCCGCTGTTATCTTCGAGACATCACGGCCGGAAAAATGCTGCAGCCAAAACTCAATTTTGGTTTTGTCATCATCCAGCGATCGCTTATGGTCCTTTTCCCTTAGCCACCGGATGCAGCACTCTTCGAAGGTTCTGACGGGCAGGTCGCCGATCTGGTCAACCCGCCACGCTTCCGCCTTCAGCTTGTCGTGGAGCTCCTGAGCCTGCTTTTTGTCCCCCGTGCCAAGAGATCGCCTAACTCTTTTTCCTGACGGCGTAAAGAAATGACAGTGCCATACGCCGCCCCTGAGGGTGATTGACATAAAACTTCTCCTTTATGTTCACCCGCGTTCGCGATGACAGGATCGCGCGGGGTTTTCAAATATGCAATACACGCCGCCTCAGTCGTTCTGTACTTGTTGCCGACCTTGCGGCCGGCGAGCTCTCCAGAATCAATAAGGCGGTAGATCACCCGCGCCGACACGATAAGCAAATCGGCGGCCTGCTGTGCTGTAATCGGTATATCAGACGCCATATTTCCTCCCGGTTATGCCGCCCGCTGTGAGCGCAGTTTCTTAATGTGTTCGCTCTGCTCAAGATCTGCCTTTATCTGCTGGGCCTCTTCGTGAGAGAGCGGCTCGAAATCATTATTAAAGCGGTCTATGCTTGCTGTGTTGATCCTTCCCTGGCGCCAGTAGCAAACCACCTTAGCGTCACTGCCGGCGACAATTACCGGCCATCCGTGGCAATCAGCAAAGACCTGGCCTCTCTGAATTAACTTGAACATCACGGCCTCCGATGCTTACCGCGTAATTCCTCTTCTTCTTGACAGTCAGCGCAGCGCTGGCAGCCCGCCACCAGTTCCCGGCGCCGCTCGGGTATCTCTTCCCCGCAGTCGCGGCAGTGAGTAGCTGAAACAGCCGCATGGTTGATGCGCATGTTCTGGATGGTCATTTCCAGCCGGCGCTCTGCCAGCTCGTTGGCCTGATCGATGATTTCTGGCATGTCAGCGCTCCTTTATCTTTCCGTTCAAAATGCCGATTTCCACATAGAGATGGCTTGGCGTTAACCCAAGCTGCCTAATCAGCGGCATGCATCCGTTGAGGATCGGTCGTGATATCTCGTCGCAACTTAAAGCGGGTGATGACCGCCGTTTTGCCTTAACCTCATCGTTAGCCCTGCGCGCGATGCTTCTGAGCGCATTTTTCTTTTCTTCTGGCGTCATGCGACCCCCATATAAGCGCGTATGAAAGCCGCAGCTGCATGTGCGTTTATGGCGTTGCCGTAACCCTTCAGGCGGCCGACGCGGTTGCTGCTTGCCACTCTTGCCACCCCGGGCTCGACTCGTCCCAGGCGCGCGGCAGCCCCATCAACCAGCGGGAATGTGCCGGGTTCAACTGGACGCCATTTGCCATCTCGACATAAGAGCCAGTCCGCATCTCGCCAAAAACCGTTAACCTCAAGGGCCCAGTAATCCCCGCGAAGTCCTGCAGACGCTGCTGGGTCTTGCTCCCGTCCTGTCGATACATGTTCATGCCCGCATCCACTGATGGCGATCGAGTGTTGCTCGTTGTCGGTGTTGGCCATCCCGTCATGAACGCCTGGCGCGGCAGCTGGTCCAGTCGCTCTTTCCCGTCCCGCTGCGCAGTCATTCCTGCTGAGTCCTTCCAGTCGCGCGACGTTGGAGTTACCCAGCCCGCCAATGCCGCCGCCCATCCGACTTTGTTCGGGGTTACCCTTCCGTCCGAGCTCATTTGTACTGTCGTTGCATTGGTGATGTAGTTGACCTGTGGCGTTGGCCACCCAGTAGGCCCGCTCTCTGATGTGCGGCGCACCGACGCCCGCTGACGTAAACGGCACAAGCCCGAAGGCGTATCCCACTCCTTCCAGGTCAGCTTGTACAAGGTCGAACCATACGTTTGCGTTACCTGCTGCAACCTGTTCGCCAAAGACATGCTGAGGTCTGCGCTCGCTGATGAGGTGGAAGAACTGGGGCCAAAGGTGCCGCTCGTCAGCAAATCCATCTCCTTTGCCTGCCGGGCTGAAAGGCTGGCACGGGCAGGAGCCAGTCCAGACCGGGCGATCGTCAGGCCATCCGGCGAGGCGGAGGGAATGGGACCAGACGCCGATTCCGGCGAAAAAGTGGCACTGGGTAAATCCTCTGAGGTCGTCAGGTGTGACATCTTCAATACTCCGTTCGTCAACTTCGCCCGGGGCGATATGCCCGGCGGCTATGAGGTTACGCAGCCACTGTGCCGCGAATGGGTCGATCTCGTTGTAGTAAGCTGCCGCGCTCATGCCGCCTCCGTCTTCACAACGTCAATGGCGCAGCCGGGGATCAACTCAACGGAAGCGGTGGCGCACTGGTTGCCCCAGTGGCTCCAGCCAGGCGCTGCGCTGCGGCTGAACAGCTCAATCCGCGGCACGTCGCCGTAGAGCAGCTCCAAGCGGTGGCGAACTTCCCACGGTTTCTCGCTGTGCGCGCCGAGCGGGCTGTAGACCACCTGCTTAATGCCAGCGTGCTTGCGCTCCAGCCCGGCGCCGCGGGTGGCGATCAGCACGTCTTCGGTGTTGGCGCGGGTGTGGTTGCCGCCGTTCATTCGTGTCTCTGCATTCAGCAGGTCGAGGAAGTCGTAAAAGTCGGAGATCTCTCCCTCGGCCAGAGCCTTGGTAATGCGCAGCTCGGCCAGCTGATTCAACTTCACCCAAGTGAAGCCTTTCATCGTGCGTACCGTAAATCCCCAGGCTTCTGCCAGCTCGATCGCTTCCTGGTTGTGTGTGCCGGTGTACCACATCGCTAACACAGCGTTATCCGCGGCGAGCTCCCACACCGGGAGCCGCTTCATATCGAGTAAGCTCATGGTGGGGTAGTGATCGACGGCGGCACCGTTGCTGATCTGGTTCCCGTAAGACCAGGCCGGGTCGGCATAGATAAGTGAGTAGCGGTTCATAGGACTGACTCCATTTCATCGATATAGAGGCCAGATGCGATAAGCCGGCGGCGCCGGGCCGCTTTATCAATACATTTCTGGCGGTTGCCAGAGGCGGCCTGAGCTATCGATCGCTTAGTGAACAGGCGAGTTTTACCCTGCGGGGTAATGACCTTTGGCCTTGTGATCAGGTCAAAGGTGCGATCACAGATACCGTCCTCGTTGAGCCAGGTTTCCGATGCGATCAGCTGCGCAATGCGGCCTTCTCCCCTGGTTATGCCGTTCGCTACTCGGTTAAATTCGACGAGCGTCACGCCGAACTTCTCAGCTATTTCGCTGCCAGTTACAGGGCGGCCGCGCGTCTGAATCATCCAGATCACGCGCTCGCGAAGGCCGGAGAATTTCCCGACTTTGCCGGGCCTGCGGTAAAATGGAGTGCGTTTCATTTCCACTGCTCCCCGAAGGTAAAGCCGATCTCCGCCAGCGATTCATCCATCTTGCTGATGAACTCCGGCACCATTTCGTTAAAGTCGGACATGTATTTGTCGTCGCGCTCAACAACCACATGGTGAATGCCTTCTCGCTTCATGCGAGGGTCATAATTCGCGAAATACCAGGCATCCTTCCCGGTTACCCACATACTGAATTGCACCTGGGCCATGTAGGCGGATTTGATAGCCTCGAAGCCGCCAAGCCGGAATTTCATGAAGTCGCGAGAGGTGAAAGGGCACTTCAGCTCAAGACCGCGGCCATCACTGCACAGACCGTCTGGTGAGCAGGAGGTGCGCATGCCTTCGTCGCGGAAGAGGATCGGCGACTCGGTTACCTGCACGTCGGTGGTGAACTCAAACAGGGTGCGAGCGTCGGCCTCATACTGTTTTCCCCAGGCCAGCGCCTTGGCGTTAACTTCCGGCGCTACGCCGGTGCACACTTCGGCAAGGAGCGTAAGGAAGTAGGACATCTTCATATCAGTCCATTTCTTTCCTGACTTAGGCTTAGAAATGACGTTGTGAACTTCCGAGGCAGTGATCACGCCGAGGCGTAAGCGGTGCCAGGATTCATCTCCCTGTTCAACGCGGGTAACGTCAATGCCAGTTCGGTCGAGGATAATTTCTGGTGTCATGCTGCCACCTGCGCTTTTTTCTGGAGGAAGCTAAAGCCTTTCTGCGCTTCTTCTTCGGTGAGCTGTGATGCCTGGAAAATGTCACGCTTGAAGATGTTGCTGCACAGAGGCAGGAAGTCCTGCTCCCAGTCCTTATTCAGGGACGTCAGGAGGTCGGTAATTGCCTGCAACGTTTCCTCACTGGCCACCAGGGGGAGCGCCTCTGTCGTGGTTCGCGGCGTTACGTCACGCGCATCCACTTCCAGCGTTTTACCTTCCATCTCTTCGGCGGTGGGCTGCTGTCCAATTTCAGGCCACGCCTTACGCAGAGCCTGGGCCTCGGCACACTTCGCCAGCTGGCCGTAAGGGCGCTTTTTCCACATTGCGTTTGGCGCGGTAGTGTCGCGGCCGGCGGTGGCATAGTTCTCAACCCAGTATTCTTTCGCGCTGAATTCGACGATTTCCCCGCTTGGCATGCGCTTGCTGACCGTGTACTTGCACCATTGAGGTACGGTCACTTCAATACCGGTAAGCGTCAGAGTGACGTCCGGGCCGAACTCTGGTTCTTTTGCGCCAGCGTAATCACCGGAGCGATCGGCCTGAATCCGATAAAGCCCGATGCCAGGCATAACCACATCGCGCCACTCGCTTTTCCCCGACTTCGAGTCCTTAACGCTCATTGGCACCAGATGAACGGGCTTCAGAAGCGGATCGAGGTTTCTGGCCCGGCAGTAGTCCAGCGCCATCATTACCGATTCGTCTTTGGCGCCAGGGTAAATACTGTTTTTGAGGGCGCTCCAGGTAGCGCCGTCAATGCCTCGCTCAGCAAGAGAGCTGGCTGTAATCACAAGTTCGTTAGCCATTGCTATTCCCCAAAGTTAAAACGGGCAGCCGGTGCGGTGATCCCAGTCGTATTCCGCCTGGGCGTAAGCTACTGCCGAGATGAGATCGTTATATGCCTCGCCAGCTGCATCGCTGCGGAGGCCTTCGTATGGGCTTTTGTCCATCGGCACAGAGAAGCGGAACAGGCCTGACGGCTCTTTCGGCAGGGCGTCGATAATTTCCTGCGCCCGATCGTCAATCCACTTTTGCTTCTCTTCGGTGAGCGACTGTTCAGCCCATTTCCGTTCTTCGATAGCGTCGTATGCGCGGTATGCGTTCATAGCTCGCTCCTGAAATTTGGTTGTGAAACGCCCGGCACCGTATTGGCTGCCTGAAGTTTGAATTTGCTGTTTATCGTTTAAAAAGGTCGTTGCAATGGGCCATTGCCAAATTGCACTGTTCTGCTGTGAACCAGCCAAAATGGCATTCTTGCTGCGGAATACCCATCTTGGACGCAAGCCACTCATACGCCTCAGAGCGTGACATCACGCCAGTTCTCCAGATCCTTTCAAACGGCTCTTTGCAGAGCTTTCTGGCTTCACGGGTTCTTTTATCCGCGAGCGTCCCTAATGGGATTGCTGTAAATGGATGAAGGCCTACATATGCCCCGCATCCTTCGCAGAGGTACATATAAGGCCAGTCGCTATAATTCCGGCCATATACCTCTTCGTGAGTCGCTATCTTTATCCGGCTATCGCATAAATGGCATATCGTCGGAACTGGCAATGGGTTTTTAACTCTCGCTGTTGCCTTTCTGCTTGGATTTGATGGGGTTTTAATTTCCACCTTTGCCTCCACTTCTCAGCGCATGACCAAGCCCGTTCAGATAAACCTCAACCAGCAAGTCGGTTGTGTAAGTCCGCTCAATCCCGCGATGCAGGTAGAGGCGGCCGCGTTTATTTGCTGATGCGGTCCAGGTACTTTCCCGATGCTTAACGAGCATCCCTGGCAGAACGGCGCCGCGGTTAACGGTCTGTGTCCCGTAATGATGACTAACCATTGAACACCCCAGTAGCGTGCAGAATTTTGATAATCAACGCTGTCCAGATAACTCCGCAGATCAGCAGGCAGTAAATCAGTGAACGAATGCCTTGTTTGCTCATACCGCACCCCAGCACTGAACGCTTACGAATGCGACCAAAGCCAACAACAGTGCCACCTTCACCTTGAATCTGTTCCACGCAGGAACCTCATGTTCGCGGATCATCTCTTCACCTTTGCCTTATCGCGGCTAACGGGACGTTTTGACTTCACCCCGGCGTTGCCGGTGTTGTTTGGATGGCTTAAATTTACAGATAAAACTGTATTTTCGTCAACAGACAAAACTGTATTTTTTGTCATTGATTACATATCTAACTGTAATGAAAGGTGATTTATTTTGATGGGGCGAAAAAAAACCGGCATACGCCGGTTCTATTCTGAGAGGGGGAGGGGGTTAGCGCTTTCTTCGATAGATTCTGTGTTCAATCATCACGCCGATGATTGTTAGTGGTTGATGATCGCTACTGATAATCGGGTAGTCATCATTCAATGGCACAAGCTCGAAATGCTGGCAGCCCAGGTGATCCGTGTAAGTAGGCCGATATTTTTTAAAGGTCGCTTGAGCCCCACCGTTCTTGGCCACAACAAACTCTCCGGGGGTTGGCTCAACTTCTGGGTCTACAATGATCACATCTCCAGCCTTGAAGTCTGGCTCCATCGAATCGCCTTCGATGCGTAAAGCAAAAGTAAAATCAGAAACTTCGTTGTCTGTAAGGATGTACTCAAAACTCCCATCAAATGCCTCAATGGGATTTTTTTCTGCGAGAGCCCCTGCCTGGACATAGCTTATGAGAGGCACCTTCTTGCTGCTAACTTCAGCAATAGGCATAAAGGCTCCGCCATTCATTAGCCAGTCAGGATCGCACTTTAGCGCCTTAGCTATGCCAATAATGTTACGCGGTTTTCTGGTGTCTCCCTTTTCAATGCTCTGCCATGACTGCTGAGTTATTCCGGCATTCAACGCTGCCTCGGTCTGCGTTAGACCGAGCTCAATTCTCTTTTGCTTTACGCGATCTGCAAGGCTCATAAATCCCTCTCAATGTATGCCTTGATATTCACAGTTAAAACTGTAATTGACAAACAGAAATAACTGTCACAGAATACAGATAAAACTGTAGGAGGTAACATGGAAACCATTTCGCAACGCCTCAAAAAAAAGCGCGAAGAGATGAATCTGTCTCAGGCGCAATTAGCAAAAAAAGTTGGCATGAGACAGCAGTCTCTGCAGGCAATTGAGGCCGGGACAACCAAGCGCCCACGTTATTTGTTCGAACTGGCAACTGCGCTCCATTGCGACCCTAAGTGGCTGCTTTATGGCGAGATGCCATCTCAATCTCAATAAGTTGCCGATTTAATCGGCCTTTCAAACACCACCAGAGGAAGTATCACAGATGGAGAATGCAATAGCCCGCAACTTAGAACCGCCAATCCTCAACCCGATTGAGCTGGAAGGGGTTTTACTCAACCGCCTTTCATCCATCGGGCAGAAGGCTTACGCGGAGATATTGGGTATCAGTGAATCAACAGTCAGTCGCAGAAAGGGGGAAGGGCATTTCGCTGACATAGCAAAAGAGTTGTCCGTGCTTGGTCTGCAGGTTGTGCCGCCTGAAGCGGTAGTGGTTTCCCGGCATTACCTGCAGTCGGTAGAAACGCTGGCAGATATCGGATTACGTGCAGAGCGGTGTCGGCCTGGTCCGCTTGGGTGGGACTGATGAAGTGCGTAAAAGGCGAAAGCCGCAGTGCGCGAACACTAACGGCTTTCTACGCGAATTAACTGGATCAATTCACAGGAGTAATTATGGCAAATACTGCCGAGGTAATCAATTTCCCTGTGCCTGTCGTGGCACTACAGGAGCTGCGCGTGGCAGATCTCGACGATGGGTTTACGCGCATCGCCAATGAGCTCCTTGAAGCTGTCATGCATGCGGGTTTGTCGCAGCATCAGCTTTTGGTGTTCATGGCTGTCATGCGCAAAACATACGGCTTCAACAAGAAGGCTGACTGGGTTAGTAACGAGCAGATCTCGATGCTGACCGGCATTCTTCCGCACAAGTGTTCAGCTGCAAAAAGCGCCCTGGTTAAGCGGGGGATATTAACCCAAACCGGTCGCGTAATCGGGATTAATAAAGCGGTCAGCGAATGGTCATCTTTACCCGTAAAAGGTACAGAAAAAAGACCTTACCTGAAAAAGGTAACATTACCCGAATCAGGTAAGAAAAGTTTACCCGAATCAGGTAACGCCTATTACCCGAATCAGGTAAACACAAAAGACAAACATACAAAAGACAATAAAGACAATATTAATAACCCCCCTAAATCCCCCCGGGCGGTTTCGTTCGATGCGTCAGCTGTTCAGTTGCCTGACTGGCTTTCTACAGAAATCTGGTCGTCATGGGTGGCATACCGTCGTGACCTGAAAAAGCCGATCAAGTCTCAGCAGACGGTCACCCAGGCTATCAACCTGCTGGACCGCTGCCGGCTGAACGGTTACTCCCCTGAAGAAATTATTAACCAGAGCATCGCGAATGGCTGGCAGGGACTCTTTGAGCCGAAAGGCGCCAGGCCGCAGCGCCGGCAGGAGTCCCGCGTCACTGAGCGGTTCGCTGACAAAGACTACGGAAAAACCGAAATTCCGGACTGGATGAGGGATCAACAATGAACCTGGACGAACGAATCACCCTGGTCGAAAAACAGCTGCAGGAGCTTTCACAGCCAGCGCTAGACATCCCAAACACCGAAGTCATTAAGCAGTTAGTGGTCTGCGAAAAGCACGGCGACTATGAGCAACGCCAGCGCGTATCTACCGGCCTGGTACGCCTGCCAGGGGCACCGACAAGCTGTCCGGGATGCCTGAAAGATGAGCTCGTTTTCCTGCGAAACGAGAAGGCCAAAACGGATGACAGAACTCGCACTGCGAATGTTGAACGACTGATGCTTGAGCTCAAGATCCCGGCCCGGTTCGAAGCCTGCACGCTGGATAACTACCTGCCGGTGAGCGAAGACGCGGAGTTTGCACTGAAAGTCTGCCGAGCGTATGCCAGCCGCTGGCCAGATCGACGTAAGAACGGCGGCGGACTGGTTATGTGCGGCAAACCCGGCACAGGGAAAAACCACCTGGCCTATGCAATTGCGAAAAGCGTTATCGCAGATCACCAGAGCCCGGTCGTGTTCACCACCGCGCTGAAAATCGCCCGGGAGTTTAAATCCACCTGGTCAAAGACGGCGACCCGCTCCGAGGAAGACGTGATCCGCTTCTTCACCAAGCCGGACCTGCTGATTATCGACGAGGTAGGCATTCAGTTCGGCAGCAAAGCCGAGGAGATGATCATGTTTGAAATCATCAACACCCGCTACGAGCGCCTGAAGCCGACGATCCTGATCAGCAACCTGCCGAAGGATGAGCTGACGCAGTTTATCGGCGAGCGGGTCATCGACCGCATGAACGACGGCGGAGGCTGCACGATTTCGTTTACCTGGGACAGCTATCGGGAGAACCGGTCATGAAAAAGAACTCTGGCAAACAAGCTGTAATCAATTACGTCGGCCAGCATCCTGGCTGCAGCTTTCAGGATATCCGCCGCGGTACCGGTCTTGACTCTTCAGTGGTCAATTCCTCCCTGTGGCAGATGCACCGTGACGGCCAGGTACAGCGTGCGGGTGAGTGCAGGAGCTACCGCTACACCCTGGTCGACACGACAGCCGTAACCGAAAGCGATCCGTCTGTTCAGTATCGCCAGCGTCCCGGAGGCGTAAACCCAATGACCAACCTGTTTAACCAGTACCTGGCGGGAGTAAGAAAATGACTATCACATTACAGGCAGTAAACGAGCTCATCGCCTCCCTGGAGAGCGCAGGCGAGCTGTCGATCAGAGAGCAGAAGTTCCTGAAGCTGGCGAAAGCGTACCAGCAGCTGGCTGCGGAGAATGTGGGGCTGAGGCCTTTAATCGCCGAGAACTGGAATATGCGTGACCTGCTTCGTCAGTTAATGGCTGGACGCCCAGGCGGGGTGTATTTCAACAAATGGGAGAAGCTAATCGTTGGGGTGCTGAACGAAACCCCAGCCACCGATCGCTTCGTAGCCGGGATTAAGGCTGATGGGGTGGAGGAGTTCGTATCCAACACCGTGCATAAGATTTTTGATGAAAGCGGAGCAGTGTCAGCTTTGGCTTACCTTTCACTCGCTAATTCACACGTGAAGCAACTGCGCGAGGGGGCCGACAAATGAGCAACCGAATCCCTAACTTCGGCTGGAACCGCCTGAAACTTGCAACGCTCACCTATGAGCAACTGGCGGAACTTGAAGAGCAAGTGAAGGCAGAGCATGCCTGCAAAAACGGCATTCACCTCTTCGACAAAGCCGGCCAGCGCAAACTCGATGCCCTTAGCTGGGCCGTATACAACAAGCAGAAGGCGGAGCGTGCAGCATGACTGATATCACCGAACTGGCGCAGCAAGAGCTGGCTCAACTGCGCGCTGAGCTTTCAAATCAGGCAATTGGCAGTAAAGACCATCTGCGAAAAATCGCGTTATCGTTGGTAGATAAACTGGAGAAATGTCGAGATCGGGAGATTAGGTGGCTGGCCTTGTCAGACGAGAAATCAAAAATCATCACCGATCAAGAAGAGGCGCTGGAGAAGGCGCAGCAGGTAGACGAAGAGCTTTGCAAGCTCCTGCCTCCCGGCGCTGAGTACATGGACCCTCCAGACGGCGGCGATGTCACACCGCTGGAACAGGTGTCACGCATGGTTGCAGATTATCGTCAGCGAATCTCTATGCTGGAATCGAAAATTGTGATCGTTAGTCTGCCATCGATCAATCCTGAAATGTTCAACCAGGATGTGGTTTTTGGCTATCAGAAAGCGCAGAAAGAAGCCGTAGAGTTTTGCGCGGCTGCGGGTATCAAACTGCAGGTGGGGAAGTGATTATGGATTCTAGCTGGAAAATTTATGGGCTTATCGCCCTTATAACTTTGTTCGTCGTACCGGTAGCTATGGTATGCACACGCATTGATGTTCCAGTATGGATGTTAATCGTGGGGCACTCAGGGTCTATGTTGACCGGGTTTCTTTCTGCTGAACTGAATCGGGAGGCAGAATGAAAGAGAAGCTGAGCAGGGAGCGCATTGAGCAGTACGCCAACGACCCGCGCATGTGTAACATCAATGCAGAAATCCGTACGATAGCCCGAATGCTGCTGGCGCTGCAGCATGAACAGGAAATCGCAGAGAAGCGTATCGCCGAGCTGGAGTCCCGCACCGTGAAGCTGCCGCATCGGAACCTGGGGCACGAAAAGTTATTCCTTCTTTGCCCGTTCCCTTACTACGATGCTGAGGATATGGAGAAGGCTCTGGCCGCCGCTGGCATCAAGGTGGAGGCTGAGTGATGGATACTAAAGAATTACTGGAACACATTGATGCCGGGGACTATTACGAGGCCAGTTGCTTGCTCGATGAAAAATGCCCAGGCGCAGCGCGCAAATTTAAGCGCCTGACAAAAGGGTTAGCCGAGTTACTGAAGGACGTTCAGAAAGAGTTCCCTGACGCGAATTTTTACACCGCTTCCGGTGGTTTTAATTTGTTGCTGGGTAGCGCAACTGACTGCGATAGCACTGAGGGTAATCAGTTAATTGCTATTTCTGCCAGTGGATATCTTAGTGTTGGCGACGGAGATTTTTAAATGACCAGCAAATTAACCAGAGAACGCCTGGAAAAAATTAAATCATGGCGTGAAACCTACGGCGCCGGAAGCAACGTAATGCTGCCAGCTGAGGAGGCCGAGGAGCTGGCTCGTATAGCGCTGGCCGCAATGGACAGCGAGCCGGTGGCGTACACCGACGAGCGCAACCTGGGCTATATCGACGGAGGGAGGGAGACGGCGTATCTGTGGGGCAAGCAGAATTCTGAGGCTTCAGACGTTGCGCTCTATCGCCACGCGCAGCCGGTGCCAGAAAAATACAACATCGGTGATGCCACCATGCGCCACATCTTCACACCAACCGGCATGACTAATGTCTCTGACATGCAGGCGGTATTTGACAGAGTTGAAGCTGTTTTGGTGGGAATGGAGCAGCCAGCGCCGGTAGTGCCGGATGATGTGTCGATATTCGAAGCGGCAATTGAAGAATGTAAAACGTGCGACTCAATTGATGAGCATGCATGGAATCATGGCGTTTTGGTCGTGATGGCGAAGTATGAATCCTGCCGCGCCGCCATGCTACAGGCTGGCAACCATCCGGCGCAATCCGATTGCTGCCCGGCGCAAAACAGCGTCAATCCGGCGCAAGGCGGCAACTCTCTGGTAATTCCTGATGAGATGACATCAGGGCAGGCATATGAAATAGGATATTACTATGGAGACCCAGTAGACGTGTTTGCGCGTGGGGCTAACTGGATGCGCCAGCATATCATCGACTCCACATTGGCAGCCGCCCCGCAGGAGGTGAAAGGTGAGTAACCAAATCCCTGAAGCTGTAGCCGTAGCGATGATTAATGCGGCCAGAGATATTACGGTAGCAAAAATTAATGCCAAAGGCGCGAAGTTCGACGGTTATACAACCTCGGTAAACTGGTTTGATCGTTCAATGAAAGAGGTCCGCGAAGCCGTTAAAGCAGTGCTTCCTGACGTTGAGCGGGAGGTAAGTTGATGCCTAAATCCCCCGCAGAACGCAAAGCCGCGCAGAAGATGAGGTAAAGCTAAGGGTGAGAGTTAATATCTAACTACTATATCTAACTTCTCACCTATTACTTTTACAGAGGTATAGACAGAATCACCTTGGGATAAAGATGATTTTGAATTTGGATAGGTGGATCCACACTCCTCTAACCTAGAAGCAATTAAGTTGAGGTGATGCGACGCATCGATCACGTCATTGTATACAGGGAGTAGGCCAATTTTTGAAAAGTGTTTATAGCACGGGATTGCTTTTGATTTAGCTATCAATAGCCCGGCTGATAACTTTAGCTCATTAATTAGCTCTGCATTGGCCTTGAAGTTCATAATTTTGCTTTGTTCGCGAAGCAATAGTGATGATATTTTCCCTAAGTGCTCCTTGAACGAAATGTATGGGTCAAGCGCACATTTAACTATGATTTGCCCAAGAACGTACACGATTACACCAGTAAAAACAGTTGTGAAGACAGTAATCCACATAATCAAATACACCCTTTGAACAAAAAAAGTTATGTATCATATAGCATGAGGGATTAGGCAGGAGAAGTTTTATGTCGAAGTGGAACATTGCAGCCAAATCGAAAGATGAGCAGGACAAGGTCAACGTCGACCTGGCAGCGTCCGGCGTCGCCTACAAAGAGCGCCTGAACATGCCGGTTGTCGCCGAAGTGGTAGCCAGAGAGCAGCCAGAGCACCTGAGAGACTACTTCATGGAGCGCGTCCGCTACTACCGTGAGCAGAGCATCCAGTTACCCCGAGCATCCGATCCGCGCTATCTGGAAATGGCAGAGCAGAACGCCAAGAAATAGCGATTTTCTCGTATATGCTCATTTTGCTTTTATCCCCATGACGGGCGATAATTACCTAGTCAGTCTGGACAACTGACAACTTTACCCCGGCGCCAAGTGGGGACACATGGCGCACAAAACCGTACAGCAATCCCTGTCACCGATGGCGAAAGCCACCGGCGATTTTCTGCATTCGGCGTTTAACCTCTGCGGAGGTGAAGCGTGAAGCAACAATTCTGCCTTATCAACGACAACGTTAAGCGTAACGTCGTCAACTTCATCCAGTCTCTGCCCGTCGACCACCGATCGCCGCTGATTATCGAGGCGCGCGAAGAAAGCCGCACCGACAAACAGAATCGTCTCATGTGGCCACTTTTGAAAGACCTGAGCGATCAGGTGATTTGGCACGGCGAAAAGCTGGAGCCTGCGGAGTGGAAAGACCTCATCACCGTACTGGTCAGCCAGATGCAAAACCCGGAGCGTGAGCAGAAATCCGCCCCGGGCATCAACGGCGGCCGCGTCTACTTCGGCGTTCGCACCTCTCAATCCAGCAAGCGGTACATGGTCGAGGTAATCGAGGCGATTTACTGGTTCGGGACTGAGCACAGTGTGAAGTTCAGCGAGAAGTCCAGCAGTCGGATTGCATGGGCTCAGGAATGGAGGGCTTCGCATGCACAGTCTGCTCGCTAAGGTCATGGATCGCGGCATCTTCCGCGTGCCGGCGCGCCGCAAGCACAAAGTCGAAGTTAAGCCATCAGATATCCCCACCTTTCACTATACGGCTCACCTGGCAGATGTCCGCTGGCTGCGCCGCGCTGCCCGGAGGAAAAGCCATGGCTGATTTACGCAAAGCAGCTCGCGGTCGCGAATGTCAGGTTCGCATCCCGGGCGTCTGCAACGGCAACCCTGAAACCACGGTATTGGCCCATATCCGCATTGCTGGATTGTGCGGGACGGGGATTAAGCCGCCTGATCTGATCGCCGCTATCGCCTGTTCATCCTGTCACGATGAAATAGACCGCCGCACGCGCCTGGTAGATGCGGAGTATGCGAAAGAGTGCGCTCTGGAGGGAATGGCCCGAACGCAGGTTATCTGGATGAAAGAGGGGTTGATAAAAGCATGAACCAATATCGCATTTCATTACCCTGGCCTCCCAGCAACAACCGCTACTACCGACACAACCGGGGGCGTACTCACATTAGCGCGGAAGGGCAGGCATACCGAGACAGAGTCGCCAGAATCATCAAAGACTCGATGCTTGATATCGGCCTGGTCACTCCACTGAAAATCCGTATTGAGTGCCACATGCCGGATCGCCGGCGCCGTGACCTGGACAACCTGCAAAAGGCAGCATTCGATGCCCTGACGAAATCGGGTTTCTGGCTCGATGACCAGCAGGTTGATTACTACAGCGTGAAGAGAATGCCTGTCGTCAAAGGTGGGCGGCTTGAGCTAACCATTACCGAAATGGAGGCCGCATGAGCCGTGACGTTATCGAACGCATCCGCGACCGCTGGCAAAAGCTCCGCCTCTGCCGGCACCGCGGCACCGTACTGGTTGACTACCGCATACTGAGAAATTTCGTTCGCATCTATCAGACCCTGGGAGAGACAGCATGACGGCTCAATACTTGGAATTTGTTCGCCAGCAGTTGATAGTGGCCACCACCGATCTGAGTGGCGCGACGAAAGGGCAGTTGGTAGCCTTTGCGGAAAACGCGATGTTTGAGGCGACGGCGCGCAGCAGTAAGCGGATGAAGGTAGTCGACCCGGCAACCGGGAGAATGGTTAAGCCGAGCAATCCGCCGGTGCCGGGGAAACAGTCACGCGCCAAAGGCTCAGCAATCGCCCTGGTTCAGCCCGTGGAATATTCAACGGCATCATGGCGCCGGGCTCTGCTGTCGCTGGAAGACCACCAGAAAGCCTGGCTGCTCTGGAATTACAGCGACAATATCCGCTGGGAGCACCAGGAGACGATCACCCGGTGGGCATGGGAGCAATTCAGCGAGAAGCTGGCCGGCGTGCGCATTGCAAAAAAGACAGTCGATCGCCTTCGTCAGCTTATCTGGCTGGCCGCGCAGGATGTCAAAGCCGAGCTGGCAGGGCGGGAGACGTATGAATACCAAAAGCTTGCCGCCCTGGTCGGAGTGACCCCGAAGAACTGGTCAGAAACGTTTACAGAGCGGTGGGAGGAGATGAAAGCCACCTTGCGGAGCCTTGATAGCGATTCTCTTTTGCAGGTTACGCGATCACGTTCACAACAAAAGGCGACAAATTTTGACTCAAGTCTTGCAAAACTGGATTAAATGCGTCATATTTGAGTCTACTTTGATATGCTGCCTTAACTTTAAGTGGCGGCATGAAGAATAAAAAGGCCCTGGCGGAAACGTCGGGGCTTTTGCGTTTCTGGGGGCGGAAAATGTGAAAGATAAACGGATAGACCGCGTTTACAAGCCACAGTCATGATGTGGCCCCGAGTCTCCTTGAGGGAGCCAGACGCAGGTCCAAACTGCGACATACCGCTGGTCAGGGTAATCGAGGAAAAGGGTATGACGGTAAAGCAGCGCGAACGCCAGACGCGCACCGGTTATGAGCGGCGATGAGCGACAAGGTCTCAAGGGCATGAGCGCGGCCACTGCGAGAGTGTGGTTGTGCGATCCGGTCAGGGCTCTTGGGTAGAAACGTGCTGCACGACACGTCGACACCCGCCGCGCAAGAGCCCTGAACCAGATTATATGCGTCAGTTACCCGCTGATCCGCCGCCATTAACATTTTCAGGAACAGTAAGTTCTGGAACGCTACGGCGGGGGCTATAGAGCGTGTGGTTGTCAACAACCCATCCATCATTAACCCATTTAGTAACCTGTTGAGGGTTTACCTCCATGTGACGGGCAAACGCTGATTTATTGCCATTAAAATAATAATCTACGTATTCATCGATCGTCATAGTTGGTTAATAATCCTCAAAGCATTTTTCAACAAAGCGCTCACTTTCTTCATCGACATAGTTGCAACTGTCGTACTGAACATTAAACCCTGCGTCTGTGGCTTTCTTTTCAACGAACTCAAAGAAAGACTTGGCTTCGTCCTTGTCCATGTTGAAACGTGCTTCAGGGTCATAAGTATTGATAGTGATTGTAGTCATTTTCGGTCCCTCGTAATGGCGGCGGAATGCCTGCCTGTGAAAACAATATAATCAAAAAATGACTATACGTAAACGACTTTATAATCAAAAATTGATTATGTTGACTTGAATCATTTTACCTCGTTAGTAACAGGTGATTGGTCAGCGCCGTACCCTCATTGTCAGCCATTGCGCTGACCTTTTTATTATCAGGTCCCGCAGGAATCATCATCGACACGCTTCGTTGTTAAATCCAGCCTGACGGGCCTGACCCCTTTTAAACACACACAGCGCCATCCGTCATTAACGGAGGTGAGGCTTATGCGAATGCCCTACAAACAAGATTTCATCGCCGCTCTGCTGGCAGCTAAGGAGCAGGGTATCGGCGCAATACTGGCTTTCATCATGGCCTATTTGCGGGGCCGCTATAACGGTGGCGCCATGGCGAAGACGCTGATCGATGCGGTCATGTGCGCGATGATCGCCTGGTTCGTCCGCGACCTTCTCGACTTCATTGGCCTGAGCAGCAATCTCGCTTACATCGCCAGTGTCTTCATTGGCTACATCGGTACTGACTCGATCGGCAACCTGATTAAGAAGTTCGCCGCCAGAAAAGCAGGAGTTGATGATGCAAACCAGTCCTGAAGGAATTGCACTGATTAAAGGGTTTGAGGGCTGCCGGCTGACCGCATACCCTGATCCGGGAACGGGTGGTGCGCCGTGGACAATTGGCTATGGCTGGACCCTACCTGTCGACGGTAAACCGATAAGGCCGGGAATGACTATCGATCAAGGCACAGCTGATCGACTACTTAAAACAGGTCTGGTGAGCTACGAAAACGACGTCCTTAAAATTGTGAAGGCGAAGCTAACCCAGGGGCAGTTTGATGCCCTGGTATCGTTCGCTTACAACGTCGGTACGCGCGCACTCTCAACGTCAACTCTGCTGAAAAAGCTCAATGCTGGCGACATCAAAGGTGCTGCTGATGAGTTTCTGCGCTGGAATAAATCTGGCGGCAAAGTCCTGAATGGGCTGACCCGCCGACGTGAGGCGGAGCGCGCTCTGTTCCTGTCGTGATTGGGGTACTGGTAAGGCGTTACTGGTTGCAGCTACTGGTTATAGCGTTAATCGGCGGGTTGGCATTCTTCATGAACCATTACCGTGACAACGCCATCACCTTCAAAGAGCAGCGTGATAAAGCAATGGTCAGGGCGGAAACCGCCGAGACCGTTAGCAATAGCGTAGTCACCGCAATGAACCTCATCAATGACATTTCCCGGGTAACCCAGAATGCAAAGACCGAACTTTCCCAGGCAAGTGAGCAGCGTGTTATCTACATCAGGCAGGCGCTTGAAGGCGATCAGTGTGCTAAGCAGCTTGTTCCTGCTGCCGCTGCTGACAGCTTGCGGGAATACGCGGACGGTTTACGTGCCGGCGCCGGTGGTACCGATAAGCGCTGACCTTACTGCAGACACACCGATCCCCGGAATGGAGGCTCCGTTCACGTGGCAGGCTAGTCTGGAGTTAAACGCGAAGCTTTACTCTGCGCTGGGGCAGTGCAATCTGGATAAGGCGGGGATTAGAAAGGTAGAGGAAGAACGCCGTAGTACTTTGCAATGATGCTGCAGATTAGGATGACGATGGCATTAATTGCCGGGGCAAACGGTGCCAATGAGTTTAGTACTTCTAACATGTATACCTCCTTGGTTGTGAATGGTTGTCAGTGCTTCTCTTGTGTAACTTATTTCCCCCTGTGACCGTTCCTACTCGTGTAACATTAAAGGCCTGGAGCGGTTGTTTTTCGTTCTATACTCGCCACTACTGAGTGTCCAACATGTTGGATGCACCTCCCTATAGTGCTACCTAATTACTTCTGAGCATCATTTGTCTCTTACAGGAGACAAGGCCATTCACGCCTCCAGGCGAAAAGAAAGCAGTAATGGCGCGGCTCTAAGGGGCGGTGCTGAACAGATAAAATAAGGAATGGAGTATGAGCAAACCCGACTGGGAGGCCATCGAGACGGCGTACCGGGCCGGGGTGATGTCCCTTCGTGAAATCGCATCGCAGCACGGCATTAGCGAAGGCGCTATCCGTAAGCGTGCCAAGCGTGACGACTGGTCGCGCGACCTGAATGCGAAAATTCAGCAAAAGGCTGACGACTTGGTACGCAAGCGGGAGGTACGCAGGACGGTACGCAACGAAAGCACTTTGACCGAACGCGTACTGATAGAGGCGACAGCCGAGGTTATTGCAACGGTACGCATGGAGCACCGGGGTGACATCCGGAGGGCTCGCGAACTGACCAACACGCTATTCGATGAATTGGCCGGAGAGTGTGGCAATGTGGCCGCGCTTGAAGACCTGGGCGAGATGATGCGATCGCCTGATGACAAAGATATGGATAAGCTCAACGATCTCTACCACAAAATAATCAGTCTTCCTTCCCGCGTTAAATCCATGAAAGACCTGAGCGACAGCCTGAAAACGCTTATCGGCCTCGAACGAGAGGCATACAGCATTGAGAATAAGGCTGAAACGAAAGAGGTTACGCATAACGTCATGCTGGTACCAACCAGCGATAACGTGGATGACTGGGAAGCGGCGGCGCAGAAACAACAGAGTGAGGTGCTCGGTGGATGAATTACAAAGCTGTATGGAAGCCACTGCCTGGATCACAGTCACTGGCTCTGAGTTGCCCGTGTAACGAAATACTTTTCGAAGGTACTCGCGGACCCGGTAAAACTGCTGCCCAGCTAGCTCGGTTCCGGCGCAATGTTGGCGTGGGCTATGGCTCGTTCTGGCGTGGCGTCATCTTCGATACCGAATACAAGAACCTTGCCGACATTATCACGCAGTCGAAGCGTATGTTTCGTCTGTTCAACGATGGTGCTCGATATCTGTCATCTGCGAGCGAATTGCGATGGGTATGGCCAACAGGTGAGGAGCTTCTCTTCCGCTTCGGCAAAGAGGCGGACGACTACTGGGATTTTCACGGGCAGGAATTCCCGTTCATTGGCTTTAACGAGCTGACGAAACAGCAGTCCCCTGAATTCTACGAAATGATGTTCTCCTGCCGACGCTCATCGTTCAGGCCGGAAAACTACCCGCTGGATAATGGCAAGTTACTTAAGCCGATCCCGCTGGAAACATTCAGCACGACCAACCCGTTTGGCATCGGGCATACCTGGGTGAAGAAACGCTTCATTGAGCCAGCGCCTCGCGGAACAGTGCAGCGAGACCGGCAAATGGTGTTCAACCCTCAGACAGAACGAGAAGAGGAAATCACGCTTACCCGCGTAGCTATCCACGGATCGTTTAAAGAGAACCCGTACCTCGACCCGCAGTACATCGCGACCCTGATGGCCATCAAAGACCCAAACCGCCGCAAAGCGTGGGTGGAGGGCTCCTGGGATGTGACCAGTGGCGGGAGATTTGACCATCTGTGGAATGAAGCGCTGCACGTAATTAAGCCGTTCCGCATCCCGGATAGCTGGACCGTCGATCGCTCTCATGACTGGGGTGAGTCGAAGCCGTTCTCTAACCTCTGGTGGGCTCAGGCCGATGGAACAGCCGCAGAGCTGTCTGATGGTCGACAGTTCTGCCCGCCTGCCGGTTCCCTTATCCTGATCGGTGAATGGTACGGATGCCCGCCTGACGAGCTCAACAAAGGCCTGAATATGTCATCCACCAACGTCGCGAAAGGCGTAGCGTGGATTGACAAGCGGCTGGTTGGCGAAGACGTCGACGAGCCGGAAGAGATTCAAATCGACGGTGTCACACAGGGCCAGTTGCACATTATGCCAGGCATCTGTAGCGAAGTGATTCCCGGCCCGGCTGATGGGGCGATATTCAACACTGGCGATAACGAGTTATCGATCGCGCAGAAGATGGAAGCGCAGGGTGTTACCTGGTTGCCAGCTGATAAAAAGCCAGGTTCCCGTATCAACGGCGCATCTCTTTTTGCGGATATGCTCGAAGCGGTGGTTGAAGGCGTGAAGCTGGAATCAGGTATGCCTGAGAAGCCAGCATTCTACGTTTTTGACTACTGCCGTGGCTGGATAAGCCGCATTCCTGTTCTCGTTCGAGACGATAAAAACCCAGATGACGTTGACACTCAGCAAGAAGACCACGACTGGGATGGAACACGTTATCGCGTACTGCATTCACCACAAAAAATCACCGGCATGTTGGTGCGATCGCGCTGACGGAGGACATCGTGACCGAAAGCGAAATGAAACAACAGCGCGCCACCAATTCCAGCACTGAGAGGGAGCGTAATAAAAACCTCTCAATGCTGTTTAACGGCACCAGTAATACCAAACGCCAGCGACTTTATCAGGAGTTCGGTTACCCGTTACACCTCACGTTTGATGACTTTTACCGGGCGTACCGGCGTAATGCGGTTGCTGGCGCTGCCGTGACGCGCATGCTTGATGGGTGCTGGGAAGACTACCCAGATGTTTACGAAGGCGACCAGACAAAGGACGCATCGAAGCAAACAGTGTGGGATAAGCGAGTCAACAAGCTCCTGAAGCGCTGCTGGGAGCAGATTAAAGGCGCAGACCGCCGTAACCTGGTTGGGCGTTACTCTGCGATCCTGCTTCAGATTAAAGATAGTAAGAAGTGGTCTGAACCTGTTGACACCACCATCGTGGGAAGGCTTGAGGAAAAGGCTCTCGTTAAGCTGATTCCTGCATGGGAAGCGCAAATCGACCCGATTAACTGGGACAATAACCCGGACAGTGAAACGTTCGGCGAAGTGACGATGTACTCGTTCACTGAGTTGCCGGTTGACGGAAACTTTGACGCCCGCCCGGGCCGAATCATCAACGTACACCCGGATCGCGTAATCATCCTGGCAGGGGGCTCTGATGATGGCGTGATGACGTCAGGAAAGTCGCTGCTTGAGGCTGGTTTCAATAAGCTACTGGACATCGAGAAAGTGAGTGGTGGGGCATCTGAAGGGTTCCTGAAGAATGCCAGTCGCCAGCTAAACTACTCGTTCAGCGAGAAGACGAACTTCTCTGCTCTTGCCAAAGCCCTTGGCGTTGCTGAGGGGCAACTTGCTGAAGCACTTGATCAGCAGGTCCGCCGCCTTAACGACAGCACCGACAGCGCCAGCTTTATGCAGGCTGGTACCGCTGAGGTGTTGAGTGTGGCAGCAGCTGACCCAGAGCCGACCTGGCGTACCGCGCTGAGCGAGTTCTGCGCGACCGTTCCTATCCCTGTGAAAGAGCTCGTTGGGATGCAGACGGGTGAGCGCGCCAGCACTGAGGATGCCAAAGGTTGGGGGCGCACCAGGATGAGCCGTCGGAAAGGATTTCTGACTGACGTAATCACCGATGTGGTTTCACGCTTCTGGACCCTTGGAATTATTCCGCCGGCTCAGAATGAAGAAATTACCGTAGGTTGGTCTGATCTTCTGGCGCCGAGCCAGGCAGAGAAGATTGCCAACATGGACAAGCTCGCGGACGTGGCTGTGAAATCCACGAATGCCTTTGGCCGTTCTGCTATCACTGAGAACGAAATTCGCGCTGCGGGCGAACTGCAACCGCTGCCTGAGCTTGATGATGAGGATCTGCCAGATGGCAACAAACCAAAACCTGATCCTCTGGCCGACCCTCAGTCAGAGGCCGAAAAGCCCGGTGATACCACGGTCGAAAGTTGACCCAACAATGTCACGTAAGCCCGTCAGCAAGATGGAGCGCGACATTGAGGATCGGTATTACGCGATAAAGGTGGCGCTGAAAGCCCTGTTCGACCAGCGCCTGACCGGGCGTGAGCGAGAGGTTAACAGCCACAACTGGCATTTCCTGTGTCACGTTAACGGTGCAGAGCCAACGCTCTACCAGGTCAACGCCGGCAAGTTCATCTATGACATGTCAGCGCAGGAACTGGCCGACCTGCTCGAAGCGGTGCAGGTTATTCTCGACGATTACCTGCTGGAAGGCGGCGAACAAAACCTCTGGGCGATGGATTACGTCGCCGCAGAGGCGCAGCGCGGCACGCTGGAGGCCTTCAACAACCTCTCGCAGCAGTCGCAGGTATACGCCAGCCAGACGACGCTACAGCAGCTTTTAAGCAGCCCCGGTTATCTGAACCAGATAGCGGCGGCCAGGCTGACTACTTTTAGCGACTGGAAGGTCATCAGCGACACCGCCCGCGGCGATCTGACCGACATCATTACCGATGCTGTCGCGCGCGGGGTTAATCCTCGCGAGACAGCCGGCGTCATCAGCAAGCGTCTCGATGTCAGCATGTCGAAGGCAAAGACCATCGCTCAGACTGAGCAGGTTGGCGCGCTGCGCCAGGCGCAATGGAACGAAACGGACTGGGCGGCGGATCGGCTTGGGCTGAATACCGGCTTGCTGTGGCTGTCAGCGCTCAAACCGACGACGCGTAGTTGGCACGCAAGCCGCCACGGCAAGGTATACACCACCGAGCAGGTGCGAGACTTCTACGCCGAGAACGGCAACCGGTACAACTGCTATTGCAGCCAGATTCCGGTGTTGCTTAACGACGACGGCAGCATATTTAACAAGGGGCTGGCGGATAAGCTGGCTAAAGAGCGGAATCAGTGGACAAAAGCAGAATCAGCTTAATGTATAATAATCAGTGGCTAGGGTAGCTCCCGAAAAACGGTATCGTCACCGCCTGCCACTGATATTCTGACGAGCAACTAAGACGAGGTTGTGAATGAGCATTCCGAAACCAAAGAACACAGTCCGCATCTCATTCACTGTTATTGATGAGAATGGTGAAGAAACACTGAGTCGGGATTATTTTCTGCCATTTGAAAAAATTACGCAGGCTAGATTCCCAGCCCTGCCAGAGGCAGCACAGACCGAGGCTCAAAAGTTCCATGAAGCAGCAGTAATGATGGGCTGCTTTGGTGAATAGCATGAAGTCAGGGCTCTAATTCTGTCCTAAAAATATATTACAGGCTGCCATCCGGCGGCCTTTTTTATTGCCTGAAATCCACCAATGAGGACGAAACGTGAAGCTATCCAGCATCCACGTTAAATCCCTCGCCATCAACGCCTCAAACATCTCAACAACCACCATCAACGGCCAGGAGCACTACGTCATTCGTGGTGCGGTTCCGATCGTCGATGACATTGTGATGAATGGCGGCCTGTACCCGGCGGAGGAGATTAACAACAGCTACCAGACGATGGAAGGCAAGCTGATGCCTCTTCCGCACCCGATGGTAGATGGCAAGTATGTCAGCGCCAATGACCCGCGGGCCATTAACAGCTATCACGTCGGTGCATGGGCGCAGAACGTCAGTAAGTCAGGCGACCAGGTTGTCATGGACGTTTATATCAATAAGGCGGTCGCCGAGACAAAGCCTGACGGTAAGCGCCTGATTAATCGCCTCGATGAGATGATCGCCGGCACCAACACCGACCCGATCCACCTGTCTACCGGATTACTCACGAACAAAGAGAGAAAGTCAGGCGAGTCGAAGCAGAAGAAGTACTCATGGATCGCTCGCAATATGCAGTTCGACCATATCGCTATCCTGCTCGATGAGCCGGGCGCCGGTACTCCAGAAGAAGGCGTCGGCATGTTCGTGAATGCCGATGGTCAGGAAGGCGAAGTCGAAACGGCAAGCCTCGTTGAAGCCGCAAATAGCCTCAAAGATGGGCTGCTGAACAAAGTGAAGTTCTTCCTCACCCATAACTCAGATGCCTCATTCGATGAAATCTACCAGATGCTGCGTGAAGCCATTCGCGCGCCGTCAGGCAGCGATGTTTATCGCTATGTTGTGACCGTATGGCCCGACAAATTCATTTTCGAAGAGGGCAATAAGTTCTTCCAGCAAAAATACCTCATCGACGACAGCACAGTCACGCTGGTCGGCGATCCAGTAGAGGTCGTGCGCAAACCCACTGAGTACGAAGTCAAAACCAACGGAGAAACAAACCCGATGAAAGAGAAGATGATCGCCGCGCTCAATGCCGCAGGCGTTAAAACCGAGGGGCTGACCGACGATCAGGTCTGGGATGCCTATAACCAGCAGGTTCAGAAGAAAGCAGGTGACCAGCCGGGTACTCAGATTAACTCTGACGCGATTACCGCGGCAGTAAATCTGGCGATTAAGCCGCTGACTGACGAGATCAGCACGCTGAAAACTCAGCTGCAGGCCAACGCTGAAAAAGACCTCAAGACCAAGCGTGAAGCGGTCAAAGCGAAATTCCCGTTCATGACCGAAGCGGCGATCAACTCGCTGGCCGGCGAAGCGCTGAACGACATGTACTCGCAGTGCCAGACCAGCACCGGTCTGAACCCGGCATTCCAGGGGAATGGCGCTCAGAGTGAAATCCTTTCTATGGAGGCTCCTGAATAATGGCTCTCGCACCTCGTTTCCATACCGTAATCGCGGGCCCGGCCCGCAAGAATGACCCGCAGGTCATTGAAGCAATCATGGCGGCGGCAGTGAAGCCTGGGTCTCTGGTAATGCTGGATAGCACAGGGAAACTGGCCGTTCACAATGTGGCCGGTGGTGCAGGCGTAGCCCTGGCGCTCCAGCACAATTATATCGGCGGCGGTGATATCCGCGATGCAGTGCCGGCCGGGGATACTGGCGCGGCCATCATGTGCGAAGACGATGTCGATTACCACATGCTGGTAAAAGCCGGCGAAGTGTTGCTGGAAAACGAAGGTCTGGTTTCTGCCGGTGACGGCACACTGGCCAAGTCGACCACTCCAGCAACCGACCAGGTCCTCTTCTTTTCACGCGAAAAGATCACCGTTGGTGCTGAAGCCCAGCTCGTGAAAGTTCGCAAATCAGGGAAAGCTACCGCATGAGCATGATCGTATTTAACAAAAAGCTGGTTACTGAACATAACCAGATCAAGAAGGCATGGAATCAGCTGCTGATGCAGCGCGAATCCTTCAACGTTAACCAGAACAACATTTCCGCCCAGTACGGCGGCGCGCTGGAAGTTAACCAGGCTGCGCTGATCTCTAAAGACTACTGGCGTGAAGTGGACAACATCACCACCCGAGTCTTCCGCAACGACGAAGGCAACGGCCTGCTTGATGACCTGCTCGGTCTCGGTACGCCGATCTCTATCGGCAAGACGGCTGCGCTGTACCGCGTTTCCAGTGACGCTGGCAAGGTTCATCGCTCACTGACTGGCCATGTTCCGGAAGAGCTGGATAAAGTCATCTACGACGAAGCTGGCGACCCAATCCCGATTTTCAACACTGGCTACGGCCGTGAATGGCGTGAATGGAACGGCATGCAGTCGGAAAACCTCGACGCGATGGCTGACGATCAGGAAGCGCACGTTGCCGCTATCCGTGAAGACATGGCTGACTACATGCTTTCTGGTGACGGGAAAGTGAAGGTGAAGGGTTATGTCGGTGCTGGTATCACCAACCACGCCAACACCAACCAGGTGGATCTGAGTGCATCTGGTCTGAATATTGACCTGACCACCTCTACTCCTGATGAATCAGTGGCATTCTTCACCGGCCCGTTCGCCAAGCTTCTGGATGATAACTACGTGCAGGAGAAGGTTAAGTTGTGGGCGTCTCCGGACATCATGCGCAACCTGAACCGACCGTATTCCGATGCCGCGGGCTTCAAAGAAGGCACTGTGCTGGAATACATCCTGCGCTATGGTCGCATCGAGTCCTTCAACCAGACCTTTAAGCTGACCGGTAACCACTTCATTGCGTACGTTCGCAACTCGCAGTACATCAAGACGCGCATCGCCGCGCCGGTGGGTACCTTCATGATCCCGCGACAGAATCCGTTCGACAACTACAACACTCTGGTCTGGAGTGCTGTTGGTCTGCAGATTAAGCGTGATTTCAACGGTCGCTCTAAAGTCTTCAACGCACAGGGTTAAGGGGCTTCGGCCCCTTTCTTTGGGAGAAAGCATGAAAACGTTAAAGGTCGAGAAAACCGGCTGCTGGGGCATGATTGATGGCGTCTTCCAGCAACTTCCTGTTGGTCACGAATTCGTCGCGGCGGACGTTCCTGCAGCTTTTGCTGGTCGTGTGTCGGTGGTGGGCGAAGTGGAAGAGCAAGCGCTGGAAGTGGCTACGCCGGGTAATGATGCTGCAGAGCAGGCAGAGCAGGCAGAGCAGCAGGAAGAATCTGTCAGCAAATCGAAGAAGGCGAAATAACCATGGCTGACCCAATCACAGCGGCAGACGTGCAGGCGTTCCTCGGTGAGTTGGGTTACGCCATCCCCGCCTCGCTGCTCGATCCGATTCTCTGCGTGGTGAACAAGATTATCCCGTGCCTCGATGGTGCAGGGTATGACGACTGCACGGCAAAGCTCATCCTGATGTATGCCGCTGCGCTCATGGCGACGTCTTCCGGTGCCCGGCGAATAAAATCGCAGGGGGCGCCATCAGGAGCGTCGCGCTCGTTCGACTACGGAGATGACGGCATTACCTGGCTGCGCGACACTCTGGCGAAACTGGATACCAGCGGCTGCACCGGTGAGTTGCCAATCAGCGCCGGCAACAGTGTGGGCCTGTTTATGGTGGTCGGGGGCTGTTAATGGCATGGGTTTCAGTTCAGCAACGGCTGCCGCGGACGTTTACCCGGGTGTGGGTGATCACCGATGTCGGCCAACAAACGACGGCGTACGTGAAAAGCGACGGTGAGTGGTTCATCAACTGCGACCGCATACGCGCCACAGGCGCTGTTGTGCTGCGATGGAGGGATGACTGATGTCTTCGGTAGCAAACTGGAGCTATACCGCGACGGCGACTATCTGGCGGCGCATACGCGATGCTGACGGTAGTGATACCGACGGCGGAGGTCAGCCGTACGGGTGGGAAGCGCCGATCGCTATCCTCTGCGACTACCAGGGCGGGCTCTCTGCAAAAATCGGTGACCTTGGCCGGGAAATTGTGGTTAAAAACACGATATGGAGTGAGTACGCAACGGCGCGGGAGGGAGATTACATCCTGATTGGCGCGTCAACTGATGCGGCTCCGCCGGATGAGGCCGATGAGATTCGGCAGATCGTCCAGTTCGCAGATACGTTCGAGCGACTGGCAGACGATTTCGCACTTATAACGGGAGTCTGATTATGGGCGTTAAAGTTCGGGGAGTCTCCAAGGTCAGCAATAATATCAACCGGCTGATTGATAATATCGAAAAGCGAAAAACCATGCGGGCGCTCTACTCTGCTCTGTTTGAGATTGGGCTGGAGTCCGCGGTGCTGGTTCCTATCGATACCAGCACTCTGGTTAACTCTCAGTTCAGAGAGGTTGTTATCAAGGGCACCAGACTAACCGGGAGAATTGGTTATTCTGCAAATTATGCGGCGTACGTGCATGAGGCCAAAGGTATTCATCTTGGAAAAGACACCCCTCGCCCTGTAAGAAAAGGCGAAGCGCCCGGCTCCCGTGGAAATATATGGGATACATCAGGCGAGCCAAAATTCCTTGAGAAAGGTGCTGAAAACGCCAGAGACAGAGTTGACGCAGTTATACGCAGGGAGATGGAGCTATGACACCTCCTATGCACAGGCGGGTTCGAAATGTCTTTGTTGAGTCAGGATTGACTGCCGGATACATCGTTCAGTCACTGTCATGGAATGATACCGGCAAGGCATCTGACCGCTTTATTGTGTTCCGACCAAATGGTGGCACGCCAGTAGATCGTGATATGGCCGCTGATTACTACGTCATGGTGGACGTGATAAGCAAGGGAAAGGCATCTGCTGACTATGCGCAGTCAGAGAACGACGCTCAGGCCATCATCGATTACGTGCAGCAAAACCCGATGACGCACACCTGCCTTGGGCAGATATCCAACATGGGCGGAATTCCTTCGCCTGTTATCACAGCCGAGGGGCGTATGGTGTGGCGCCTGCAGTTCGCCTGCCTCTTTGGCGGATAACACCGAATAAAACCACATAAGGTCGCCTGGAGCGGCCTTTTTTATTATCTGAAGCGAGGTAAGCAACGATGCAAGGCTGCTCCGACAACGGACAACTAATTGGTCGCGCTAAGACGCTGGAACTGGCTTACGGCTGTGCCGACCAGTTTCCGGCGGAAGGCGACTGGAAACTGATGGGGTTGCCAACATCGGCAACGTGGGACCTTAGCCCGGAGGCCCTGACCTCTGATGCTGATAACGGCGGATTCAGTTCAAACCTGATTGCCAGTCTGGACCCGACCTACTCCATCGAAGGGGAGGTTCGCGTTAAAGACCGCACTGATGAGTTTGGCATTCAGCAGTTCGTGAAATACATCGTCGATGAGGTTCGTGCCCGCCGCCAGCCAGGTGTATGGATGCGTTTCCACTGGGGCGATTATTACCACATCGGCTATATGGTCCCATCAGGAGCCAGTGACGGCGGTGGTGTGAAAGAAATCGTGACCTACAGCTTTGAGTTCAAACTGGCTGACGGTCAGACTTTCCAGATCACCGAAGCTGATGGTGACATTCTGGTTACCGGTGTAAGTGTTGCGCCGACGACCAGCTCTATTGCTGCTGGCTCCAGTACTACATTCGCAGTGAATATTGCACCGGAAGATGCTGATAACAAACTGTTCACAGCCAGCTCATCCGTGCCGGCACGTGCAACCGTCGCCATCACTGGTAATACGGTAACCGTGTCAGCGCCGTCAGGTGCAACGGCGGGAACAGCAACAATTACTGTGAAGACGGTTGATGGTGAATTCGTGGCTACCCACGTGGTTACTGTCACGGCGTAAGCAAAACAAAGGGCAGGATCCTGCCCTTGATTTTGTTTACAGGAGGCAGCAAATGGTTCCGCTAAAAGAGCTGGGAGAATGCCTGGTAACCGTCGGGGACCGGGATTATTTTTTCCGGCCATCATTCATGGCTATGTCGCGCATCGGCGAGCCAGCAGAAATAGTTCAGACGTTCTATGACCTTTGCAACGATGAAATAACACCTCTCATTCAGAGGGTTGTCGAAGCGTACGGCAGGGTGCCTGAATGGCTGGCTAAACACCTGTCTGCTTTACATCTTGATAAGAAATCTCTACTGGCCGCCCATACGGTCCTCACCGCTTGCTGCAATGATGACATAGGTGATCTGGTTGGCTGGATGAAGCCCGGCAAAACCAAAAGAAGGGCGTTTGTGTGGCATAAGGGCGTCATGAATCCGCAGGATATGGTCATCCTTGCACAAAGTCTGATGATGCATGGCATTATCGGAAAGGCCAAAGTACGCAAACTTCAGCGCCATGAGACAAATGAAAAAACCAGTGAGTTCCGGGCTGCCGATTACGTCATCGCTGCACGCAACCACTTCGGGATCAGCAGAGAGGAAGCTGAAAATCTGACGATGACCGAATTCAGCCTAATGCTCATCGCCAAATACCCGGATCAGAAAGGGTATACCAGGGAAGAATACGATCATGCAGCTGATGACTACTTTGCGCGCCGTAAGCGCAGACAGGCTAAAGCCAACAAATAAACCAGCCCAGGCATAGTCCGGGGCTTTTTTATGCCCGCAACTCCCCGCGCTTCACACGCGCATATCAACACACAGAACCTTTCAGGATGACCCTTGAGGATACCGGTTTGGCTATCGGTGCCTTTCTGTGGGCCGGATTCCTGTGTGACAAGGTTCATCACTAAAAGGTAATACCGATATGAAATATCCTACCGTATCAGTAAACGGCGTCTCCGTTCGCGTAGATGGCGCAGGTCGCTACAACCTGAACGATCTACATGCTGCGGCTGTGGCTGAAGGCAAAGCCACCGAATCACAGCGACCCGGTGAATTCCTTAAAACAAAGCAAGTAAGGCGGTTTGTGCAGGCCCTGAGCGATGCGAAGAAAATCGCATCGGTGTTAACCATCAAAGGTGGACCGCTTCAGGGGTCATGGGGGCTCGAATTAATTGCCATCCGTTATGCTGCGTGGCTTAACCCCTTATTCGAGATAAAGGTATACGAGACATTCCAGATGCTAATCCGTCATGGCATTGACGCTATGTCACGGCTGAACAAAATCGACCAGATCATCAACACTGAAACCAAAGCGATTAGTCAATGCGCAAGTCGAATGGGCAAGTGGGGTGCCGGAGGAAGAAAGTGCCTGCTTATGGCCGCCCGCGCCCGTGTGGTAGACGAGGTTCAGATGTACCTCCCTGGATTTGAGGCATAAATGATGCGGCATGGACGCCATGTATTAATGCTCTTATAACCACTAAAACTGGTAGTCCCTGTCAGTCTTTTAAATGATGTTAATATGTTTCCAATTAAAACAAAAGGAAACATGGAATGAAGAAGTTACTCATGGTTATGATGGTTAGCGTTGCTTTGGCAGGGTGCGCTTCAAGCGGAAATCAGTCGCTAAAGAAAGAATCTGAGGCAAGCGTCAAGTCAAAAATAGTTGAGGGCGTAACGACCAAATCCGATATCAAAAAAACCTTCGGATCCGCCTCAAAGACCTCCTTTACTGATGGCGGTAAAGAGATATGGACTTACGAGTTAGCTGATGTTTCCCTGGATGCTGTCAGTTATATTCCGGTTGTTAACTGGTTTGGTTCTTCTGCATCGGGAACGAAAAAAGAACTGGTCATCATGTTTGATGGAGACAAAGTTCAGCGCTATTCAATGTCAGAGTCTCCGGTTTCAACGAAAACTGGTGTTTTCAAATAATAGTATTTTGATATTCAGACCCGCTTAAATGCGGGTTTTGTCGTATCGCTTCCCCTCTGCTACGATTGCCGCATCATTTACTGATGGGGATAGGGATATGAAGAAGGTGATTTTAGCGGCGTTAATTGGACTTTCAGGCGTGGCTCATGCCGAATGGAAACATGAAGTTACTCAAGACAAAATGGGGAGGGGTAGCGATGAGGTCGCTACCGTCGTAAGTAGCAATACTTTATCTCTTCAGCCTCCTTATGAGGGAAAACAATATGCAACGTTTTCATTGAGAAGTCTTAGAGGCGAAAATAATGAATTTGTTGTTTCAGTAGAGAAGGGGCAAATAATTTGCGAGCAAGATGGATGCGGATTATTAGTTAGGGTGGATGATGAAAAGGCATTTCGGCTTATTGGCTCTCATCCTAAAGATGGAAGCTCTGATATGGTTGTTGGTTCAATTAACACAGAAGATTTAAGAAAAATAAAAAAAGCAAAATCAATTTTAATTGAATTGACTATTTACCAGAATGGCGAGCATGTCCTTGAGTTTGATAGTAAAGATAATCCATTCGTCGGTAGGAAAACTTACCTTATCTCTGAGATTAGAGAGATGATTGATTCTGGAAAACCTCCAAAGCACACAAAAACATCAGAGGTTCCTATGGATATGCCTAAATTTGATATATGCAAAAAAGTAGCAAATAAAAGCGCTGAGGATGGGAAGATCACCGTCATAGAGGTGAACAAAAAGGATGAATTCACTACTGCTACGTATGGTGAGGATTCTGTTATGAAGCTTGCGTGTAGGAGAGGTAGCAAAACGTCTATGCTTTCATTTTTTAGCTATGATTAACCACCTACAAAATTTTTGTAGGTCACACAAACCTCGCTTCGGCGGGGTTTTTTATTGCCCGGAGAAAAGTAAATGGCTGGAACGTTTAATGCTGGCAGCGTTATCTACGAAGTCGACATGGATACTTCGCGTTTACTGGCAGCGCGAAGAGAAGTTGATGCGGCACTGAACGGTCTTAACGGGAGCATGGGCCGCCTTGAAGCCAGCGTTAACCGCACTGAGCGCTCTATTGGATCGATGGAACGAACAATGTCCAGCCTTTCTGGCGTTGCTAAAGGCTTGCTGGCCGCGCTTTCTGTGCAACAGGTTGCGAGTTACGCCGATGCCTGGACTGAACTGAATAACAAAGTCGCTAACTCGGTTCGTACTGGAGAAACGCAGGCCGAAGTTATGCAGCGGATCTTTGATGTTTCACAAGCAACCCAGTCATCCCTGAACGGCACGGCGACTCTTTACGCCCGGCTTGAGCGCGGAACCAGAACATACAACACCAGCGCAGAAGATTTAACTCGCCTTACCACCATTATCAACCAGGGATTTGCGGTATCCGGTGCAACGGCTCAGGAAGCTGAGAACGCAATCATTCAGCTATCACAGGGTATCGCTTCCGGCGTTCTGCGCGGCGAAGAGTTTAACTCAGTGTCAGAGCAGGGGAGCCGCCTCATGGTCGCTCTGGCTGATTCGATGGGTGTTTCTATCGGTCAGTTAAGGGCTATGGCAGCTCAGGGGCAACTGACAACAGACGTTGTGGTTAAAGGACTTCTGTCACAAGGGGATGCAATCGGCAAAGAATTTGCCAACACCACTGTCTCAATCGCCAAGGGATTGCAGGTTGCCGGTAACAACGTAACGAAGTTCTTCGGCGAAAACTCGACGGTTAAATCATTCGCAGCAGGGTTCCGAGACTCCGTTATTACAATAAGTGAGAACCTTGAGACGCTGAGCGGCGCCCTTATCATTGTAGCTGGCATAATGGGAAGCCGTTATGTTGGCGCGCTGGCAATGTCTACCGCCGCGAAAGTCAAGGACACTGCAGCGTCAATAGCCCAAAGCAAAGCATCCGCCGTGGCCGCCAAAGACGCAGAAATGGAAGCTGCCGCTAAATTGCGCCTAGCCGAAGTGGAGAAGGCGTCGACAATAACTGCACTCCGCCTTGCGGAGGGCCGTCTGAAAACAATAAGAACAACTAACGCATCTGTGGCGGCTGAAGTTCAATTGGCGGAGGCTCAAACCGCTCAAATACGCACCCAGATTTCACAAATTGAGTCTGAAAAGGCGCTGGAAGCCCAAAGGCTGAAAGCACAAATAACAGAGCAGGGTCGTATCGCTACAGCTACCCGAATGGCTCAGCTACAACAAGCGTCAACGGTGCTTAATCAAAGACTAGCCTCCGCGGAAGCCGCAACAGCGCAAGCAAGAGCTTCTGCTATAGCTCAGGCTGAAGCACAAGTCAGCGCTTCAAGATTGGCCGCAGCGGACGCGACTGCTGCTGCAACCGCTGCTAATGGCAGATATATCGCCTCACAGGAGGCATCGGCTGTAGCATCAAGGGCGGCATCTGTGGCTGGTGGGGTATTAAAGGGCGCTCTTGGGTTGATTGGTGGGCCAGCTGGCGCGGCGATGTTAGCAGCTGCTGCCGTTTTCTATTTTTGGCAGAAAGCGCAACAGGCCAGAGAAGAATCCCTCCGTTTTGCTGATGGGTTGGATCGCGTGAACGCCTCAATGAAGGCGATGAATAATACCCAGCTCAGAGGCACCATCGCCGATGCGAATAAATCTATACGTGCACAGAAGGATGAAATATCTGATCTCCAATCCGAAGTCGATTCCTTAAGGTCACGCTATCAAAACTTCACCCCAGCGGCCCAGGCTGCTGCAGAATCTATGGGGCAAGGCGCTGATTTTGCTCGCCAGCAGGCTGAGATTTCAGATCAGCTAGCTCAGAAATCTCGCGACCTTGCAAATGCTCAGGAAAAACTGGCAAGAACTCAGGACACCGCAGCAGAAGCGAGCAGAACCCTTACAAACAACATGCTCACCTCAATGGGCGTGCATGATGGGCTTATTGAAAAAGGTTCAACTCTTGAGAAGGTACAGGGGGCGGTAGCAAAAGCGTTCGGATTGACTGCGGATGAAATAAACCGAGCAAACCAGGCTGGACAAAACTTCAACCCCAAAGCGCTGCAGGTTTCTCCTCCTACCGCTGATGGCGACAAAGTAATTCTTAACCTCGAAGAGCAGAACGAGTTACTGAAAATTCAGGATGAACGCCAAAGAGCAGTAACAAAAGCCAGGATGCAGGCGGCGAAGGTTACTGACAACCCAAATCAGATATCAAAAGCTGGCGATCTGGCTGGAGAAAACTACGACCTTCAGAAAGCAGAAGAAGCCCGTCAGGAAGCTCAGAGGAAGGGAGAACAGCAAGATAAACGTTCAGCCTCAGCCGCAGAATCGGTATCACAAAAACTCGAACAGCTTCGGCAGAAAGCTATGCTCGCAGCTGATTCGTCTCAAGAACTATCGCGAGAACAGTCCATACTCTCCGCTCAACAGTCTCTGGGCAAGGGCGCTACGCAGGAGCAAATTGCTCTGGCCGGGAAATATGCCGCTCAGGCATACGATGTTGCCACCGCCATTAAGGCTCAGCAAAAAGCAGAGAAGGAGAAGCAGGATACTGAAAGCGCTTACGCCCAGGTAAGGCAGGCTGCATCACCTGTGGTCGCAGTGGATGATCAGTTTCAGAAGCAAATGGCTTCTCTGAATGCCTATGCCACGCTGTACCCTCAGAAAATTGCCGAAGTCGAGGCGACTCGCGCCCAGATTGAGGAGCAGTACCGCCAGAAGCGGCAGGAAGCCATGTGGCAGGAACTCAGCCAGCAGAGCCTCGGCTATAACATGCTGACGAGTGCGGTGGATGCCTTTAGCGGGAATGCCTCCAATGCAATCACCGGCCTGCTAACCGGCACAATGTCAGCGCAGGAGGCGATGCGGTCGCTCGGCAACACCATCCTGAACAGCGTGATCAACAGCATTGTCCAGGTGGGCGTCGAAGCGCTGAAAAACTACATCCTCGGTCAGACGCTTGGCGCTGCATCGGTGGCGACATCAGTCGGGCTGGCGGCAACTACCGCATCAGCCTGGGCTCCGGCGGCCGCGATGGCATCGCTCGCCTCGTTCGGTGCTAACGCTGGTCCGGCTGCAGCTGGTATCAGTTCGACAGTTGGGCTTGCCAGCGGGCTTGCGCTTGCCGGCGCTCGCTACAACGGCGGCCCGGTATCAGCTGGCAGCCTTTATCAGGTCGGCGAGAAAGGTAAGCCAGAGATTTACCAGGCCAGCACCGGCAAGCAGTACATGATCCCCGGCGATAACGGGAAGGTAATCAGCAACAAGGATATGCAGTCAGGAGGAGGGATCAGCGTGCAGGTGAACGTCATCAACCAGTCTATCGGCGCCACCGTTCAGAGTGCCGACGGCTACATGCAGGACGGTAGCGCAGTTGTGGACTTGCTGATCACCGACATGGAAAGAGGCGGCCCCGTATCCTCTCAGATGCAGCAAACATTTGGACTAAGTCGCAAAGCGCAAGGTGCTTACTAAACCCAACCCGCTTCGGCGGGTTTTTTTATGCCCGGAGGAAAAATGGCAATTCAATACCCTCCGTTCCTGCCATTGCCGCAGCGCGCCGATCAGAATATGACGCAAGATACGGCATGGCAGACGACGCAGACTGCTGTCGGTCCTGCGATATTTACCCCAATCACAACCGACCTGAAAGCGACCTGGACGCTGCAGTGGATATTCACGCTGGCGCAGGCAGAGCGGTTTAAGTCATGGTTGCGCTCGCCGACGTATTGCGACCGGGGGCGTAACTGGTTCCAGATGCCAATCGACCTTGGGGATACACAAGGCGTGCAGCAACAGACGCTTCACTTCGTCAGTATGCCGGTGCAGACCAGCAAAAACGGCAGCGTTGTAACCTGGACGGCGACGGTTATCAGCAACGGTATCGAGGATATGACCGAGGACTACGACGACTGGATTGTTGAGGCGCAGCCTGGTTATGGCTACTGGCTGGATTATCTGGTGACAGAAGTTATGCCGAGGGCCGACTGATGCCGACATTGAGAGAATGGAAGGAGCGGCGGCCGGCCAGTGATATCAAGCAGACTGTGGAGTTTTACCATCCTGCGTTTGGTTATTACCGAGTGGTCAATAACCTGTTCCGCCCGGCGACGTTCGGTGGAAACTCCTTCGAGCCAGCGCGATTCAGTGTGACCGAGCCAGCGCAGGACGGAACGGCAGTTATATCAATGACCATAACGTTTGTCGCCGCGACGGAGCACGTCAGACAGACGCTTAAAAGCTGGCGTGGGGCTGCGCGCATGACGCCGATAAAATGCCTGTATCAGCAGTGGAATGCGATCGGTGACGCATCATCGCTGAAAGACTGGACGCTTTACGTGAACGACATTTCCGCCGATGCCAGCAACGTCACTGTGACCGCCGGGAAAACTAACCCGCTGACGCTGGCCAACTCCATCATTTACACAACGAAAGACTATCCCGGGCTAATAACCGTATGACGCAAGATGAATTTATCGGGCTTGTTAACGGCAAGCCTTGGGCTAACCGTGCCTGTAGTTTTGAGCAAATGGATTGCTGGGGCCTGGTGGTTCTCTATTACCGGCATGTGCTGGGGCTGGAACTGCACCACATCGCCGGCTACGAATCTGGCGCTGAGTTCATCACCTGCTACGAACATGAGCACGTACACTGGCGGAGTGTGCCGGTGGCGATAACTGGATGCATCGCCGTTTTTTACCGTGGCGAAGTTCCGGCGCATATCGGTGTGCTGATCAGTCCGGTTAAGTGCCTGCACGCCCGCGGGGAATTCGGCTTTGTACGCTGTGACAGCCCGCTGGCATTACTCAAAGTTTACAGCAAAGTGGAGTACATGGTGCATGGTTCGATATGAGTTACAGAGGCTGCCCGGTGCGCCGCTGCAGCGGGGGGCTGTAGATTCCGGCACCACACTGATTAGCCTGCTGGATTCTCTACAGTTACACCGCGATGTGGTCGTTAAACTGAATGGTCGCGCGCTGCCGGACGACTACGATATCAGTCGGCCACTGAGTGCCGGTGACGTCGTGGCGGTGTTCGACCAGCCGGAGGGCGGAGTCGGAAAATTGGTCACCACAATATTGCGTCCGGTGTCGAAAATCCTTTCCGGTGCGCTGAAGGTATTCGGCCTGTCAAACAAGCCGAGTGCCTCTGTATCGGTTGCGACGGGAGAATCGCCGAATAATGACTTAACTGGCCAGACGAACCGCGCGCGACTCTATAAGGGGCGTCCGAACATTTACGGCCAGTGCCGCGTATTTCCTGACCTGATTCAGGAGGCGCTTTTCGAGTTCGTCGACAATAACAAGCAGCTTACTGAGTGGTTTGAAGTTGGTTACGGCCGGTATACCATCTCATCAATTCGCTACTCTGAATCGAACCTCGGCTCCCTGGCGGGAGCCAGTTCAGCGATTTATAACCCGGGCGATGTGATCGGCACGATTGAGGTTGGATACCAGTTCGATGACGTCGATAACGAGACTGTGCCGGGCCTGAATGAGTCTCAAGATTTCCCGGCCCAGACCGCCACCACGACGGCGCCGACATCGGTGGCGATCGAGAGCAATCAGCTCAAGGCTATTGTCCTGTCTAACGACGATAACTTTGCCTACTTCGCTGCGCTGGCAGTACCGCACCCGGTTACGTTCGTTATCAATGCCACATGGAACGACGGCGGCACAAGCGTTACTCGGAACGTCACCGGCGCCGGGAATATCATCTCATCAGAGAGCTTCATCGGTGACGACACGCTGTCGTACACAACGTTTTATATCGGCGAACTGTCGGGAGAAATTACGTCGCTGCCGGGCGACGCGGTTATCAACCCGACGCTTTTCACGCTTAATGACCAGACGCCGCTTGTTATCGGACCATCTGTGTCGCCTATCGTCTCCACTCAGGTGTGGGTGCATGTGCTTGTTCAGCTCGGCGCGACCGCCGGCACAACGCAATACCGGATTAGCTTCTGGATGGTTGATGACGATAACAACCAGGTGCCTGGGACGTCAGAACAGTACGATTATTTCTTCGACAACGATTTTCAAGTCACCACACGTTACTTCCGCACGACGCATAAATTCACACCGGCGGCCGGGTCCGGGCGCTATGCGGTTACCATCGAACGCCTCGATAACAGCAACGATGCCAACGTCGTGACACTGATGGCAATCCACGCGGTGAACGTGCGGGAAAACGTCGTTTATCCGGAAGACACGATTGCCCGTATCACGATAAAGGGGGCGAACGACAGCAACAGCAACAGAGAGCAGAAGTACAACATGCTGGCGCAGCGTCACACAATTAGCTACGACCGGTCAACCGGAGCGGTAGATTACACGCTGCGGCCGAGTCGTTCTTTTGCCGACGCTATCCTGCACGAGTGGGTTGTCGTAAGTAAGCAGGATATTGGCAGCCTGGATATCGTCGCGCTCTACGCGATTGCTGATTCGCTGTCAGATGAGGCGCTAGGATATTTCGATTACACCTTTTCTGATGAGAAACAGCCGCTGGGTGAGCGCATAGCAACGATCGCTAATGTCGCTCGCGTCGACGGCAACAACATCGGCGATGTGCTGACGTTCTGGCGTGACGAAAAAGTGACAAATCCTGATGCAGTCTTCGCCCGCTCAAACATGTTCTGGGACGAGTACAAGGTGGCATGGCAAATGTCTCTCCCCGGTGGTTATGACGGAGTGGCACTGGACTACGTAGACCCGCTTACGAACAAGAAAGCGTACATCTACCTGCAGATCGACAGCAGCGGCATCACCGAGGTTGAGGACGCTACCGTTAACGCGATGCAGATCAGCCTGGACGGTTGTCGCAACTCCGCTCAGGCGACGGACCGGGCCTGGCTCGAAGCGAGAAAGCTCCTCTACTCGCGCCTCACAATGACGGTGAAAGTGCTGGAAGAAACGCAGGTAGTGCGAGGTACGGTGGTCCAGTGTCCGGACATGTACGACAACGCGCAGCAGACCGGATACATCACCGGGCGATCCGGTGACGTGTTCTCGACGTCAGAGCGTATCGATTTTTCTCTCGGCGATATGTGGGTAGTGATGACAGACATTCTGGGAAATTATCGCGGTCGTTGGAGGGCTTATCCGGTAAGCGGCAAAGCCAAGGCATTCCAGGCTGCAGCTGATACCTTCGATCTCAACATTTATGACCGCTCTACGGTGCAAAACCCAAGTAGATATTTCATCGCTATCGACTCAGAACTGAACTCCACGATCTGGCGCGTGGACAGTGCTAAGCCCAACGGTGATGACACTCAAACCCTCTCACTCACTGAGTATTCAGACTCGATTTATCCGTAACACATAGCATTAACTACCAACTATCGCGCACAACACCAGATGAATTTCTGAGGTGTTCGTGCGCCTTTACACAGGGCGACATGCACATGGCAGAAGTTCCACTTCCAACCCCGACACAGGCTCCGGTGCCAAGCACCGATATCCGAAACGCGGTATTTGCAGGCGCAAAGCTTGACGAAGAGGTAACCGGAACTGCGGATTTTTATACCGACCGTTTTGGCGTAAAGCATCTTACAAATAACGGTAGGAGCAATCAGTTCCAGCAATTTTTACTGTCGTCAGGATATGTTTTCCTTGGGGACTATGAAGATGGCCCATATCAGTTTGGCGCACGAAACCAATATATCCGATACGATAACCAATATTATCGGCTCAATGCCTCGACTGATGTTGGTTTTACGACAACAGGGACGAACGATGCCAGCTTTCAGAATGATGTCACTCATTTTGTTTTAATGGATGGAGATACGCTTAGACAAAACCTGGCGGCATCGTCTGGATTAAGCCTAATTGGAGGGTTGGGATACGTCACGCCGCAGATGTATGGAGCCATACCAGGAAGTAGTACTGTTGATAATACTGTGGCAATGCAATCGGCCATTAATGCTGCGAGTGGCAAAGTTCTAGATCTGCGTGGCGGGCCATGGCGTGTATCTGCAACGCTCGATTTTACCAGTTTACGCGGGATAATTACTGATTATACCGGAAGGATATTAGTAAACCCCGTTGGGTTTTCCGCTCTTCATTCGCGTAAATTTGCGGTTACATTCGGCAACCCTGACACTCCTTTTGGGTCAAATCGGTGTAACCATTTCACTTGCATAGGATACCTTTTAGTTGAGTCAGATAATCGTGATGCTGAACTTAGCGGAGTCTATATTAAAGGTGCCCTAATGAGTTTCGGGAGCATTCGTGCCACCAGGTTTAATGGTCACGGACTGCGAGCCGATGCGTGGTGGGATTCCTCAGTTGCATCCATTTCTTACGAATTATGTGGGAATACATCTTTATACGCACTGGACTTAAACCCCTATGGGGATACTTCTAACTGTTTATTTATTGGTAGGATTCAGGTTGAACAGGCGTATCACAAACAAATGAACATTAATATTATTAGGTCTGTGATAGGGTCAATACACTCTGAGCGACTAAAGATATTAACGTTGGATGACGGCACTACAGGATTACCGTCTGGCCTAACATATCAAAACACAAATATAAACATAACCAATACTACAATTGGTCAAATGATTTTAGATGCTGCGGAAGATACTGCAGCAGGGACGGTTAGCGTTAATCCTTCCGTCAGATTAAATTTATATGAGAGCGAGGTAAGTAGCTTTTATCTAGCGACAAGTGTTGTTTCAAGTACATTCGGACAAAACGGGGTTGTTAAATCGTCTTCGTTCTATAAATATTACAACCCATCATACTCGGTAACGATGATCGGTTGCCGAGTCACGCGAACAGCAGGAGATGGTCTAGCAGTAGTCGGCGGCTCGGGCTTTTTGGCCCTTAATTGCACCTTTGATACTTTCACGCCGGACTATAACTCCTCTGGAATAACGTTACAAAAATGCACCATAAATGCCACCTATAACTCGACAAATACCGGGGTTTCAGGGGTCGTATTTGATCAGACTACGTTTAACGGCAACGTAAGTGGAACCGGTCCGACTGAGGTCTCCAAACCTACTGAATTCAGGTCCTGCAATATCCTTGGCACCTTTTCAGGGACATTTCAACACAGGGCAATCATAAAAGGGGGATATATTAATGCTGTGTCTCTTGTATCAAGAGCCTATGCTGAGTTTGAATCAGTTAAAGGTGGATCGTTTACATACACAGGAGACAGGGCTTTTGTGACTCGCGGATGTAGTTTCACAACTGTAACTCTCTGGGGGCCGCCAACATTTGGAGCCTACAAGGTGGGCCAAAGGACGCAAAGGATAGGTGCCATGCCATCAGGAACTGGAGTTGAGTATGTTAATACTACTGATGCAGGTGCTAATTTTGTCGCAATTTCTACTATTCCATAAGGTATGTAAATGGAGATCGTAAGCTACGAGGGCTTTTATTTAGTTAAAAGCAATGGTGATTTTATTGGTGGGCAATATGATTCAGAATTATCAGCATCATATGCCATTGAAAAGCTTGACGCTCAGCCTGGCTGAGGAGTTGTGGTCAAAGAAAGTGTCTGGACAAAATGAATCACCAACAAAATATATATCAGTAGATGATATTGATAGTTACTTACTGGAAGCATATATAACATGATTGGCGAAATATAAATTAAATTATGTGATTAATATAATATGTTTAACGAAATGAATTTGTACGAATAATGCAATTTCATTTCGTTACCCTTTCTCAAAATATATCTATGGTGAGCCATGAATTAGGGTATATTGATCTGTTGTGCGTTGTGTAGTAAAATAGTCGCAAAATCAACCACATAATAACACCAATGAAACTAAGTAAAATACACCTGATTGCTTTCATGTCAACAATGCTAGTAAGCGTTGACATACTATCAGTGGCAGGTTTAAGGATAACGTTATTGCCGTTGCTGGCCTATGGTTTTTATATTCTATGGAGAAATAAATCAGTAGATAGATGGGCCTTTTATATAATTGCGTTTTCTGTTGCATGCCTTCCTTCACTCTTTTATTCTGAAGAGTTCTATAAATCCGTTGGCTATATAATATGGTTATTTTTCAACTATATAGCGCTTACTGTCGTATATAAGCATCTTATAATAAAGTCATTAGATAATACCCTTGCTGGCGTTAGGGACGCATACCGTCTACAAATACTTTTGGGATGTGCACTATATTTCACGGGAATACAGGATAGGGCGGCGGTTCTGTACTATGAACCTTCTTACTTTGCCTTATCTCTTACACCGTACGTGGTTATGATTGTAAGCTCTTACATAAAGTCGAAGGGATATGTTGGAGATGTTGTAAAGAGAACCTCGATAATAGATGTGTTTTTATTATTAGCAGCCCTATATACAACTAAAAGCGCAAATCTTATGCTTGTGTGTGGGCTGTCGGTTCTTATCATCTCATTTCTTGGTAAAGGAAAATTCAAAAAAATATGCCTCCTTGCTGTGATAGGTTGTGTTGCTATCGCAGGGCTTTACTTCTACTCAAAGAGCAGCGATGACCTCATAGCTGTTACTATCAATAATCTTTTCTCATCATCAGATCCTATTAAGGCAATCCTTGATAGGACAGGTAACAGATGGCCACGCTATGAGCTCGCATACGACACTGCTATGTCAAACTTTTGGGGGGTTGGGATTGGTGCGTATGAAAAATACACATTAAGTCACAACTTCTTCAACTATGCTGACCTTCCGTTTTACCTGAGCCCAATAGGGTATCCTCCTATAAACATATACCTGGAGCTTGCAGCCACTTGTGGTTGGATTGCCCTGGCTGTATGGTTAATCTGGCATTTTAAAATGATTAGAGCGGCTAACAGGAGCCCTATCGGTGGGCCTGTAATCGTATGCTCTCTGATTGTTGCTATGCTCGCTCTTATCATAGAGTCAAGCTTCATGCGTCCATACTACTGGATGTTGATAGGTATGGTTGCTGGGCAGATTGCCCTAAACAAAAAAGCCAGAGAAGAGAAGAGGTAACGATGATAACTCGTAGGAACGTTCTTAAAATTGCAATACCAGCAGCTGCAGCTATACCAGCAGTTGCTCTCGGGGCGAGCTCGACTACTGGTAAAAATGTATTTCTGAGCGTTTCTGACTTATCAACGTACACCGGCGGAAATGGTGATATAGGGTTTCTCGTATCGTACCACGAAGGTAAGATGACAGGTGGAGGAACCCTAATCCATACCATCAGCTCCGAAAAACCAGACATGATCAATACATTTCCCTCAAAGAATGGGTTATGGGCAAGGCTTCAGGATGCAAGTGGCTTTGTAGATTGTTCTCATTCTGGAATGTTGGCAGAAGAGGGATTTGATAACTCCCCCTATCATAACAAGTTGATTAAGTATGCCGATGATAAAGGGCTAACGATTACATATGGCTCAGGTATCTATGAACATCAAAGTGATGTTTTAAAGCCTGAGTCATACTCCTGCCCATCCATGATCGGGTGCGGTGGGCGTCACTGGAAAAAAGGGACGATACTTAAATTCCTCAACGGTTCCGTTTTCAAGATTAAAGGCGGGTCCGGATATGTTTGTAGCACAGTTATTGAAGGCATAACCTTCTCTGGAGACAAAGAAACTGACGGCGTTCTTACAATAGCTGATCAGTGCGGTATTTCAGTTGAAAGGTGCTATTTTGATAAATGTAAAATTGGTGCTCTCATGGTAAATGAAAGCAAAGGCGGTTTTACTGAATTCGATGTTCTTACTGAATGTTACTTCACATCTACCTGTGTCACGGGATTTGCCTATAGAAGACTTGCTGGAAATGAATCATTCCATGGCACAGGCATGAAGGAATGTTCATTTCAGCAGCAACAGAGAGACGATAACGCTCCTCATATCCATATTGGACCACGTTGCATGGTCTACAACGCGCCAATGACCGTCCATGTTTTTCGAGAATACACAGCATCGCCAATCATAAGGCATGAGGGTTTTTCCAGATCTAATGTTTATGGTGTGATTACTGTAGAAAAGAAGCCAAAAAATACAGTAAGCCTTGTAGATGGCAGCCCTCTATACATCCTTGGTAGCATCTCTTGCCTCAGCGAGAATCTCACCACAAATAATGCTATTCTGTGCAACAGATTTCAGGCAAATTCCGATGGTTCGGTTAATTTCATAAGAAACCCAGCCTCTTTGTCAGGTGGGTTTAGTGGCGATAGGGAGCCGGTCATACATCTTAATGCTGGAGAAAGTGCCTTCATGGACGTGACTGTGGTATCAAATGGTGTCGTGAGCCGAGGTTTAATATTTATCGCTGTTGACACTAACGGTAAAGGTAAGATAACTGACACAGGGATGTCCCCTGTAGAGAACAAAATAAAGCATGACAGCTATTTTGAATTTAACAACTCCACATTATTTGTAAAGAGTAATGGCGATGCTTCCGCTCGGTGGATTGCAGACATCTCATTTGTGGCTAGTCGATACCAATATACATTAAAATGAAAAAAGCAACTTTTACTAAACACTTCAAAGGACCTGATTGTATGAATCTTTTCAAAGGGATTTCGATTTTCATGCCAGCGGTTTTCCTGGCTGGATGTACTGTTTATCCAGGTTCTACTATATCTACCTTCTCCAAAGATAAGCAAGAAGTTGCTGATGCCGATTTTAAGATTGACGAGCGCGTCGATATCATACCCATGACGCCAGGGCTTGTTAACAGCATGACGCCTAAACTTGTTCAGGTTAAAGCGAATCCAGAGTTAGATACTGGACGAAGCCTTTATGCCTACAAAATTGGCGTAGGTGACATCCTGCGGATCACTGTATATAACCACCCGGAACTAACCAATCCCCAGGGTCAATACAGAAGCGCAAAAGAGGCTGGCACAATTGTTAAAAATGATGGGACAATTTTTTTCCCATACGTGGGAAATGCCAAAGTTAATGGGATGACCATAGAACAAGTAAGAACGCTTATAGCTGACAGGCTCACAAAGTATGTAGAGTCTCCTCAGGTTGACGTAAGTGTCGCCGACTTCTCATCTAAAAAAGTATATGTGTCTGGAGAAGTTAATAAATCCGGTAAGCAGTCCCTTACAGATGTCCCATTAACGATTGTAGAAGCTATCAATAATGCAGAAGGTATAACTGCAGATGCTGACTGGGAGCATGCGGTTTACACCCATGGTGATAAGAAAGAAATTATTTCCCTAAAATCAATACTGCAAATGGGAGATATGACACAAAACAGGGTAATGAGGCCTGGTGACTCTCTGTATGTGCCGCGTAATGACGAATTAAAAATAACAGTTATGGGCGAGACAGGTTCACAGAAAACATTAAACATGGGTCTATACGGAATGACCCTTGCTGAAGCGTTGGCAAGTGCAGGGGGGATCTCAAACTCTCACGCAGATGCATCTGGTATTTTCGTCATCAGGCCAACTGGTACAAATAAGGAAAAAATAGCGCGCCTATACCAACTGAATGCCAAAGACGCTACGGCTATGATCATGGCAACGCAATTCCAGTTACAGCCCAGGGATATTGTATACGTTACCACTGCTCCTATCACAAGGTGGAATCGAGTGATAAACAAGATAACACCTGAAATCAGCGCGTTAAATGATGCAATAACAACAACTCGCTCGATAAAAACCTGGCCATAACAGAACCCATAACCAAAAAGAAGCAAAGTCCGGAAGGGCTTTGCTTTATTGAATCCTATGTTAATGTTTTAATTGAATAAAATTATCAGATATTAGTTTATCTTAAAGACACCCACGAATATTGTTAATGCAATGTTAGTCTGCTATAGTCTGTATCATTCTTTGAAAAAATATAAATAAGTGTAACTTAAATTATTATGGAATGAATATGACTAAAAGTACCGCATTATCATACAGACCAGATATAGATGGATTGAGGGCTATCGCTGTTCTATCTGTTCTTTTGTACCATGCATTTCCTACTATTATTAGAAGTGGCTATGTTGGCGTAGATATATTTTTTGTAATATCTGGTTTTCTTATCACAACTATAATACGCAAGGAAGTAATGCGCGATGATTTTTCAATACTATCGTTTTATCAAAAAAGGATAAGGCGTATATACCCAGCCTTGATACTAACGCTTAGTGGTATTTTATTTTTATCTTGGTTTTTGTTATCAACAGAAGAGTATGCTGTAACTCTTAAGCATGTGATATTTTCCAGCTTGTTCACGGAAAACTTCTTGCTATGGAGTGAGGATGGCTATTTTGATAAAGCATCAATATTTAAGCCAACCCTTCATATATGGAGTTTATCCATAGAAGAACAATTTTATATATTCTGGCCTTTCATAATGGCATTTCTTGTTAGAAGAAAGTTAGAAATTAAAGGTATTCTTCTATTTATTTTTCTTTCATTTCTAATTAACTTGTATGATATTTATAACCATCCTGCTGCAGCATATTACTCCCCTTTAGGTCGGTCGTGGGAGCTAATGATTGGTAGTTTGTTTTCGGTTATTTATACAGATATGAAGCCTAAGTGGTCTGTAAAGAGAGGGGCTTTTCTTGCGACCGCAGGTTTTGTTATGGTCGTTCTCTCGATATTTTTTATACCAACGCAAAAGTATTTCCCTGGTTTTTCAGCTATACCAGTAGTCGTTGGTTCTGCTCTGATTATTCTATATGGTGAAAACACCATAATAAGCAAGATTTTAACCTTGAAGAAAGTAGTTTTCATAGGTTTGATTAGCTATCCATTATATTTGGTTCATTGGCCATTAATGAGCTTCTCTTCCATTATTCTTGGTAGGGAATCCAGCAAGGCCAATGCCGCATGTCTGGTTTTGTCATTTATTCTTGCAACACTAATCTATAAATTAGTAGAGCGACCGATTGCAAAGAAAAAGCTAACTGTCTCATACGCTTTGTTCTGCGTAATGCTTATCATCCCTATTTCCTCTTTCGTGCTGATAGGTTCACAATCAAGAGTAAATGAGGTTAAGTTAGCCAATGAAACTGAATGGTCATTTCTCAAAGGGCAGTATAAAAAATTTGGCTTGACTGAGTTTAATAATAACGGGACTGGTATTTATACCCTTTCAAAGAATGTAAGCGGTGACTCATACATTTTCCTTGGTGACTCTCATATAGCCAACATTGCTGAATATGTAGATCATCAGATAAATGCTTCGCAAAATCCGCCTTCTGTATTGGTCGCAGCAGGTGGGGGATGTATCCCGATGCCTAATGTTTACACCGATGACAAAAGGAGGCAAAGCTGCTGGCCCATGCGTTCGTCTGCTATCAACATGATAAAAGATAAAAACATAAATAACATTGTAATCGGTGGCGCGTGGTTCATGTACTTCTTCAATAAGAAAGATTACTACTATGTGAATAATGGTGGTAAATATTCAATAAACACGCAACAAGGAAGAGATATGGCTATTTCTGACATGATGCAGATGATTGAGGACTTAGTTAGCTCTGGTAAGAACGTATATTTTATCAAAGATGCACCTTACATATTAGATGTGTCACCTGGTATTTACCGGGCGAGACTTAAGCCATTTGTGTCATATGACGCTCATGAAGATTTAAATGTAGATATTGAAAAGTCGCAGCAAGAATTTATTTACTCACTAGCTGAAAGAGCAAAAAAATCTGGCGCAAAAGTAATCGATATTTTTGATAAGGTTTGCCTTAATGGTAAATGCAAACTTATAGATGATGGGCAGTATATATATGCCGATTCAGGGCACTTCAATCCATCCTGGCTAAGGAAAAACTACAGTATTCTTAGTGACATACATATATAAGAATAAGGCCCTTTTAGGGCCTTTCTGCATATTTTACCATTAATCTATCTTTTATGGGCGCTCAGTGCGCCTAATTGATAGTCATAGTCTTTCTTGATCCGTTTGGGAGTTGATATTACTGTATATATAACCAGTATTATTGAGGGTAGGGATCATGCTCAGACAACCAGACATCAACAACGCCTTTCGAGAGTCTATTCTTCGGAATTCGAAGGGCTACCAGTACCTGCACACCAGGGATTTCGTATCTTCGCTGCAGCGGCGCGGCATCCACTTCTCAGAGTCCGAGGCAAATCGCTGGATAGAGCGCTATCAAAACTGCTTTGCTGACAAGACTCCTGACCATAGCGAAAACAGGCTTTGGATACTACGAAACATGGGGAGGGTCATGTAATGGGCTTTCCATCGCCGGCTACAGATTATGTAGAGAGTACGCTGACAGTGAGCTCACTGTGCAATATAGGAGCAAACTCGCGAGTTATCAGCACTGACAGCGGCTTTTCTGTTCTTGATTTGTCTCTGAAAGCTAAGCAGGGGAGCACTGTCCTGATAAGGCATGCTGGGTTCATGGAGTTTGCGAAGATCTTAGGCAGGGCGTTTATCACATCTGACGGAGAGGCCATTGAAGGGGAAGCGCTGGATGACGTGGAAGTGATCGGCGTTGTCACGTATACGATTCACAATGTGATGCAGGATAGCAGTCCTGTGTGATGTGTCGTAAATGTGGCGTAACTGAATGGCTCGATAAGGACAAGGAAGTCATACAACGACACGTAAAGACACAAAAACGGATGCGAACGCGGAAAACATATGTGTTTACAGTGTGTTATTTAACGCTCTACTTTCTTCTAAGCCGTAGGTCACAGGTTCGAATCCTGTAGGGCGTGCCATTTAATAATCAATCACTTATCAACTTCCTCCAGTCGCTGATTTTTCCTTGTGGGACATATTTGGGACATCTTCTGCAAAAATTTGCAAAAATTGAGTCAATTTGACGTGCGTGCTCAGTTAAATGGTTAGGTGCCAGGTGAGCATATCGACGGACCATTTCGATGATTCTAATGTCTTGTAGTATCTGTCGGACGATGGCCAGTCAGAGTACAGCATTACTGCTCTGTAATATCGAACAGAATGGTTAATGCTGGTTATAGCTGAGTGCAGAATAAGCGCTCTGCAGGAATGTGAAAATATGTTGCCGGTAACAGGCTAATAGTCATTATAGCTTTAGGTTCTGTCTGACTGGGTTAAATATCGCATTTTAAGCTGGCGTGAAGTACAGTTGTTATAGATCAATATTGAACACTATTTGAAAGCATACCCTCGATGTTCATCCACTGCCTGGAAAGATCCGAATGAACATCAAATTCGTCGCCATCTCCGTATTCGCTGTTGTGTGCGTCTTTGCATCAGATATTTCCATCGCCAAATCGAATTCCTTAAGCGATGATCAGGTCAGTCAAAGGATTATTGATGACTCTGTCGCATCCTACCCCGGTACTTGTGCCTGTCCCTTCAATACCGCCCGGAACGGCAGCTCGTGCGGTGGCCGCAGTGCCTGGAGCAAAGCTGGTGGGTACTCACCTATTTGCTACAAGAAAGAGGTAACAAAGGAGATGGTTAAGGCGTGGCGACAAGAGAATCAATGATAACGATCAATATCTGAACCAGGTGATTACTTACACTGGAATAGTAGTTTAAATAATATTAAATGATTATTTCGAATACTGCAGCCCATTTGCAGTAAGCTCTGTTCTGGTAGAGGCGGCAGAGGCCACGGCGTATATCTTTTTACCTTGTGATATTTGAACCCAGCAAATCTATTTCCCCTGCCTGATAGACTTAGTGTCACCGTATCCTGTTACTAAGAGCACGGGGCTACCTACTCATAAGACACTTCCTCTTCTTACGAGGAAACCGGTTTAGCGTGTTGTGTGTGGAGACAGTACCCATCAACTCAAACTGATAACAAAAAGTTTAATTTTTTTCCCCGCCGCGCTGACTATAGTTAGGGCACTTTCACTTGCCCAATAAGGTCACGATTATGAAATTAGTTATCGCCTCCGTAATTTCTCTGCTCAGCTTCAGCGCGCTGGCGGCGCCAGAGGGGACGCTCAGCGTACACATTCTTAATCAGCAAACCGGGCTCCCTTCACCGGGGGTGCAGATTGAGCTGGATAAACAGCAGGGGGAGAGCTGGCAGCATATCGCCACCGGTAAAACGGATGCCGATGGGCGGATTAAATCGCTCTATCCGCAGGCGGAGAATATGGAGCCGGGGGTGTATAAAGTGACGTTTAAAACTGGTGACTATTTTAAAAGCCAAAATATGAATACGTTCTTCCCGGTGATTCCGGTTATTTTCAATGTTACAAAGCAAAATCAAAAACTGCATATCCCGCTGCTGCTCAGTCAGTACGGATACTCTACCTACCGCGGCAGCTGATGACCCAAGCCGCTATCCAGCCAACGCCTGCGCGGCTTCCGCAGGCGTCACGCTTTTCTCGCACCACGATGTCCACGCCTAACGCTCGGTCTCTTTCTCTTTAAAGTGTTTAACGGCTTCGTCGTACATCGCCAGCAGGCCGGAAATTTCGCCTTCATATTGCGGCACGCGCTGGGCGCGAACGAGCTCAATCAGCAGCGCATAGGCTGCTTCTTCCGGGGCCGCATGTGGATTAATAAGTCCAGACATATCACCTCCTTAACAGTGGGCCTTTAGCCTACCCCTCGGCGAGAAAACGCAACAGCCTGATATGCAACCAGTACTTCTTATATGGCTCTTATGAAACCTCAGAGGCGAAGACCACGGCGGAAATCAATTGAAGGAGGGGTTATCCAGACCACTGGCGTGGCGGTTAGCGGTGCATCTACACCGGCAGGAGGCTCATCATCAGCCAGGCGATGGCGATGCAGATAAGGGTCATCGACAGCACAAAATTCATGGTAGCTCCTCTTCATCCTTTCTTTACTCAACGTAAATTTTGACAGCGATGATCGCCTTTATCCTTGGCGATTTGTGCCGCTATCCGGCGGTGGGCTGGGGAAAGACGGCCTGTTTCCCCGTGAAGGCCAGCAAAATATCCTCTTTGTCAGGGTTATAGTGATGACATCAATGAATAAGCTGCATCACATTGGTTATGTTGGTCTTTCCGCCTGAAGAATGACTTCGGGTCGCTGATAAGCTTGCTGGGGGAATAACAGGATGAGCACTACACCGTTAACGCTTTCTTTTGCCGGACAACAACCGCCCATCGCCCTGCCGCAGGTGCCGGGAACGCGGGGGCCGGTGGGAGTCGACATGCGCGGGCTAAATCAGTCCGGATTCTGCAGCTATGACCCCGGCTTCGCCAATACCGCCGGATGCCAGTCGGCGATCTCGTGGATCGATACGGAAAACAGCGTGCTGCTGCACCGCGGCTATCCGGTAGATCAGCTGGCTCGCCAGTGCGATTTTCTCGAAGTGGCCTACATCATGCTGAACGGTGACGCGCCGGATGAGGCCAGCTATCAAACCTTTCGCGAGACCATCACCCGCCATACTCTGGTCCACGAGCAGATAGCCCGCATGTGCAGCGGCTTTCGTCGCGATTCGCACCCGATGGCGCTGATGTGCGCCCTGGTGGGGGCGCTGGCGGCGTTCTATCATGATGTACTGGATGTGGAAAATCCGCAGCACCGGGCGCTGGCCGCCACCCGGCTGCTGTCGAAAATGCCCACTATCGCCGCCATGAGCTACAAGTACACCATTGAGCAACCCGCCGCGTATCCGCGCAACGATCTCTCCTATGCCGGAAATTTCCTGCAGATGCTGTTTGCTATCCCGGCGGAGAAATATGTTCTGAATCCGGTCATCGAGCAGGCGATGAACCAGATCCTGGTGCTGCATGCCGATCACGGGCAGTGCGCCTCGACCACTACGGTGCGCGCGGCGGGCTCCTCCGGGGCGAACTTATTCGCCTGCGTCGCCGCCGGGCTGGCGTCGCTGTGGGGGCCGATGCATGGCGGAGCAAATGAATCGAGCATGCGAATGCTGGAGGAGATTGAAAGCGTCGATCAGGTTCCGGCGTTTCTGCGCCAGGCGAAGCGCGATCCGCAGGCATTTCGCCGGCTGGGTTTTGGCAACTCGCGCTACCGTCACCGTGACCCGCGCGCCGATATCCTGCGTGAAACCAGCCATCGGGTGCTGGCGGAGGTAGGCATGTCTGACCGCCTGCTGCAGGTGGCGATGGCCCTTGAGGACGTGGCGCTGACCGACCCCTATTTTGTGGACAATGGCCTGTCGCCAAGCGTGGATTTCTATACCGCGGTGATCCTTAAAGCGATGAATCTGCCTTCGTCGATGTTTGCGGTGGTCACCGCGGTCGGTCGGACGGTCGGTTGGGTGGCGCACTGGAACGAGATGCACCAGGCGCCGCTGACCATCTACCGGCCACGGCAGATTTACGTTGGCGAGGGCTATCGGGATTACGTCTCCCGACGCGGCGAGCGGTCTGCTGAGCTAAGGTAATGCCTTACAGGCAGGAGGCGCGCGGCGTCTTCCTGCCCAGGCGGGTTACTACTCAGAGATGCCGGGAGAGCAGATAGTGCTCGACGGCGGTATATTCGGTTAACCGGGTATACAGCGCCAACAGGGCGCTGAGAAAAGCGCCTACCTCACAGGTCTGCGGCCTGGGCGTGGCGAGTAATGGCTGTAGCGTAGCTCTCAGTTGATCAAGGTCGGGCTTCAGCACATACGGTATATGCAGGGTGCTGAGGATGGTTTCAGTCTGCTGGAAATCATGACGAGATGGCAACGCCTCGTCTGCGCTTAGCCAGCTCAGGATAATCAACATGAGGCGATTTTTAGTGTAGAGATACGATTTCATGGCCTGTCTCCTGTCGGTAGTGGCGCAACACCATCCCCTGAACTTTGTTCATCAGTTCCACGTTATTTTTCACCGCCAGCTTGCTAAGGACGCGTGAACGGTAGTAGTAGACCCGTTTGATCGTGAGCTGCATGGTGCTGGCCACGTGATACAACGGCATTCCCCCCATCAGCAGGCTGATTAAAAAAGTTTCCTTACGGGTCAGGTTATAGCTGTCAGGTATGGCGATATAGAGCTTGTCGGCGGGGGGCGATGTCAAGCGCGGACCGCGGGCAAGGGCAGCGCTGAGCCCGGCAAAACTGGTGATGAACTCTGCGCCGAGCACAATGGCGAGGCTGCGTTCGAGCTCGCTCAACGGGTAGCCTGATTTGGCAAAAATAAAGATCCGGATCAGGGGATTAAACGATTTTAAACTGAGCGCGACCTGCAGTACTTCGATGCTGACGCTGCTGTAATCAATAAGGATGGTGCTTAGCCGGGCTCCGGCATCGGTCGCAAAAAAAGTATAGAACATCTCACTCTGTCCACTAAACGGGTAACAGAGTATTTCTTTAATATCCAGAGGCTTGCTGTTTGGTTCATTAATATACGCTTTCAGGGCAATATTAAAATATTCTGAATCCGCAATGCAGATCAACATAATGACCTCCTGGCATAAATACGCTGTGCATGCTGTCCTGCCTGATTCGACAATTTACTGTAGAGAATACCCGCCTGAAATAACATACTCCCTGCGCTTTCAATTCAGGGGGGAGAACGTGGGAGGAGGTGGTTAATAATGAGGGTGAGATAGTTAGATCGCATTTCTCGAATGTTTTTTAGAAAATAAAAAATAAAAATTATCTTTTATTTACAGTGAGTTGTGTTTTTATTGTGCGTCAGTTTTATTTCTTTTTCAAAGTGGTGTTAAGACTTTTCTATAAAAAGTAGAAATGGTCCTGGTGGCGAATTTGAATAATAAATAATGAAGTGAGTAGGATGTCAGTGCAGGGAAGGGGTTAAAAGATAACAGGTTAATCCAATGGACTGAGCATTAATAAATTGTACGTATAAAGTACGCCAGGGTATTTCCTGAACGATTCTCCATAAGCGTGGTGATGAGGAGTGAAGATGAAAAAATACAGCAGAGGAATGGCATCTTTCGTGGTGATGATGATGCTTTCTCCGGTAGCGGCACAGGCTGCTGATGGCAAAGTCACCTTTAATGGTGAAGTCATCGAAAATACTTGTACGGTAGTGAATAAAGACAAGACGGTAACCCTACCGACGGTCCAGCGTTCAGCGCTCAGCAGCGCGGGTGAAACGGCGGGCGTGGTTCCCTTCACCATCGATCTGACGAGCTGCACCCCAGGGGCTGATGTCTCGGTGTACTTCGAGAAAGATCAATACGTTTCCACGGAGGGTCGACTAAAAAACACTCTGTCTGACGGCACGGAAGCAGAAAACGTCGATGTGGAGCTGCTGAACACTCGGTTTACGCCGATTAACCTCGCGGAGACCCCGGCGGTCGCTGCAGACGGCACCATTGCTCGCCCGGACGTGATCCCGGTGGCGGTGGCTGAGCAGGATGGTTCCGCCTCGCTGCCTTTCTATGCCCGCTACTATGCGACCGACGCCGCTACGGCTGGAAAAGTCGCTACCTACGTCAACTTTACGGTGGTCTATCCGTAACCCCTGTCCACGGCCCCGCTCAGGGGCCGTTTATCCACCCGACAAGGAGGAGGTGAATATGCGGCGTATGGTTCTGGCACTGCTGCTGTCCAGCTATTTACCCTCGGCGGACGCCAGCATGGTTATTGACGGCACACGGATTATTTTTCCCGGCGACAAAAAAGAGATCGCCGTCCGGGCCACCAATATGGGGGAGACCCCCTCTCTGACGCAGGTCTGGGTCGACGATGGCCGCGTGCAAAATCAACCGGAAAAGGATGCGGCGCCGTTTATTGTGCTGCCGCCGATTGTGCGCATCGAACCGGGAAAAGGCCAGAGCTGGCGCCTGGTGTTTAACGGCAGCCGCCTGCCGCAGGATCGGGAATCGCTGTTCTGGTTCAATCTTCTGGATATCCCACCTGAGCCGAAAAATGGCAAGACTGACAATTACCTGCAGCTCGCGATACGGTCGCGTATCAAGCTGTTTTACCGTCCGGCAGGCGTGGCGGCGGAAAAAATAGCCGCGGAAAAAGCCCTGAGCTGGGCGCTGGCTCCTACGGGCAACGGGTTGCGGGTGAGCAATGCCTCAGCGCGCTATATCACCATCGACAGCATCACCCTTAACGGACAAAAACACGCTGCCGGCATGGTCGCCCCGTTTTCCTCGCTGGAGATCGCGCCTAAAGGGGTCGCGCTGCGCACGCTGCCAGCCAAATTCAGCTTCACCACCATCAATGATTACGGCGCGGTAGTGAATCATAATTATCCTCAGTAAGGACATTATTATGAAACTCAGGGAGATCAAGGTTGGGTTGATGCTGCTCCTTCCCTGGCAGGAGGCATGGGCGGCAGAGGCGTTTAGTTTTAACCGCGCCCATTTGCACGGCGCCGCGCAGGTTGATCTCCAGAAATATCAATACGGTAATCCACTACACGCCGGACAGTACCGCAGCACGCTCTCGGTGAATGGCCGGGACCTGGGGGAAGAAACGTTTGTTATCCAGGAACACGATGGCCAGCTTGAGCCCTGCATCTCACCCTCGCTGTTCGACGCTCTGCAGCTGAAGGATGCCCAGTGGCCAACCGCGGCCACCTGCCTGCGTTTTTCGCAGATCGATAAGGCGATCGGCTGGGAGTATGACAGCGGGGAAAACGTCCTGCGGGTAAATATGCCCCAGGCGCTGCTGCAACCCCATTATCGGGGGGCGGTGAACCTGAAAAAGGTGGATAGCGGCGTGCCCGCCGCGGTGCTGCGCTACCAGGCCAATAGCTATCAGAGCATCGTCGACGGGGACACCAGCAGCCATCATTATCTCGGGCTGGATGCCAGCCTGCGCGCCTTTGGCTGGCGGTTACATCACCAGTCCAGCTACCAGGCGCAGGAAGGGAATACGCACTGGGATAGCATTGCCACCTGGGCTGAGAGAAGTGTAGTGAACTGGGCGTCCACGTTACGGCTGGGTCAGGGATGGACCGACGGAACCTTCTTTGACAGCGTCAGTTTTATCGGCGGCAGGCTGGCTACCGATGTGCGCATGCTGCCGGGCTCTCGCCGCGGTTTTGCGCCGTCGGTCAGCGGCGTGGCGCGCACCAACGCCCGCGTAACGGTCACCCAGAACGGCGCTCTGTTGTACGAGGCAACGGTTCCGCCGGGCAAATTCACCTTCGACGATCTCTATCCCACCAACGCCGGCGGCGATTTACAGGTGACGATCCACGAGGCGGATGGCAGTCAGGACACCTTTACCGTGCCGTACGCCACGCTGCCTGGCCTGGTGCGGGCAGGCGCGGTCTATTATGATCTGTCGCTGGGCTATCTGGATGAGGACGGGATCGCCGGGCGGCCGGGATTTGGCGAAGCCACGCTGCAGTACGGCTTCAATGACTATATCAGCGGCTATACCGGCGCTAACGCGACGACAGATTATTACTCGACGCTGGTCGGCAGCGCCTTCAATACCTACTGGGGCGCGCTGGCGGTCGATCTTTCCCGTTCTGCGGCGAAGGGCAGGGAGCACGGCTGGCAGGAGGGCTACCGCTGGCGGGTGTCCGCATCAAAATCGTTTACATCCGATACGCGAATGCTGCTCTCGATGAGCCACAGCAACGACGGCAATTATCGCTCCATTCGCGATGCCGCCTGGGAGCACGACCGGCACCCCAACGACTGGCGGGAGATGACCCGCTACAGCGCGACGTTGTCTCAGCAGGCCGGCAGCGGCAGTCTGTCATTTAACGGAATCTGGAGTGAGGATGTCCGCCACCACCGCTGGCGCTCATATCAGCTGGGCTATGCCAACCGCTATGGTCAGCTCAATTATTATCTGTATGCCCAGCAGAGCCAGGATATCCATCACCGCAATAATCAGGTGGTGGGCGTCTCCTTTTCGCTGCCGTTCGGGCAGGCGGGCAGCCTGACCACCCGCTTTAACCACGATAAAAACTACGGCAGCCAGCTGCAGTCCAGCTATACCGGCAGCGCAGGCGAGAAAAACGCCTTCAGCTACGGTTTGACCACCAGCTACGACATGCCGCGGGAGAACCCAAATGAAGCCAGCGTTGCGGCCAACGGTAGCCTGCGGACGGATTATGCGTACCTGAACGCCAGCGCCAGCGCCGGTCGCCATCAGCAGCAGTACTCGCTGGGGGCATCGGGCGCCCTGGTAGCGCATCAGGGCGGCATGACCGCCACCCCCGAACTGGGGGAAACCTTCGCCATTGTGGAAGCGCCCGGCGCGGTGGGGGCCCGGGTGGCTAACCGCCTTGGACAGCCGATTAACCGCCAGGGTTTTACGATCATCCCTTACCTCGATCCCTTTACCGCTAACTGGCTGGATCTCGATCCGCAGGGTCTGAACGACCATGTGGAGATTGTCTCCAGCAGCACGACGGTGGTGCCCGATTCGGGCGCGGCGGTGAAGGTCAAATTTGTCACGCGTACCGGCTATCCTTGGTTTGCCCATGTCACGCTGCCGGATGGCGCGGCGCCCCCGCTGGGCGCGGAGGTGTTCGACGACAACGGTCGGGCGGTTGGCGCCGTCGGTCAGGGCGGGCTGCTGTATGCCCGAGTGCCGCAAGACCACGGCAGCGTCTCGGTAGTATGGGGCGAACGCAGCGGGCAACGCTGCCGGTTGGCCTATGCCATCCGCGACGACGCGGTGCAGCAGGTTAGCAGCGGCACGCCGCATCAGGTCTGCCGGCCGGGAATAAAGGAGAAGTAATATGAAAAAAATCATCGCATCAGGGGTACCTCTTCTGCTGGCCGGCGGGTACTGCGCTTCGCTGTCGGCAGCGTGCCAGATGGTCAGTGGCAAAACTATCGAGTATTCAGTGAACGTCAGCCAGGCCAGTATCAACCTTGACGTCAGCGATCTCCCCATCGGCTCCCTGCTATACAGCTACGGAGGGATGATTATCACTAATAACGAACGCTGGGAGATCGCCTGCAGCGGCAGCGAGCCCGGCGGGTTTCAGAGCATTGGCGGTTCCCGGGTCGGCCCGGCGGGAGACGGCAAGCCGGGGGATATCTACAGCATCGACCGCCTGCCGGGCATCGGCTACAGCTTTCAGATGGGGGAACAGGATGGCATTAATTTCGATCCCCTGTTCACGGCCTGGCCTTCCGCGCCGGTATTTTCCGGCCAGCGCGCATTTCAGGCGGAAAATAAAAAACCGACCATCTATTTCTGGCGGATTGCCGATAACGGCGGTCTACCGCCGCCGGGCGAATATTGCCTTAATGATTACCTTGGCGATATTTATCTTGGCGGAGTACAGGCGATGCGCTTCAGCGTCAGCGGGCTCTGTATTCAGGTCAAATCACCCACCTGCAAGATTACTGACGACAGTAAAAACATTAACGTCTTCCTCGGACGGCATAACAAAACCGCATTTACCGGGCTCAACAGCACCACCGCCCCGGTTCCTTTTAACATCAACCTGACGAACTGTGAAAATGTCGGCAGCGTGTTTATGCAGTTTAACGCGACGGTGGACAGCGCTGTCGCCGCCAACGAAGTGATTAAAATCGATGACCAACCTGAAGGGGCATCCGGACTTGGCGTGCAGATCCTCAGTGCCGGCGGCTCGCTGGTGCCGCTAAACCAGGTGAGCCAGGTCTGGTCCGGGAAAAAAGGCAGTCAGACGAACTATCGTTTATCCTATCAGGCCCGCTATATCCAGACGCAGCCCGCAGTGACTGCGGGCGAAGCGAACGCCAGCGCGACCTTCGTGGTGACTTATAACTGATCTGCCTGGCGGCGCGGCGCCGTCAGGCATGCGCCAGTAAAGGAAACATCAACTTCCTGTCTTTAAACAGGTTTTCCTTCTGGTCATAGACGAAGAGGATATCTTCTCCCTCTATCTTCTCATACTCGCCGAGCCGGTCTTCACTGGGGGTAAAACCGAGGATGGCCTGGTAAACGTGGTCATCGGCCAGTTCGTTGACCAGCGTCGACAGGCTCTTGCCCACGTCGCAGAACAGATCAAAGCAGATCAGCACCGGACCGTTTTGCATGGCGATGACCACCGCCTCATTTTTTGCCGAGTAATAGACAAAATGCTTCATAAAGGCTGAGCAGTAAAACATCAGCAGGCCAAAGTTATGCTCCACCCGCAGCGGTGAGAACGGGTTGGATTTTTCATAGTAATGGCGGAGCAGGGCGACATCGTCAGGGCTGTCCATATCCAGTTTACGAAAATCACCGGCTCGCGGGGAGACCGGCATAATATATTGATACTCTTCGCTGCGGGTGAAGCCAAATTTGGGGTAAAAATCCACCGTGGTGGGATTGGCGAATAAAAAGAAGGCGTCCGCCTCCTGCTGCCAGTCCTGCAGGATGTGATGGATAAGCTGGCCGGCTAATCCCTTATTACGGTGGTCCGGCTCGGTCATCACGGTGCCAATCTGAATATAACGCCGGGGCTCGCCCTGCCAGCGCAGGTCGATGATGTTGGCCGAAGCGTTAGCGATAACTTTATTGCGTTCGACAAAAGCATAGGGGATATAGGCATCGGTCCAGTAACCTTGCTGATACCACTCTTCAAAAGACAGGTCAAAAGTCTTAACGGCAAGGTCAATGAAGCTTTTTCTTAATGGGTTATTTTCTCTGACTTGCTTCACTAATTGATAATTCATTGTCATAGTTCCTTCTCACTATGGCTTCTGAAAGCGGCGACGTCGGCAAAGGCACTTGCGTCGAATGAGCGCTGTAAACGTAGCATATCTGGGAAAAGGATCCGCAATGTCGATGCTTAACCTTTGCCCCAGTCACAAATAACCGCATGCTGGCCGTGTCAAACCGGGCGAAACGGACTGTTTGCGTTCGCTATCGCCATAATAAAGCGTGAGTAAAAGAGGTATTGGTCGAGAGGCTGAGGCAAATGTACTGGCTATTTTATCGACAATCGGCCGAGCCGTAGAGGTTAGGTTTATTTATTTATGCATTAAACAGGAAATTTTACGCGTTGCGTCTAATAATAGAGTAGTCCCCAGCGTAAGGGCTGAATTTATCCTGGAATCGGCTTATAATAACGCGCTTTGTGATTGAGTATTACCGCACGAATTGGAAAAATACTACGTGCAGGATCCGCTACTTTATTTCGCGGTTTTTGCTCAGCTATTATTGAGTGAATTAACAGGATTACTATGTCAAATTTACCCAAATTTTCCCGCGCGCTGTTGCACCCGCGTTACTGGCTGTTGTGGCTGGGAATTGGCTTTTTGTGGCTGCTGGTGCAATTACCGTATCCGGTGATCTACCGTCTGGGAACGGCGCTTGGGCGGCTGGCAATGCGGGTGATGAAAAGCCGCGCGCGGATTGCCAGACGTAATCTCGAACTCTGCTTTCCCGAGATGAGCGCCGCCGACCGCGAGGCGCTGCTGGTGAAAAACTTTGAATCGCTGGGCATGGGGCTGATGGAGACCGGCATGGCCTGGTTCTGGCCGACGCACCGGGTAGCGCGCTGGACCGAGACCAGCGGCGTTAACGAGGTGGTGGAGCTTCTGGAAGAAAAGCAGGGCATTTTACTGATCGGTATCCATTTTCTGACCCTCGAAATGGGTGCGCGAATGTACGGCATGTTTACCCCAGGCATTGGCGTCTACCGTCCTAACGATAACCCGCTGATTGACTGGCTGCAAACCTGGGGACGCTTGCGCTCTAACAAGACCATGCTGGATCGAAAAAATCTGAAAGGGATGGTCAGGGCGCTAAAAGAGGGGGAAATTCTCTGGTACGCGCCGGATCATGACTACGGTCCGGCCAGCAGCGTCTTCGCCCCGCTGTTTGCCGTCGAACAGGCAGCGACCACCACCGGTACCTGGATGCTGGCGAAAATGTCCGGGGCGACGATTGTGCCGTTTGTTCCGCGGCGCAAGCCCAACGGCATGGGGTATGAATTGATCTCCCTGACGCCGGAGCGCACGCCGCCGCTGGCGAGCGCCGAGGTTACGGCGGCCTGGATGAATCAGATTATCGAACAGTGCATCCTGATGGCGCCCGAGCAATACATGTGGCTGCACCGGCGCTTTAAGACCCGCCCGGAAGGAGTACCGCCGCGTTACTGAACGCCTCGGCCAAAAAATAAGCGCATCGGTAGCACGCTTAGTAAATCGCCGTCTATACTGAAAGGGCCTGACTGAAGGCTAATTCCAAGGAGATTGCAGGATGAAAAAAGTGATAGTCGCGTTAGCCCTTTCCGCCGTTGCATTTGGCGCCTCCGCCGCGCAGTTGATTACCAAAGAAGAAGTGAAACACTTCAAACTGACCAAAGTCGGGCCGATCTCGGTGGGGCCGTCCGGTGGCGAATTCTCTTCGCCTTCCGATCTGCACGATCAGCTCTCCAAGCTGGCCGATGAGAAAGGCGGAAAGTACTACGTGATCACCGCTGCGCGTGAGCATGGCCCTAACTTTGAAGCCACAGCGGAAGTGTATAAATAACCTTTTTTTAAAGCGTGCCGTATCGGCGCGCAACGCATTGAGCCTGGAGCGCGTTAAGCCTCCGGGCTTATTTTTTTCTGCTATCGGAATTGCCTTAGGCAATAGCGGCAGCGGAAATGCGTTTTTATCGCTATATATAGATTTCATGATCACGATGTTAATGAATTATTGCTTTTTATTGTTAATAAAGAGCCAATTCCGGCCTAATGCCTGAGGGAGTGACCCCTGGCAAAAATAGGTAGGACAAATGTGTTATCATCGCGCCTTTCCCTTTTTGTCTGGGGCTTTCTTGTATGCTACAACCTGTTGTTCGCGTCGGTGAATGGCTGGTAACCCCCTCTGTAAACCAAATCAGCAGGAAGGGGCGCCAGCTTACCCTTGAACCGCGTTTAATCGATCTTCTGGTCTTTTTTGCCCGCCATCCGGGGGAAGTGCTTAGCCGGGACGAGCTTATCGAAAACGTCTGGACCCGGAACGTTGTGACCAGCCACGTCGTCACGCAGAGTATTTCTGAACTGCGCAAGTCGCTCAAAGACGGCGACGACGTTAGCCTTGAGTACATCGCGACGGTACCCAAACGGGGGTATAAGCTCACGGTGCCGGTGATCTGGTGCACCGAAGAGGGGGAGGAGCTAGCCCCGTCGATGGAGGCGCTGACGCCTTCGCCGTCGACCGCCGTTCCTGCGCCGTCGACCGCCGTTCCTGCGCCGCCGGCCGCCGGTGCGCCATCCGACGTCTCTGTCCCTCTCCCTGATGCCGCCGCGCCGCCACCGGCTCCTACCGTGGCCAGCGCGCCGTCAGGCCGCAAGCGCCTCACTACCGCCCTGGTGTGGGGGCTGTTCCTGTTGGCGCTGGGCACCTGCGTGGCGCTGGTGGCGCTGTCGAGCATGGAATCGCGGCCGCCGGTCAACAAGGCGCGTCTGCTGCTCAATCCGCGCGATATCGATATCCACCTGGTGAATGGCAACTCCTGCGCTAACTGGTCGTCGCAGCACTCCTACGCCGTAGGACTGGCCAGCCTGATCACCACCTCGCTGAACACCTTCTCGACCTTTATGGTGCATGACAAAACGGACTACAACATCAATGAACCAAGCAGTTCCGGCAAAACGCTGACCATTGAGTTCGTTAATCAGCGCCATTATCGGGCGCAGCAGTGCTTTATGTCGGTCCAGCTGGTGGACAACGCCGACAGCTCGACGATGCTGGATAAGCGCTACTTTGTGACCAACGATAACCAGCTGACCATCCAGAACGATCTGATGAACAGCCTGTCGGATGCCCTGGCGCAGCCGTGGCCGGCGCGAATGCAGGCGATGCTCAGGCAATATCAGCCCTCGCAAAGCGTGGCGTTAACCTATTTCTACCAGTCGCATCAGCTGTTAATGAAGGGCGATGTCGATTCATTAAGTAAGGCCAGTAGCCTGCTGGATGATGTGATTAAGCGGGCGCCGGATTTTATTTACGCCTATGCCGAAAAAACGCTGGTGGATGTATTGCGCCATTCACAACAGCCGCTTGACGATAAACAGCTGGCCGCCCTCTACAGTGAAGTCGAGCGGGTAGGGGCGATGCCGGGTATAAAAGACATGGCGATTTATTATCAAATAAAAGCGGTGGATTCATTGGGGAAGGGCAAAGTCGACGAAGCAAATACCGCAATTAATAGTGCGATTGATTTAGAGATGTCATGGCTAAATTATGTGCTGTTAGGGAAAGTCTATGAGATGAAAGGTGAGAACCGTCTGGCTGCCGATTCTTACATCACGGCGTTTAATTTACGTCCTGGCGAAGATACCCTGTACTGGATTGAAAATGGGGTTTTCCAGACGTCGGTTAACCGAGTAGTTCCATATCTCGACAACTTTCTCTCTTCAGAATAAGTAAACCCTCATCATGTGCAAGGTTTTGGGCATGGTGAGGTTAAATTTATGTTTCTCATGAAGCCTCTTGTTGTTATTTTTATTTAGCATTCAGGAGGCTTTAAATAACAGTCAGGTAACACGCTCTGCTTCTTATAACTTGCTGTAATACAACGATGTTTATCTTTTTCTGACACCCTGTTGTCATGTTTATATGTTAAGCGAAAAAGGTCAAAATATCATTTGTCTGATGTTTGTTTTTATATCACTTTATCTTTAGGACTAATCTCGTACAAATCAGTAATCTTGTTGGCAGTTGGTCGGGTCAATTAATGGTTCTGTATCATGATCTGTACCTCCCAAATAAACTTAGGAGAAAAACAACCATGAGTTCTGCCAAGAAGATCGGGCTATTTGCCTGTACCGGCGTAGTCGCCGGTAATATGATGGGGAGCGGGATTGCATTATTACCTGCGAACCTGGCCAGCATCGGTGGTATTGCCATTTGGGGCTGGGTGATTTCAATTATTGGTGCGATGTCTCTGGCTTATGTTTATGCCCGACTGGCCACTAAAAACCCGCAGCAGGGCGGTCCTATTGCCTACGCTGGCGAAATATCTCCGGCATTCGGTTTCCAGACCGGTGTCCTTTATTATCATGCGAACTGGATTGGTAACCTGGCCATCGGGATTACCGCAGTTTCTTATCTCTCTACGTTCTTCCCAATTTTAAATAACCCGGTGCCAGCAGGTATTGCCTGTATTGCCATCGTGTGGATCTTTACTTTCGTTAATATGCTCGGCGGGACCTGGGTCAGCCGTCTGACCACTATTGGTCTGGTACTGGTGCTTATTCCGGTAGTCATGACCGCGGTCGTCGGCTGGCACTGGTTTGATGTCGCTACCTATCAGGCGAACTGGAATACCTCCAGCACCACCGATAGCCACGCGGTTATTAAAAGTATCCTGCTCTGCCTGTGGGCCTTCGTTGGCGTAGAATCCGCCGCCGTGAGTACCGGGATGGTGAAAAACCCGAAACGTACCGTGCCGCTGGCTACCATGCTGGGCACTGCGATGGCCGGTATCGTCTACATCGCCGCGACTCAGGTTATCGCCGGTATGTATCCTGCTTCTCAGATGGCCGCGTCCGGTGCGCCGTTCGCAATTAGCGCCTCTACCATCCTCGGCGGCTGGGCTGCACCGATGGTATCCGCTTTCACCGCCTTTGCCTGCCTGACTTCTCTGGGCTCGTGGATGATGCTGGTTGGCCAGGCCGGTGTACGTGCCGCCAACGACGGTAACTTCCCGAAAGTGTATGGCGAAGTTGATAACAACGGTATTCCGAAAAAAGGCCTGCTGCTGGCCGCAGTGAAAATGACCGCGCTGATGGTGCTGATTACCCTGATGAACTCCGCCGGTGGTAAAGCCTCTGACCTGTTCGGCGAACTGACCGGTATCGCGGTACTGCTGACCATGCTGCCTTACTTCTACTCCTGTGTTGACCTGATTCGTTTCGAAGGCATCAACATCCGTAACTTCGTTAGCCTGATTTGTTCGGTACTGGGTTGCGTGTTCTGCTTCATCGCGCTGATGGGCGCAAGCTCCTTCGAACTGGCCGGCACTTTCATCGTTAGCCTGATTATCCTGATGTTCTACGGTCGCAAAATGCACCAGCGCCAGAACAACGCATCGGATAACAACACCACCGCTAACGCGCACTAATCAGCAACCCGTTTTCCTGAGGCTCCTTCCATCACCTGTCATCACGCGACGGGAGGGGCTTTCTACATCTGGAGATTTGACTATGAACGTTATTGCAATCATGAATCACATGGGGGTTTACTTCAAAGAAGAACCCATCCGTGAACTGCATCGTGCTCTCGAACGCCTGGACTTCCGTATTGTCTACCCGAACGACCGTGACGACTTATTAAAACTTATTGAAAACAACTCTCGTCTGTGCGGCGTGATCTTCGACTGGGATAAATACAATCTCGAACTGTGCGAAGAAATCAGCAAAATGAACGAGTACATGCCGCTGTATGCGTTCGCTAACACCTACTCCACTCTGGACGTTAGCCTGAACGATCTGCGCATGCAGGTTCGCTTCTTCGAATATGCGCTGGGCGCTGCGGAAGATATCGCGAACAAAATCAAACAGAACACTGACGAATACATCGACACCATTCTGCCGCCGCTGACCAAAGCGCTGTTCAAATATGTCCGTGAAGGTAAATATACCTTCTGTACCCCAGGCCACATGGGCGGTACCGCGTTCCAGAAAAGCCCGGTAGGCAGCATCTTCTACGATTTCTTTGGCTCCAACACCATGAAATCCGATATCTCCATTTCGGTTTCTGAACTGGGTTCCCTGCTGGACCACAGCGGCCCGCACAAAGAAGCGGAAGAGTATATCGCTCGCGTGTTTAACGCAGAACGCAGCTACATGGTGACCAACGGTACTTCTACCGCTAACAAAATCGTCGGCATGTACTCCGCGCCGGCCGGCAGCACCGTGCTGATTGACCGTAACTGCCACAAATCGCTGACTCACCTGATGATGATGAGCGACATTACGCCGATCTACTTCCGTCCGACCCGTAACGCCTACGGTATCCTCGGCGGTATTCCGCAGAGCGAATTCCAGCACGCGACTATCGCCAAGCGTGTGAAAGAGACGCCGAATGCGACCTGGCCGGTACACGCGGTTATCACCAACTCAACCTATGATGGTCTGCTATACAACACCGACTTCATCAAGAAAACCCTGGATGTGAAATCCATCCACTTTGACTCCGCGTGGGTGCCTTACACCAACTTCTCGCCGATCTATGAAGGCAAATGCGGGATGAGCGGCGGCCGCGTCGAAGGGAAAGTGATTTATGAAACCCAGTCCACGCACAAACTGCTGGCGGCGTTCTCCCAGGCGTCGATGATCCATGTGAAAGGCGACGTAAACGAAGAGACCTTCAACGAAGCCTACATGATGCACACCACCACCTCTCCACACTACGGGATCGTGGCCTCCACCGAAACCGCGGCGGCGATGATGAAGGGGAACGCTGGTAAGCGTCTGATCGACGGCTCTATTGAACGTTCCATCAAGTTCCGTAAAGAGATCAAACGTCTGAAAGGCGAGTCTGACGGCTGGTTCTTCGACGTCTGGCAGCCGGAGCATATCGATGGTCCTGAATGCTGGCCGCTGCGTTCCGACAGCGCATGGCACGGTTTCAAAAACATCGATAACGAACACATGTACCTCGACCCGATCAAAGTCACGCTGCTGACTCCGGGGATGAAGAAAGACGGCACCATGGATGACTTCGGTATTCCGGCAAGCATCGTGGCGAAATACCTCGACGAACACGGCATCGTGGTTGAGAAAACCGGTCCGTACAACCTGCTGTTCCTGTTCAGTATCGGTATCGATAAGACTAAAGCGCTGAGCCTGCTGCGTGCGCTGACCGACTTCAAACGCGCGTTCGACCTGAACCTGCGGGTGAAAAACATGCTGCCGTCGCTGTACCGTGAAGATCCTGAATTCTATGAAAACATGCGTATTCAGGACCTCGCGCAGAACATTCACAAACTGATTGAGCATCACAACCTGCCGGATCTGATGTTCCGCGCGTTTGAAGTGCTGCCATCGATGGTGATGACCCCGTATGCCGCGTTCCAGAAAGAGCTGCACGGTCAGACGGAAGAAGTGTATCTCGAAGAGATGGTCGGCCGCGTCAACGCCAACATGATCCTGCCGTATCCTCCGGGAGTGCCGCTGGTGATGCCGGGTGAGATGATCACCGAAGAGAGCCGTCCGGTGCTGGAGTTCCTGCAGATGCTGTGCGAAATCGGCGCCCACTATCCAGGCTTCGAAACCGATATCCACGGCGCCTATCGTCAGGCGGATGGTCGTTACACCGTTAAAGTGCTGAAAGAAGAGAATAACAAGTAATAGACGCACACCAGGGAAGTGGCTTGCCACTTCCCTTTTTCACGCTGCAAGGAGAACACATGAAAACACCCTCACAGCCGCGCGCGATTTACTACATCGTTGCGATCCAGATCTGGGAGTACTTCAGCTTTTACGGCATGCGCGCCTTACTCATCCTTTACCTTACCCACCAGCTTGGCTTCGACGACAGCCACGCCATCAGCCTGTTCAGCGCTTACGCATCTCTGGTTTACGTTACCCCTATTCTCGGCGGCTGGCTTGCCGACCGCCTGCTCGGCAACCGCACGGCGGTAATTGCCGGGGCGCTGTTGATGACCCTCGGCCATGTGGTGCTGGGCGTTGAGTCGACCTCCGCATGGAGTTTGTACGTCGCGCTGGCGATCATCATCTGCGGCTACGGCCTGTTTAAATCCAATATCAGCTGCCTGCTTGGCGAACTGTACGCTCACGACGACCCGCGTCGCGACGGAGGTTTCTCGCTGCTGTACGCCGCCGGCAACGTCGGCTCGATTGCCGCGCCCATCGCCTGCGGACTGGCGGCGCAGTGGTACGGCTGGCATATCGGCTTCGCCCTTGCGGGGATCGGTATGTTTATCGGCCTGATGATTTTCTTAAGCGGCAGCCGCCACTTCCGGCATACCCGCGGCGTCGATAAACCGGCGCTGCGGGCGGTGAAGTTCGTGCTGCCGACCTGGGGCTGGCTGCTGGTGATGCTCTGCCTGGCGCCGGTATTTTTCACGCTGCTGCTGCAAAACAACTGGTCCGGCTATCTGCTGGCGATCGTCTGCCTGTTCGCCGCCCAGATGGTGGCGCGGATCATGATCAAAGCCCCGGAGCATCGTCGCGCGCTGTGGCAGATCGTCCTGCTGATGCTCGCCGGAACGTTGTTCTGGGTGCTGGCGCAGCAGGGCGGGAGCTCGATTAGCCTGTTTATCGACCACTTCGTCAATCGTCGTCTGCTGAACTGGGACGTGCCGACCGCGCTGTTCCAGTCGGTTAACGCGATAGCGGTGATGGCGGCCGGCGTGGTGCTGGCGTGGCTGATGCGCCCGGAAGGCAGCGTGCGTTCGGTGCTGCGCGTCTGGCTGAAATTTTCTTTCGGCCTGCTGCTGATGGGCGGCGGCTTTATGCTGCTGGCGCTCAATGCCCGCCATGGCGCGGCTGACGGTCAGGCCTCGATGGGCATGATGGTCGCCGGGCTGGCGATGATGGGCTTTGCCGAACTGTTTATCGACCCGGTGGCGATGGCGCAAATCACCCGTCTGAACATGCCCGGCGTCACCGGCGTATTGACCGGCATTTATATGCTGGCCACCGGCGCGGTGGCCAACTGGCTGGCGGGCGTGGTCGCCCAGCAAACCACCGAATCGCAAATCAGCGATACGGCGATTGCCGCCTATCAGCATTTCTTCGCGCAGATGGGCGAATGGACCCTTGGCTGCGTGGCGGTGATGGTCATTATCGCCTTTGCCGCGGCCTGTAGCGTCGGCAAACGTCGTGCGGCTGCCGGTGAAATTACCGGCGGCGGCGCCTGACGCTCGTCCCGGCTCGTGGCGTAAACACCTTGTCCGGGCCGCGATTCGTAGCCCCGGTAAGCGCAGCGCGACCGGGGACATTACCTCAACAGCGGAGCGCGAAGTCGCTCCTTGCACAGCTTAGTGAACAGGAGGAGGATATTCTGGCATGCGCGGAGGCCAACGATAAAAAATACCGTTACTGAAGCCATAGCTGAGTGAGATCAGCTTGGAGTGAATCCAGGATCGTTAAGATTGTGCTCTGGTGTCTTCCCAGAGACAGGCCGCGCGGAAGGGTGACCTGGTTCAATTTATCGAAGCTAGTTTGAAAGCAAGGTTATGAGGAATCCATATGTCTGAACAACAAGCACAAGGTGCCGATGAGGCCATTGACCTTAATAATGAACTGAAAGCTCGTCGCGAAAAACTGGCTGCGCTGCGTGAGCAGGGCGTAGCTTTCCCCAACGATTTCCGTCGCGATCATACCTCTGACCAATTGCATGCTGAATTCGATGCGAAGGACAACGATGAACTCGCTTCCCTGAACGTTGAAGTTGCGGTGGCTGGTCGGATGATGACCCGTCGCGTGATGGGCAAAGCCTCCTTCGTCACCCTCCAGGACGTCGGCGGCCGCATTCAGCTGTACGTGGCGCGCGATGACCTGCCGGAAGGCGTCTACAACGAACAGTTTAAGAAATGGGACCTCGGCGATATCATCGCCGCCCGCGGCAAGCTGTTCAAAACGCAAACCGGCGAACTCTCGATCCACTGCACCGAGCTGCGCCTGCTGACCAAAGCCCTGCGCCCGCTGCCGGATAAATTCCACGGCCTGCAGGATCAGGAAGTTCGCTATCGCCAGCGCTATCTGGATCTGATCGCCAACGAAGAGTCGCGTCATACGTTCCGTATCCGTTCGCAGATCCTCGCCACCATGCGCCAGTTCATGGTGGCTCGTGGCTTTATGGAAGTCGAAACCCCGATGATGCAGGTGATCCCAGGCGGGGCGTCCGCCCGTCCGTTCATCACCCATCACAACGCGCTGGATCTGGATATGTACCTGCGCATCGCGCCGGAACTGTATCTGAAACGTCTGGTGGTTGGCGGTTTTGAACGCGTGTTTGAAATCAACCGCAACTTCCGCAACGAAGGGATCTCGGTACGCCATAACCCAGAGTTCACCATGATGGAACTGTATATGGCGTATGCGGACTACAAAGACCTGATCGAACTGACCGAGTCGTTGTTCCGCACCCTGGCGCAGACGGTGCTGGGCAAAACCGAAGTGCCGTATGGCGACCAGGTGTTTGATTTCGGCAAGCCGTTTGAAAAACTGACCATGCGGGAAGCGATCAAGAAACACCGTCCGGAAACCAACATGGCGGATCTGGATAACTTCGACGCGGCGAAAGCGCTGGCGGAATCTATCGGTATTCAGGTAGAGAAAAGCTGGGGGCTGGGACGCATAGTTACCGAAATCTTTGACGAAGTGGCGGAAGCGCATCTGATTCAGCCGACCTTCATCACCGAATACCCGGCGGAAGTTTCTCCGCTGGCGCGCCGTAACGACGTCAACCCGGAAATCACTGACCGCTTTGAATTCTTCATCGGCGGCCGCGAAATCGGTAACGGTTTCAGCGAGCTGAACGATGCCGAAGACCAGGCGCAGCGCTTCCAGGATCAGGTGAACGCCAAAGCGGCGGGCGATGACGAAGCGATGTTCTACGACGAAGACTACGTGACCGCCCTCGAGTACGGCCTACCGCCGACCGCCGGTCTGGGTATCGGTATCGACCGCATGGTGATGCTGTTTACCAACAGCCATACCATCCGCGACGTGATCCTCTTCCCGGCCATGCGTCCGCAGAAGTAATCCGTTGCACTCCCTCCCGGCCTGCGCCGGGAGGTTCTCCCTGCATTATCCCCGGCCTGTCGGCAGAGCGATGTTATTACAGGACTTTTTGCAACGTGCCGCGCTGGCTGCCGTTTGCCCATACGCCGTTAAAGGCGTCGTTCAGCGTAAAGGCTGAGCTTTTCACCCGGAAGGTCAGTTTACCCTGGCTGGCTTTCGCCTCCTCGATCAGATGGCCGCGGGTTTTCACCGTTTTAGCGGTGACGGTAATCTCATCAATTTTATCGCCATACTCCGTATAAACATACCAGGTGCCCACCCAGGGGCCGAAGCCGCTGTCGGCCTGCTGCGCGGCGGCGGCATTCTCGGCTTTGGTTTTATGAATATCGCAGGTGATCCCGTCGGTCATCTGCGTGCAGCCGGAACGTTCAAGCTGTTCCCGGTATTTCGCGCTAATGGCGTGGGCCGGCGCGGCGGCGACCAGCGCCAGGGTGAGGGTGGTGAAAAGCCAGGTCTTATTCATCTTATTGTTTCTCATCGCGATAGCGGCGTGCCGGGCCAGAGAGAGGGATACACGTTGGTGTATTCTCCCGTTGGCGTCAGAATAAAATAACCCAACCAGTCCTGATAAGTAATTAGCAAGAGGCTCTGGAGTTATTTATTAGTAAAGCATCAAAGTTTCATGCTTATTTCGCAAGCCAACCTTCCCACAGCTTGTCATATTATTGCAGAGAGAATGTTAATTATTTGATGTTTTAAAAGCGGCTATGTGTCATTCAGGCAAATAATAGCAGGCCTGTCCTTGGCGCACGGCAAAAGCCCGCGCTGGTGCGGTGTTGAGTTTTTTTCATATTGCTATCATCATATTTCGAATGAAAGGGATAACCTCTGAAGCGGGTTATTAAGCCAGTAATTTTTATCCGCAAAATAAGCCGGCGGCAAGCATTATTTCCATTTATTTTTCAGGGTTACCTGAAATAGCGAATATACCGCCAGCGCAATGATGGATTTCCATCATTTCTCCGTTTTCATCGTCGGTCGTCACCTGCTTATAGTGACGCCAGACAAGACCACAGGGTGGAAAGGAGAACAAGATGGCGACAGAGCAACTGCGGTGGGGCGTGAGCCCCCTGTGCTGGACCAACGATGTACTCGAGGATTTAGGCGGTGATATTCCCCTGGATACCTGCCTGCGCGAGGCGCGGGAGGCGGGCTATCAGGGCATTGAGTTAGGACGGAAATTTCCCCGCCAGGCAGCAACCCTGGGCCCGCTGCTGGCGGCGGCTGACCTGCGCCTGGCGTCCGGCTGGTACAGCGGCATGCTGGCCGACCGCAGCGTGGAAGCGGAGCTGGAGGCGGTGCGGGAGCACGCCCAGCTCCTCCGGCAGCTCGGCGCGAAGGTGATGGTTTACGGCGAATGCGGGCAACTGCCAGGTGAAACCCCGCTTGATGAGCCTATTTCGCTCTCGCCGCCGTTAAGCCGCGTCAGCCTTGCGGCGTATTGCCACAAGCTGAATACCTTTGCTGACCTGCTGCTGCGCGACTATGACCTCCAGCTGGCCTATCACCATCATCTGATGATGCTGGTGGAGCACGATGACGAGCTGGAGCGGTTTCTGTCTCACACCCATGACAACGTCGGGCTGGCGTTTGATACCGGGCACGCCTTTGTCGCCGGGGTCGAGATCCCGCGCGTATTGCACAAATATGGCCACCGTATCCGCCATCTGCATCTGAAAGACGTGCGTCCGCAGGTGCTGGGGCGTCTGTATCGGGAAAACCTGAGCTTTAACGAGGCGGTGCGCGCCGGGCTGTTTACCATCCCAGGCGACGGCTGCATCGACTATGCGCCGATCCTCGACTTTGTCCGGGACAGCGACTACCGCGGCTGGCTGATTATCGAAGCCGAGCAGGACCCGGCGATGGCGCCGCCGCTGGCCACCGCCAGCCGCGCCTATGCCTGGCTGGCGCACCATTTATCTTCCCCTTCATCGTCAGAGGAGTACGCATCATGAGCGCGCGGTTAAATATTGGCCTTATCGGCTCAGGTTTTATGGGGCAGGCACACGCTGACGCTTACCGTCGCGCGGCGATGTTCTATCCCGATCTGCCCAAGCGCCCGCATCTCTACGCGCTGGCGGATCAGGATCAGGCGATGGCCGAACGCCACGCGGCGAAACTGGGGGCGGAAAAGGCCTACGGCGACTGGCGCGAGCTGGTAAACGATCCGCAGGTTGATGTGGTGGATATCACCTCGCCGAACCATCTGCACTACACAATGGCGATGGCGGCGATCGCGGCGGGTAAACATGTCTATTGCGAGAAGCCGCTGGCGGTCAATGAGCAGCAGGCGCAGGAGATGGCGCAGGCGGCACGGCGCGCGGGGGTGAAGACCATGGTGGCCTTTAACAACATCAAAACGCCGGCGGCGCTGCTGGCAAAGCAGATTATCGCCCGGGGCGATATTGGCGAACCGGTGCGCTTTCGCGGCACCTTTGATCAGGGGTTTTATAACGACCCGAACCTGCCCTGGTCCTGGCGCTGCTCGAAAACCCTCGGCGGCAGCGGGGCGCTTGGCGACCTCGGCGCCCATACCCTGTCCGTCGCCCAGTTTTTGCTGGGCGGGATCCGTGAAGTGACCGCCAGCGCGCAAACCTGCCTGCGCCAGCGTCCGGTGCCGCAGACCGATGCCGGGTATGCCAGCCGGGTCGCGGCCGATGCCGAGTGGCGGGAAGTGGAAAATGACGATCAGGTTCAGTGCCTGGTCAATTTCGACAGCGGCGCCGCGGGGGTGATTGAGGCCTCGCGCATCGCCGCCGGGCGGATCTTCGGCGTGTTCTGGGAGGTCTCCGGCACCGAAGGCACGCTGTATATGGACGGGGAGCGCTTTAACGAGCTGCAGGTCTATCGCTTCAACGATGATAAACATGACCGCGGCTTTAAGACGCTGTATGCCGGGAGCCAGATCCCGGCCTATGCCGGCTTCTTCGGCTTCGATTTTGGCGGCGGCGGGCTGGGCTATTTTGACGTCAAGGTGATCGAAGTGCATGACCTGGTGCAGGGGATTTGCGGGGAGGGCGACTGCTATCCCAACTTTGAATTTGGTTTGCAGAATCAGCGCGTGCTGTCGGCGATTGAAGCCTCGATGGCCAGCCGTCGCTGGGTGAACGTGGTTAAAGACTAAGGAGCCGCTATGTTTCCGTCACACTTACCAACCCCGCGCCGCCCGGCGGCGCAGAGCATTCCCATCCTGCGCTGGGGCATTATCGGTCCTGGCTGGATCGCCGAGCGCTTTGTGCACTCATTGAAAACCTACAGCCGGCAGCAGGTGGTGGCGGTGGCTTCCCGCAGCCAGGCGAAGGCCGACCGGGTGGCCGCGGAATGGGGGATCCCCCAGGCTTACGGCCAGGTGGAGGAGATGCTGGCGCGTCCGGATATTGATGCGGTGTATATTGCGACGCCGCACAACCATCACTTTCCCGACGGCATGCAGGCGCTGAAGGCGGGTAAACACGTGCTGATTGAGAAGCCCTTCGCCCTCAACCTCGGCGAAGGGCGTGAGCTGCAGGCCGAAGCCGCCCGCCAGGAGAAGCTGGCGCTGGAGGCAATGTGGTGCGATTACGCGCCGAAATATGATGTGATCCGCCAGCTGCTGGAGGATGGGGCGCTCGGCGACCTGCATACCCTGCTGGCCGATCACGGCGAGTATTTCACCCGCGACCACCGCATCTTCAATGCCGATCTTGCCGGCGGGCCGATGATGGATCTCGGCAGCTATGTGACCTCGTTTGCGCTAATGGTGGGCGGCATGCCGCAGGAGATTGTCGCCCGCGGCAGCGACACGGCGGAGGGGCTGAACGGTCAGACGTCGATGCTGTTCGGCTGGCAGAACGGGATGCAGGGGTTGTTAAACACCACTTTGTTCAGCAACACGCCGGGCGGGGCGGTGGTGGCCGGACGCCAGGCGACCCTGACGATCGACGGCCAGTTTTACGCCCCCGGCGGCTTCACGCTCGCCGCCAGCCAGGGCGGGCAGGTGCTGCGCTGGGAAGAGCCGCGCAATCGCTACGACCAGCTGTTCTGGCAGGCGGAGCATTTTGCCTGGTGCATCGGACAGGGGTTGCAGGACTCGCCGCTGCGGCCGCTCAGTCGGGTGCTGCAGAATCTGCAGGTGATGGATGAGGTGCGGCGCCAGGTGGGCGCGGTGTTTAACGAAGAACGTTAAGGAGCCGGCCGGGCATTGGTTTGCAGATAGCGCGAGCGTATCTGCCATTGCCCGGCAAAAGGACGCGTACGATGCCTGATGTCTGTTGCCCGGCGGCGCTGCGCTTGCACGGGCCTGTGATATCTATGCAACCGATTGATATTACGGTGTATTAATGCCTGTCTTCTGTAGGCCGGGCAAGGCATCGCCGCCGCCCGGCATAAAACGGCTCCGCGTCGGCTGTTCTTGCCCGGCGGCGCTGCGCTTGCACGGGCCTACGATTTTACTGCAACCGTTTGATATTAAATCAGATTAATGCCTGTGTTATGTAGGCCGGGCAAGGCGTTGCCGCCGCCCGGCATAAAACGGCTCCGCGCCCGCTGTTCTTGCCCGGCGGCGCTGCGCTTGCACGGGCCTACGATTTTACTGCAACC